>Ga0181538_10005667_pt1 | contig 11108 bp, 9 predicted proteins | sample PEATcosm2014_Bin_40_FD_119773 | JGI IMG/M metagenome (GOLD analysis project Ga0181538, IMG submission 119773) | Peatland microbial communities from MTU Mesocosm Facility, Houghton, MI, USA - PEATcosm2014_Bin23_30_metaG | ecosystem: Environmental > Terrestrial > Soil > Wetlands > Peat | place...
TATTCTGGACGCGGCCGCGAAACACCAGGCCACGTTCCTTTACGTGACCCCGATGCATGTGCGCATGTTGACCAGCGAAAGTTCGGGACGCGCTCTGCCGCCTTCGCTTCAACGGGTGATGTCCGTTTCCAGCCGCCTTGAGCCGCAGATGGCGCGGGATTTTTTCGCGAGGTATCGTGTCCCGGTGGCCCAGGGCTTTGGCATCATTGAAGTGGGATTGCCCATCATGAACATCAAGGAGGCGGCGGAACATCCCGAAGCGATTGGTCGGCCGGTTCCCGGTTTTGAAGCGATGATCGTGGATGAAACCATGAAGCCCATGGCCGATGGCGAAACGGGGCAGCTCGCCCTGCGCGGTCCCGGCATGTTTTCCGGTTACTTGAACCCGCCGCGGTCGCGGGAAGAAGTGTTGCGCGACGGTTGGTTTCTGACCGGCGATCTGGCGCACCGCGATGACGGGGGACGCATCGTGCTGGACGGGCGAACTTCCTCCGTAATCCAGGTGGCCGGACACAAGGTTTTTCCGGAGGAAATTGCGGGCGTGCTGGACCAGCATCCGGCGGTGCTGCGCTCGCGCGTTTTCGCCCGCCCGCATCCCCAGATGGGCGAAGCGGTTTGTGCCGAAGTGCAATTGCGCAACGGCAGTTCTCCGGCCGCAAGCGAAGACATTCTTGCATTCTGCCGCCGCCAGCTTTCGAGCCACAAGGTGCCGACCGCGCTCGAATTCGTTCCGGAAATCAGCATGACTTCCAGCGGAAAAGTGCGCCACGGCGCCGGGTTGTCCCAACCAAACCCAAACCGGGTTTAAAGCGGGGTGGTACTGGAGAAGAGAACGCTTCGGGCACCGGCGAAATGCATTCGCTAGACCGCAACCGTTTGTTTCGCGCGATTTTCGAGAAAATCCTTCCGCCATTGCGCGCGCGAAATCTTTCCATTCCCGTTGGTTCCGAGTGATTCCACAAACCACCATTCGCGCGGCACCTGCCAGCTTGGAAGTTTCTGGAGCAGGAACTGTTTCAATTCGTCCTTGGTGCCGCGCTGGTCCGCCGTGACACACGCCACGATCTGGTCAATCCGGTCCGCGTTCCCGCTCGGCACGCCGAAGACGAGGCACTCGGCAACGGCTTCGTGCTCCCGCAATGCCTGTTCGATGGTCGCCGGGGACACTTTGCGTCCGGCCACATTGATGTGGTCGCCGGTGCGACCGCGCAGATAAACCGTCCCATCCTTCAGCTCGGCGAGATCACAGGTTTGAAAGACGCCCCCGCCGAGAGTTTCCTCCGGCTCCGGCCAATAGGTTTCACCCACCGCCCGGCTCCGCACCAGAAGCACCCCGTTTCGGTTGAGTGACACTTTTACATTCTTTATCGGCCGGCCAACCGAGGCCTCGTCCGTCCGCGGAGTCGCCGTTGCGTCATAGGCAATACCGCCGCATTCGGCGGAGCCGTAAAAGTTGTGAATTTTGACGCCGTGTTCCTCGAAGACCGCGCGCTCCAATGTCAATGGCAGCGGCGCGCCCGCCGAGACGGCCAGACGCACATTGTGCAGGATCGCACCGGCCTTGTGCCAGGCGTGCCACAGTGCCGGCACTGCGGCCACGGTAAGATTCCAATTGGCCTTGGCCGCGCCCCGCAAGACTTCCGGCAATGGCGCGGGCACCAGGAAGAGCGGAATGCCATGCAGCAGCAGCGGCAGCACCAGATTCGAAAAACCGTAGGAATAGGCCATGGAAATCACACCGAGGTTCGGCCAGTCCGGACGTAACCCCATCGTGGTTACGATGTTTTCGGCATCGGCGGCCAGTTGTTCCTCCGTGAAGGCGACCGGGCGCGGCACACCCGTTGTGGCCGGCGTGGTTTTAAGATGACAACAGGGCGTGGGCGGGGTGGAAACGGCGAGCGGCTGGTGATGCGATTCAAGGAGACAAACCACCTTGTGCTGGCGCCAGGCCCGCAGTATGGTAAAGATGAACTCGGGTGAATGACCTTGCGGAAAAACCATCGCCGGGTCGCCCGGTAAGGGAGTCTCGGCTTCGCGGTCCATTTGTGCAAACGTCCAACTCCGCCCCGAAGCCAGATCGCGCAAGGCGACTTCACTACGTCTGCTCTGAACCACCTTCTGCCAGCGTTCGTAAAGCATCTGGCCCTTTTTTAAGCGAACCGGCGTTTCGGTTGCAAGCTCGAACTTCCAATTCCCCCTGGGCCGGCAGACCCCTTGCGTCCCGCCCGCCCTTTTCCTGCGGATGGCTGACCGCCGTCATCACTTTGACGGGGTTGCTTTTGCCCAAATAGATTTGCCGTCGCCACGTGTCTCAATTTTATCGGATCGCCAGTGCCACGGGATTGGTTTTCCAGGAAGCGGGGCGTGACATGATTTGCAGCATGCCATGTCCAAACCGTGAGGTTACGTCCAGTCCGGAAGCCATCAGGGCGATTTCGCGATCGAAGAAACGGTGCAGCGATTGGGTGATCCTGCCGGGGAAAACCCGTTCGAAGGCCATGCCGGTATGGTACATGGCAAAAATACGCCCATCATAAAAATACTGGATGAGTTCCATCCAGGCTTTGATGAGTTTGCGCATCTCGCGCGAGTACGCCGGAAGATCGTCCAGAAGTTCGGTGAGCAATTCCGCGGAATGCAGCGCCAGATACACGCCCGGCGAAAGCATCGGATCGACAAAACCGAATGCGTCGCCCGTCATCACCCAGCCCGGCCCGTGGCCGTGCTCGGATACCAGCTGGTAGTTGGTGTAAGTGGCGACCTCCGTGAGGCGGCGGCGGTTCTTGCCGGCGGCGGCAAGCAAGGGGTCGCGGGCGATGGCGCCCTCAAGCCGCGCCTCGGGGGTCGTGCCGAGTTGAGCGGCATCGTCCTTGTTCATCACCACACCGACGGAAAGGCAGTCGCGCAACGGGATGCGCCAGCACCAACCGGCGGCCAGCCGGCCGATGATGACCTGTCCCTGAGGCTGGCAGGCATCGAATCCTTCGTAATGAGCAAAGTAGGCCACGTCTTTGCGGGGGCCGACTTCCGCGGGAATTTCCATGGTGCGCGCAAAGAAGCGGCTGCGCCCGGTGGAATCAACGAGCAAATCCGGCTGCCGGCCGTGAAGCCACGGAGCTTGCGCGAGTGTTTCCCCGGCCAGCCGCAGGCCGTTCGAACCGACCCGCTCAATTTGGGCCCGCGTCCGCACGCGCTTCACACCCAATTCATCGGCGCGTTCATCGAACAAACGGTCGAAGGCGGGGCGCGGGGCGTTGTAGGCGTAGGTCGGCCCCCCATAATGGGCGAGCGATTGAAAGCAAAACTCGGCCCGTTCATTCGCATCAAAGGTGAAAGTGACGCCCGGTTTGTGCTGGCAAATCGCCGCGGCGCGCTCTTCCAGGCCTAGTTTCCGCAGCACGGGTACGACCGCCGGAATGAGCGACTCGCCGACGATCAAATCAGGCCGGCGGCCATCGTCGTAAAGGGTCACGTCCACGCCCTTCATCGCAAGCAGCGATGCGAGCGTCGCGCCGGCCGGGCCGCTGCCGATGATGCCAACCGTTCGGATTGAATTTTGAACGGCCACTCAGTGAAAGCTCTCCGTTTCAGCCTGAAAATAAGAATTCATGGTTTCCTAATGCAAAGTATTATGCGTGTCCACCTCCCCCGGGTCAAGCCTTGTGATGGGCGGTGGGTGTTTTGATTTAAATCCAAACTGCCGATGGGCGGGCCTAGCCCGATTTCGCGCTTGACTCGATTTCACGGCAAAAATAGACTTGCGGTCAATGGACGTTGAACGGGAGCAGTCTTTCATCACCCGTCCGGCTCAACAAAAAAGATATTTGAAACACTATGAAAAAAATCCTGTTCTCCCTGCTGTTCGTGGCTGCAATCCTGAGCGCGGCGCCGGTTTGCGTCGGTGCGCCGTCGCTATACCCCGTGGTCGTCAATGGGCGCTGGGGATTTGTGAACAAATCCGGCGAAACCGTCATAAATCCGCAGTTTGACCGGGCGGAGGCTTTTGCGGAAGGCCTGGCGCCGGTGCGTATGGGCAGATGGGGCTACGTGGACGCTTCCGGAAAGATGGAAATCAATCCGCAGTTCGACAAGGCGGACGTTTTCAGCGAAGGACTGGCGGCGGTGAAGCTCGGTGGCGGTCCCGGCCCGTTCGTTCCCTACGACCCCAGACCCTACAGTCCATACAATCCATACGGCGGTGGCGGTCGCTATGGTTACATCAGTCCGGACGGCAAATACGCCATCAATCCGCAATTTGAAGACGCCGGAGCGTTTTCCGGTGGACTCGCGGCGGTCAAGATGGCTCGTTGGGGTTTCATTGACAAGACCGGGAAAGTTGTCATCAACCCGCAATTTGAAAAGGCGCAGCAGTTTTCCGAAGGGCTCGCGGCCATCAGGCTGGGCGGAAAATGGGGTTTCGTTGACAGGACCGGAAAGATGACCATCAATTCGCAATTCGACGACGCCGGACGCTTCGTCAAAGGCCTGGCGCCGGTCCGGCAGGGGAAACGCTGGGGTTACATTGACCCCACGGGGAAATTTGTGATCAATCCGCAGTTTGATGAAGCCGCCGCGTTTTCAGAAGACCTGGCGCCGGTGAAGCAAGGGAAACACTGGGGCTTTATTGACACCACCGGAAAATTCCTGATTAACCCCCAGTACGACGACGCGGACCCGTTTGTTAATGGCTTGGCGAGTGTCAAGGCCAGTGGCCGATACGGCTACGTAGATACTACCGGAAAGTACATTTGGAATCCGAGCAAGTGAGCCGGCGCGATGTCCGCCATGCTTTCCTAGTGGAGCATTCCCGTTTGGGCTGCGGCGGGCAGGGATGTCTGGCTGGCTGAACCCGCCGGATTGCGCGATGTCGAGAGCCGGCCGAAATTCCGCCACCACCTCAACCAGCGTAATGAGTCGGCCACCGGATGAATGTGGCTCTTTCGACCGCTGCGAATGACACGGGTCGGGACGAACTCGACCCGCCGGCCCGCCGCGAGGAAGGCCATCAACGTTTCGGATTCAACCTCGAAGCGCTCCGTCTTGAGGGGCAGGGCCGCCCAGGTTCCCAGGTGCATGAGCCGTAAACCGCATTGCGTGTCCGGCAGGTGCCTGCCGGCCAGCCGCGAAAGTTTCCGGCTCATCCACCGGTTCACCTGCCGGCGCAGCCAGGGAATGGCCCGCGCATTCTGCATGCGGTTCCCGATTACCAGCGACGCCCCGGTCTGTTCAGCGCACCGAAGCAGTGCCGGCAAATCCTCCGGCATGTGCTGGCCGTCACCATCCAGGGTCAAAGCCCATTCAAAGCCTTGTTTCAGTGCCAGCGACAGACCGGTCCTGAGAGCGGCGCCTTTGCCGAGATTTCGCCGGTGACTGACCACCACTGCGCCCGCCCCGCCGGCCAGACTCAAGGTGCCATCGGTCGAGCCGTCGTCCACGACCAACACAGAAGGAAGATATTGGCGCACGGCTGCAACCAGCGGCGCGATGGTTGCCTCCTCGTTGAAACAGGGAATTACCGCCGCGCATTTCTTCGCTGCAAACATCAGTTGAGCTTGAGCAGAATGCCTCCAGGAATCGAGGCAAAACTCTGCCCGCCTGCGTAAATTGCAGGCGGATTTTCCGTTGCCTGACGGGGGCGTGGGATTATACTTTGGGACCGAATTGAACGATGCGAGTTATGCTGTAAGCGCAAGACCCGGCCGGCGAGTGGTATGTCATCACCTGCCTGCACCATAACGTAGCCAAATCCCACTGTCATTCAACCGTCATGCTCTTTCCGACAACGTCTCCACCCCAAACGCCTTCCCGCGTGGTCATCACCGGCGCTGGAATTATCACGGCGCTGGGACTGGGTTGGAAGCATAATGCAAAGGGGTTTCGATCGGGAAAGGTGGCGTTCCGTCCGGTGTCGCTGTTCGATGTCAGCCGTCAGCGCGCAAAGCGTGCGGCGGAAATTGATTTGCCGGCGGCTTTGCCGTCAACCCACCTCAACGCCAGACAAATTGCCAGACTCGACCGCGCCGCTTCTTTGCTGTTGCTGGCCGCCTGCGAAGCGTGGCAACAATCCGGCTGGAAACCTACGGAGAGTCTGCCGCTGTTTTTGGGCACGACCGCGGGCGGCATGTCGCTCGGCGAGGCGTACTTTCGCCAGGCGGTGCAAATGCCGCGCAACCATCGCCGCCAACCCACCCGGGCCGTTCACTATCAACCGCAGGTCCAGGCGCGATTGGTTCTCGACGCCCTCGGTTCGAACGGGCCGATCACGATCGTCTCGAATGCCTGTGCTTCCGGCGGCAATGCCATCGGCCATGCCTGGGAGCTGATTCGTTATGGCCGGGCCGAATGCGTTCTTGCCGGCGGTTATGACGCGCTCAGTGAACTTGTATTTTCAGGGTTCGATGCTTTGCAGGCGCTCTCGACCACCATCTGCCGACCATTCGATGCCCGGCGCGATGGCTTGGCGTTGGGTGAAGGCGCGGCAGTCGTCGCCCTTGAAACGCTTGAAAGTGCGCGCCGGCGGGGCGCGTCCATTTTGGGAGAACTCATCGGCTACGGCACATCCATCGACCAGCACCATCTCACCCAGCCGCATCCGCACGGAGACACGACGTTGGCGGTCATGAAGCAGGCCTGCGCGACCGCGGGCGTCACACCCGGGGATATTGATTACCTCAACGCCCATGGCACAGGCACGGTGCTCAATGACAGTTCAGAAGCGCTTGCCATCAACGAATGGGCCGGCCACCGCGCCGCGACCCTGCCGGTCAGTTCCACCAAAGCCAGCATCGGGCATCTCCTCGGAGCCGCGGGCGCAGTCGAGGCGGTGATTTGCCTGATGACCCTGCTCGAACAATGGCTGCCGCCGGAGAGACTGTTTGAAACACCTGACCCGGCCTGCAAATTCCCCATTGTGCACAAACCCCGGGACGCGCGCGTGAATGTCGTGTTATCCAACTCGTTTGGATTCGGTGGCGTCAATGCGACCTTGATTTTAAGGAGGTGGACATGAGCCGGGTTTTCATAGCGGGCTTGGGTGCGGTTTCGCCCGCCGGCTGGAATGTTGCCGCTCTCAGTGAAGCGCTGGACAAGGGCGAACCCCTGCCCACTCAACCAATGGAACGACCCGGTTGGAAAAAACCGCTTCAGGCGCGCCTGGTGCCGAATCCCGCCGTGCGTCCCGAATTTCTTGCGCATCCACGCCTGCGGCGCACGAGTCCGATCACACACTATGTTGTGGCAGCCGCCCTTGAGGCCATGGCAAAGTTGCGTGCGAACCCCGATCCGAAATTCCGTCTGGGTCTGGTAGTCTGTCTTCAGTCCGGCTGCGTGAATTATACCTGCCGTTTTTTTGACGAAACACTGAAGGACCCGGCGACCGCCAGTCCACTGCTGTTTCCCGAAACGGTTTACGCCGCCCCCGCCAGCCATGTCGCCGCGGTCCTGGAAAATGTTTCGCTGGCCAGCACTCTGGTGGGCGATCCGTCCGCTTTTTTGCAAGGCGTCGCGCTCGGCGCCCAGTGGCTGGATGAGAATCGTGTAGATGTGTGCCTGGTCATCGGAGCTGAAGAAACCAACTGGATTCTGGCGGACGCGCTCTGGCATCTCGAACGTTCAGCCATTCTCACCGCTGGCGCCGGGGCTTTATGCATTTGCCGCGAGCCGAAGCTGTCGGCCGGCGTCGAGCTGGCCGACATCACCGATCCACAAACTTACTCAGCGCATCATGGCCGGATGCAGGCTGCCCGAACCATGCGCGGTCAACTGGGTAAAAGTTCTCCCGGCGAACTGCTCTGCGACAGCCTCGGGAACAGTTCGCGCGCAGACGCCCCGGAACTCGCTGCGTGGCGTGACTGGACCGGCCCACGCATCAGCCCCAAGCGCATCCTGGGCGAAGGGCTGATGGCTGCAGCCGCCTGGCAATGCGTGGCGGCGTGTGATGCGGTGGCCAGCGGACGATTCGCGGCGGCCAACGTCAGCCTGGTCGGTTCCAATCAGCAGGCGATTGGAGCGCGGTTTGTGCGCGCGGATTCCGGTATTTCTCATTTGTCCGCTGGCAAATCCATCGGCAACATCCGGTCATGAGCTTGCGGGTCATTTTGATTACAGGAGCCAACGGCGGTTTGGGCCAGGCCATCGCCCGCGCCTTCCTCGAGGAATCAACCGCCAATATCGTCTGGCTCGGGGTCCGCTCCAAGCGTGAACAGGCCGACAAACTTGCGCAGGAAAATCCTGACCGGTGCTTCTGCGTCGCTTTGGATGTCACCTCTCCCGATTCATGGAAGCAGGCGGTCAACGAAATTTTGGCGCGCCACAGCCGCCTTGACGTGCTGGTCAATAATGCGGGCAGCCACGAAGACGCCTTGCTGGCCACCATGCCGCCGGATTCATGGGAGCGCGTTCTGGCGACAAATCTCGACGGAGTCTTTCACGGCTGCCAGGCGGTGTTGCCGACCATGATCAGCCAGCGCGCCGGTCGGATTGTGAATCTGTCATCCTTGAGCGCGCTCCTGGCTCCGGCCGGACAGGCCAATTACGCCGCAGCCAAGGCGGGAGTGGTCGCGTTAACCCAGTCGCTGGCCAAAGAAGTGGCGCGCATCGGCATTACCGTGAATGTCGTCTGTCCCGGTTTCGTGGAAACCGAGGCGCTGGCCCATCTGGCCGGAGAGGAACGGAAGGCCGCGCAGATGCGGATTCCCATGCGCCGATTTGGCCGGCCGGAAGAAGTGGCGGCGACGGTTCGTTTTCTGGCAAGTGCCGAAGCCAGCTACATCACCGGCTCCGTTGTCAAAGTTGACGGCGGGATTTTATGAAACCGAAGAAGCCCATCGAATCGCTCATCCTGACTTTGCGCGGCCAGAAGGTGATTCTCGATGCCGATTTGGCGGAGCTTTACGGCGTGCCGACGAAAGTTTTTAATCAGGCGGTCAAGCGCAACGCAGATCGTTTCCCGGAAGATTTCATATTCCAGCTGACCGCGCAGGAGTGGAGCAACTTGAAGTCACAAATTGCGACTTCAAGTTTGGAAAGACCGCAAACGGAGGGTATTGTGCCGAACTGGTCACAATTTGTGACCAGTTCCAAACGGCATCGGGGAGCGGCCTACCCGCCAACGGCCTTCACCGAGCATGGCGCTATCATGGCCGCAACCATTTTAAACAGTCCCGAAGCCGTGGCCATGAGCGTGTTTGTGGTGCGGGCCTTCATGCAGATGCGCGAGCAACTGGCGGCGAACGCAGCCGTCCTCAAACGGCTGGCGGAAATTGACAAGACGCTGCTGGAACATGATTCGGCGTTGCGCACCATCTGGACGAAATTGCAACCGCTCCTCGCGCCGCCGCCCGAACCGCTAAAACGGCGCATCGGCTTCAACCGCGACCCCGAATAAATTTTCCACGATGACTACCGCCGCAATGCAAGTTGAAGAAAAAATTTGTGACGTGCCGACGATGCCTGTGCCCGCAGCCGCAGCCACCCCGGGGAAGGGAAAAGTCATCATCATCGGCGGCGGCATCGCTGGTCTTTCCTGTGGCTGCTACCTGCAAATGAATGGCATCCAGACCGAGATTCTGGAGGCGAGCCTGCTCCCCGGCGGATTATGCACGGCCTGGCATCGCGGGCCCTACGTTTTTGACGGTTGCCTGCGCTGGTTGATTGGGACCCGGCCGCCTTCGGCCTTCCACCAAATCTGGCAGGAACTCGGGGCCATCGCCGGGCGGAAAGTTCTCATTAACGATGAAATACTCCGGGTCGAAGACGCCGACGGCAACACCCTCGTCGTGCCCGCCGACCTGGACAAACTCGCGCGCGAGTTCAAACGCATCGCGCCCGAGGACAGCGCGCTGATTGACAAGCTGGTGCGGGCGGCGCGCCGCTGTGCTCCGTTGGAGCCGCCCCTCGACAAGCCGGTGGAATTGATGACGCACCGCGAAAAAATGAGGACGGGACTGCGTTACCTGCCGATGCTGCCCGTCATCTTGAGATGGAAAAACCTGCCGATCACCACCTACCTGGCCCGCTACAAAAACAATCTCCTGCGCGAAGCCTTGAGCGCCATCGCCAGCAACGAACACATGTCAGCCCTGGTCCTCGTGATGGTGCTGGCGTTCCGGACTCGCAACAACTGCGGTTTCGTCGCCGGCGGCTCGTGGGATTTTGCGATGGCGATTGCAGACCGGTACACCCGTCTGGGCGGAACCGTGCGGTATAAAGCACGGGTGACTTCGGTCATCGTCGAGAACGATCGCGCCACCGGCGTGCGCTGCGGCGACGGGTCCGTCGTCCCGGCTTCAATCGTCGTTTCCTGCGCCGACGGGCACACGACGATTTTCAAAATGTTGGACGGCCGGTTCGTGGATAAAAAAATCCGTTATCTGTATGAGAATTGCCGGCCGTTTCCGGCCATCATCCAGGTCTCGTTGGGAATGAAAAAAATCTTCCCGGATGCGCCGCACACACTCAATCTGCCCCTGACTCAGCCTTTGCGCGTGGACGATCAAACGCATCACGACCGTTTGGAAGTGGAGACGTTTGGTTCCGATTCGGCGCTCTGCCCGGAAGGCACCACCGTCATGACAGTCAGGTTGCCAACCAGCTACGAGTTCTGGACCGGCTTGAAGAAGAGTGATCCGCAGCGTTACCGGGCCGAGAAAAAAAGTGTCGTTCAGGCAATCATCGGCATCCTCGACAAACGCTTTCCCGGATTGGTCCAACATCTCGATCGGTCGGACATTGCAACGCCGGCTACCTTTGTGCGCTACACCGGCAACTGGCAGGGCAGTTACGAAGGCTGGCTGCCGACGCCGCGCATTCTGGGCCGGCGCATCCCCTACACGCTGGCGGGACTCAGGGATTTCTACATGGCCGGCCATTGGGTGGTGGCAGGTGGCGGCCTGCCGTCAGCCGCGCTCTCCGGCCGGTACGTCGCGCAGATGATTTGCGCCGGCAAAGGAAAAATCTTTGCGGCCACCGAACCCTGAACGTCTGTGTTGGATAAATGGTTTGATGAGGTGATGGATGAATAATTGTTGCCATCCAATTATCCATCAACCCATCAATCCATTTTGTTAATACGCCGCCGGCCGGCCATGGCTGTCGGTGTGAAAGGTGAA
>Ga0181538_10005674_pt1 | contig 11096 bp, 11 predicted proteins | sample PEATcosm2014_Bin_40_FD_119773 | JGI IMG/M metagenome (GOLD analysis project Ga0181538, IMG submission 119773) | Peatland microbial communities from MTU Mesocosm Facility, Houghton, MI, USA - PEATcosm2014_Bin23_30_metaG | ecosystem: Environmental > Terrestrial > Soil > Wetlands > Peat | place...
ACAGTTATAGGCTACAATATCGCCGTAGGCGTGTCAAGTGAAAAATGCGCAGTGGTGCGGTTTGATGTGCTAGCGGCGAGTTTAGCTCATCAAATGGCTTTGCCAGACTACGACAGATCGGCGCCCCGTCTGCTCGCGCGGGCGGTAGGGGCCAAGGTCGGCCCACCAGATTTCGCCTCGCTTCACCGGCGATCCTCTTCATCGAGGTTCGCCGCCCAAGCGCCCAGGCCTTGCTCCGTAAGAGCCGCCTCGTCATTCGCAGGGTTTTGTGCAAGACGGGACAGGTCCCAATGCTTCGCATCCGGCTGCCGCATGACGATCAGATGGACGCGCTCTCCAGGACGAAGCGCCAACGGCGTGCTCGCCTTGAGCATGCCCTTCTCGTATTCAGCCTCTACAACCCGTGATCCCATGCCGCCAGTATATCTGGTGTGCGAGGAGTAAACAATCTGCACGGGTTTTCTGCCCAATCCGTCTACAACCGTCCCGTTGTAGGGGGACGGCTTGCCGTCCCCGCATTTCCGCTGATCCTGGCGAGGGTAGGGCAAGCCCTACCCCTACACCGCGTCACCGTGAGCACGACCTGGAATGCTGCCGCGTGACACGAACTCCCGCTTCCTGGAGTCTGCGCCATCCGGCGGAATTCCGCATCCCTCTATGCCGGGGAAGATTAAAATGAAATCCTTAGATGACACATTTTTCCGTCGAGAGACGTATTAGCCTCCAGGAAGGCTTACGGCCTGGAGGCTGCCGATGGGTGTGGCGATGAGGGAGGGTCAGGGCGGCATGCTCGATCCCGATCCGAGCATCATGATGAGCAGTAGCGTAGCGGATCCACACGCTGCGGGATTCGAATCCCTCTTCGTCAAATACTACCCTCGCGTGTCAGGCGTCTTGTACAGGCTAGTGGGTGACCGTGGTCTTGCTGAGGAATTGGCGAACGACGTCTTCTGGAAGCTGCACCGTCAACCCTGGCTGGCGGAATCGGATGGCAATGTGGGCGGCTGGCTTTGTCGCACGGCTACAAACTTGGGCATTGACCATCTGCGCGCGGCGGCTCGGCGCAGACACCATGAGGAAGCAGCCGGCCGCCAAACGGCGGGAAGCGGCGCCTCACCCGATCCTCTGGCAGACGTTCTCAGGGCCGAACGGGCTGGCCGCGTGCGCGCTGTATTGGCCAAGCTCAAGCCCACTCACGCCCAAATCCTGATCCTGCGAGCCAGCGGCCTTTCCTATAAGGAACTTGCGGATTCGCTGGGAGTCAAGCTGGGAACGGTCGGAACAATGCTGGTGCGTGCCGAGAAAGCTTTCCAGGAACGGTACCGGCGAATGTACGCACACGAGGAGGCAATATGAATTGTCTTGAGGATGGGATTCTGCGCGCAAAACTCGATGGTCAATTAAACGAAGAAGAATCCGCGGCAATCGACCGGCACCTGGCGGAGTGCGCGCCTTGCCGGAGCAAGCTCGAAACCGTCGCCGCGGATGCCGAACGCGTTGGCGCCGCCCTCGCGACACTGGCGCCGGGTCCGCACGAAGCAATCAGCGACCCGGCGTTCGCCTACGCACGCTTTCAGGCTCAGCAGCCTGCGGAGTCTGCGCCGGTCACAGTTCTCGGCCGCCTGCTTGCGGCCCGGTTGCGGCCTCTCTGGGCGGCCGGTGGGCTGCTGGTGGTTCTGGGTGTGATTTTTGGCTTCGCACCGGCGCGCAGTTGGGCGCAGCGCGTGCTCGCCATGCTGCGTGTGCAGAAGATTGCCGTGGTTCCCATAGACACGCAGGCGCTCGAGGGGCAGCAGACGGCTAGCGCCACTCAGAAAATGATCGGCCAGTTCATCTCGGACAACATCGTGGTGACGATGCACTCTGAGCCCCAGAGCGCCGCCAGTGCGGGCCAGGCGAGCCAAATGGCGGGATTCCAGGTCCGCCTCTTATCAGCGCGCTCGGATGCCCCCAAGATCACAGTCCAAGGGCAGCAGGGTTTCCAGATGACGCTCAATCGCGAACGTCTGCAAGGCATCCTGGACGAGTTTGGGCGCAGCGACCTGCAACTGCCTGCCTCCGTGGATGGCGCCCTGGTGGCCGTGCAAATTCCTAATGCCGTGATGGAGGTCTACGGTCAATGCCCGCAACCCGGAAAGAACAATGCGCAGAATCCTCCCAAGCTTTCCGACCTGGCGGGGTGCGTCACGCTGGTGCAAGTGCCCAGCCCGACGGTCAGTGTGCCACCGGACCTCAACCTCCAGCGATTAGCGACGCTCGCGCTTCAGGCAGCCGGTATGAGCGCCCAGGACGCGGAAGCGTTCTGCAATACGGTGGACTGGACATCGACCCTGGTCCTGCCCATCCCGCGCGATGCAGCCTCCTATGAGACCACCAACGTGGATGGCGTCCAGGGCACACTCATTACTTTGCGCGGCTGGGGAACTGGGATGGCGGGGTACTCGCTCTTATGGGTGAAAAATGGCATCATCTACACGCTGGGTGGATTCGGCAGCGCCGACCAGGCCGTGCCGTTGGCGGAATCGCTTGAGTAGCCCCTTCAGGGCTGGCAGAAGAGAGGTTGATCCCACTGCAACCTATCGACACGAGCGCCATCCAAACGCAGGGACTTCGGAAGGTTTACGGCTCAAGGACGGCCGTGAGGCGACTGACGCTGGAAGTCCCACGAGGAATCGTGTTTGGTTTCCTGGGTCCCAACGGAGCGGGCAAGACCACGACCATGCGCATCCTGCTGGGCTTGGCCGCTCCCAGCGAGGGCCGCGCTCGGGTGCTGGGGCAGCCGCCCGGAAATGTGGCTATTCGTCGCAAGATTGGCTTTCTTCCCGAACACTTCAGTTTTTATGATTGGCTGACCGCCTCTGAATTGCTCCGCTTGCATGGGCGGCTTTATGGGATGTCGCCTGCGTCCCTCCAGCAGCGGGTCCCTGTGCTGCTGGGTTTAGTCGGTCTCACGGATCATGCCGAAAAGCGTCTCAAGCATTTCTCCAAAGGGATGTTGCAGCGCATTGGCTTGGCTCAGGCGCTGCTGAATGATCCGGAACTGATCTTCCTGGATGAACCTACCTCCGGACTTGACCCCGTCGGCCGGCGCCTGGTGCGCGATATCATCAAGGCGCAACGCCAGCGTGGGGCTACGGTGTTCCTCAATTCCCATCTGCTGAGCGAGGTCGAAATCACTTGCGATCGGGTGGCCTTCATCAAGCACGGTGAAGTCCTCGAGACGCGCGAATTGCACGGCGTTGCAGAGGAAGCCGTGCGCGTTTCCATGCGCGCGCGAAAGCTCTCAGAGGAAGCCATAACTGGGCTTTCCCCATGGGCTTCCTCGCGGCGCCTCGAAGGCGAGCGCCTCAGCTTCACTGTCACCAGCGCCGAAGTCCTGCCGGAGATATTGCGCTTCCTGGTGGGGCGCGGCGTCGATGTCTACGAAGTCACTCCCCAGCGGACGTCCCTCGAGGAGATGTTCCTCGAAATCGTGGGCACCGATGGAGGATTGTGAATGGGCGCCTGGATCATGGCCGGTGTGACCTTTCGCGAGGCGGCTCGAAAAAAGGTGCTCTGGATGGCCTTGGCGGCGGGAGCGGCCTTTCTGTGCCTGTTCGCAAACGGCATGTACTTTCAGTTGAAAGACCTCAACCCACACACCAATTTGATGATCCAGCGCCAGGGCATCGGCGCCTTGTTGATGATCGGCCTCTATGCGGTGGATCTGATGGCGGTGGTCATGACGGTGCTGACCTCGGTGGACACCCTCTCGGGCGAGTTGGCCTCCGGCACCATCCAAGCCGTAGCCACTAAGCCCATCTCGCGCTGGGAATTGGTATTGGGGAAATGGCTCGGCTTCGTTGCAATGGTGACGGTCTATGTGGCCCTGATGGTCGGCGGGATCACAGCCATAACCTACTTCCTGAGCCTCCATCGAGTCGGTGGGGTTCTGCCACACCATCTGACGCGCGGGGTAGTTCTGATTTGGCTGGAGTGCATCCTGATGCTCAGCCTCACGTTTCGGATGGGCGCCAGTTTCTCCACCTTGACGAACGGCGTGGTGGTGCTGGGGTTGCACGGAATCGCCTTTATCGGAGGATGGATCGAACAAGCCGCCGCTATCACCCACAGCCCGCGCGCCCTCAATGTGGGAATCGTCGCCAGCCTCATCATGCCGAGCGAAGCCCTGTGGCGGCGCGCCGCCTTCGAGATGCAGTCACCTCTCTTGAATGCGCTCGGCTTCTCGCCCTTCAGCGCCATCTCCGTCCCCAGCAGATTCATGATCCTCTATGCCTGTTTGTATCTCGCCCTGGCTTTCGCCCTTGCTGTGCGCCGTTTCTCGAAGCGCGACTTGTAGCCCCAATCCCTCGATAATGACCCGAAATGTAGGGGGACGGCTTGCCGTCCCCGGATGGTTGCCAAGCCGACGAGGGTAGGGCAAGCCCTACCCCTACGCCCGCTGGATGCAGGGCTGGCCGTTCTGGTTACGCCGCGGTGGTGAGTAGATCCAGCACTTGTGCCCTGGTGGGAGCGGAGTCTCCCCCTCCCATGCCAAGCGTTGCAAGCGCCCCAGCGGCGTTCGCAAAACGCGCGGCGTCGCCCATGTTGCTGCCTTGGCATATGGCGGCCAAAAACGCGGCGGCAAAGCAATCTCCCGCGCCGGTGGTGTCCACAGGCTGCACCACGAAGCCTGGCGAGGTGAAGGCGCCTTCGGGGGACTCCACAAAGCAGCCCCTCGCCCCCAGCTTGACGATGACGGTCTTCACGCCCAGGCTGCGCAGGCGGCGAGCGATTGCCGGGGGTTCCGTTTCGCCCGTGAGTTGTTTTCCTTCTTCCCGGTTGGGAAAGATAAAGTCGGTGTGTACGAGGGCGGGTTCGAGGATCGACAGCCAGCGCCCGCGCTGATCCCAGCAGACATTCACGGAGGTCAGGCAGCCCAGTTCTCTGGCCCGCTTGAGTGTTCCCTCCAAAGGCTCGCCGTCGAATGCCGGCAGGGCAAAGGCGCTGGCGTAGTGAAAGACGCGCGCGCCCTTCACCGAGTCCCAGTTCAAGTGGCGCGCCGAAAAGTGCGCGCTCGCGCCGCGAAAGTGCAGCAGGCGCCGCTCCCCGCTCGACTCGATGAGCACCACGCTTGCCGAGGTTCGCGCCTCTTGGACCGTGAACATGTTGGAGTCATCCACTCCTTCGGCGCGTACGGTCTGGCGAAGCATTTCTCCCAGCCGGTCGTTTCCCACCGGCGCCGCCAGGGCTACCCGAACCCCCAGTCTGGCTAACGCCATGGCGGTGTTGACACCATTTCCTCCAGGCCCCAGCGCCACCTCTTCGAGCGGTTGGCTGCCGCCGGGCGCCGTAAGCCCGTCCACCGGACGTGCTAGCACGTCGGCTACTGCATTCCCGGCGCAAAACACCTCGCAGCGAGGATTCATGGATCGTCGGGTTCCCTTCCTTGTGTATCTCATGAGTATTGCCAATTGGCCTGGAGGTTGCAAGCGCTGGTGGTGTCCTAGATTGGCCGTAGCGCCGCCATCTTGGCGGCTCCAGTGCCGGCTGGAAGCCGGCGCTACGGGCCAAATTAGGACACTACGCAAGCGCTCAACCGCAGGAACACAGTGGTCGTCCCTGCTCTGCATCTTTTCGCTCCCTCCCCAAATCCGTCGATAACCGCCCGCTGTAGGGGGACGGCTTGCCGTCCCCGCATTTCCGCTGGTCCCGACGCGGGTAGGGCAAGCCCTGCCCCTACACCCCGTCTGCCGCAGTTGACGTCGCCATTGCCTTCGTTTATATTCATATTGAATACTTTTGATGGAGAACACCCGTGGCGAAAACCCTGACGATGCGACTGGACGATGAGACCTACCAAACTTTCGTCCGGGCCGCCAAAGCGGAGCGGAGATCTTTGGCTAATCTGGTGGAGACCGCAGCGCTGCGGGGCATTTTGGAAAACAGCTTTGCGGACGACACCGAGATGGCTGAGATTGCCTCGCGACCGGAGCTGGTGAGACGGCTCCAGACGGGTTCCCGAAATGCTCGAAAGCGCCAAGGCCGGTTCATCCCCGCCGTTTAGAATCTTCGAGGCGCGCCAATTTTCGAAAGACCTCGCGAGCTTCGGACCCGCCGTCCGGGCCCGTCTGGAAGCCAAGCTCCGCGATCACATCTACCCCATCCTGCGCGAAAACCCCTATTGGGGACCGAACATCAAGCGCCTGAAAAACTGGGACCCCCCCACTTGGCGGTATCGCGTGGGCGATTGGCGATTCTTCTATGAAATTGATGCGACGGAGAGAATCGTCTTTCTGGTTGCAGCCGACCACCGCAAGCAAGCCTACCGCTTGATGTAGCGGTCATCCCTCGGTGGGTCTTTTCTCGCGTGGTGAGCGGTTATTCAAAGTCTTAATCTCACCCACCCCAACGGGCATTCATCAGAGGCCCGCTGGGGCAGTGGCGGCGCGGTCCGACCGCATCAGCCAGCCCACAAATGCGCCAAACAGCAAGCCCCAAACGGCGAGCTCAATCATGTGGCTGTGGGCCACGGAGGGAGGGAAGATAGGGTTGGGTATGATCAGGCCGGCGCTCCCGTCCCAAATCGCGTACATCAACGCGGTTCCGAAAGCCACGCGCAGGGCTCCGCCGCGGAGCATCCTAACGACAGGCAGCGTCATTGCAACAAAGAGCAGTCCACGCCCGGCCTGAAAGGCGAACATCCATGGCGTCGAGGTCCAAATCGAGGTCATCTGTCCCCAGAAGCTCCGGATTGCGGTCGAGCCGGCATAGTATTGGCGCAGCTCGGGGTTCTGCCAAGCGATGTAGTAGCCGCAAAGATAGTAGAGCACCACAAAGATGACCGTGGTGGCGGCCAGGGCGCCGGTCCATCGGCCGAACGACCTATGGGAGGTTGCGGCCTGCTCAGTCCGCGGGGCTCTCCGGGAGCCTCCCAGAACCCACACGGCGAACGGCGCAAAGAGCGCGGCCGTGACCAGGCCTGTGACCAGCGCTTGTGCGCTGAACTGCGGCGACACGCGGGCCTGCAGGTACGGCAAGCTTTCTAAAGCTGCCTGCACCCAGGTGTTAAGGACCAAAAGGAAGAGCGCACCAACAAGCCTCCAACCGCCCCACTTGGCTTGCAGCACCAGATAACTGATGACCACAACTTGTACGAGCGACGCCACGAAGAGCCACAGCAGAGCATTTGCCGGCTGCCTCGACGGAGTTGCCTTGCCGGAAGTTGAGGGTTGGGCAGCAATCGCCGGCGGGGTGACGGCCTCCCGCTGTGTCGAGTTCGCCGACGGCGTGACCGCTGCGGCCGGCGGGTGCCGCCCGATTCCGGACACGACCGCCGCAATCATGAAAATGATCGTCAAGCCGATCGCGACAACTATCGTCTTAATCCCAACTGCGAGGATTTCTTTGGCACTCATTGCGTGTTTCCTTTCCCCGGCCGGAAGACGGGGGAGTATACCCCAGGCTGCGCCGGGCTGGAAGAGAGAATCGCGGATGGCAGAGTGCTGCTTCGATCCGGGCGCCGGACTTTATGTCGGCAAATGCCCTGAGAGGTCTAGGCGCTGCAAGTTGAACCGGGAAACGCGATTTCCTGACTGGCGTGGACGGATCGAAACGATTATGATGTGTGCGCATTAATGGTGGAACGACTCTTTGATAAGGAGACGTCTTCATGAAACCGAGTACTTCTCGCCGTGACTTCTTACAAGCAGGATTGGCGCTCCCAGTGGTGGGGTTGGCTGCCCGCACCGGCGCGGGCAAAGCCAGCGTCGAAGCAACGCCCGCAGCCGCCTCACCTTTCCTGGACTCTTCACCGCAGCTAACTTACCGAATCCTCGGCAAGACCGGATTGAAGGTCACTTCTGTAGGGTTTGGTTGCATGATCACTTCGGATGCCAGCGTGATCGAGCGCGGAGCAGATATCGGCATCACTTATTTCGATACGGCGCGCAGCTACCAGCATGGCAACAACGAGCGCATGGTCGGCGCGGCGATCGGGAAAAAGCGCAAGGAACTTGTTCTCTCCAGCAAGTCGGACGGAAACGATAAGAACAGCCTCTTGAGCGATCTGGATACGAGCTTGCGCGAATTGGGCACCGATTACCTCGACATCTGGTATCTGCACGGCCGGGACAAGTCCACGGGTGTTTCGGATGAGATGTTTGAGGCTCAGCAGGTGGCCAAGAAGCAGGGGAAAATCCGTTTTACCGGCGTCAGCACGCACCAGCCGAAAGGCATGATTCCATTGCTGGTCAAGACAAACGCCGTGGATGTTGTCCTGATCACTTATAACTTCACGATGGACAAAGGCGTTGGCGAGGCCATCGAGCAGGCAGGCAATGCGGGCATGGGCGTGGTGGCGATGAAGGTGATGGCGGGAGGCTACCGCCCCGGGAATCCCCGCAAATCATTTTACCCGCAACTCGCGAAGCAAGGGGCACTGCTGGCCGCGCTGAAATGGGTGCTGAAGAATCCGAAAGTCAACACCACCATCCCCAGCATGACCGACATGGACCAGCTCGAGGAAAACTTAAAGGCCATGGCGGGGCCGTTTGGCGACCTCGAGGAAAAACTCCTGGCCCAGCAACTCCAACACCTCGCCCCGCTCTATTGCCGAATGTGCGGGAAATGCGACGGGGCCTGTTCCGAGGGCCTGCCGGTGGCCGACCTGCTGCGTTATCTCACCTACGCCGAGGGTTATGGGCAATTCTCTCTGGGCCGCGAGCACTTCCTGGCTCTGCCCAAAGAGATCACCGCCGTGCGCTGCCGGGATTGCGCGAACTGCACGGTGAATTGCCCGTACGGTGTGAAGGTCGCGAGCCGGGTGGCGCGCGCACAGGAGTTGTTCGGGTGAAATTGCAGGAATCTTGTTTGACGAGATTGTTGACAGTTAGCTTGGCGAGAACCCCCTCACCCGGCCCGGCCCGGCTCGAGAAAGCGCCGGCTCCGGGCCACCCTCTCCCCCAAGGGGGAGAGGGGCGGACGAGCGAGTGGTCAGCGGGTCACATGCTGCTGTTATTGCTTGCTGTGCTGGCCGTCGTGCCGGTCGCGCGCGCCGCCGGTGTGGCGGATTGCCGCCTCGTGGCGGGATGGGAGCAGCGAGGCGTCCCGCGGAATTACAATCCCGACAACCTGTACGAGTACCTGGACGGGAGCGCCGAAGGCTATATTCTGTACGGCCTGGTTCGGATGCAGGGGGTGACCTGCCGCTCGAAGGGCGGATCCATCACCTTCGATGTCTTCGAGATGAACGACGCAGACTCCGCCTACGGCGTGTTTACGACAAATCTCGATCCCCAGATGCCCATCGAAAAGCTCGGCATGGGCGGCCAGGTCTTGCCGCGCCGCGCCCTGTTTTGTAAGGGCAACTATTACGTTGAGCTTTCGGCAAGTCCCCAAAAAGGGGCGGTAACCGCGCTGCGTGCCTTCGCAACTGAAGCCGAAAAGCGAATCGAGGGCCGCGTGACTCCCCCCGCCGCTATTTCCTGGTTTCCCACCGCGAAGCTGGCCTCAGTGCGCTTGATTCCGGAGAGCGTCCTGGGGTTGCGCCTGCTGAAACGCGGCTTCGTAGCCCACTACGAGCAAGGGCAAGCCTTCGTCGTCATGGAAGAGTCTCCCGGGTCCGCGGCCGCCATCTTGGACCAATTGCGGCAGCGATTCCCCGAAGGCACGCCGGCCCACGTTGCCGATGAGGCCTTCCAGGCCGACGACCAATACCTGGGCGGACTTTGCATGTTCCGCAAGGGCCGCTACCTCGGCGGATTCGCAAATATGCCGGACGCCCAGGCCGCTACTGCACAAGCCGCTTCCCTCGCCGAACATATCTCTGGAATGTAGGCGCTTTGGAAGGGCGGGGCTTTAGCCCCGCCGACGCGCGGCAAGTTCTTGGTGGGCCTTTAGACCCTGAAGCCATGCCGCTTCAGGGGCTAAAGCCCCCAAAATCTCAAGCGTTTCCTGCGGCGGGGCTGAAGCCCCGCCCTTCCGTGCCGCCCTGGATGTGACGCGGAGTTTCGCCAGCAAGCCGTAGTACGTTGGTAATATTGCGCCGCTGGTACTTTCGAGCCAGAGTGGTATCGACCTGCCCGTGCCAGCCCTTCCCTCAAACCGGGCGCGTGCGTTGCTGCCTTGCCGGATAACTTAGGTCGGCCGGATTTCGGGGGGCCGTTCGAAAGTGCGTCGTCGAGGAGTGGGCAAGCCCGGTAACTCGGAGGGGGAAACCTCGCCGCCCCCTGGTTGGCGAGGATCCGGCTGGCTGCTCCTTCGTCGTCGTCCAAACGGCCCCCCGCCAGCATAACGTCCTCACGTGTCCGCTCGTGCGCACCCCCTGAGATTCACAACGCCCTGCGCGTGTCTGGCCGGTACGGGCGAGGCGCCGCCTCGCCCCCACAACGAGGTCTCTGTTCATCCCCGCTCCACGCAACGCGCAGCTTCGCTGTGCGCCAGCCTCGTAGATTCATCGTCTACACAGTAAGCCCGCAAAGCGGGCGAAAGATCGTAGCCCACGGCCTGGAACGCGTGAACAATTTCGGAATGTGTCATCCTGAGCGCAGCGAAGGATCTCTGCAGTCGTTCGTAAGCCGCTGAACCATAAAGAACTGCCGGGATCCTTTGCAGCGCTCAGGATGACAGGTGGACGATTTTTTCACAGATTCTTGCGCCAGGGGCTACCATCTTTCGCCCGCTTGGCGGGCTGCGGGGCTGGCGCATCTGCGGTCTCTGTTCACTCCGGTTCCACGCAACGCAGGGCCTTGCCCTGCGCCAGCCCGTATGCGCCACCCATGGCATTCAGAATTCGGGATTGCGATTCCGCCGCGCCAGGCCAAACAATATAAGCAGATTTTATGGCAGAGACTCATATTATGTATGCGATCGGCATACATAACATGATGTAGTCTAAAGAAGTTGGGGTTCCGCTAATCCGCAGGCAAAAGTTGCGCCGCCCGGAGGAGCGAGTTGTTGACCGGCAGGGCAAAGCATCCATCGATTCAGTCTTCGGCGTGCTGAAAGAACGGCCCGGGATGAACCAATCCCGGCGGTCCGGCTGGGAGGAAGTGGTGGCCCAACTTTTCACCCAGGCTCGACAGATTCAGTGATGAGGAGGTCAAAATGAAACTGCA
>Ga0181538_10005678_pt1 | contig 11089 bp, 12 predicted proteins | sample PEATcosm2014_Bin_40_FD_119773 | JGI IMG/M metagenome (GOLD analysis project Ga0181538, IMG submission 119773) | Peatland microbial communities from MTU Mesocosm Facility, Houghton, MI, USA - PEATcosm2014_Bin23_30_metaG | ecosystem: Environmental > Terrestrial > Soil > Wetlands > Peat | place...
AAGGATGGTCCCAGCCGCGGTGATCCAGCCTTCGTCTTTGCTGGCGAAACGGACATCGAATAGAGTCAAGTCCTCTTTGTAATTTACCGGTTCCCATATGTCTTTGAATTTGGGCTGTGACGCGAGGATTCGAATCCCTCCCTCTCCGCCATGTTTTGAACAACTTGCGAGACGTGCGATCCGCTCTGCAATCCGTTAGTCTGAACTGCTCAGTGCCAGCCCAACGACTTTAGAGTGTGCCCGTGCCATCTCATCCGTTACCACATCACCGTAGAGATTCATTGTCGTGCGAATGTCGGTATGCCGCATTAGTTTTTGCTGCACAGCGATTGGGGTTCCCACGGCATCTAGCCATGAACGGTAACTGTGGCGCAGAGTGTGGGTCGGCAGTTCGCCGATTCCCGCGCCCTTTGCCGCTCTGTGGAACACTCGCGATACCTGCGGATAAGACCACGGCAAACGCCCAAGCTGCACGGGGGATGCGAACAACCAGTCTCCGTCAGCGGGAAACTGTGTTGTCCGTTTCCAGGACTTGAGAAGATCCAACAGTTCGGCATCCACGCTCATCCGCTTCTGCGAGTAGATAGTCTTTACGTCATCGACACGTTGACGGACAATTCCCCGTTCAATCCGCAACTTGCCGTTGAGCCAATCCACATCGCACCACTTCAGAGCCAAGCATTCACTGATTCGCAAGCCGAAACAGACACAAAGTAGCGCCATCGTGCGGAACGGTTCCTCAAGATGCTGGAGAAACTTTCGGAACTCGTCAACCGTGAGATTACGCGGCTGACGCGTGCGCTTGGTCGCCCCTTTGACCACGACGAGGTCAATGGGATTTCGGGAAATCTCCAGCGCACCACTCCACATGGCAAACTCCATGAGCAGATGCAACATACCCCGCACATGGGCTTTGCTTTTGGGTGACAAGTTCAATTGGCGCAACCATAGTTCGACCGGTCGTGGTTGCACTTCATTAACCGGTTTGTCGCCCCATTTCGGCAGTATGTGGTTCCGTAGCCAGGAACGATACATCCGCGCCGTTGAATAACGCGAAGGCAAACGCTCCCGCTCGTAACGTGCTGCCAATGCCTGCACTGTTTGGGTCCCACTCTCTGTCGATTTTGGACTTTCCGATGGCTGCCCCAGAACATCGGGCAGAAATGACTGCACTTGTCGTTGCGCGGCTCCCTTTGTTCGGAACTCTTTCCGGGTGCCGATCAACTTCGAGTGCCGTTTCCCCTCTTCCCACCACAGAAAATTCCAGGTCTTACGTCGTTTGTCGAAAACTACACTTCCAGTTTTGTGCCGTGCTGCCCTTTTCATTGCCCCATCCTCTCTTCAGGGCGCACGGATGGCGCTTTGGATGGTAGCACAGGGGATTCCAGAAGGGCCGCGTCCAAGTCGCTGCGGCGAAAGCGCCAAACGCGACGCTTTGTGCCGGAGAGTGCAAAGGCTTTCACTTTGCCCTGGCGGACCCACAGCAACAGTGTGCGGACCTTGACCTTGAGGTATTGGGCAGCTTCAGCAGCCGTGAGCCATTCGGCAGGCGGCGAAGCCCCGGATTGATTGCAGAGTGTGGTCATGACTGGAGTGGAGAATTGGGGTTCTGTGGCAACTGTGCGTTCCTCTCTTGACTCGCCCGGTGTAACTCGTAACCGGCGTAGACAAGCAAAGCGGCAACTACGACAAAGGTGAGCACTCCCAACAGTGTGACTCTCATTTCTCCTCCTTATTCCAACTAACGACTCCATCGCAACCACGCTCAGGGCAGCGATACCCCTCGAATGTCCCGTCCACCCAGCTCGTTTTGATCTGGTCGGGAACAATCCAGAACTCTTTTCCACATTCAGGACACTTCCCCCGATACCTGCTCTGCAAGTCGTCCAGCCGCTTCCAGATATTGCGCTGCCCGGCATCCGAAACCAGTTGCTCGAAAACGCGCATACCCGCCTTGCTGCGAATGAACAGTTGGACACCGCAAGGATCACAGATTACGTACGGCTTCTTTTTCTTGGTTTGGCGTACATCGAGTCCCTTCCCGCACAGGGGGCAGGGAAACCGCTGTTCCGGACGCAGACTCAAGTCAAGTGGCACAGATATTTTCGTATGTTAACGTAATCTAACAATAGTATTCATTCTCCGCTGTGCATTGTGCCTTGTCAACAAGGAAACGAATAATCTTGCAGTTGTTAATATTCTGCCGTATCCTAGACAGCTATGGAGAGCTTCGGAAGCTACATGCGCCGGTTGCGGAAGTCCAAAGGGCTGACACTCAAACAGGTCGAAACCCAAGCCCAAGTGTCCAACGCCTACATTTCCCAGATCGAACGAGGATTGCGCAATCCCCCACACCCCGACATCCTGAAACGACTGGCCAAAGCCTACGATGTCCAGCACCGAGAGCTTTTGGTTGCCGCAGGCTACCTGGAGGAAGACTCGGCGGCCACCGCCAAACGGAGGCAAATTGAGGAAGCCTACGAGCACGTAAGAACCGATCCCACCTTTAAGCAGGGTACCCGGCTCAAGGGAACGCAAGTCAGCCTGGAAACGAAGCGCTTTATTGTGGAAATGTACGAAAAACTAACGCAGCGGCAACTACTTAAAGGGGCCTAAGAACCATGAAATTACTAACGGACGGAACCGAGAATAATCCACTTTTGGGCTTTTGCCTGGCGGTAATTTCCCGCCATGCCGAAAACTGGCCCCCGACTGAAGAGGTTTTAGTCAAAGAGTTCGTAAGTTGGCTTGGCGTTAAATCTTTTCTCACGCGAGATGCAATGCGGGAATTGTGTTTATCCAAGGGAACAAACCTGTCGTTTGTCCCGCTCCCGCTAAATCTTCGCGGGGTTAACTGCTCATTTAAGGATAAGAAAGAAATTGTTATTGCCGAACACGAGAATGTTCCTTTCGCCGATTTACACACGCTCCTGCACGAATTCCGGGAAATGCTTGAATGCGTCTTTGTGGAAGTCGGATGCGCCACGCTAACCCCGGAAGATTCCTTGGAAGAAACAGCGGAGAAGTTTGCAATGCTCGCGAGAATGGAGACGGGTGTCCGAGAAATGCCCGCTTACCTTGAAATGGTAGGCCGCATCGAGACTAATTGGCCCCGCTATATTGGTTATGCCTTCGTGGTTGTTTTCTTCGTTGCTCATATGTTTAGCTGCGTGTTCCTGCCCCAGTTCGAGGAGATGATCTCCGAAGCCCGACGCCAACGTCACGTACGTACGTAACGTTGGTCTCATCACAGGCCGCTGTTTTCGGGCCGGTCGCGGGCGGACCAGGGCTTAGCAAACCTGGCCGGGTACATTCGCAAAAAGCGGGGTGGAATCAAGGAGAACAGCAAAGGTCACAACCAACTATTCATACGACGTGTTGAACCGGCTCACGCAAAAGACATACACGGGTATCACCCAGTCAAAGATCCAGTTCGGCTACGATGGTACGACCTTGACTGCGTGCGGACAAGATCCTCCTATCATTTCTTCTCCTACCAATTTGGTCGGTCGCAGGTCTGCGATGTGCGCGGGGGAGAGCGGTTCTAGTTGGAGTTACGATCCGATGGGTCGTCCACTGCTGGAAACGCGCATCAATGCGAGTCAAGGAAACCAGACCAAGCTAAGCGTTGGATATGCGTACAATCTGGATGGTTCGCCGAAGACGCTCACCTACCCGAGCGGAGATGTCGTCACCTACACAGTTGGCGGCGCTGGGCGCGCGACTCAATTGAGCGATGCCAGCAACAACTACGTGGGCTATACCGGAAATACCGCGAAATACACGCCTAACGGTTCTCTTGCGAGCATGACCAATGGCTACACCAGCACACCCCCATTCGCGGGCATCGTGACCTCGAATATATACAACGACCGCCTGCAGCCAATTTTGCTCTCCGCTGGTGTGGGCCAAAGCTCGTTATCCAGCCTTTGCTATGATTTCAATCTTGGCGTCTCCGTCGGAGCGCCTTGCAACATTGGTGCATACACTACCGGTGACAATGGCAACGTCTTCCGGGTTCTTAACACCATTGACGGGACCCGTAATGCTACATTCGCCTACGATCCGCTGAATCGAATCCAACAAGCCAACACGGTCAATACAACCTCTTCGAACTGCTGGGGCGAGGTCTACACCATCGACGCCTGGGGCAATTTGACCAACCGCGCCGGGGTATCGGGCATGACCGGCTGCAGCACCGAGCCCCTAAATGCCGCTCCTGCCACCAGTCAGAACCAACTCCCCGGCATTTCGTACGACATTGCGGGCAATGTGCTCAATGACGGGAATGGCAATACGCCCACCTACGACGCAGAAAACAGGATCGCTACTGATGCGGGTGTGACATACTACTATGATGCCGATGGAGTACGGATGGAGAAGTCCTCGGGAACAAAGTACTGGCCCGGTCCGTCGGGTACGTTGACCGAAGCCGACCTTGCCGGCACGATCAACGAGGAGTACATTTATTTTAATGGCGCACGCATCGCCCGTGTTGACCGTCCCAGCGGGACGGTACACTACTACTTCTCAAACCATCTTGGCTCACACACCATGGTCACGAGCGCCACTGGAAGTTGCGAACAGGACATTGACTACTATCCGTACGGCGGAGTAATCACGGACCACTGTCCAAATGTTGCCCAGCACTACAAGTTCACCGGCAAAGAACGCGATTCCGAATCCGGCCTGGATATGTTCGGTGCCAGGTACTACGGCAGCAGCCTTGGCCGGTTCATGACGCCGGATTGGGCGGCGAAGCCCGTCAGCGTGCCCTACGCAAGTTTCGGGAATCCGCAAAGCCTCAATCTCTACAGCTACGTCAACAACAACCCCACTACCACTCGGGATCTAGACGGCCACTCAGATTACCTGTGGCAGAAGTTCAAGAACTCCCTCGAAGGCAACGGCTGGAAAACGGATGCGCAGGTGAAGGGCTTAAGCGTGGCTCAAACTGCACAGAGTCACGTCGGTAGTAAGGATTGGGCGATCAACGGTACAAACACCAGCGGCAAAGACGTAGGCCATCCACAAGTCTTCAAGCCGGGCAGCGACAAGTGCAACCAATTCGTGGGAGACACTCTGGCGGAAGCCGGTAAGACAAGACCCGAAATCAAAGATAAAGACGGGAATACGAGAATGCCCAGTGCGCACGAGATGGCTGATCCGAACGTACACATTCCCGGCCTGTCCGATACGAAACCACTCAGCGAAGCCAAGCCCGGAGACGTGATTGCGCAGGAGCACGGTGACACCTACGGCCATGCAGGGATTGTAGCCGGATCGGGAGAAACGGTGTCGGCGAACGCAACCGGAAACTACGGAGGTCAAATCACGCAAAATGACTGGGGCTTCAGACCCGCCGGACAAAACGGCGAAAGTTCGACGGACCCCGCGCCCGTCGTGCGCCACCCGGAGGACCAGTAAATGAAAACCGTATTCCAGGTTCTCTTTGGAATCATCCTGTCCATAGTCATCGCAGTAGGACTGACATATTCGAGGCTGCCATTTTTCTGGGAGGCTCACTATCCCGATGGTTCATATCCGATAACGTGGCGATCCGGCCTTCTGTTCGTAGTTCTGCTGGTCGTCACGCAATGGATTGCCTTTTTGATCTTCAGAAGGAGCGGACGGTCTACATCAACGAGGGGACCGACCTAAGCGTACGATGCAGACCACCTGCATATACGATGAATTGCCGCGCTTGCGCTACAAGTTCACCGGCAAAGAACGCGATACCGAATCCGGCCTCGATATGTTCGGCGCCAGATACTACGGCAGCAGCCTTGGCAGGTTCATGACGCCCGACTGGGCCGCCAAGCCTATCTCCGTACCCTACGCCGACTTCGGCAATCCCCAGTCCCTCAACCTGTATAGCTACGTCAAGAACAACCCGACCACGACCCGTGACGCAGATGGACACTGCGGTGAAGACCTCTGCATCGTCGAAGGCGGCGCTGCGATATATATCGGTGGGGCTGCTTTACTTGCAGGGACGGCAGCGATTTTGAACACGCCTGCTGGGCAGCGATCTCTGAGTACGTTCACATCGGCTGCAGGGCAGTCGATCTCGAACTCAATCAGTGCTATTAGTAGCTTCTTCCATCCAAACAACAGCGGGCAGAATGCGCCCCCACCAGCGACAACGCCAACGAACGTATCTCAAGGGACTCCCGGCACGACGGCAACAAACGTCGCGACAGGAACACCCGCTTCGACATCCCAACAGGGAGCAGTTGATGCTAGTCCGATGCAGCAGTATGCCGGAAACAATATCGTTCAAGGTTCTGGTCGAGTGAATAGCGACCTTCCAGGGGGGCAAGCGGAAGCAGCACAAAAGTTCGGGGAGCTTACTGCGGGCCAGGGCACGAGCGTTGACGCCAGGACAGGACATACCGTGGCTGACGACGGTACTCGACTTCGAAATAATGCTGACGGAACGGCGCGAATCGATCGGCCAGCAAGTGTAACGGGAGACCAGCATGAAACAGTCCACTTCAACCAGCCCAATCAACCGAACCAATAGTCCGAGCGTTGGCGACCTCTTCAGCGGTCCCATCGAGTCGGTGTACGTCAACAGTCTCCCTCCTCGAGGGAGGTATGTGCACGGCTCGTCAGTGGAGTTTTTCTTAGAGAATGGAGAACTAGCGGTCAGGGGCGATGTCATCGAAATCGGGCCGAAGGAAGAAGCATTTTATCTGGCGTTCGACCGGACGCTGGGACTGGAATATTGGAGGAGTGAAATGGTCCAGCGGCAGGGGGAGCCCGTGATCCGTGTAACGAATCTTGCAACCGACTGGAGGAACCGAGGGCTTGAGGCGGTGCTAATAGGTCCGCGCGAGGTGCGGTTCTACACCAAAGACGGCCCGGAGATTACGAGGGGACGACTGGCGGCAGTAGAAATCATCGCCAAACGCGCCCCTGAGCAACGGGTGCTACTCGTCGCGTCGGAAGATGATCCGGGAGACGTGATCGTCATTACTCCATCGGATGACTACGACAAGAAGATATCTCAGCTCGTGGCCCAGGAGCAGCCCAGAATCTCAGGGTAGCCAGTAAATCGAGAGACTGGGATTGACATTATGCCGCACAGGGTATGGGCTTTGATCCTACTTGGCTTGGGTGTTGCCGTCTTCGCAATGGCGCGTCAGATCGCGACGTGGAAGACCCGCGCATGGGCGAAGTTTTACGCTCAGCATCCGGGAGCCGCTGAGAGGAATCCGCTGTCCAAACATGCAGGCTCAGAACGCAGCGTTCGTCTCGGTACGTTCATGTGGCGATTGGTGGTCGTGTCGTTTGCGAGGGTGGGCACGATGCTGCCCAGGAGCTTTCGGGCAAATGGCGGTCACGACCTTGGTGAAACAATTGCTCTTTACCTGGTCGGCATCAGTAGAGGAAAATCATGTGGTCATATCCGACCGGGTTTTTCGGTCCATCCAGGAGAAAGGCTATCACTTTTAATCGCTCGCCGAACCTTTCAAGTCTTTGTGTGGTCGCTTCCTTCCTTGGCCTGGCGGGCTGCGGAGGCGGAGGTGGAGGTTCTGGTTCGCAACCGCCCCCTCCGCCCCCTTCGGAAGTAGCCAACATATCCGTGAGTCCCGCGACTGCTCAACTCTTGACGGGGAACAGTCAGTTGTTCACTGCGCAAGTCACAGGAAACGGCGCTTTCAATGCCAGTGTGACTTGGTCCGTGAACGGTGTCGTTGGAGGAAATAGCACTTACGGGACAATTGTGGGTGGGCAGTACACAGCCCCGGCGACCCTGCCTAGTCCGAGTAGCTTCCCCATCACGGCTACAAGCGTGCAGGACCCGCCTGTATTCGGCAATGCAGGGGTGACAGTCTACGCTCCTGCGGTGTTGACTTCGATCACGCCGGCCGCAACGAGTGCCGGTGAGCAGATAACGATCAACGGTCAGAATTTGGACGGCGCCACAACGGCGGTCTTCTCCGGCCCCAACGGCACGAGTGTCTCCATGTATGTGGAGCAGGTTTCGGCCACTGCAATCACGGCAACGGTTCCATTCGGTGCGACTACAGGGCCGGTATACGTGAATGTAACGCCATTCGTGAACGTAAGCATCTACGAGACGACCAACTCGGTTACCCTCACGCGACTACCGAATTTGCTGGTTCATGCGGCAAACAAGGACCTCTCGTCCGGCGAGACACTGCAACTGGACTGGCGGCTTCTGGGAGCGAGCACGCCGAATGTTGTGACGTGGACGGCCGATTCAGGCACCGTGAGTGCGCAGGGCGTGTTCAAGGCGCCCGTCGTTTCCACTGAATCTTATTCGCGGGTCACAGGTTGCTTGCAGAACACCAATTCCTGCAACCCGGTCCTGCTCCGCATTCTCCCTTTCCGCATTGGCCCATCGAATCCGATAGTCAACGTCGGAAGCACCATTCAGCTCGACGCCATCCAGGGAGAATCTGTTCTTTCGCCGCAATGGTCGGTGCTGGCTGGGGGCGGGAGTATCACGTCTGGAGGCCTATATACGGCTCCAACAGGCGCTGCCCAAGCGGGGCCCGTACCCATATCTGCAACTGCAAACTCCACAACGGAGCAAACCTCCGTGGCCGTTTCTGGGGCTTTCCCCGGACTGGTCAACAGGGTGTTTGACTATGCCGATTTCACCACCTTCACACCTCCAGAGGCGACCTTCGTTAAGTCCGTGGCAGTCAGTGGGAATAGAGCTTACACCCTGACTGGTGGAACGCCCTTTCAGCTAACGTCGTCTTATGAGGCCCTCGACGTTTACGATATCAGCAATCCAGACCAACCGGTCTGGATCGACTCTGGCGAGGCGGCCAACAATTATCCAGCCGACCTGTTTGCCTACGGGAACACGCTGTTTAGTCTTGACTCCAACGATCTGGTCGTTTATAGCCTGACGACGCAGGTACCGGCGCTTAGAGAGATTGTTCCTATCCCTGAGCCGTTTGCGTGGACGCTCAACAGCGGTGTGTTATATGTGCTTCCCTATATTCCTCCGGGTGAGACTCCAACGACCATGCCGATCGATCTATACGATATGACCACGGGAACGGCGGTTCACAGCCATTACGAATTGCCGAACACGCCGAGCGGTGTAGGCCAATTATGGGGCATCTCAGGGAATGGAAACACTATATATATATCCGGGCTCACTGACGTTGATAACACACCTACGTTTACGATTGCGACGTATGACATTTCCCATTCGCCGCCAAGTCTCCTTTCAACCGTCGTGAGCACTAGCAGCCAGGAATATCACCTTCACGTTGTGGGAAGCCTTCTTTTCGCCGATTCTCAGGTTTACGACATCTCGAATGTTGTCCCCGTCGAGATTACGACTCTGCCTTTGCCTATGGAGTCCGTTTGGGGTACGGAGGGCAACAACGTTTTGGCGAGCGGCGGCTCTGTGCTTAATGGCACTCCGAATTACGTAGTTGTAAACGTTAGTTCACCGGCCAATCCGGTGGTGCAGGCGAATGTTCCAGATCTCCTAAGTTGGGACATTTTCAGCCCCGGCACGGCAACATGGGCAACCAACGGACGCTTCTATGTGGCGGACGGCACGGGCGGATTTGCCATCTACAATGCATCATCGAGCGGCGGTCCGGCGACGATGACCACCGCGCCGATCTTTGTTTATATCTACGATCAGGTCATCGAGCAGCAGACTCTTTATGCTGCGGCGGTGCAAGGGTCCGGCGCGGGAGGGTTGGCGTGTTTCGATCTGAGCGGGGGCACACCAAATCTTCTCGGAACTTTGTTGTATCCAAACGATTCTAGTTTTGCACTTCAGGTTTCTGGAGGAACGGTCTTCTTAGGACTTGCGGACAGCCTGAAAATCGTGAATGCGTCAAATCCACAATCTCCGGCTGAAATCGGCAGCGTGGCGATTCCGGTCAACGCATTGGCGCTGTCCGGCAATACGCTGTTTGCGGGCACGGGGGATGGACGGTTGGTTGTTTTCGATGTCTCAACTCCGGCGTCACCCAAGCAGATCGCCAGCGTGACAATGCCAATCCCTTCTACCATGCGGCTTTCCGGAACCCTGTTGCTGGTGGCCGCAGGACAAAGCGGGCTGTTGGTGTTTGACGTTTCGCAGCCGAAGGTGCCTGTGATGCTATCTCAGTTTTCGCCCAGCGTAAGCGCGCCGGTCTGGGATGTGGTGTCACTCGGAGGATCGGCCGTTATGTTGGCGGCGGATAGTTCGGGTGTCGTAACCGTTGACATTTCGAATCCGTCTCATCCCCAGCAGCTATATCAACAAGCGCTTCCGTATCTTTCCGCCTTCCCGCCGAGTAACGAAGCGGTGGCCGGAATCGTACCAGCTTTTAGCCTTGCAGCCCAGAATGGTCTCACTTACTTGGGGACAACGGCTGGGGTCACGCTTGCGTTCGATGCCACCGTTCCCGCAGTCCCCAGACTGATGGCACTCAACGTGGTGGGCGGCCCGGGCGATACGGTTGCGGTGATTAATCCTGGCGCAAGCAGCCTATACCTGGCGGTTCAGGGCACGGTGGTGCAGCTGGATAATTCAATTCCGCAAAATTCAATCGAACTGTACTATCCGCCTGCTGCACTATCGATAGCTTACCCGATTAGTGACGGAGCTAAGCGCAACGGGAGAGCGGGAAATCCGAAGCTGGAATGGATGTCCCGACGAATCGGCTACGAACGCGCATACCCGGACCGGTTTGGTGTCGTGCAGCGTGGGAGTGGCGAGCATTCGGCGAAGCAATGACTTCAAGGTTCAAGAGGTGCAAAACCGCAATCCAAATTGCAATCCGTTAGCAGAACTAGCATTGCTTTTCGTGTACTTTTGTGCCATCCGTGGCCTTGCATGTTGTTGAATTTACGTTTTTACGCGGATTCGAATCCCTCCCTCTCCGCCAGTCCTTTAAACGCATAGGCTTACAAAGGTGGCTACCTAGGCTGGAAGTTGATCGGTGCAATTACGCAGTAATGGTCGGCGTCACGCCATCAATGGCGGGAGCGCTCGTCTATTACGGACATTCTGGATTGTCGCCACGCTGAGCGTTGCCAACCTGCTGTTACCCCGATTTAACAAATCAGACAGTGCTCAGAGCGAGGCCTC
>Ga0181538_10005680_pt1 | contig 11089 bp, 4 predicted proteins | sample PEATcosm2014_Bin_40_FD_119773 | JGI IMG/M metagenome (GOLD analysis project Ga0181538, IMG submission 119773) | Peatland microbial communities from MTU Mesocosm Facility, Houghton, MI, USA - PEATcosm2014_Bin23_30_metaG | ecosystem: Environmental > Terrestrial > Soil > Wetlands > Peat | place...
AAACGTCCGCCCGAGCACGGCATTCTGGGCTTCAGCGAACCCACCGAAGACGGCCTCTCGGTACGCCCGGTCAGCAATCTCGGCCGCAAGACCAAAGCGCTTTGGAATATCCTTCACCAGAACGGTAAGCGCAGCATCGTGGTGGGCTGGTGGCCGTCGCATCCGGCCGAGCCGATTCGCGGCGCGATGGTCTCGAATCACTTTAAGCTGTTTCCGGAACAGGACCCCGCCTCGCCCCTGCCGCCCGGCATGATCTGGCCGCCGGAGTGGGCCGCGCGCATAGCCGATCTGCGCGTCAGCCCCATGGAGATCACGGGCGAGATTCTGCAGCTCTTCGTGCCGGAATTCGCGCGCATCGATCAGGAGAAGGACAAGAGCCTGCACGATCTGGCGGACATCATCGCGGAGACTATGAGCGTGCACGCCGCGACCACCGAACTGCTCGAACACGCGGATTGGGACTTCGCGGCCATCTACCACAACGGCATCGATCACTTCTCGCATCGCTTCATGCGCTATCACGCGGGCAAGGCCACCGGCGATCCCGATCCGGCACTGTTCCAGGGCGTGGTCGCCAATGCCTACCGCTATCACGACGTCATGCTCGGCCGCATGCTGGCGCTGGCCGGGCCGGATTGCGCGGTGATGGTGGTGAGCGACCATGGTTTCCACTCCGACCGCCTCCTGCCGGATTATATTCCGGCGGAAGCAGCCGGGCCGGCGGTCGAGCACCGGCATTTCGGCATTCTGGCGTTGCGCGCGCCGGGCGTGCTGCGCGGCGAGCGCATCTATGGCGCGACCTTGTTGGATGTTGCGCCGACGGTGCTGCATCTCTTCGACCTGCCCGCGGCGCTCGATATGCACGGCAAGGTGCTGCTCAATGCGTTCGAGGACCAGCGTGCGGTACCCCCAGTCGCGAGTTGGGATGAGATTACCGGTGAGGATGGGCGGCATCCTCCCGAGCGCCAGTACGATGGCGTCGCATCCGCCGAATCGTTCAAGCAGCTTGTGGATTTGGGCTACATTGCGCCGCCGGATGGCGATGCGCGAAAAGCGGTCGAAGAGTGCTTGGCGGAGACGCGCTACAACCTGGCGCGCTGCCACATGGATGCGGGACGGCCGGATCTGGGAGCCCAGATCTTGCGCGAGTTGATCGCGGGCGATGTGGAGCAAGCACGCTATCATCAGCATCTCTTTCAATGCACGCTGCAAGTAGGCGATGCGGCGGGTGCCCGGCACGTTCTGGAATCGTTCGACCGGGCATGCGCCGATTTTCCCTCGCGAGCCGCGGCCGAGTTAGAGCGCAGGCGAGCAGCGCGGGCCGATGACGATCTAGAGGATCGCAAGCCGGCGGATCGGCGGGAACGGTACGAACGCCGCGAGTTGAGCGAGAAGGCCAGCGGATTCACAGCCCTGCGGCTACTCATGCGTTGCCGCTTGGCGTTGTGGAAGGCGCGCACGAGCGTGCAGAAGCAGTCGGCGCGGGCGCTCCTGGATGAATTGGCGGGCCAGCGCGGTGCGCGGCGGCAGATAACGATGTTTCTGGCAGAGGGTTACGCTTCACTCCGCGATCACGACCGCGCACTCGAATTCGTCCGCCGGGCCCGCCGCGCAGATCGCGAGGATTGGCAGGCGATAGCTCTCGAAGCCCGCATCCATCTAGCCGCCGGCAAACACGCCGAGGCGGCTAATTGCGCCATCGAGTCGCTCGCGCTCATTTATTTTCAACCCACACTGCATTACACACTTGCGGTGGCACTGCGGCATTTGAGCGAGGAGGCCCGCGCGGCAGATTGCCTGCGAGTCGCCGTGCAGCAGGCGCCGACGTTCGCGGCGGCGCATGAGGAGTTGGCTAAGATTCTGCGCCGGCAGCGGCAGTTCGGCGAGGCTGCATTGCTGATGGCGAAAGCTGCCGACCTGCGCAAACAGGCACGTGCGCGCGCGGCCGCGAACACGACGCCCGTGGAAGCTACGCCATCCGTGACGGCATTCGAACGCTCGACCAGGGCGCTGGTCGATCGGGCGCGCGTGGTGACGATTGTCAGCGGATTGCCGCGCAGCGGAACTTCAATGATGATGCAGATGCTCGCGGCGGGCGGCATCGAAGCCTACTCCGATCAAGCCCGCGCAGCGGATGAAGACAATCCGCGCGGCTACTTCGAGCACGAAAATGCCATCCGGCTACGCGAGGGCAGCGCATGGATCGCGGACGCGCGCGGTAAGGCCGTCAAAATCGTGGCGCAGCTTGTGCCTTATTTGCCGACTGGCGAGCAGTACCGAATCGTCTTCATGCATCGGAATTTGGACGAGGTAATCGCGTCGCAGCGCGCCATGCTGGAGCGCTTGGGACGAACCGGCGGCCGGATCGATCCACGCACGCTTGCGCGCACCTTCACCAGGCAACTATTGCAGGTGCAGACCTGGTTGCAGTGCCATCCCGACATCCAGGTGGCAGCGTTCAACTATGCCAACGTCCTAAGTGATGCGGGAACGGCCGCGGCGCGTCTTGCGCAGTTCCTGGGCAAGCCGTTCGATGAACGGGCGGCGAGCGGCGCAGTAGATGCTTCGCTGCGCCGACAGGGGTCCCGGATTGACTAGCCGAAGCCGCAACAACCGAATAAGTGAATGCCCGACCAATGCTCCCGATTCTGTCGCGTACGCCGGCAAATTAGCTGGAGCGAGGGATCTGACGCGGCGAGCGGTAGCCACTGCCAAGCGTAACGACAAACAGGAAACTGCGGCAAGTTACCTGCTGGGCCGCGCTACGCGATAGGCTGGTGGGCAACCTGGCGATGGCAAGATGGGGGGCGAAAGCCGGGCTCGCGGTGTCCATGGAAGAGATGCGGAGGCCGGGGCGGCAATGGCGCTGGCGCTGGCGCGCGATGCGAGCGGGCCGCACGGCTGTCTGTCGGCATGGCCGAATGCTACCCGGAGGATACGCTTGTTCAGATCGAGTATCTGCGCGGCGGCGGCCGGAGCATGTTCCGGCGATACGCTGGTACAGTTCAATGGCGCGACATTTACTGGGGTGGGGGTCGTGCGCAATGTGGTCCACCACGCGCGTCCCGCCGACACGGTGCGTGCCACTGTTCGGCATGCTGAAGGCAGTGTGCGCAGGTAGCCTGATCACCGGATGGCTGTTGTCGCACTGTCGGCAATCAATTGACAATCAATTAAGATCTTGATCAGAATAGACGGCTAGAGTGGAAGGAGAACGTATGCAAACCGGCAGATCGTCTTTACGCGCTCACAGCCAGAAAGCCCGCAGCGCACTCGCCGTGGCGCTTGCCTGGACCGCAGCGGGAATCGCAACGTCCACAGCGCAGACGCCGCACTATACGGCGCTATACAACTTCACGGGTGGAGCTGACGGAGCGCTCCCTTACCAAGGTGTAATCCGCGACCTCGCCGGCAACCTCTACGGTACCACCCGCGACGGCGGCGTGATAGATGTTGGCTCATGCGGTTACGGTTGCGGGGTCGTCTACGAGATCGATACGGCCGGGCATGAGTCGGTTTTGCACGCCTTCACCGGATATCCGGCGGACGGGCAGGTTCCCTACGGAGTCATGCGGGACTTAGCCGGCAATTTCTACGGCACCACTCAGTACGGCGGCGCATACGGCTACGGGGTGGTGTTCAAGCTGGACTCGGCCGGCGCGTATACAGTGCTGCATAGCTTCACCGGCAGGTCGGACGGAGGAGGACCCACCGCAGGAGTGGTCGAAGACTTGGCGGGGAATCTCTACGGAACTACCCCCCAAGGTGGCCTCATGAGCTCATGCGAGTTTTATGGCTGCGGAGTCGTCTTCAAGTTCGACCCAAGCGGGCACGAGACCGTGCTCTACGCCTTCACGGGTGGAGCCGACGGGTCGGGTCCACAGGCGGGTGTAATCCGCGACTCGGCCGGAAACCTGTACGGGACCACCGTTGGCGGCGGTGCTGCTGGCAAGGGAGTCGTGTTCAAATTGGATACCGCCGGCAACCAGACTGTCCTGTACGGCTTCACGGGTGGGACCGACGGATCGGCTCCCCAATCCGGTCTAATCCGCGATGCAGCGGGCAGCCTGTACGGGACGACCAACCTGGGCGGCGCTGGGAAAAAGGGAGTCGTATACAAGCTGGATGCCACCGGCGCCCAGACCGTGCTACACAGCTTCACGGGGCCGGACGGCGCCAGCCCTTACGCAGGCGTGATCCGCGACCCCGCCGGCAACCTGTACGGAGTCACTTATAACGGCGGAGTGTGCGGGGCGGGCGCCGGTTGCGGAGTCGTGTACAAGCTGGATCCGGCCGGCAACGAAACTGTGCTTCACCAGGGGTCTTCGAAAGGTGCGAAACCCTATGGAGGTCTCATCTTCGGCCCAGCCGGCACCCTCTACGGCACCATGTACACCGGAGGCACAGCAGACGAGGGAGTCGTGTTCCAGCTGACGCCTTAAAGCAGCGCCCCCAGTTCGTCACTCCGCGGCGCCAGAGCGAATCGCGATTTCGAGATAAGCCAGTCGGAACGCTGTAAATCCGGTTCGACGAATCGGTCAATCGCAGGCGGATTATCGACGACATCGCTGCGTCGCCGACTCGCGGATGTGGTCCTTTAGGACCGACATCCCGAACGGTAGCTACGCTACGCACGGCGCATAGCTAGCGGTAAATGGAGTTAACGGGACGCTATGAATCCGCGATGGGGGCCCAGCCAGTTCGCCTCCAAATTGACGGCGCCGCTTCCCCCAGGACCGGGAACCTTCAGGCCAGCGGCACTTGTTATGGAATGCCAACCAAACGGCCCAGCGGAACCTGGGTCATGCCCGGATGCAAGCGCGTTTATCGGGAGTAATCGCGGCACACTGCCCATTCCGTTTCGCGGCTCGGAGTCTTTCCAGCAGCCTGGGGAATCTGCTCTTCGCTCGACAGACAACCCAATTGCGGTTGAGATGTGGTTTTGATACAGTTTTGATACGGTCGAAAAGCAGGTGCCCTCCAAGCCGGGCTTCGCCGGAGGAGAAGTTCGGAAAAACGAGGACCTGATATGAAGCTCACCCATCTACGTTTATCCAATTTTCGGTGCTTCGGGGAGACTCCCACAACCATCTCTCTGCGAAAGATCACCTTCTTGATCGGGCCGAATGGGAGCGGCAAGACGGCTGTCCTACAAGCACTAACGCGGTTGTTCGGTTTCGATCGGGGTCTCCGTCGGATACAAAAGTCTGATTTCCACGTTCCGGACGATTTCGACGGCAGCGATGAAGAATTGTACCCGCTGAAACTCTGGATCGAGGCCGATTTCGAATTCCCCGAAACGAAGGAAGCCGAAGGCAAGCATCCGACGATTCCGAGTAACTTCGCTCACATGCGACTGGAGGACAAAGACGGCGTGCCGAGGGTGCGCTTCCGCCTCGACGCAGAACTGGACTCGGAAGGGGAGATCGAAGAGAAGCTCACCTACGTTTTAGAGACCGATGCTAATGACGTTCCAACGAAGCGATCTGACGTTTTCAGGCAGGACCGTAGCTCAATTCAGGTGCACTATCTACCGGCTCGCCGCGACCCGACCGATCAGATTTCATACGCCGCAAGCTCGCTCCTTGGGAGGGTGTTTCGGGCCGCAGACTGGTCCAAGGAAGCAACTGACATCACCGATTTAACGGAGAAGATAACAGTCGCTCTCGGCGAGAATGAGGCCGTTAACACGATCAACACACTGCTGTCAACGAGTTGGAGCCAACTTCATAGAGGGAGCTACTATGCCCAGCCCCAAGTGTCGTTCGGACAGAGCGAAATAGATAGCCTGCTCAGGCACCTGACGCTCACCTTCACGCCAGGCCATGAGGACAACACAGTCGAGTTCTCACGGTTGGGTGATGGTCAGAAGTCACTCCTGTATGTCTCTCTTGTTATTTCGGTACAGGAACTCGGTCGGAAGCTGCTCAGCGGCAAGGTGAAAGGATGGGACATCAACAAGCTTGCGCCGCCGATCTTTTCTCTCTTGGCCGTGGAGGAGCCAGAAAACAGCCTGTCTCCACATCATCTTGGACGCATTGTTAAATCGCTCTCTGCCTTTGCGGGACACGACGATGGTCAGGCGATCGTTGCGACTCACTCTCCTTCGTTACTCAAGCGGGTTGCCCCGGAGAAGATCCGCTACTTGAGGCTCAATCCGGAGCGCGAGACGGTCGTAAAACGGATCACGCTACCAGCCAAAGAATCCGACGCGCACAAGTTTGTTCGAGAGGCTGTTCAAGCGTACCCTGAGCTATATTTTTCTAAACTTGTTGTTCTCGGCGAGGGAGACAGCGAGGAAATCCTTCTACCAAAAATCTTTCAAGCGCGCGGCGTAGACTTCGACGCGTCTGCCATTTCGGTGGTCCCGTTGGGTGGGAGGCACGTGAATCACTTTTGGCGATTGCTCCACGGCCTTGATATCCCTTACGCAACACTCTTGGACCTTGACCTCGGTCGTCATCAAGGCGGCTGGGGGAGGGTTCGCTACGCCGCCAAGCAACTTTTGGAACTCGCAACAAGCAACGTTTCGTTCAATCAAGAAGACATTAAGGCCCTCCCGAAATGGAACGGCACAGATCAGATCCTCGTTTCACAACTCGGCAAGCAATGGCTCGCAGAGCTTGAGAAGCACGGCGTCTTCTTCTCATCACCTTTGGACATTGATTTTGCGATGCTTCGAAGCTTCGCAGCGGATTACGGCGTTGAAAACGACGAGTTGGAAGAACCGGATGAGGAAATTCTCGCAGCTGTTTTGGGAAAGGAACACCACGGTGAAGAGCAATACGCCGCCGAAGAGCTGACGCTATTTGCCGCCTATCACAAGCGATTCAAACTGGGCAGTAAACCAGTCGCCCACCTTTCAGCTCTGGCCTTAGTTGACGAGGCTGCTCTACAAGCAGATGCGCCCGAGGCAATCTCCCACCTTTTAGACATCGTGGAAACGAGGCTGGAAGCCCTAGACGAATGATCTCTCCGGATAAGTGGCGGCCGGCCGATGGCCTCCAGTTAGAGCCGAATGCGCTTCGAGCTGCCAAGGAGTCCTCCAAGACGCTTGCGCTTACCGCCGGTCCAGGGGCGGGCAAGACAGAGGTGCTAGCCCAGCGGGCGGACTTTCTCCTGCGGACGGGGCTCTGCCCGTACCCTCAACGTATTCTCGCTATATCATTTAAGGTCGACGCCAGCAGAAACCTGAGGGAGAGGGTGAGACGGAGGTGTGGAGCTGAACTCGCATCGCGCTTCGATAGCCACACTTTTCACGCGTTCGCCAAGCGTCTCATTGACCGCTTTCGTCCAATACTCACCGGGCAAGATGCGTTAGACGCCAACTATGTAATCGGTCCGCAACGAATCACGCGAACATCGATTACGTTCGAGGATCTGGTCCCGTTGGCCGTCGAGATTCTCAGAAAAGGCGCCGTGGCTCGCAACGCAGTGCGCCAAACTTACAGCCACGTTTTCCTCGACGAGTTCCAGGACTGCACCAACACGCAATACTCTCTGATTAAAGCTGCATTCCAGGGGACAGCGATTCAACTCATCGCCGTAGGGGACACCAAGCAGCGCATCATGGGCTGGGCAGGTGCGCTCGAAGGAATATTTATAAAGTACAAAAATGATTTTGGGGCCGTAGCCCTCAATCTCTACCAGAACTTTCGGTCTAAGCCGCGTCTTCGCAGAATGCAGAATCGAATGGTAAGAGTCTTGGAACCCGCGGCGGCCGTTGAAGACAACGAGATCAAGGGAGACGAGGGCGAGATACGGACCGAACATTTCGACGACAGCCTCGGAGAAGCAACTGCAATCGCGGACTGGGTTGACTACTGGATCAACGAGGAAGCGATTCCACACTCGGAAATAGCCATCCTCGTTTCCAAGCAACCAGATCTGTATGCGGAACTGGTGATGGCTGAGCTTGAGAGTCGAGCCATACCATTCCGCAATGAACAGAAGCTTCAGGATCTTTCCGCTGAGGCTATCGCTCGACTGATAGTCGACTTTCTCTTGGTCGTATTCGGAGACCGAGAGCCTGATGCCTTCGCACGTCTGATGAGTCTTCTGAGTTTTGCTGGCCAGGATGATGACTCCGGGGAGCTTAGCACCTTTCGACAATTCGTCGACGAAACGAGGAAGGCGCAGGCAGAGGCCCCGGACGTTAAAATCGACGGCGTCCGGGTGCTCATCACGAAGTTTCTCAAAGAGCTAGGAACTCCTCTCGTACGGTCGCTTTCTGCCGAGTATGAACAGGGCCTTTATCTGAATATGAAGATAAAGGAGACTGGCGACCGCATCGCCGAACTCTGGGAGCAAGGTGGAAGTCTGGTACAAGCCCTCTTTCGTTTCTCCGAGGATCGAGCCGTGCGCATTCTGACAATCCATAAGAGCAAAGGCCTCGAATTCCACTCGGTCATTCTGATGGGCGTTGAACACCAAGCCTTCTTTGGAAAGATCGATGACGAACGCGCCGCTTTCTTCGTAGGCATTTCGCGGGCGAAGCAACGTCTGGTCCTAACCTCGGTTGACCATCGCCCGCGACCAGAAGCCCCCGTTAAACGGTGGGATGAAAAACGAAGTGCCCAGGAGGAATTCTTGGGCTATGCTCAGGGCCTAGAGTAAGCCCAATCTTTGCGCCTAAGCCGTATCCATCGTGACCCAGCGAATCGGAAATCTAGCTGAGCAGCCCACCTGCTTGCCAGGCAGGTGTGTGGTTCGGCGAATTGCCGGTGGCCGCCGATTACTCCCGCTAAGTCGGCTTCGCGGCGGTAATCGGCCGGATCGCGGCAGGTTGACGGGAAACGCTCATGTCGCTGAAGTGTTCGCCACGAACCAAGAAGTATCGCCAGGGCGATGCGGGAGCAGACTTCTCGGCTGGCTTGCCCGGAATGCTTCGACTGCGGGATGCCTCCGCCTCGGGTGAATGTCGGCCCCGTCGATAGCACCCTGTAATGGGCGTTGTCAGGAATGATCCATAGGGTGTGCAGTTTCGCGTCCCCGGCTATCACCTGCAAAGGTTTTTCGCATAAATCCGGCATGACTTTCCAACCGACAAGGCTGTGTCGCCTTCCGACAAAGGTACCCAAACGCAAGCGCGCTGCAAGCGCAGGTGGTATCATCTTATGGCCGCACGGAGGTGGTGCGATGAGAACCGCTGCTCTCGTCTCGATGTTTTGCTGCGGCACGGTCGCCGCGGCTACTATCACGCAACCGAAGTTTTTCGCCCGGCGCGATTACGGCTCTGGTGGGTTCGTCGCCGTAGCGGATATTAACGGCGACAAGATTCCTGACATCGTAGCGGTGAATGGTTATTACATCACTACGCAGATCGGTAACGGGAATGGCACGTTCCACTTAGGCTCTTCAATAGGGCCGTTACATCTTACGATGGAAAATGTGCTAGCCGTCGACCTCAATGGCGATGGCGAGACCGACTTGGTCGTCTCGGCGTCCGGGGCCGGTACCGGCGGCGCCGGTATTGCAGTCTTCCTGGGTAATGGCGCCGGCACGTTTCAAACGCCCGTCAGTTATGGAGTGGCCGACTCGTACATAGGCTGGGTGGTGGTCGGGGATTTCAACGGTGACGGCATTCCGGATGCAGTGCTCGCTGGCACACTCGGGATTTGGTTTTTTGCAGGCCAGGCGGGCGGTACCTTCAAAGCAGGGGCGCTTACCCCGATCAGCGGTATTGCACCACGGAGTTTCGTATCTGCGGATTTCAATGACGATGGCAAGCTGGATCTTGCTATCCCGGTGCCTTCCGGGTTCGATGTGCTTTTTGGCAATGGCGATGGCACGTTTCAGGCGCCAGTGACGTATAAGGCTTCGTCATTTCCAGGCTGGATGGCCGTAGGCGATCTAAATCGGGATGGGCACCCAGATTTGGTGGTCGGTGCCGGCCCCTCGGTTTACCTGAATAACGGCAGCGGGGGCTTCGGCAAACCAATCCCAGTCAACTTGCCGGGCCCCCAGTTCACTGTTGGAGACCTAAATGGCGACAAAATTCCCGATTTGGTCAGCAGTACAGGTTATGTAGCATTCGGTTTGGGCAATGGTCATTTCGAGTCGCCCGTATATTACCCTGTGGAAACCAGCCTCGGTTCAGCCAACGTGGTAATGGCCCATCTGCGCGGGCCAAACTACACTGACCTCGTATTTGGAGAAGGTAACGGTCTGTCCGTTCTGCTGAATGAGGGCAAGGGCACCTTTGCCGATGGCGTGTGGACCTCGGTTCCAGGGAGCGGCAACTGCGGCGCGGCCGCGGACTTCAATGGCGACGGGATTGAGGATCTGGGGGTACCGACCTCCCAGGGGATTATCATTTTGCTGGGGACCGGTAACGGCGAGGCGCCATTCACCACGGGGACCACTATTCCTCTATCGAGTCCCGGCTGCCCCATCACGGGAGATGTGAATGGAGACGGTATACCCGACATACTCGAAGGCGCCGGGAGCCTGGGGGGAGTTGGGGTGTATCTGGGAAATGGAGACGGCACGTTCAGGCTGGCGAGCGTCATTCCCGTGAGCCCGGCCAATAATATGGTGCTGGGCGATTTTAATCATGATGGCAAGCTTGATGTGGCGACTTCTTTTAACCAGATGGCGTTCGGGAATGGGGATGGGACCTTTCAAGTGCCGGTACCCATCCTCACCAATCCGCCGGATCTTGGCTTTAGCTGGGTTGCGGCCGGCGACGTGAACAATGATGGGTGGACAGATCTCTTGGCCACGCAACCCTCGTACTGTTGCGGCGCCATTTATGTCCTAATTAACAACCAGCAGGGCGGATTCACGCTTACGACCATCAAGGACTCTACCGGACCGGCATCGGTGATGATTTCTGATCTGAACGATGATGGAAACCTAGACGCGGTTATCGGAGGAGATTTCGTCGTGGAGGTCTACCTGGGTAACGGCCGCGGAGGGTTCACACTGTTGAAAGATACGATCGCATACCCAGGGCCCGATGTCCTTCCCCCGCAGGTGGGCGATGTGAACGGGGACGGCATCCCGGACATCCTACTGCCTGCTGATGGGAGTATCGGCATCGCGCTCGGCAAGGGGAATGGCGCGTTCCTGACGCCGTTCGCGGTGG
>Ga0181538_10005681_pt1 | contig 11087 bp, 10 predicted proteins | sample PEATcosm2014_Bin_40_FD_119773 | JGI IMG/M metagenome (GOLD analysis project Ga0181538, IMG submission 119773) | Peatland microbial communities from MTU Mesocosm Facility, Houghton, MI, USA - PEATcosm2014_Bin23_30_metaG | ecosystem: Environmental > Terrestrial > Soil > Wetlands > Peat | place...
CTAGCCTGAATTTCCACGGAACAGGATTTCCCTAACAATACCGCTGACTTTTCTGTCTTCGCTCGTGCTGGGATTCGCCGCTCCCATGCGCTCCTGCTAATGACGCCTTGCATTGCCGACATTGGGCTTGTGGCGTATTCGTTAGATAAATGGTGGTTCTAAACATCTATAGTGATATATAACTCGGTGCCTCTGGGTGGAGGCCAAGCTCTTGGTAGCACTTGGCACAACAGCATAATGTCCCTTATTTATAGCCGATACTCAGAACACAATCGGTAGTGCCCATTTCACCTGTTGACACTGCTTATGGTATGTAATACTGTATGTGCATGTCTTTCAGAGCACCAGTTACTCTAACGGACCCACCCGCCTTTTTCCGGCAACCCCGCCACCCCAAACAGCGCCAATACGAAGCCCTCCGGGCCTACTACGTTGCAGGACGCTCCTCCCACGAAGCTGCCCGCGCCTTCGGTTATTCCCCCGGCGCTTTCCGGGTCCTCTGCTACACCTTTCTCCGCGACCCCCATCCCTGTTTCTTTGTCTCCTCGCGCACCGGACCCCGCTCCCAGCCCAAAAAGTCCGCCGCCCGCTCCCTGGTCATCGCGCTGCGTAAACAAAACCACTCCGTTTATGAAATCAGTCAGACCCTCAAAGAACGCAAGCTTCCCTTGAGCCCCACCGCGGTGCGCGAGGTTCTCAAAGCTGAAGGGTTTGCCGCCCTGCCGCGCCGCCTGGATGAGGAACGGCCCGAGCGACCGCAGCCCACCGTCGAACCGGTAGCCGATGTGCGCGCTTTTTCCCTGGCGCCGCGCAAGTTCTTCACCCGCTGCGGCGGCCTGTTTCTGTTTCTCCCCGAACTGGCTCGCCTGGACCCAGGGCAACTGGCTTTGGCCGCGCGATTGCCCGGTTCCAAAATGATCCCCCCGGCTCACGCCTTACGGGCTTGTCTGGCGCTCAAGCTCTGGTCTATCGAACGCAAAAGCCATGTCAGGGCGCTCGTGGCCGACGAGGGGTTGGCCTTGTGCTCCGGCCTCAACGCCACGCCCAAGAAAAGCTATCTGAGCGAATACTCCTCTCGCCTCACCCCGCGGCAAACCGATCGTTTATTGGCCGCCTGGCATGATCAATTGGCCGGCTGCCAGTTGCTGGACGGTTCGTCCTTCAATCTGGATTTCCATTCGGTGCCTTACTATGGGCAGGATCCGATTATCGAAAAGCACTACGTCTCGGCCCGCAGCCGCAGCCAGCCGGGGATGTTGGTGTTTCTGGCCCAGGATGAGCACAGCCAGACCTTTTGCTATGCCAACGCCGACTTGCGCAAAGGCGAGGAATCCGAAGAGATCTTCCGGTTCATTCGCTTTTGGGAAAAGGCCCCTGGGCAGCTCCCCCGCCATCTGGTCTTTGATTCAAAGCTGACCACCCAGGCCAACCTGGCACGGTTGGACCGTCTGAAGATCGATTTCATCACCTTGCGGCGACGCTCGCCCGCCCTGTTGTGCGAGGTCTATGGCTTGCCGCGCTCGGCTTGGCGAACCATCGAGCTGGATGTGCCCAGCCGCCAATACCAGACGCCGCGGGTCTATGAGCAGCCGGTCATCCTGTGCGGACGGCGCTTCCGCCAACTCTTCGTCCTGGACTTGGGGCACGACAAGCCCACCATCCTGCTCACCAACCAAAGCGCTTCGGCTCCCAAACTCATCACCCGCTATGCGCGCCGGATGCTCATCGAAAACAGCCTCAGCGATGCGGTGCGTTTCTTTCACATGGACGCGCTCAGTTCAGCGGTGGGCTTGAAGGTGGACTTCGACATGGCCTTGCTGGTCATCGCCAGCGGACTCTACCGCCTCTTGGCGCGCCAAATGCGCGGTTATGCCGAGGCCCAAGCCCGCCAAATCTTCCGGGACTTGTTGGATCTCCCGGCCCAGGTCGAGATTACCGAGCAGGAAGTGCGCGTCGAGTTCCACCGCCGCGCGCACCTCCCCATTGTGCTGGCCTCTGGCCTGTGCGACAAGCCGGTCACCGTTCCCTGGTGGCCCAAGCGGCGAGTGCGCCTGACGACTTACACCGGCCGATAGCGTAGCACCCCCCCAGATGCAGCAGGCCGGAAATGACACCCCTGTTAGGGAAATCCTGTTCCGTGGAAATTCAGGCTAGGCATTGCCGAAGCACTTTCCCCATGATGTCGTTGACGGTCGCCGGTTGATGCCCCTCTCGAAGCTTCGCCTGTACCTCCTTCAGGCGGGTGATTGTGAGTGTCGGTAGAGTCGTGGCTGGCTCCAGGACTCGGCTGAGCATCTTCCAGCGATACTCACGGGCCTCACGAGTGCCCTGCGAGCATGTCCAGGTGCGTTTCCAAGCATCGAAGCATCCAGCCAGCGTGTGGGTTTGGGCGCAAACTGCCTGCGGCCTGGGCTGGCCGGGGGCTTGGTCGTCGATGCCGAGTTCTCGGCACGCTTGGCTTATGACGACCTGCATCTGCTTGTGTGCGACCTCAAACGGGGAGAGATTGAACAGTTTTTCTCGTGCCATGATCGGGTCTTTTGTCTTCAAGTTGCGCCAGCGGACTTTGCCGCCCTGACGCTGCACATGCCAGATTTCACCGGTTTTCCGGTACCGGAACAAGCCCTTTTCGAGCCGTTCATATCGAGATGTGTTAGGACAACTGTTAGGACGGAACGGGGGAGAAACATCATTTCCCCCTGTAAAATCAATGGCGGGAGCGACGAGGCTCGAACTCGCAACCTCTGCCGTGACAGGGCAGCGCTCTAACCAATTGAGCTACGCCCCCGCTAGGGGCAGGAGAACGTATGAAATGGGTCCGCCCCCGTCAAGAGGAACCAAACAAAATGCAACAGCTCTCATTTTGGGTCCGACCGCAGTTTAAGAGGGGGGCAGGCCGGGCTGAGCGCGTGTTTGGTTGAGGCCGGCCACAGTTTGCTTAATTCTCAACGCAGTTCACAGCCCCCTTTGCAGGCTCCGGGGCCGGGGATGCGTAGAGACACGGGGGCAGCATCTGGCTGGACCCGGCGCCACCAATAAGCACCCCTTTATGCCGCATTTTCAAAATCAATGGCGCCGTCAGTTTTTTCGATTCACCATTCCGTCTCAGTCGCGCTACAGTGGCTCCATGAGACCGCAGCGCATTCGGCCGCCGAGTGGATTGAAGCCGCCCGCGCCCGCGCCCGCGTCTGCTCATAGGGATACCGAGACCCAGTTGCTGTCCGACCGCGACACATTGCGCGAGATCGTCGCCGGCCTGGACCGGTTGGAGGCGCTGGTGGATCAGACGCCCGTGATCGTCGCCGCCGCGCAGCGCCACTACTTCACACCCGACGAAGACGACCGCGTCCGCCAGGGGTTGCTGGTGTATCGCAACTACCGGCTCGGCGCCTACGAAATCATCTTCCACTACCGGGACTATGCCTGGATCGCGGATGAGAGCCTGCGGTTGCGCTGCTTTGTGGTGGCGTTCGCCGCCGCGCTCGTGCTCTACGAGAAGTCGCTCAAGATCATCCGGGCCACCGAGCATCAGCGGTTGTTGCGCGCCAAGCTCAACGAGCCGGACGCGAAGTTCGATGTTGAAGCCGGCTTCTTCGATGACGTGCTCATCGGTTACAGCTCGCTCTCGAATTACCGGGCGTTGGCGCGCGGCGACCGCTTCTGGCGCGGCCAGCGGCGCTCGGAGTCCTTCCGCCGCCTTAACGCCGATCCGGATTGGCGCTGGTTCGGTGACATCATTCGCAAGAAGCGCCTCATCGTCCGCAAGCGCCTGGTTGACGTCCTGCTCCGGCGGTTTCGCTACGACTGGCGGGCATTCTGGCAAACGGCGCTCCGCCCGGCGCGGCGGACGCGCTATAGCTTGCAGACCGTGCTGGGCGGGCGTTTCGCGGACGTTTACCTCGTGCCGAATCCAGTCCATGTCCTCACTCCGCAAGTGCTCGCCACCTTGCGGACGCAGCTTCAGCCAGGCGACGTGCTGCTCTGCCGCGCCGAGGGCAAGCTCACCGCGGCGCTGGTGCCCGGCTTCTGGTCGCACGCGGCGATCTACCTCGGCTCGCGCGGCGAACTCGAAGCGCTCAAGGTGCGTGAATACTCCCACGCCGCGGCGCGCTGGGAGGAAATCCCGGAGAATGCCGGCCCGCTCGGATGCGTCATCGAAGCCGTTGCCCCGCGCGTGCGCATCTCCCCGCTCGAAACCAGCCTGCATGCCGACCACGTTGTCGTGCTGCGCCCCAACGTGCCGCAGGCGGAGATTGCCGCGGCGTTGGGCGAGGCCTTCGGCCACCTTGGCAAGCCTTACGATTTCGAGTTCGACTTCAACGTGAGCAGCCGCATCGTTTGCACTGAGCTCGTTTATCGCTGCTATCACCGGCGCGGCCCGATCCAGTTCCCGCTCGTCAAACGGCTTGGCCGCTTCACGCTTAGCGGCGATGATACCGCGCACCTCGCCCTCGACGAACTGGAGAAAGCGGGCGGCCCCGACCGCGCGCCCCTGCGTCCGGTGGCCATGATCTTGAAGCGGCGCGACGGCCAGGCGCACCCGGTGCCGCTTCAGCATATCGTGCCGTTGCTGCGCCGCATTCGCAGTGGCTGGCGTCCAGCGCGCAAGGCCCCAAGGCAGTCCTCCTCCCCACCGCCCGCATGAGACGGCTTTGGTATCGCGGTTGTCATTGGCTGTGCGTCCGCATCTACTTCGAGCGCCTCACCGTGTTGCATCCGGAGCGCCTGCAAGCAGGCGGCCCGACCCTTTACGTCGCGTTGCATCGCAACGGTGCCGTGGACGGCTTTGTCTATCACCAGGTATTGCCGCGCGGCATCTTTCTGGTCTCGACCCAATTGCTTCGGGGCTTCTTCGCGCAGCTGTTCTTCTGCGGTATCGGCGTCGCGCGCAAGCACGATGAAGAGGATCACAGCCAGAACGAAGCCGCCCTGCGCCAGTGCACGCAACTGCTCGCGGACGGAGGCGAGTTGATCGTCTTCCCCGAAGGAACCAGTTCGCTGGGTCCGCGTCATCTGCCTTTCAAGAGCGGCGCGACTAGGATTGCGCTAAATGCCCTGGCACAAGGCGTGCCGCTCCGCATCGTGCCGCTCGGCATTCATTATGAACGCGCCTGGGCCTTCCGCAGCAAGGTCGAGGTGATTGTGGGAGAACCAGTCTCAACGGAATTGCCTGCCGGCTTAAGCGAACTGGGCCGGCTCAAGGAAATGAGGCGACGCATAACCAGCGCCTTGGAATCCGTCGGCACGAACTTCGGCTCCTTCGAAGCGCAGCAGAATGCCGAACGCCTCGCCTACACCGCGACGCTCGGCACACCGCGCACCTACTTCGGCTCCCTCAAATCACTCGAAGCCGGGGTGCCGGAGCCGTTGCTCGCGCGCTGGCGGGAACTCGAGCCACAGCTCGCGTCGCGCCGCGTGCTGCGGCATCAAGGCGTGCCGCTGTTCCCGACCGGGCCGTGGATGCTCTACGCGTTGCTGCTCATCGTGTTCGGCCCAATTGTGCTGGCCGGGGCCCTGGTGAATCTCCCGCCGCTGCTCGCGGGCTGGCTGGCGGCGCGCCGGTTTGCCGACGGCCCCAATGTCATTGCCCTTTGGCGGATACTCGTGGGGCTGCCGGTGTTGGTGATTTGGGTGGGCTTGGTCTCGGTCGTGCTCCTGTTCTGCGAGGGTTGGTGGTGGGTGCTGGGTTACGCGTTTCTGACGCTGGCCGCGCTGAAAATGCATTACCGCGCCAAGAAGCTCGCCGTCGCCGTGTGGAACGGCCTGGCGCACCGGCCGCTGGCCTGCCACGCCCACGAATTCCACCAGGCTGTCCTGCAAACCCTTCCTGCCGCATGAAGTGGCTCCGCCAAGCGAATCTGCTGCCGCACGAATGGTTCTTCGGCGGCTTCCTGCTGATTCAATGGCTGAGGCTCGTGATGGTAGCCGGCCCGCTCGACCGTGACGCGCTGCTCTACTTCGCGCTGCTGCTGGCGAATGTCATTGTCATCGCATGGTGCCGGCGGCGTGAGACAAACCTCCGCTGGCAACTGCGGCTATGGTTCTATCCGGTGGCGATGAACGCGGTGTTCTTCACCATGACTTCCGCCGTGCTCAAGGTCACGCCGCATAAGTGCGATGACCTGCTTGCGTCAGTGGACCGCGCGCTGTTCGGCACGACCTTGAGCGCGCGGGCGCAAGCCATCACCACGCCGGCGCTCACAGAAGTGTTGAGCTTCTGCTACCTGTTGTTCTTTCCCTACCTGGTGGTTAGTTGGTTTTACTACGCGCGGCGCGGGCTGCCGCTGCTGCGCAAGCTGATGGCAGGCCTGTTCACGATCTACGGCCTCGGGTTCCTGGGCTACTCGTTTGTGCCCGCGTGCGGGCCGCACCTTGCGCTGCCGGATGAATTCACCGTGCCCCTCACCGGTTGGGCGATTACCCGGCTCAACGCTTTGGTCGTCGCCAGGGGCAGCAATGGCGTGGATGTCTTTCCGAGCCTGCACTGCGCCGTCTCGTTCTACCTGCTGTTCTTCGACCGCCAGCACGCGCGCTGGCGGCACCGGCTTTACCTCGTCCCCTGCATCGGCCTGTGGCTCGCGACCATCTACCTGCGCTACCATTACTTCGTGGATGTCATGGCCGGCTTTGCGCTCGCGGCCTTCGGGCTGTGGGTCGCAAACCGCTGGGAGCAATCCGCCGCCGAAACCACACGTGAACCTGCAACCTCAAACTGAATCATGACACACACAATGCGCTTTGATGAACCCCTCGCCACGCGGCTCGAACTGAGCGGCGGCAAAGGGGCGAACCTCTCACTCCTCACCCAGCGCGGTTTTCCCGTGCCGCCCGGGTTCGTCGTCATGGCGCCAGTCTATCGCGAGTTCATTATGGGCGCGGACGGATGGCTGCGTCGCATCGCCGCGCTGCCGTTCCATGACGCGGCGGCGCTGCGCGCGGCGAGCGAAGTGTTGCAGGCGGAACTCTCGCGGCTGCCACTGCCTCAGCCCGCCGCGGACGAAATCCAACAACAGCTTGGGCGATTCCCGGAGGGCACAGCTTTTTCGGTGCGTTCCTCCTCGACGATGGAAGATCTCGCGAGCGCCGCGTTCGCCGGCCAGCACGAGACGTTCTTGAATGTGGTGGGCGCGCCAGATGTGCTGGACCGGGTGCGCGGGTGCTTCGTTTCGCTCTGGGCGGACCGTGCGATTGCGTATCGACACGAGCAGGGGTTCGACCACGCCCAGGCCGCGATGGCGGTTGTCGTCCAGCAAATGGTGCCCAGCGAGACGGCGGGCGTGGGATTTAGCATGAATCCCGTCAGCGGCCAGCTCGGCGAAATGGTCATCAACGCCAACTTCGGCCTCGGCGAATCCGTGGTGAGCGGCGAAGGCGAGGTGGATCAGTGGATTCTCGATAAGGCCACGCGCGCGGTGCGCTCAGCGAACATCGCCAGCAAGTCGCGCCAGGTCGTTAGTGCGGCGTCGGGCACACGCGAAACACACTTGACGGGTGCGGACGCCGCGAAACCCAGCCTGAACGAGGGGCAGTTGACGGCACTGGCGGATTTGCTGGTGCGGGTCGAGGGGAGCTACGCGTTTCCGCAGGACATCGAATGGGCGTTCGCCGGCGGCAAGCTATGGCTGCTCCAATCGCGGCCCATTACGACCATACCGCCGCGCTGGACGCGCGATGAGTCGGCCGAACGGTTCCCAAACGTCATTACGCCGCTGACGTGGGACTTCGTCGAGTCGGGCTTCCATCGCTCGCTAAATCACTCGTTTGGCCTGCTCGGCTTCCCGCACTTTTCGGGCAAGTGGTTTGCCATGTTCGGTCACTATATCTACGGCAACCAGAACGCCGTAGAGCTTTATGCCCGGCGCATCCCGTTCAGCGTGGGCTCGCTCGATGAATTGCGCGGCGCGATTCCTCGGCTGCGCCAGCAATTCGGCTGGGTGCAGGAGTTGCCCATCGCGTGGATGCGCGATCTCGACCATTACCTCATCACCCTGGGCCGGTTTCAGGCCAAACCGCTCGACGGCAAAACGCCGCTGGAGATCTGGCGCCATGTACTGGCGGTGAACGAGCACGGCGCGCAGTATTTCCTGCCAAACATCGCCATCTCCATCGCGCAGGGCTCAATCTACAAGGTGTTGCATGGCCTGCTGGAGCTGGCCATCGGCCCGGCGGACGCGGATGTGTTGTTCGACCACCTGCTGACCTGGTGTGAGACCAAGACGGGCCAGATCAACAAAGAGCTGTTCGAGTTGGCACTGATTGCCCGGCAGGACCGGGCGTTTGGGGAGCGGATCGCCGGAGTGAGTTCGCGCGACTTGATTCAGTGCGGGGCGCTGGCGGCAAACCCTGATTTCAATGCTCGCTTCGAGCGATTCCTGCGGGACCACGGGCATCGCGAAGTTGACTTCGACGCCTACGTGGCAACGTGGTGTGAGGCGCCGTGGATCGTGCTCGACAACCTCCGGCTCATTTTGCAGGGGCCGATGGATTGCACGCCGGCGGAGAAGGAGCGGGAGTTGAAGATTCGCGCCCAAAAGGCGGAAGTAACGCTGTTCGCGAAGCTGCCGGCGGACCTGCATTTCTTCTTCCACGAGTTCCTCCGGCTGGCCCGCACTTACACCAGCCTGGACGACCTGGAGCATTATGAAACGACGCGGCTGACGCCGGCGCTGCGGCGTGGTCTGCGCGCGTTGGGCGAACGCCTGGTGCAACGCGGCGCGTTGGCGGAGCCGATGGATGTCTTCTTCGCACACCAGGAGCAGATGGAACGTGCGCTTACCACGGATACGCCCGATGCGTGGAAGGAGTTTGCGGCACAGGTTCGGGAGCAGAAGGCGGCTTTTCTTGCGGACCGGGCGCGCAGGCCGGAATGGGTGCTCGGCCAAAGCGAACCGGCAGCCAGCGCAGCAACCGGGACTGGGGACGTGCTGACCGGATTGGCGGGCAGTCCCGGCGTGGCGGAGGGACCGGTGTATCTCGTGCTGACGCCGGACGATTTCGCGAAGTTCCCCAAGGGCGCGGTGTTGGTAGCGCGCACGACGAACCCAACCTGGACGCCGTTATTCTATAGCGCGGTAGCGGTCGTGACTGAAAGCGGCGGGCCGTTGTCGCACGGGGCGGTGACCGCGCGCGAGATGCGGATACCGGCGGTGATGTCCGTGAAGGAGTCTCTGACGCGGCTGCAAAACGGCCAGCGTGTCCGCGTGGACGGCGCGGCGGGCCGGGTTGAGTTGCTGGCCTGATGACCCTGGTGCCAGCCAGGGGATGGTGGCACATGGAAGTAGCGTGAGCCCGAACGCCGGGTCATGTGACTCGGCCTACAGGACAGCAGGATGGCGGGAGGCCCGGTGTCTTCACCGGGCGGCTCACGCGATTTCCACGGAGCCAGGAGGTCTGTGACTCTCCCAATGCTGCTCGTTTGAGAGGGCGAGTGTTACCGCCAGTATCTTCTGGAATTAAGCGACATCAGGGCTCGCGAGGACGCTCGCCCTCCCTGATTTCGCTTCGAGTTGGCGCTGCCACTCTGTTTGAGTCCAAGCAGGAGAATATCGTCCGAGGTCATGGTATTTCGAGAACGGTTCAACCCTGGCATTTGCCTTTCCGGTATCCCAGCAATCGCGCAGGGAGAAACAGTAATGCCCTAATCAATGCGAACCCCGCATCTACGGTGATGCCAATGAGACGCAAGGGCAGCAAGAGCAGCCAGACGACCGGAAACAGAATCAGCGCCATTACGGCCAGAGGCCAGCAAAGCATCAGCAAAAGGCACCAGGCAATCAACAAAAGCAGGATTTTCATTTCGGTCTCTTTCTCATCCGTTAAAGGTGGTGGACGTGCTCAGTAAACAAAGGCAATGCGGACACCAGAACACTGTAATGCTTGTCAGCCAGCCTCGCCTCTTGAATTTGAGTTCCCTCAGTTCCTTCTTGCAGGACGGGCAAATCGGCCATTCGTTCTCGGTGGCCTCAGTAAATGTAACTTCGGCGGCTATAGTCTTTGATTGTTAACCGTTCCAAGCACCATATTCCACTCCTGACCGCCGGGCCATTATAATCCGCCTTTGATCTTGGAATGGGCGCAGCGCAAGAATCTGGACCAATCTTCGAGGCGGCGAGCACTCGATGCGCTGGAGACGATTAAACGGCTGGCACGGGCCATTCCCACACGGGTTTGGCCGCCTCGGCAGGGATCGTCTCAGAACCGCCCATTCGGGAGGGCGAGCGTCCTCGCAAGCCCTGACTTCCAGAGATTTCCGGGGATGTTTGGGCTTGCGCGGACGCTCGCCCTCCCTGGTTCACTGCGCATTTCATGTTGCACTTAACTATAACCGAGCAGTTTTCAGTCGCTTGGATCAGGTCGAAGGGATTTGCGGAAATCCGCGCGCCGCGTGCCAGAACCGCACGATTTCTACAATTGGCTGATAGAGCCGAACTCGGTAGATGAAGCAAATGATTACCTTTCGGCCCATTGCTGGATCTTGGCTTTAACTTGCTCGACGGGAATGCCTTCTCCACGGTCCAGCTCCGCAAGGCCCTGCTCGACAGCCTGGCGGAATTCGATCTCAAGGATGGCATCGGCCAGGCTGGCGTCTTGCGGCAGCTTCTCCGCTACGTCCAGCAGAACGTCTTTGGTGCACATAATCGGATATTCTAAACGGTCTCACCAAAAGTTGCCATCCTCGTCCGACGCATTCAACCCCTTTCAGCTAACCAGGAAAAGCAGGTCGGGATTTCGCAGGAAGACCTCGCCCGCAGGCTCAAGACTTCGCAGCAGCCAATCAGCCGCTTGGAATCGCCGGCTTACGAGGGGCATTCCTTGAGCATGCTGCGCCGCGTGGCCAACGCCCTGAGCGCCAAAGTCCGCATGGTTCTGGAGCCGGAGAGGGCAGAATTCGGCAGCCGTCTCGCTGAATCGCCAGTTCCCTAGCGCGCAAAACGCTGTCTGGGCAAACAAACGTGACCCGCTAACATTGGAGCCCCGGATTACGGATTTGCCCGCACACCGCACAGCCAATCCCTTAGGGATTGTGTAATCCAGCCCAGGGTCGGCCCGTCCTGGGGCAAAGGGGCGACGGGCCTACCCTGGGGAAC
>Ga0181538_10005683_pt1 | contig 11083 bp, 5 predicted proteins | sample PEATcosm2014_Bin_40_FD_119773 | JGI IMG/M metagenome (GOLD analysis project Ga0181538, IMG submission 119773) | Peatland microbial communities from MTU Mesocosm Facility, Houghton, MI, USA - PEATcosm2014_Bin23_30_metaG | ecosystem: Environmental > Terrestrial > Soil > Wetlands > Peat | place...
CCACCATCGCAATGGCCATCAATTCATAACCCATTCCGGCTTCCGGATCGCCTTGTTGTTCCTGAGAGGCCTGACAGATGCCCGCCACAGCAGCGAACATTCCCGAAGCAACATAGGCCAAAGTTTTTGCCGCCACGACGGGAATGCCGGAGAGCCGCGAAGCTTCTTCATTGCCGCCAATCGCATACAGATAACGGCCCCAACGATGTTTGGCCATCAACACCCAGGCCACCGCAACGCAGGCCGCAAAGATGAGCGTTACCACGGACAGATTTCCGCCCAGGATACGATGGTCCACCAGCCGGAAGAAGCGCGGCACATCCACATAGCGGTAGGTCCCATCGGCATTCATGATCGCGGTGGAAACTTTCATTCCACCGGAAGCGTATTTCGCCAGACCGCGCGCCAGTACCATCATGGACAGCGTGGCAATGAACGGTTGAACGCCCAGCCGGGCCGTGACGAAGCCGGAAACACCGCCGCAGCAACCGCCGATGATCAAGCAGGCGGGTGCCACCAACCAGCCGGACCAGCCCCAATGGATGGCCATTTGGGCGCAGCAAACCGCCACCAGCGCCAGCACGCTGCCCACCGACAGATCAATGCCCCCGGAGATGATCACCAGCGTCATGCCACAAGCCAGAATCCCGTACACGGACGCCTGCCGCAGCGTGTCCCGGTGCGTGCCAATTTTGAAAAAGGCGCCGTCGGCATTGAAAATGGCGCCAATGATCAGCACCAGCAGCAGGGCCAGAAACGCGCGACCCGCCGGACTGGTCACAATCTTTTTCAGCAGATTATCTGCTCCCGTTTTGGGATTCACAGTCATGAATTTTGAAAACCCTCGAAAGACGTGGAGGAGTTTGAGCCCATGGCGGCTGCCAGAACCGCTTCCGCCGTCGCCGTTTCGCGGGAAAATTCCGCGGCGAAATTGCCGCGATGCAACACCATAATCCGGTCGCTCAGCTTCAATAGCTCGGGCATTTCGGAAGTAATCAGCAGGATGGCAATTCCCTGCGCCGTCCATTCCTCCATCAACTGGTAAATCTCGTGCTTGGCGCCGACGTCAATGCCGCGGGTCGGTTCATCCAGCAGGAGAAGCCTGGGGTGGATTTGCAGCCATTTCGCCAAGGCGACTTTCTGCTGGTTGCCGCCCGAAAGCGTGCCGGCCTCCACATCCAGCGACGCGGCACGCAACCGCAGAAGCGATGTGACTTTGGCCGCCGCATCGCGTTCGCGCGCCGACCGGCGCCACCCGGCCGGAGACAATCCGGGCAATCCGGCCAGCGTCGCATTGGCGATGATGGAAAGCGATAAAACCAATCCGCTGGCTTTACGGTCATTGGTCAGCAAGGCAACGCCGGATTCAATGGCCTGCCGTGGTGCGGTAAAATGAATTTCTTTTCCGTCCAGGAACCCCGCGCCCTGTGTGGCCGGGCCATAGCTGCCGAACAAGCCGAAAAAAAGTTCACTGGCGCCCGAACCCTGCAACCCGCCGACACCGAGAATTTCGCCGGCGCGCACCGAGAGCGAGACGTTTTGAACGGCGGGCTTTTGGGAAAATCCATCCGGGAAGACGGTGAAGTTCTCCAGCCGCAACCGTTCTCCACCCAAATGCGGCGAACGGCGGGGAAGCTGTTCATCCAGTTCACGCCCGACCATCCATTGAATCAACCTGGGCGCGGGCAGATCCTTTGCCAGCGCCGTGCCAATCCATTGTCCGTCGCGCAGCACCGTGATGCGGTCGGCGATACGCTCAATCTCTTCCATTTTGTGCGAGATATACACGACGCCGCAGCCGCGCCGCTTGAGCCATTGAATGAGCTCGAAAAGCTTTTCCACCTCCGGTGCGTTCAGCGCGCTGGTGGGTTCGTCCATGACGATGACTCGGGCATCCCGGCTCAAAGCCTTGGCGATTTCGATCAGTTGCTGGACGGCGATGGGAAATTGTTCCGCTGGTTGGCGCACGTCAACGTCCAGTCCCAGCTGCCGAATCCAATGAACGGCTTTCTCGCGCTGCTCGGCGTCCAGCACCAGACCGCAACGGGCCGGCATCCGGCCAAGAAAAACATTGTCGGCCACGCTCATCGAACCAATCAGCGACAATTCCTGATGAATGACCGCGATGCCCAGCGCATTGGCCTCCAGCGGCGTCTGGGGACAGGCTTCGCGTCCACCGATTTCAATCCGGCCTTCAAATTCCGTGTAAACACCGGCGAGAATTTTGACGAGCGTGCTTTTGCCGGCCCCGTTTTCGCCGGCCAGGACATGAACTTCGCCGCTGCGCACTTCAAGGCGCGCGTCTTTCAAAACCGTTACGCTGCCAAAGCGCTTGGTGATGCCGCTCATGCGAACCAGGGCGGCCTCTTCGGTTTCAGCCTTGAATTGAGGGCCGTTCATGGAACTGGAGCACTTGTTCAGCCGGCAATAACAGGGCCGGCCGGCTCAACCTTGAGGCTTTTATAAAAAAACTTTGTTTCGTTCTGATCATCATCCAAAGCGGCCGCCAGCCGCAACGGGGGTTCATTTCCTTATTGCCGCAAACTGGAGTGATTGTCATTGAGAATTCGCGTTTTTTCCATTAAACTTTTGCGCAATGTAAGATTTATTACAATTATGCACAAACTTGCAAATAATGCAGGCAGAACGGACTGCTGGCGTGTGATCATTTGCCGGCCTGTTCCGGAAATTATTAAGGTTTTTGGTTTTGTATCAATGCGTGAAATGACTCGTGTGCGGCGGTGCGCAGGGTTGAAAATGCATGTTTAATTAACCTGTTCGCTGCATGAAGCCTCTCCGGCATCGAATTATCCGAAAGCGCGGGCGGCGGGTGGCGTTGCTGATCGAATCATCGCGGGCTTACGGCCGGGGACTGTTTCTGGGCATCGCCAAGTTTGTGCGGGAGCACCACGAATGGTCCGTGCAAAGCGAGGAGTGGAAGTGGACCGACGCTTTCCCTGCCTGGCTCAAAAACTGGGGCGGAGACGGCATCATTGCCCGGGTGGAAACACCCAAAATGGCCGCGTTTATCAAACAACTCGGCGTGCCCGCGGTGGATTTACGTGGCTCGGTCAGCGGTTTTGGTTTGCCCTTGATTGACACCGACGATCGCAAGGTGGCACGTCTGGCGGCCGAACATCTCATGGATCGGGGTTTTCGACACTATGCCTTCTGTGGATTCGTCGGAGCCAATTATTCCGATAAGCGCTCCCGATGGTTTCAGGAGCGGCTGGCACAGTCAGGTTTTTCGTGCCATGTTTATTGTCCGCCGTTGCAGGTGACGGAGGCGCAAACCATCGGATACGAAAGGCGAGGTTTGCTCTTTCAGGAAGAACTCGGCCGCTGGCTGGTCTCGCTTCCCAAACCGATAGGAGTCATGGCGTGTAATGACATCCGCGGCCAGCATATCTTGACCCTCTGCCGCCAGCTGGCGTTGGTCGTGCCCGAAGAAGTGGCGATCATCGGCGTGGACAATGATGAAATCCTCTGCGAGCTGTCGGACCCGCCCCTTAGCAGCGTGGCGCCGGACACACTTCGCATCGGATATGATTCGGCGGTTCTGCTTGATCGGATGATGGCAGGCGGCAGACATCCCGCCAGGCCGATCCTCATCCCTCCGTGCGGGATTGTGACCCGGCGCTCCACGGAGGTGCTGGCCTTGGATGATCGCCAACTGGCCGTCGGGTTGCGTTTCATCCGCGATCATGCATTTGGTCCCGTCACCATCAATGAGGTGGCGAAAGTGGCGAGCATGTGCCGGCGTGTCTTCGAACGACGTTTCGCGGCAAAGATGGGGCGCTCACCAAAGGCCGAGGTGTTGCGGTTGCGCCTGGAAAAAGTGAAACAGTTGCTGACAGATACCGACTGGAACCTGTCCCAGATTGCCGAAAAGACGGGTTTCAATTACGGCGAATATCTGCACACTGTGTTCACGCAGAAAATTGGTGTCACCCCGGGAGAATTTCGCCGGCACGCCAAACTGGCCTCAAAAGGCCGGTTCCACCTCGTTTAACGATTCCTCAATTCGTTGAGACTGCGGAAATTCATGCGTATCATTTCGCGGCGGGCACGGCGGCTCCTTCAAATTCAAATGGAGGTACGTATGATGCCACATCCTGAAGGAGAGGGTTCCGGATCATTTGTGCTTTTGGAACGTTCGCAAGTCAACACTTGGAGGCCGGCTGTAAGCTGGAACGCGCACCACCAGCGCATCGAAGCCCAGATAATACCCCGCTGATTTGGGCGACTTGCCGGCGCATTCAAATCGCAACGTGTGGGTTCCTGCCGTCAGCTTTTGTGTTCCCAGTTTTTCCGCAGTAGGGACGATTTCCGGATCGTAAAGGTCGAGCTGTGCGATTTGCCTGCCGTCGAGCAATACGCGATAAATCCCGTAGTCGTAAGAGTGCACTGTCTTGAGCGTTAGTTCGGCAGCCTGGTTGGTCTGGCTCTCGAAGCACACTTCCACCCATCCTTTGTCGTTGCGCGGGTGGAACCATAACTGCTTGCCATCGGTGACTCCATCCAAAGATTGCACTTCAATGGGGTCGTCGGAATGCTTTGCCGTATCCACAACTGTGTGCCCTTTAAGCATAATCCATTCATGGAACGGCAATCGCTCCGGCCCGGGCGGCAACGCCGGATAGGGTTTGTGTGGCCCGATTTGATACCAGAAGGCGACGCTGGACATCAGGTCGTCGCGCTCGGTGTAACCGGTTTCCGTGCCGTCGGGAAATTTCTGGTACCCGCGATGTTGGATTTCCACGCGGAGCGATTTTTCGAACGTGACCGGATCGGGGATATGCCAGCGATAAGCACTGCCGCGATCGCCGGTGTCATAGCCCTCCCACAATGGCGTGCCATAAAATGGACCGGACTGTTCACGAAAGCCCCAACCATCGCAAAAATAATCTTCCGTTCCAGTTCCGCGCAAATTGGGTTCGTTTTCGCCATCAATGAAAAAGTAATCGTTTCCCTCGCCAAACCAACCCGGCGACACCAGATAGACGCTCAACACTGTGCCCACGTATTGTCCGCGACCTTTAATATCTGCAATCAGATAATTCTGGCCCATCACGCACGGAAACTCCTGCCGATACATCGCGTGGAAGTAGGCGCTGTCATCCGGCAAGGACGGCAGTTTCTGCCAGTCTATGTAATAGTAGAACGCGTCACACGGTTTTTTGCCTTCATTGGTGACGACAATACGGGCCGATTTACGGAACGGCATCGGCCAATAGCAATTACGACCGCGGCCATCGGAACTCACGCGAACGGGCAGCGAGGTGAAAGGTTTGTCAACGCCCATGCCCATGCCAAAGAAATCGCCAATCGGACATTCAACGCTGGCATTGGTCTCGCCGTCCCAATAAATGCGCAACGTGAGCAACCGGGAATAATTCAGCTCCTGGTCCGCAATCGTGCACCAGAAATGGACGATTTCGCCGGGGCCTCTGAGTTCCGCCAACGTCAAACTGCCGCCCGCTTTGATCCATCGACAATCTCCATTCCCATTGCGCCAGTTGGGATCGGTGGACGACGCGCGCATGGTTTTGAAATTTTTGAGTTTTTCGAGGCCTGACAGGGGATTGCCCGGGTCGAGTTGCGCAAAAACCGTGCTGCAAGACAGGGTGAGAATAAGAAGAGACGGATGAATTCGGATCATGTGGTTGATGGTTGCTTGTTCAAAAAAATAAATGTTCAGCGACCCCTCTGCAACGGGTCCCAACAGTTGGAATTTGCGAGCGCTTTGGCGGTTGCCCCGGCCGGGTCCACCGGTGGATTGATATTGGCATCCTTGCGTGCTTCGGAATGCCCATCGGTGAACACAATTACTCCAAGACCCGAGTGCCGAAACGTTTCAACTCCTTGAAGGCTGCCATGGGAGGAATATGGCCACCAGCAATCTGAACTCCAGCAGGCGGTGGAAGTTATATCGCCGGAGGCTGGCATACTATCGGCAATCATCAGGGTATCCGCCGGATGGCGGACAGAACTTCGTTTGAAATCGGGCGCCGTGTCAAAATGCACTCCGCCCACCAACAACGTCGTGGCCAAAAATGGATGCAGTCCGAGAAAATAATTATTATAGCCATACCCGACAAAATGAGGATCAAAATTCCAGGACCATGTCACTCCCGCGTCAGTCCGCGGTCCTTTGATGGCGGGACATTGAAAGAGATTGCTCTGCGATGGATTGTTTGCCATGGCCAACACGGTCGTGCCCCACCAGTTCGTCATGGACATATTCACATCGTTGCTATCAACGTTTTGGTTCCGGTGCGCGGGAAAGATGTCGTTGTAGTCATCAGTGTAAAGCTGCATGTACACTGCGATTTGTCTAAGGTTGTCGAGACAGGAAATCCGGTCGGCCTTGGCTTTGGCCTGCGAAAGAGCCGGCAACAGCAACGCCGCCAGGATGGCAATGATGGCAATGACCACCAGCAACTCAATCAGCGTGAAGGCCGATTTAGCCCGCGAAGGATGAATGCCTATCCTGGTTTTTGTATTCATTGATTTCCTGGTCAACGTCAACGCTCACCCTCGCTGGGCTTCTCTGCGGGGATGACCTCCACCGCCTGAATCATTGCCTCGTGGCCTGGCATGGATTTGAACCGCAGTTCAATGATGCCGTTTTGGGGCTGGATGTCTTGAAATTCGCGGGTATAGGCATGGAATGTTCCCACTTCCTTTCGCACGTTCAGATTTTCAATCACGGTTTGGCCGTTGATGAGCACCGTGGTGGGTCGGGAAACCGATTCCCATTTGTCTCCTTCACGCTCGATCCACGGCGTTTCGGGCGTGTCAGCCCAGTGCAACCGCACTTTGTAAGTGCCGGGCGCCACGGTAAGGTCCACCCAAAATTCCGGCGCATGAACTCCGTATCGGTAAATCTCTTCATCATCGGTTCCGCCAATATACATGCTCCGGCGACTATGCCACCAGCACCGCGCGACCGTATCCACATCCGCTCCAACGCGGGCGACAAACTCAGTGCCCGGCCGCCAGGCGTTCCCCTTCGAGTCAATATAATCCTGCCGTCCGGTGAAACCAAAGATCAGCCGCTGCGGGCCTGCCGGGCCACCGCCCGAGCCGAAAGCCGCATCGCCGGTCGCGGCGGAAAATTGGGCGGACTCGATTCCGATTTGAGCGCCGCGCGCCACCGGATTTTTCTCACCGCGCACGACGATTTTCAATTCATGCGCACCATTGGTCAGGCCACTTTTGACAAAAATCGGCTGTTCATGCCGCGTCGTGGGATTCCAACAGTCAATCAGCGTCGGCTGCGGCGCACCGTCTATGAAGGCACCAGCCCAACCTCCATCCGGGCCGACAACTCCCAGCAGTCGCACTTGATTGCCGGAAAACTGGAAAGTCATTGCGGCGCCTGATTGATCCGCGGCTCGAAACGAACCACGCGGTGTGGCGCTGTCTTTTACCACAGTCCACGCGCCGTCGAAGGCAAAGGCGCGGTCATCGGCGACTTGTTGCGGATCGTCGCCGTCCACCTGAATGTTCCGGCAACCATCGTGACGCACGGTGACGATCCAATCACTGTTTGACAAGGGAGCGAGAGAATAACCGTTGGCGTCCAAAGCAGACCGTTCCCTGAGCCGCCGGCCATCGGCCTGAATAGACGTGGGACGAAAGGCCAATCGCATGACCTCCTGAACGCCCGGCGGCGCGTCAAAGGTGGTGTAAGTAATTTTGCCCTTTTCATAGAGAACTTTCTGCACGACGGACGAGGAACGGACGATGTGGTTTTCACGGTTCGGAGCAAATTTTTCAGGAAGCCACGCAATGGCTTCCAGAACCTGACACAATGGCCACGGATGGGCCAAATTCGACCATTCGGCGGTGGCAACTTGATCGCCAAACAATCCATCCTTGACGACGCCGTTGGGGAGGCTGTCGTAAGTTGCCATGATCATCATGCGCCGGCCGATTTCGGTAGCCCATTCGTTGTGAGCCAGCGCGCCGTAACGGAGCAGAGTGGGACCGGCAGTGTATTGGTTGTAAGACAGGGAGGTGCCGCAACAAACCGAGGATTCGGGAAACGCCCAGGCACCACTATACACGTCACCACAGGAATCCGGGGCGGCGCAATTGCGATTCCAAACCAGTGAAAGCATGTTCCGTAAATCATTCTGCCAGTTGGGATAAGCATCGGGATATTTCATGAAATGGTCGGCACACATTGAAACCATACCGCACATCATGGGATTGTCCCAATCCCAATACGTCCGCCCCCACGTGTCATCAACCCACCAGGCCGGCAGCATCTGCTGCTTGAGGAAACGCCTCCCGGCATCCCTGGCCTTGAGAATTGCGTCGTCTTGTCCCGGATAGCCAATCTGAATCAGGTCGTCGAGAAAATCAACTATGATGGATGTGGTGCCGGTGAGCACATCGGACCATCCGACGACGGACGGGTCCACGTAACGATTCCACGGGGAAATGTCTGGATGAGAGAACTGGCACTTGGCGGCGAACACGTCGCCCCAATGTTTCACCATTTTAAGATAGCGCGGGTTTCCGGTGAGCTTGTAGGCGCGAAGCACCTCAATACCCTCAATGGCACAGAGGTCGAGTTGATTGCGGCCTGCCGGGTTGCATTTGCCATAGGCTTTTCCTCGTGTCGGCGTGCTGATGGGAAACAGGGGCCAGCCGGCCTTTTCATCGGTCAACCCATAATCCAAAATATAATCCACCGCCCGGGGAATATAGACGAACGCGATTGGATCACCGCTGTATTGGTAGTAGGCCGTGAGTCCTTTTACGGTGCTCCAGGTGCGCTGCGCCAAATCTCCGCACATCCAATCGGTTGTCGGTGGAATTAAAATGGTGCCGTCGGGTTTGATGCTCCAGTGGGAATTATAAATGAGGTCCGGCGCGGCCATGACCGCCTTCGGCTGGTCCACCCATGGATCGCGTTTGTAGACATTCACGGCGATGTTCAAACGCTCATCCAACTGCCCGTTCAATCCATGATACCAGGGAGCGATCACGCCATAAGCATCCACTTCCGCGGGATGGGCGTAATAGGATGGAAGATTCGTGGCCGCCGGGGTGTTGAAGCAAACCACGACCGCCACGAGCAACCACCAAACCGGCATCAAGAATGGGAATCGGGAATTCCCGGGCAAACACGGGCTGCCCGCGCCTGCTCTCGAGTCGGGATATTTTATCATTCAATCAATCCAGATTACTCTCGCCCGTTTGGAGCTCTCACGGCCCGACCAAGCGGAAGAACTGCGTGTCGGCGCCGACCGGCAAGGTCACCACCCTCATGCCGCCGCTCGACACTGGCGAAGTGGGAACGTTGGCCCAGGATGCCGGAGCCAGTGTGGTTGACGATTGAAGTTTGAACGCAGCCTGTGCCACCGGCCAACTGAGAAGAACATTCCCCGCACTGCGGCTGATTGACAATCGGGGCTGCCCGACGAATGCGCTAAAATCTCCGGCCATGACGGATTGAATTTGAGCTTGCGAGAGGGCCACATTGAAGACGGCCACATCATCCAGGAGGCCGTTCCAAGTGCGATCACCGGTTTGCGCCAGTTCGGAGCCGATGGTGATTGCGCCCTGGTCAGGCGAGCCGTATTCGACATAGGAATTCACAGGCTCGGATGCGACACCGCCATTGACGCCCTGGTTGCCATCGCGGTAGAGCGTGATGGTGCCGATGCCATCATAAACCACCGCCCAATGCTCCCATTGATCCAGCAGCGGGGACACGGAATTGCCGGTACCCCACGGAATTTCCCAATTCCCGGTGAGCCGGTCCCAAGTGTAGAACTCGCCGTCGCCGGACGCGCCAGACTCCAATTGCAGCGCCACACCGTCGTCAATCACCAGGATCCGGCCGTAATTGGCGACAAAATTACCTGTGCCGTCGGAATTCTCGTAAGCCCAAGCGGTGATCGTCCAGGGAGTGGATGCGGTCTGGCCGATTTCAAGCAGGCCATTTCCTGGAACGCTTACGTAGGCGTGGTCAACACCATTGTTGTTGAATTGCAACGCGCCGCCAAAGCCTGACTTCCCGGAAGCCCAGACCGGAACATTGCCGTTCTCGCCCATCAATGTGCCGTTGTTCCCGTTGCCGGATGAATCAAAGACAGTGGTTCCACTTCCTTCGTTAAACCGCCACAGGGCGACAAGGTTTCCGACCGAGAGGACAGCAGGCTGGCTGGTGGCGGTGGAACCGGTGCCATTGCCAACCACCACTGAATATGTCCCAGCTTGGCTGGATTGGACATTATTCAGTGTAAGTGTGGCACTGGTGCCGGCTGCCCCCATGCTTGTTCCGTTGAAATACCATTGATAAGTAAACGGGGCGGCGCCGTACGCGCCGACGCTGAACGTGGCGGTCGAACCCGGTGTCACCATCAAGTTTTGCGGCTGGCTGACAATGCCCGGAGGCCCGCCCATAAATCCGGAGAAGTCACCGGACATGACCGTCTGAATCTGCGCCTGGCTCAGCGCGCCGGCAAACATCGCCACGTCGTCTAACATGCCGTTCCAGTTGGCTGAAGCCGGTTGATCGAGCTCGGAGCCAATCGTGATCGCGCCTTGATAACCAACAAACCCCAGCGACGCCGTTATCAGTTGTGAAGCGACACCGCCATTGGGAGCTTGATTGCCGTTGAGGTAAACGGAGAAATTTTTTCCGTCATAAACCACCGCCCAATGTTCCCACTGGTCCAGCAGCGGCGTCACAGGAGAGCCAATGCCCCAGCCAATATTCCACGCCGTGTTGTCGCCGTTTTCATTGAAAGTATAAAGTTCGCCGTCGCCCGAAGCTCCAGACTCCAATTGAAAAGCGTATCCGCCATCAATCACCATGATCCGCCCATAGTCGGCGACAAAATCGCCTGTGCCTTCAGAATTCTCATAAGCCCACGCTGTGATGGACCACGGATTGGTAGCGGTCTGGCCAATTTGCAGCGAAGGGCTGGCAGGAATGGAAACATAAGTGTGGTTCACCCCGTCATTATTGAAGGCCAGGGCGCTGCCGTACCCGGTTTGCCCGGCAGTCCACGTCGGCAGATTCCCATTATCGCCTTGCAACGTTCCGTTGTTCCCA
>Ga0181538_10005685_pt1 | contig 11082 bp, 8 predicted proteins | sample PEATcosm2014_Bin_40_FD_119773 | JGI IMG/M metagenome (GOLD analysis project Ga0181538, IMG submission 119773) | Peatland microbial communities from MTU Mesocosm Facility, Houghton, MI, USA - PEATcosm2014_Bin23_30_metaG | ecosystem: Environmental > Terrestrial > Soil > Wetlands > Peat | place...
AAGGGCGTCTTTCAGCTTGCCGACGATGAGCAGCGCAGGCGACTGCCGCGGAGCGTCAACTACCGCGTCAGCCTGGACGGTATCGATTCGGACGTTCTGTTCCTCGCCGGCCGCCCCGAGTTCGTCTACCTGAAGCAACTCGTGATCATGGCCCGCGGCGATGGCAGCTACCGCCTGGGACACCCGCCGGCGGAAGGGTTTTACTACGAAGTCTACGGCTGGCTGGGCGATACGGGAGCGGCCGACGAGTTTCTGGGCACCCGCGAAAGGCGGAAGTATCTGAGCCTGCCGCAGCTCGATCCACGCATTCCGGAGCTGGCGCGCAACGTCGTGCGCGGTCTGGATAGCGACGCGAACCGTGCCGTCGCCGTGGGCCAGTACCTGCGCCGCGCCTACGGCTACACGCTGGAACTGCCCGCGCACGAGGTCGCCGACCCGCTGGCCCACTTCCTGTTCGTGCGCAAGAAGGGGCACTGCGAGTATTTCGCCTCGGCGATGGCGGTGATGCTGCGCACGCTGGGCATTCCGTCGCGCCTGGTGACCGGCTTTCAGAGCGGCATCTTCAATCCCCTCACGGAGCTGTATGTGATCCGCGCGTCCGATGCGCATAGTTGGGTGGAGGCATGGCTGCCCGGCCGCGGCTGGGTGACATTCGATCCGACGCCGCCCGACCCCTCGTCCGGCGCCAACGCGCTGCTCATCAAGCTGGCGCTCTATGCGGATGCGGCCGAAACGTTCTGGCAGGAGTGGGTGGTCAGCTACGACTTGGGCCATCAGGCCACGCTGGCCGAGCGCATGGAACAGGCCGGCCGGCGTGTTAGTCTGCGCTGGCTCGACCGCATCTTCGAAATGGGGGACAACTGGCCGTCTGCGCGATCGTGGCTGGTCCGCTCCGGCTTGTGGTGGCTGCTGGCGCTGGCTTCGGCAGCGGCAGGCGCGTGGTTGGCGCCAAAGCTCTGGAAGGCGTGGCGCGTGCGTCTGGGAGTGCGGCGGCTGCGCCGCGGGCAGGTGAGCGTGGCCGATGCTACGCTGCTCTATCGGCGCATGCTGAAGCTGTTGAGGCGGCGCGGCTATGAGAAGCCGGCTTGGTACACGCCTTATGAATTCGCCTGCTCGCTGCCGCCTTCGGAAATGGGGATGCTGGTGCTGCAATTCACTTCCGCATACAATGCGCTCCGTTTCGGCGGACAGGCGGATGCTGCGCCGCAGCTTTCGGCGCTACTGGAGGATCTGGAGAAGCGGCGACGGTGAGGCCGCCCTGTGGCGCGCTTGAGCGGGGGAGCGCTCTGGGCCTGTCGGCATCCGCCCGCTTCCTTACGGTCGCGGCTCGGTAACAGCACGTTGATTTCGCGAGGTTTACCGAGCCGCGACCGTAAGGGAGCGGTTTCCGTCGAGCGACCGGTTGAGAAGTATACTTCCGAGAACACACTATGCTGTGAAAGCTCCGACGGAGGCGGTTGGTGTTATACTGGCGAGGGTCTGGGGCCCAGAAGTTGGGAGTCCCGGGGACAGTCGGGGCCATCTCTGCAAATCAAGAGGAGGGTCCGGGACAACCGCCGGCAGATAGCTGAAAACGCGAATTCCCGATACCAGACGAGAGGAAAAATCGTGAGGGAAAAATCATGATTCGAAAATTAAGTGTATCTTTGTTAACAATCGCCGCGCTTGTGCCTATCATGAATGTCGTCTGCCAGGCGCAGTCGCTTCACCCGTTGACCCGTCATGTGCGCGATGTGGTCCTCAATGGGCAGGCGAAGTCCGTCGGGCGTCTTCCCGCAACCGAGCCTATGCGCCTTGTCCTGGTTTTGCCGCACCGCAACCAGGCCGCGTTAGACAGCTTTTTGAAGGAACTCTACGATCCTTCCAGCCCGTCTTACCGGCAGTTCCTCACGGTGGAAGAGTTCACCGACAGGTTTGGTCCCAGCCAGAATGATTATGACGCCGTGGTGAGCTTCGCGAATACACACGGCTTGGCAGTGGTTGGAACCTCCCGCAATCGCATGAACGTGGATGTCGCGGGGCCGGTGGCGAATATCGAGGAAGCCTTCCATGTGACCATGGGCGTCTACCAGCACCCCACCGAAAACCGTACCTTCTACTCTCCGGACCGGGAGCCCACGCCGGATCTGGCGGTGGGGCTATGGCACATCGCGGGCCTGGACAACTATTCGATCCCGCGTCCCGCCCTCGCGCGCAAAAATCCGGGCACGGCGCCCCTTGCCACCACCGGCTCCGGTCCTTCGGCCTCATTTCTAGGCAGCGACATGCGGGCGGCATACTACGGTGGAACGCTCACCGGCACCGGCCAGTCGCTCGGATTGCTGGAGTATTACGGCACCGATCTGGCCGACCTGACCACATACTACACGAACGCGCATCAAACCAACAATGTCCCAATCACTCTCGTATCCACAGACGGGACCAGCACGAGCTGCGTATATCCTAGCTGTGACGACACCGAACAGACCTTGGACATGACTCAGGCGCTCGGTATGGCCCCGGGCTTGTCCAGCCTGGTGATGTACGTGGGATCCACCGATTCCGCCATTTTTAACGCAATGGCTACGGCCAAGCCGCTGAACGCGCAATTGAGCTCTTCCTGGACGTGGTACCCGGCGGACCCCACCACGGACGACCCATACTTCAAGGAGTTCGCGGCGCAGGGTCAGAATTTGTTTCAAGCGGCCGGTGACAGCGGTGCGTGGACGACGCCTTCCACGCGCAACGAGGAATACCCGGCGGACGATGTGTATGTCACGTCGGTGGGCGGGACGGACTTATCGACAAGTGGCGCGGGCGGCGCCTGGAGTTCGGAAACCGCATGGGTCGACGGCGGCGGCGGCATTTCGCCGGACAAGTATGCGATTCCCTCCTGGCAGACGGCCGCGGCCGCCGGCTGCTCCAGTTGTTCCAAAACCTATCGCAACGGCCCGGACGTTTCGGCAAACGCGAATTTTACTTTTTACGTCTGCGCCGACCAAGAGGCCTGCACCGCCAACGAGTATGGCGGAACCAGTTTTGCGACGCCCATGTGGGCCGGTTACCTGGCCCTCGTCAATCAACAAGCAGTGACTAACACCGGCAAGACGCTCGGCTTCATCAATCCGACCCTTTACACGATTGGTGCGAGCTCGAGCTATGACAGCGATTTCCACGACATCACCAGTGGCAGCAATGGCTATTCGGCAACAGTCGGATACGATTTGGCGACCGGCTGGGGCAGTCCGTACGGCAGCAACCTGATCAGCGCACTTGCCGGATCGGCGACTTCTGGCTTCAGCCTTTCCGCCTCGCCCAATTCGGTTTCGGTGGTACAGGGCAACTCGGGGACGTCCACCATCACCAGTACGGTGACGGGCGGCTTTGATTCGGCCGTCACCTTATCCGCGAGCGGCCAGCCAACGGGCGTTACAGTCACCTTCGGCACAAACCCGATTACCGGGGCTGGAACCTCAACCCTGACCCTGACCGTGGCCTCAACCGCAGCCACCGGCACCTCCACAATTACGGTGACGGGAACCTCCGGCAGCACCGTCGAAACCACCACGGTTTCGCTGACGGTGACCGCCGCGGCGAGCCCTAACTTCACCCTTTCCGCCTCGCCCACTTCTGTCTCCGTAGTGCAGGGCAACAATGGCACATCGACGATCACTACCACCGTTTCGGGCGGCTTCAACTCGGCAATTACCTTGTCTGCGAGCGGCCAGCCCACTGGCGTGACAGTCGGCTTCAGCCCAACCTCGATTACCGGGGCTGGCACCTCGACCATGACGCTGACCGTGGGCTCAACAACAGCCCCCGGCACCCACACGATCACCGTCACCGGCACGAGCGGAAGCACCACCCACACGGCGACCGTATCGCTTACCGTGACCGCGTCGTCGACAGGCGCCTTCACCATCTCCGTCTCGCCCACTTCGGGATACCTGGATCAGGGCCAAAGCGGCTATGCGGTCGTCACGACGACGGTCTCCGGCGGCTTCGACTGGGCGATTGCCTTGTCTGCGACTGGCGTGCCGTCAGGCGTCACCTACAGCTTCAGCCCAGCCTCCATCGCCGCGCCGGGTTCCGGCACGTCCGATTTCAACCTGACCGTGTCCAGATCCGCTCCGATCGGCACCTACTCGATCACGATAACGGGCACGGGCGGAGGCCTTACGCATACCACCACCCTGACCTTACAGATCAGGCGCTGACACTCTCAATCGCCGGCGCTCGCTGCGCAGGTGCTGAACGATGCCAGGGCCCGGGCTCTTCAGTCCGGGCCCTGGAAAAGCGGCTCCCGGAAAGACGCGTGAACTCGTCCATGGGCAGGACGCCAGTGACGTACGTCCATGATACGGCATCATCCGCTTCCGGATGGACTAGCTGCGACTTCGAGCTTCCGAGAGCGCACTCTAATCGCCGCCAAGTTGCTGCACGAGGACTGCGCCTGCATCCTGGCCGTCAGCGACTCCAAGGGCGGCATCTACAACGGCGCGGGCCTCGACCCCGTAGCCGTCGGAAAGTTTAAGGATGAGACCGGCACCGTGGTCGGCTTCCCCGGCTGCGATTTCATCTCCAATAAGGACCTGCTGGAGTTGAAGTGCGACGTGCTGGTGCCCGCCGCGCTCGAGAATACCATCACCATGGACAACGTGGACCGCCCGCTCACCTCCCAGCGCGTTTTTGATTTACGCTACAATACGCGCCAGGAGGCAGTGAATGAGATTCTTACCTGTTTGTGCTATTTTTCTGGCATTAGGCGCCATCCAAGCCTTTGGAGCGGCCCCGGAAGGCAAGGCGGTCTACGACGCCAAGTGCAAAATGTGCCACAAAGCGGACGGTTCCGGCATGCCGGCGATGAAGATGCGGGCGCTGGGGTCCGCGGAAGTGCAGGCCAAGCCGGATGCCGAACTGAAGAAGGACATCACCGCGGGCAATGGCAAGATGAAAGCGGTAGCCGTTACCGATGCGCAAGCCGCCGACGTGGTGGCCTACATCCGAACGCTGAAGAAATAAACGGCGTCAAGCGGCAGCGTGCGCGGCCCGGCGCCAGGCGGTTTCGTAGCCGCGCACCATGTGAACGGTCAGTTCGTCGAAGAAGCGCCCCACGCGGCGCTCCAGTTCTTCTTCGGCGTACAGATCCACCGAAGTCCTGGCGAGCCCCTGATCGTGCACGAAGTCGATCATCTTGTCCTTGACGATCGCCAGTGCGCGCACCGACTCATGGAGCGGAATCGAATCCTCGAAGCGCGCTTTTCCCAGAGTTTCGTAACGTTGCTCGATCTCCGCTTCGTGGCCCGCCGATAGCCAGTGACCCAAGTTCTCCAGAATCTGCTGGCCGCGCTCGCGCAGTTCCACATCGGACAGCTTACGTATACCGGCAAGATCGGGATGTTTGCGGATCTCTCGGAGCACGTTGGCGGCGATCTGCTCCTGGTGAGCTTCAATCAGGTGAATCAGCTTTCCGGAAACCATACTGTGCCTCCCAAAAACCTTCCACACCTATGGTAGTCCTGTCTCGAACCGTTGCCAATGGGCCCGGGTGGTTAGCCGTATGACAGAAGCCGAGTCGATCGGATTCGAGCACCGTGAGTTTTATCCGCGTTCATGAACGCAGATAAGAATACCAATCGGATTCGCGTCGCGCGGGGGGCGCCATCCTGTAAGGTATGCTGTAAAGGAATGTCCCGCACGCTGCTAGCCTGCCTGCTCGCCCTCCAGACGCTGGCGTGCTGTCAGGACGCGCATCCCGTCACCGGCCGCCAGACCGCGCCCGTCATGAGCATGGACGGCGCGCCATGGCTGGTGCGGCCCGCGCGCGAGGCCGAGGAGGCTCCGGACGCGGCGCTCGACGCGATCGACGCCGCCATCGGCATTGCCAAAGGCGCGGTGGTGGCCGATATCGGCGCCGGCGTCGGCTACTTCACCTGGCGTCTGGCCGCCCGCGTCGGACCCGAGGGCAAAGTCTACGCCGTCGATATTCAACAAGCCATGCTCGACCAGTTGCGCCAGAACATGGCCGAGCGCAAACTGCCGAATTTCGAAGCCGTGCTGGGCGCCGAAGACGACCCGCGCCTGCCTGCCGGCCGCATCGATCTGGCCCTGCTCGTGGATGTCTACCACGAGTTCTCCCAGCCGCAAAAGATGCTGCGGAAAATCCGTGCGGCGCTCACCCCCGCCGGCCGCATGGTGCTGCTCGAATACCGCAAGGAAGATCCTCAGGTGCCCATCCTGCCGGCGCACAAAATGAGCGTGGCGGAGGTCAAGGCGGAAATCGAGCCGGAAGGTTTCCGGTTGGAGAAGACCTTGGAGAACCTGCCGCGACAACATATCCTGATCTTCCGGAAGAACACGATGTGATCCCGCCGTTTTATTCCCTCGACCGACTGACGCGGCGCTTCCTGTTCGTCGCCCTGGCCCTGGCGGCCGTGTTGGCGATCGGCACGGTGGGCTTCATGCTCCTCGAGGGCTACTCTTTCTTCAACGCTTTCTACACCACCCTGCTGACCATGACCACGGTCGGCTATGGCGACCAGTTGCACTTTCCCGGCCGCATCCTCAATTCTTTCCTTTTGATCGTGGGTGTAACTACTATCCTGGTGGCCATCGGCGCCATCACCCAGACAGTTATCGAAGCGGAATTCGGCGATTTAATAGGCAAACGGCGGAATAAACGCATGATCGACAAGTTACAAAATCATTTCGTGATTTGCGGCTATGGACGCGTGGGCCGCGGCGCCGCGTCCGAATTGCAGCAGGCCGGCGTGCCGTTCGTGGTGGTGGATATCGACGACGACCGGGTGGAGAAGGCCGTCGCTGCCGGCATGCTGGCGGTGGCCGCCGATTCCACGCGCGACGAAACGCTGCGCGCGGTGGGTGTGGCCCGCGCCAAAGGACTGGTGTGCGCGCTGGCCACCGACGCCGACAACCTGTTCGTGCTGCTGTCGGCGAAGTTCCTCAATCCTGGAATCTACGTGGCCACCCGCGCGGCCGAAGAGAGCGCCGAGGATAAGATGCGCCGCGCGGGCGCCGACGCGGTCTTCGCCCCTTACGCCATCACCGGCCATCGCCTGGCGCAATCCCTGCTGCGCCCGCACGTGGTGCAGTTCCTGGATTTCACCACGCAGGCCGCCGGCCTGAAGGTGGTGATCGAACAGGTGCGCGTCTCCGGCCATAGCGACTTAGTATCGAAGAGCATCCGCGAGTTGCAGATCGGACGGCAATTCGGCGTGATCGTGCTGGCCATCCGCAAGGGCGACGGCGAAATGGTGTTCAATCCCCCGGCCGACACGGCTATCTCGGGCGGCGACTACCTGATCGTGATGGGCCAGCCGGATAAATTGCATACGCTCGAAGGCCTGCTGGGCGACACAGGCTCCAGCCTGTGATCTGGAGTCTGGCCATTTTCGTGGCGCACGCTTTAGCATGCTGGCGCGGACTTCAGTCCGCGCTGGGGCACGCTTCGCTCGCCGAAGAGCGGGGCTAAAGCCCCGCGCGGGCTCAAGCCCGCCCTCCATTGCTGTGCTCACAGAATTTAGAAACTCAAGAGGCGAACTTCAGTTCGCCGTAACACAGGCTCCAGCCTGTGACTTGGCCCGGCGTGTCCACGGCTTGTAGTCTCGGTATCACCGATCTACTGGATCCGCAGGCGCGCCCCAGCCGCCGTCCGTCCCAGGAAGTCGACCAGCGGCCCACCCGCCTGGCTGGCCCCGTCCCTGAGAATCCGGTACAGCGTGGCCCGGCTGATCCCCAAGACCTGCGCGGCGTGCAGTTTGTTCCCGCCTACGCGCTCCAGCACATGCTGTGTATACCGGCGCTCCAGGTCCGCCAGCGGCATCAGCTCCGGTTCATTGGCCGCCGCAACGGGGATGCCGCTCTGCAGATAATCGGGCAGATCCCGCACGTCGATGAACTCGGAATCCGTCATCATGCAGGCATGCCCCAGCACGTTCTCCACCTCGCGCACATTGCCCGGCCAGGTGTGCCGCGCGAGCGCCGCCTGCGCCCGCCGCGAAAGGCCGCCGATACGCTTGCCGTAATTGCGGGCAAACTTCTCCACAAAGTGGCGTTCCAGCAGGGGCAGGTCCTCCTTGCGCTCCGCCAGCCGCGGCAGCTTCAGTTCCACCATCGTCAGGCGGTAGTACAGGTCCTCGCGAAACAGGTTTTCAGCCACCAGCGCGCGCATGTCGCGATTGGTAGCCGCGATCACCCGCACATCCACCTTGCGCACCTCCGGCGAGCCAACCCGTTGCAATTCCTGGTTCTGCACCACGCGCAGCAGCTTGCTTTGCGTGGTCAGCGGCATGTCGGCGATCTCGTCCAGAAACACGGTGCCGCCCTGCGCGTATTCGAACAGTCCGGTGCGGTCCTGCGCCGCGCCCGTGAATGCGCCCTTCACGTGGCCGAACAGCTCGCTTTCAAACAACGTCTCCACGATTGCCGAGCAATTGCAGACCGCGAACCGCCGCGCCGCCACCGGGCTCAGATCGTGCAACGCGTGCGCCACCAGTTCTTTCCCCGTGCCGGTCGCGCCGCTGATCAAGGCAATCCGGTAATGCGGCGCCACCCGCCTGATCCGCGCGAACGTCTCCACCATCTGCGGGCTGCGGCCAACCATGCCGTGGAAACGAAAGCTCTCGAGGAGCCGCCCATCCAGTTCCAGCGTCTCCCGATGCAAGCGCGCCTCGTGCAGCACCTCGCCCACCCGGCGCCCCAGCGTCTCGGCCGAAAGCGGCTTGCTCAGGCAGTCGCGCGCTCCGTGCCGGATGCCCTCCACCGCGGATTCCGCCGTGTAATGATCCGTCAGCAGTAATACCTGCGCGCCCGGATCCCAGTCCGTGATGCGCTCCAGCAGGCTGGTCCCATTCGCCACCTCGGTTTCCACCAGGATGGCGTCCGCGTGCGAGCGGCGGATCAGGTCCCAGCCTTCTTCGGCATCGCCGGCCGCCAGCACCTGGATGCCCTGCGCCTCTAACGTGGTCTGAATCGCCTCCAGACTCTCGGCGTCCCGCACGATGGCTACAACAGTTGGTATTGGCTCCACGTCCCCTTATCGGCCGATCCAACCATTGCTTTAGCTCAAATAGAATCCGGGCCTCCTTTGTTGAACGATCGGAGCCAAAACATGTTACGGCGACCACCCCGTAAACATCGCCACTACGGCAACGGTATCGCTCAATCCGTGTGCCAGCATCGAGGCCTATAGGTCGCGCCCGGAGAGGAGATAAACGCCTCCTAGCGCCAGGCCGGAATAGGCAGAGTCCATGATGCCTGCCGGTCCTCTGTAGAAGCGCCCGCAGCCGAATAGCACGGTCACATACAGCATGGCGGCCAGGAAGGCGGGCTGCGAGCGGCCGCCTAAATCCGCCGCACGCGTAAGCAGATAGCCGCGGCAGCTAATCTCCTCGCCGAAAGCGGCAAAAAACCAGACCAGGGCCAGATTGCGCAACGCGAGCTTTCAGTCGAGCGCGGGGATTCTTACCAGGAAGATATCGCCTCCGGCCGGCGCCAAATGTGTTGCGCAGCGACTGCTCTCAATGTCTTGAACCACGATTTCGGCCGTCCGAGTTGCGCCGCGCGCCAGCGGCCGTAGCGAAGCCGGTTTTGAAATCCAGAACAGCGCAAACAGAATCGGGACTTCGTTCGGCACGATGCGAAACACGTTGTGTCCAATGACGATGAGCGAGTCAAGTGGAACTGCAATGAGCGAAGCCCACCGCGCGCGGAGTGACTGCGGTTTCCGCCGGGAAAGAGGGTTCCACTGCCTGCATATGGAGATCTTACGATAACCGGGCGCTCTCACCCGGATGGATCGAATCTAGCCGCCCAGGTACCTGCGATGCGGCTCCCAATACCTGGCTGGCCAGCCTTCGTTCAAGCTTTCCCATTGGTCTTCGGTAAAACCCGCGTGATCGAACGCGATACGGGATCCGGAGCCGCGCGCAACCAGCTCGAATCTCACAATCGAATAGACACCGGATGGCCACGAAGCGGGACGCCACGCCTGGACAATCCTTTGATCCGGCGCCAATTCCACGTTGCGGCCTTCGATACGCCCGCCGAACAGCTTGAATGCCGCGCCTGGCTGGGGCTGAATCTCAGCCGTGTGCCCGGTGAAGGCGCTGAATTGTTTGGCGTCGAGCAACGCTTCATAAATCCGATGAGGCGCGGCTTTGAAATCGACATCCTGGTGAATGGCGGCGCCTGGCTTCCGGGTTTGAGCCTGCGCCGCGGCGGCCCTAGACCGCCGAGGATCAGACCCATCCCGCGCCGCGTTACTTTTTCGTCCATCGCTCGATTCCAGCTCCGATGGAAAATGTGTGCAGGGCCAGCCAGGCTCGCCTGCCTAATGCGCCGGCGGAGCCTGAATGTCTGCGGGGGCGGATCGTACCCGCAACCAACCAGCGCGCCGATAGCCGCCAGTAACAGGACGGTCATCCCGTTGCGAAGACTCAAACCTCCAATTCCAGGCATCATTTTGCGATGCCACCATGAAAAGACACATCGGGCGGCGCCTGGCACGCTCCCGACTGTAATGCTCGTGCTATCGACGGTTTCGCCTGCCAGGCCGCGCGCGCAAGCGGTCGATCCCGCCGTGTGAGATCATGCGGTGTTCTACTTCGGAGTTTATGCTATGAGACCAGTTCTGCTCGCCGCGGCTGCCGCAACATTCTTCAGCCTGCAGATGGCGGCGGGAGATTTGCAGCGGGACGTTCTGTCCATCGGTTGCACCAATGAGAAAGGTTTGGTGGCCGCTGCCTATCGGGGCGGCCAGGTAGTGGTTTGGGATTTCGAATCGGGGCATGTGAAAAAGGTATACAACGCATCCTCGCCGAAAAACACTCTGAACCTGCCGTTAGTGCATTTCAGCGCCAGCGGCCGGCGCCTGGCATTTACACAGGAGGGCGATCCCGGCCTGATTTCGTACGATGCGGATTCGGGCGCCTCCACCGTGCTGGTGCCTCGCAGACTGCTGGTGAAGGGCATCACTGCCTTTAGCTGGTCGCAGCAGGTCGATTCGATGCTGGTGGCCATCGGCCGCGATATCTTCCTGATCAACGCCCAAGGGCGCACGCAGTGGCAACACCGGCTGGAAAC
>Ga0181538_10005687_pt1 | contig 11078 bp, 11 predicted proteins | sample PEATcosm2014_Bin_40_FD_119773 | JGI IMG/M metagenome (GOLD analysis project Ga0181538, IMG submission 119773) | Peatland microbial communities from MTU Mesocosm Facility, Houghton, MI, USA - PEATcosm2014_Bin23_30_metaG | ecosystem: Environmental > Terrestrial > Soil > Wetlands > Peat | place...
CTCGCCTCATGCTCGGTGGAGGCCGACCAGATCTCGGATCTGTACCACGCCGACCCGGCACGGGTCCGGATCGTGGCGCCCGGCGTCGACCACGCCTTCTTCGGCCCGGGGTACCGGCCCCAGGCCCGGCGGGCCCTCGGCCTCCCCACCGACGGGCCGCTCCTCCTCTTCGTCGGGCGGATCCAGCCGCTGAAGGGGGTCGAGGTGGCGGTACGGTCGCTGGCCGTCCTCGGGTCGCGCCACCACCGGGCCCGCCTGGCCATCGTGGGGGGACCGAGCGGGCCCCGGGGCGAAGCCGAGCTGGATCGGATGGTGGCCCTGGTGGCCGAGCTGGGCCTCACTGACCGGGTGGTGTTCGTGCCGCCCCAGCCCCACGAGCTCCTCTCCACCTTCTACCGCGCCGCCGACATCTGCCTGGTCCCGAGCCGCTCCGAGTCCTTCGGCCTGGTGGCCCTGGAGTCGGCCGCCTGCGGGACGCCGGTGGTCGCTTCCGATGTGGGTGGTCTTCGCACCCTGGTCGACCACGGCCATACCGGCTACCTGGTGGAGGACCCGGACCCCGAGGCCTTCGCCCGGTGGGTCGCGACGATCCTGGGGGACCCGCTGCTGGCCGAGCGGCTGGCGACCGCCGCGGTGCTGCGGGCTCGCCGCTACACGTGGGCGGGCGCCGCCCGCCGGCTGCACGACATCTACGAGGAGCTCACCTCCGGCCGGTTGATCGAGTGTTCGTGACCGGCGGCGGATGACCGATCGCTGGGGAGGCGTCCTCGGTCCTGACGAGCGCCAGGCGGTGTGCGACGCCATCGACCGCTGGGCCGAGCGCCAGCTGGCCGACGGGAGCGCCCTGGTGGCCGCCGACCGCCAGGTGGGCGGGGACCCGGTCACCGGGGCCCCCCGGTGGTATCTGCGTATGCGCGGCGAAGAGAAGGAGTTCGTCACGGTCTGGCTCACCCTCCGCCAGCGCACCCTCCACCACGAGGCCCAGTTCATGCCGGCCCCGGAGACCAACGTCGAAGCGACGTGGGAGTACCTGCTGAAGCGCAATGCCGACCTGCTCGGGATGGCCTTCGCCCTCGGCCCGGAGGACGCCGTCTACCTCGTGGGCCGGGTGCCCGTGGAGCGGGTGGATCACGAGGAGCTCGATCGGGTGATGGGTGCGTCCCTGGCCTACACCGACGAGTGCTTCCCGACCGCCATGTTCCTCGGTTTCGCGGGGAAGTACCGCCGCCGGCCCCCGGCCGCCCGGCGGTAGGCGGCGTCCTTTCCGCCCCGGTGATGGCGTTCTGCCCGCTGGTAGCGTCTCGGCATGGCACCAAAACTCCTGCTGGTCGGTGGTGGCAACATGGGCTCCGCCCTGCTCACCGGCCTCCTCACCGCCGGGTGGGCACCGGTTTCCGACATCGTCGTCAGCGACCCCGACCCGGCCCAACGTGAGCGACTGGCCGCCGAGCACCCGGGACTGACCACCGTGGAGACGCCGGTGTCCGCCGACAGTGCCCTCCTGGCAGTGAAGCCGGACATAGCCGAAGGGGTGTGCCGGACGTTGGCCGTGGTCGGCGTCACCCGGGTCCTCTCCATCGTGGCCGGCCTGCCCTCCGCTCGTCTCGAGGCGGCCCTGGCCCCCGGGGCCGTGGTGGTGCGCGCCATGCCGAATACGCCGGCCCTGATCGGTGCCGGGGTGGCGGGCATGTCGGGGGGCAGCCTCGCCACCTCTGCCGATCTCGACTGGGCCGAGGCCATCCTCGCCTCGGTGGGTACCGTGGTGAGGGTGCCCGAGCGCCAGCTCGACGCGGTGACCGGTCTGTCCGGGTCCGGGCCGGCCTACGTCTTCCTGGTGGCCGAGGCACTGATCGAGGCCGGGGTGCTGGCCGGCCTCCCCCGCCAGGCGAGCCGAGACCTGACCGTCGCCACCCTGCTTGGATCGGCGCGGATGCTGAGCGACACGGGAACCGACCCGGCGGAGCTCCGGGCGGCCGTGACGTCCCCCGGGGGGACCACCGCCGCCGGGCTTCGGATGCTCGAGCTGAAGGCGGTGCGCTCGGCCTTCATCGAGTCGGTGGCGGCGGCCACCGAGCGGTCACGTCAGCTCGGGCGATGAACCGAGCAGGATCAGTCCAGCTACCTCGACGCCCCCTCCGCGGTGCAGGGAGAGCACTCAACCTTCCTCGGCCTGGCGGCCGACACGACCAACACCGTCCCGTTCACCCAGGTGGCGGCCGAGGCCCTGGCCAGGCTGTGAGGTGACAGTCGACGCCGGCCCACCGGGGCCGGCCGGTTCGCACTTTCGCTGCCGGGCACGGTGGCGTACAGTCGCCACAAGCGGAGGAGAGTCGATCACCGATGGACGAGAGCGCGAGCTCGCGGTTCCTGACCGTCACCGAAGTGGCGGCCAACCTGCGGGTCTCCAACATGACGGTGTACAGGTTGATCAATACAGGGTCGCTCGCGGCGATCCGGATCGGTAAGTCCTTCCGGATCCGTGAGGACGACCTGAGGCAGTACTTGGCGGACCAGTACACCAAGGCCGGCTGACCCCGGGGGCTCGAATGCCGGGCAGCCCGCCCGTGCCGGCGATCCACTTCCTGTCCGACTACGGGTTGGGCGACGAGTTCGTGGGGGTGGTGCACGCCGTCCTCCACCGTCTGGCCCCCAGCGTGCCGGTCATCGACCTCACCCATGGGGTGCCACCGTTCGACGTCGCCGCCGGAGCCGGCGCCCTGGCCCGCGCCGCTCCCCATCTTGGTGCCGGTGCCGTGTTGGCGGTGGTGGATCCGGGAGTGGCGACCCGACGTCGTGCGCTGGCCGTCCAGGTGGGCTCAGGCCGGGGCGGGCCATCGTGGCTCGTCGGTCCGGACAACGGTCTGTTGGTCCCCGCCCTCGAGCTGCTCGGCGGGCCCGACGCCGTCTACGTGCTGTCCGGCAGTCGCGGTTCGACGTTCGACGGTCGCGACCTGTTCGCCCCCGCCGTTGCCCATCTGGTCACCGGCGGCGACCCGGGGGCGCTCGGTGACCGGGCCGATCCCGTCACCCTGGTCCCCGCCCCGCCGACCTCGCCCGATCGGGTGGAAGGGACGGCGTTGGTGACCTCCGTCGCCCACGTGGACATCTTCGGCAACGTCCAGCTGCGCGCCGGGGCCGGTCTCCTCCACCGGCTGGGCCCCGGGACCATCGAAGTCGAGGTGACGGTGGGCACCCGCCACTCCGTCGGCCCGCCGCTCATCGCCAGGCGGGTCACTGCCTTCGCCGAGCTCGGCCCCGGTGAGCTGGGCATCCTGATCGATGCCAGTGGGCACCTGGCCCTGGTGCTCGACCGGGCGGCCGCCTCCGGCCTGTTGGACCTCGGCGGGGCCGGCCCCGCCCCGACCGTCCGCCTGTCTCGGCCGACCTGATGGCCGGTTTTCCTCCGACCGCCTCGCGGTCGTACGATCCGAGCCAGTGCCGCAGCTCCCCGAACCCACCGGACCCACCACCGGTCGCCGGATTCCCGAGGCGACGGTGGGGCGCCTGCCTGTGTACCAGCGCATCCTCGAGGAGCTGCTCCGGTCGGGCACCACCACCGTCTCCTCCGAGCTTCTCGGCTCCCTGGCCAGGGTCAACGCCGCCAAGGTCCGCAAGGACCTCTCCCTGCTCGGCTCGTTCGGGACCCGCGGTGCCGGGTACGACAGTGCCTTCCTCATCGCCCAGATCGACCGCGAGCTCGGGCTCGACCACGTGTGGCCGGTGGCGATCGTCGGCATCGGCAACCTGGGACGTGCCCTTGCCCACTCGCACGGGTTCACCTCCCGTGGCTTCCGGGTCACGACACTGCTCGACGTCGACCCCGGCATCGTGGGCGAGCATGTCGGCGACGTGGTGGTCCGCCACCTCGATGAGCTCCCCTCCATCGCCCACGAGCAGCCGCTGGCCATCGGGGTGATCGCCACGCCGGCACCGGCGGCCCAGCGGGTGGCCGACCTGCTGGTCGATGCCGGCGTGCGTTCCCTCCTCAACTTCGCTCCCAAGGTGCTCACCGTGGGGCCCGACATCCTGCTCCGGTACGTGGACCTCAGCATCGAGCTGCAGATCATGAGCTTCTACCAGTCGCGCCTGGCGGCGGCGGGCGACCACCCGATGCCGACCATCCGATCGATCGGCCTGACCAGCGCCAACGTCGAGTGACGACCAGGACCGCCGGTCCGGTCTCCTAGACTGGCGACTGGCAGCTGCCGGAGCGGACCGGCATGCTGTGGAGCCCGGCCCGGTCCCGTCCGGTCCGGGACGTCGACCTAGGGATCGAGGCTGTGTGCATGTCCGAGCGACCGAGGCGGTGATGGCGTGTCCGTTGTCGTCGTAGGCATCGAGCAGCGCGAGGCCCCGCTGGACCTGCTCGAGCAGGTGGCGGTCACCGAAGACGCCCTACCCAAGGCTTTGGCCACGCTCCGCGACCGGTCCAACCTTTCCGAGGCGGTGATCGTCTCCACGTGCCTACGCACGGAGATCTACGCCGTCGTGGAGCGGTTCCACGATGGTGTGGCCGAGATCCAGGACTTCATGGCCACCATGGGGGACACCACCGTCGAGACCTTGACCGAACACCTCACCGTCCGGTTCGACGACGATGTGGCCGACCACTTGTTCACGGTGGCGTCCGGGCTCGACTCGGCGGTGCTCGGCGAGTCCGAGGTGCTAGGCCAGGTGCGTCGGGCGTGGGAGAAGGCCCACCGCGAGCGGGCGTCGGGCCCGGTCCTCGGGGCGCTCTTCCGGCACGCGGTGGAGACCGGCAAGCGGGTCCGCTCCGAGACGGCTATCGCCCGCGGCATCACCTCCCTCTCCCACGGCGCGGTGGCGCTTGCCGCCGGCTGGCGTCCCGGCACACTGTCCGGCGCCCGGGTGCTGGTGGTCGGAGCCGGGGAGATGGGGGAGGGAGTCGCCCAGGCTTTGGCCTCCCACCATCCTGCCTCGCTGGTGGTCGCCAACCGGACGACGGACCGCGTGCGAACGGCATTGGCCCGACTCCCCGACGACCTGGCCGCCGTCAGCCGGGCCACCGGTCTGGCCGGTCTGGCCGACGAGCTCGCCGCCGCCGACGTGGTGTTCACCACCGTGGGTACCACCCACCCGATCGTCGAGCGATCGCTGGTCGAGGAGGTGGTCGGCCACCGGTCGCCCGCTACTCCGCTCCTCGTCATCGACCTGGGCGTCCCCCGCAACGTGGAGCCCTCGGTCGCCGAGGTGGCGGGCGTGACGCTACTCGACATGGACAGCCTGCGGTCGGCCGTCGCCGATGCCCTCTCCGGCCGGCAGGGGGAGGTGTCCCAAGCCAGAGAGATCGTCGGCGACGAGGTCGAGCGATACCGGGTGGCGTCGCGTGCCAGGGGCGCCGCCCCGGTGGTCTCTGCCCTGCGGGCCCGGGTCGAGGACGTGCGAAGCATCGAGCTCGACCGCCAGCGGTCCAAGCGCTCGGACCTCACTGACGAGCAGTGGGAGCAGGTGGATGTCGTGACGCGGTCAACGGTGGCGAAGCTTCTGCACCAGCCGACGGTGGCCCTCAAGGACGCCGCCGGGACCCCCCGGGGCGAGCGTCTGGTCGAGGCGCTCCGGACGCTGTTCGACCTGTAGGCCGGTGAGCTTCCGGTGGTGACGGACCGAACGAGCGTCCGGCTGGCCACGCGCGGGTCGCCATTGGCGCTGTGGCAGGCCCGTCGGGTGGCCGAACTGCTGGAGGAGCGCGGTGTCGCAACCTCCCTGGTGGTGGTGGAGACCGAGGGCGACCGGCGGACCGACATCCCGATCCAGTCACTCGGTGGACAGGGCATCTTCGTCAAGGAGGTCCAGGCGGCCGTGGCGCGGGGCGACGCTGACGCCGCCGTGCACTCGGCCAAGGATCTGCCGTCCGCCCCGGAGGCCCTGGTCCCCGGCCTGGTGCTGGGGGCGTTCCCCGAGCGCGCCGACGCTCGGGACCTGCTGGTGGGCGCCCGGCTCGACTCGCTGCCCACCGGCGGCCTGGTGGCCACCGGCTCGTCCCGGCGCCGTGTACAGCTGGCCAATCTCCGGCCCGACCTGCTCTTCACCGACCTGCGCGGGAATCTGGCCACCCGCTTGGCCGCCGTCGACGGGGTGTCGGCAGTGGTGGTGGCCGCCGCCGGTGCCGACCGGCTGGAGTGGGCGGCCCCCCCGGGTGTCGATACCGAGGTGCTCGACCCCCACCTGATGTTGCCCCAGGTCGGCCAGGGGGCGTTGGCGGTCGAGTGCCGGGCGGGCGACCGGGGCACGGCGACCGCCCTGTCCCGCATCGATGACGGCCGGGTCCGCCGGGCGGTGGTCGCCGAGCGGTCGTTCCTCGCCGAACTGGGAGGGGGCTGCACCCTGCCGGTCGGCGGCCACGCCGTCATCGACGGTGCCGGGGTCCTGACCCTCACGGGCATGTTGGCCAGCGGCGACGGTCGGGTCGTGCTCCGGCATGCCGAGGGCGGGGACGAACCGGAGACGCTGGGGCGGAGGGTCGCCCGTTACCTCTTAGATGACGCCGGAGGTCGGGTCCTGGGGGAGTGGGGCACCCCGGACGTGGACGCGAACCATTGACCGTCTACCTGGTTGGGGCCGGCCCCGGCCACCCCGAGCTCCTCACCGTCCGGGGTGCCGCCCTCCTTGGACGGGCGGAGGTGGTGGTTCACGACCGGCTGATCGCCCACGAACTGCTCGCCTTGGCGCCCACGCACGCCGAGGTGATCGACGTGGGCAAGACCCCGGGCCAACTGACCCGACAGCACGAGATCAACGAGCTGCTGATCGAGCACGGCCGTCGTGGTCGCCAGGTGGTGCGCCTGAAGGGGGGCGACCCCTTCCTCTTCGGGCGTGGTGGTGAGGAGGCCGAGGCCCTTCGGGCCGCGGGCGTGGCCTACGAGGTGGTGCCCGGTGTGACGTCGGCCATCGCCGCTCCGGCGGCGGCCGGGATCCCGGTCACCCACCGGGGTCTGTCGACCTCGGTTACCGTGGTCACCGGTCACGTCGGCGATCCGTCGGCGCCCGGCGGGGTCGATTGGGAGGCGCTCGGCCGGGCTGGCGGGACCATCGTGGTCATGATGGGCATGTCGGAGCGGGCGGTGATCGCCGAGGCGTTGATGGGCAGCGGCCGCCAGGCCGAAACACCGGTGGCAGTGGTGCACTGGGGGACCACTGACCACCAACGGGTGGTTCGGACCACCCTGGCCGGACTGGCCAACGTCGACCTCCCGGCGCCGTCGATCATCGTGATCGGCCCGGTGGCCGCCCTCGACGTGGGCTCAACCGCCACCTCCTGATCGCTGGTGGCTGCCTCTCGACCGGAGGAGCGTCCCGACCGCCAAGGGGACAGCCGGTATGGGAGTTGTGGCACGTCTGCCAAGTTGGCACATGTGCCACTACTTGGAATTTGTGGCGCCAAGGGGCGCCTGCTCCCACCGGCCTGCTCTCACCGGCAGGCACCCACCCGGGAGGCACCCTCGAACCGTGTACGACGAGCCCTAGGCTTCCGGAATGCCCCCCACCGGTCTGCCGCTCGCCGGGCGCCAGGTGGTGGTCACCCGGTCGAGGGCACAGGCCTCGTCCTTGGTGGAGCGTCTGGCCAGCCTGGGGGCCACGGTCATCGAGCTACCGGTGATCGCCATCGACGATGCCGCCGACGGCGGTGCCGATCTGGCCCGGGCGGCGCGAGGGCTGGAGGAGGGCGCCTACGCCTGGGTGGCCGTCACCTCGTCCAACGCGGTGTCTCGCCTGGTGGCGGCCATTGGGGACCGCCGGGTGCCCGCCGGGGTGCGGTGGGCGGCGGTGGGCCCGGGGACGGCCCAAGCGCTGGCCGAGGCCGGGCTCCCACCCGACCTGGTACCCGCCACGTCGGTGAGCGAGGCCCTTGCAGCTGCCTTTCCCGACCCAGCCATCCCGGGCACATCGGTGCTCTTCCCGCGGGCCGAGACGGTCCGGGGAGCGCTGGCCGCCGGGTTGCGGGCCAAGGGCTGGTCGGTCGATGAGGTGGTGGCCTACCGGACGGTGCCGGGCATCCCTGACGCCGACGCCGTGACCGCAGCCCGCCGGGCCGACGCGGTGGCCCTTACGTCGTCGTCGACGGTCGACCGGACCATCGAGCTGCTCGGGCCCGGGGGGGTGCCCCCAGTGGTGGTCACCATCGGCCCGGTCACCTCCGACTCCGCCCGGACCGCCGGGCTTGAGGTGGCCGTCGAGGCCTCGGAGCCCACCATCGACGGCCTGGTATCGGCAGTGGTGTCGGCGCTCGGTGTCGTCGATCACCGGCACCAGCCGCGGTGAGCGACTGCCTCGTCGGTCTCCGGCCAGGCGTGACCGGCGCCACACTGCCGTAGTCTGGCCTGCGTGTCGCGCCCGATCCCGACCGCTCCGTTCCCGGCCAGACGCATGCGCCGACTCCGCCGTACGCCCGCCCTCCGGCGGCTGGTGGCGGAGACCCGCCTGTCCGTTGACGACCTGGTGGCGCCGCTCTTCGTCGCCGATGGCATCGATGCCCCCCGGCCCATCCCCTCGCTTCCGGGGATGGTCCAGCACACCCTCGGATCGCTGGCCGCCGAGTCATCCCGCCTGGCCGACCTCGGGGTGCCCGGCGTCGTCCTCTTCGGCCTCCCCCGTCCCGAGGAGAAGGACGCGATGGGTAGCCAGGCCTACGCGCCGGACGGTGTCGTCCAGCGCGGGCTGACCGCCGTGCGTCAGGCGGTGGGGGACACCCTGGTGGTGATGGCCGACTGCTGCCTCGACGAGTTCACCGACCACGGCCACTGCGGTGTCGTCGATCCCCGCACCGGCGACGTGGATAACGACGCCACCCTCCCCCTCTACGCCCAGGTGGCCCTTTCCCAGGCCGCCGCCGGGGCAGACGTCATCGCCCCCAGCGGGATGATGGACGGTCAGGTCGGCGTCATCCGCTCAGCCCTGGACGGCTCCGGGTTCGTCGATACCGCGGTGATGGCGTATGCCGCCAAGTACGCCTCCGGCCTGTACGGGCCGTTTCGCGACGCCGTCGACGTGTCCATCGCCGACGGCGGTGATCGGCGGGGATACCAGCAGGACGGCCGGAACCGTCGGGAGGCGCTGGCCGAGGTGGCGCTGGACATCGCCGAGGGAGCCGATCTGGTGATGGTCAAGCCGGCCCTCACCTACCTCGACATCATTGCCGACGTCCGGGCGGCGACCGACGTGCCGGTGGCGGCTTTCCACGTCAGCGGGGAGTACGCCATGGTGTGCGCCGCTGCCGAACGGGGGTGGATCGACGGGCCGGCGGTCGCCCTCGAGCAGATCGGAGCGATCAAGCGGGCCGGGGCCGATGTCATCCTCACGTACTTCGCCGGACAGCTGGCCGAGGTGCTCGGTGCCTGACCGCTCCCGCTCGGACCAGCTGTTCGAACGCGCCCTTCGGGTCATCCCCGGCGGGGTGAACTCGCCGGTCCGTTCGTTCCGTTCGGTGGGAGGACACCCGTACTTCGTCGCCCGGGGCCATGGCGCCTACGTCTGGGATGCGGACGGCAACCGGATGATCGACTTCGTCCAGTCCTACGGGGCGTCGCTGCTCGGTCACGCCCATCCGGCCGTGGTGGCCTCGGTGTGCGACGCCGCCGGTCGGGGCACCACCTACGGGGCCCCTACTGAGGGAGAGGTACTGCTAGCCGAGGCCATCTGTGCCCGGGTTGACGGTTGCGAGCAGGTCCGGCTGGTGTCGTCGGGCACCGAGGCGGCCATGAGCGCCATCCGGGTGGCACGCGGGTTCACCGGCCGCTCCCGGATCGTGAAATTCGCCGGCTGCTACCACGGTCACTCCGATGGGCTGCTGGCCGGTGGGGGTAGCGGGGTGGCGACCCTCGGGCTCCCGGACTCCGCCGGGGTGCCGACCGGGGCCGTGGCCGAGACGGAGGTGGCTCCCTACAACGTCGTCCCCGAGCTCGACGACCGGGTGGCGTGCGTCATCGTGGAGCCGGTGGCCGCCAACATGGGGCTCGTCCCGCCGGAGCCGGGCTTCCTGGCCGGGCTGCGGGCTGCCTGTGACGCCGCCGGCGCCCTGCTGGTGTTCGACGAGGTGATCACCGGGTTCCGGCTCGGCGAGGGCGGGGCGTCCGGATGGTCGGGCGTCCGCCCCGACCTCTGGTGCTTCGGCAAGGTCATAGGGGGAGGCCTGCCGGTCGGTGCTTTCGGGGGCCGTCGCGACGTCCTGGCCGTGCTGGCGCCGGAAGGCCCCGTCTACCAAGCCGGCACCCTTTCGGGGAACCCGCTCGCCACCGCGGCCGGCCTCGCGGTGCTCGGGTCCGTCGACACCGTGTCGTACGTTGCGCTGTCCGACCGGGTGGCCGAGTTCGGTCGACGTCTTCAGGCGGTGCTCGGGGCGGGGCTGGAGCATCACGGCGCCGTCGACGTCCTTGTGCCGGTGGTCGGCACGCTGTTCGGGGTCTTCTTCGTCCCGGCGGGGTCGGGACCGGTCCGCAACTACGAACAGGCCACCCGGGCCGCCTCGACCGGGTACTACCGCCAATTCTTTCGGGGGATGCTCGACCGGGGGGTGGCGCTGGCCCCCGGTCCCTACGAGGTGGCCTTCACGTCCATGGCCCACAGCGATGGCGACCTCGAGCGGACCCTGGTCGCCGCCGAGGAAGTCTCCACCGACCTCGCCGTCGGCCTCGCCGCAGGCTGACAGCGCCGGATCGTGGCGTTCCCGCCCCAGTAGGGTGGGGCGCGCCGCTCACGATGGGAACGACCATGACGGAGCTGACTACCACTGGGGCGTACCGCCTGTGAGGACACGGGATCCCGCCACGCCCGCTCCCGGCGGGACCGGGCCGGAGCTCCGCTTCGACGGCGTCGCCCTGGTGGGTCGCACCGCCCAGGGGCCGACCATCATCGAGGGCCTGTCCCTGGTGCTGGACGATCACGGTCTCGCCATTCTCGGGCCCAAGTCCGGCGCCGAGCGGCGGATTCCCTGGTCGGGGGTGTCCGCCGCGTCATGCGGCACACCGGGGACCACCCCGGGCGGCCGCCAGGCGACGCCCCTGGACCTCACCTCGTCGGACCGGACCGTCCGGTTCTATCTCTACGCCGACCGGGTGACAAGC
>Ga0181538_10005688_pt1 | contig 11078 bp, 8 predicted proteins | sample PEATcosm2014_Bin_40_FD_119773 | JGI IMG/M metagenome (GOLD analysis project Ga0181538, IMG submission 119773) | Peatland microbial communities from MTU Mesocosm Facility, Houghton, MI, USA - PEATcosm2014_Bin23_30_metaG | ecosystem: Environmental > Terrestrial > Soil > Wetlands > Peat | place...
GAGAGCCCGCCATTCCATGCGGCGACCAGCAGCAACGCGCCAACCAGCCACGGCCACGATACCGTCGGCTCGCGCTTAAAGTCCCTGGGAGCAACCCCATTCCTGTGAAGGCTGAGCAGAGCGACCAGAACGCTGATCAGTGCAAGCGATACCGACGCCACTTTATTGTTGTAGCCGACAACGTAAGATTGGCTTATGGCCGGACGCAACGGCGGGAAACAGAAGGGCAGAACGTAGACACACAGCAACGCCGTGCCCAAGGAAACTGGAAATAGATACCGGGCCCTGAGCGAGAATTTGTCCAGTCTCATCATAATAGGGTTGAGTGCTGAGATACCGATTATATGGGGAACGCTACACGATTATGACACATTGGGACTGCGAGCAATTCGTGTGGCCATGAGACTCGCGCGGGCTTACTGGCTGGCTTTGCCGATGTCAGGCGGCAGCCGTCTCGCCGAAGAGGGTGCTGGGCAGCGGGATGGAGATGCTGGCGGCGAGCAGCAGCAGAAGCGCGATGCACTTGAAGACGCCGTGCAGCGTGAGCAGCGGTTCGGTGGCCATGATCCAGGCGCAGGGCAGAAGGAAGCAGAGGACCTTTGCCATGGACATTGGCGTCCTGCCCTGGGCTACGTCCTCGAGCAGGAAGATGAGGAAGAAGCCCATGGGGACCAGAAGCAGAATCAAGGAGTAGTCGCCGGCGACAAAAGGAAGGACCAGGGTGATCGAGGCCAGGGCGAAGACCTGGTTCAACACCGGCTTGTTCCATACCCTCCAAAGTGTCACCAGGGCGATGAGCGCGGCCAGCGGCAGGTACACCTTGTATAGCGTCCAGGCGAGCGGATCGTTGATCTGCGGCGCGATATATTCCTTGGCGGGAAAGTGGAATCCGTGATAGCGCACGACACGGGCGATGGTCTTCATGGACTGGAAGAGGGAATGGTCTCCGGTCATCTCGGCCATGGGGCGAAAGGCCACGACGTAGAGCTGGAAGAAAGTGTTCTTGCCGGAGATGTGGCGCCAGGCGTGCAGCGGATTGCGGTCGATGACCAGCAGGGAGGCCAGGGTGACAGCGGCAGCGGAGATGAGTCCCAGGGCGACCTCGCGGTATCTGCGATGGCGCGCCATGAGGGCAAGCCAGAGCAACGGATAGGGCTTGATGCAGGAGGCGATGCCGAAGGCCACAGCCGCGCCGGGATATTGCCGTCGCGCGAAAAACGTTGCTCCGAGACAGATGGCGATCCACATCAGGCCTTCGATATTGCCGCGCATGACAACCTGCAGGGTGCCCCAACCGAGAAAGCCAGTGGCGAAGATCGCGGCGCCCATATACCATCGGTAGCTCTCGAATCGCCGCACCCTTCGCCAGAGCAGGGTGCAGGCCACGGCCACTGCGCCGAGCACCGTTGCCAGCAGCACCACCAAGGCATAAGGAGCGCAGCCCTGCAGCAGGAAGAGGTAGATCACCACTCCGAAGGGGGGATAGTTCCTGGGGAACAAAGTCCCGATCAGATGCTCGGAGTCCCACATGCGGGGGTCTTTGCCGATCTGGAATTTGGCGGAGAAACGCAGCAGGTCGCCGAAGCGCTCCACCCGATCGCCCAGGGGAAAGAGATGGCCGGTAACGTGCCTGTGCATCGCGAACCAAATCCAGACAGCAAGGCCCAGCGCAACGTAAATCAGCAGATACAACAGAATCGACGCCTGAACGTGTCCACGGTCGGATTTCAGGTCCAAGGGAGGCACCTCATCTGCTAAACAGGCTTTGGGTACGTAGCGCTATCTTTTAGGCGGGCCATTGCTCTGCATCAGAATACACGAGTGCCGCGCCGTTTCAGGCTGGTCGCACGGTCAATTGGACATTGCCCACGCATTGGACATTTCAGGCCATGAGATAATGGGGTGCATCCGACTAGCCCGCAGTGAGAATCGTTCGGTTCACACATATGGAAAAGACTAATCCGCCTCACGAATCTGAAACTGCATTCTCAAGTTCTCCGATCTACATTTTGAGTATTTCTACTGCCGTCTTTGCAGCTACTTTGCTGCCCCTGCTTTTATACTTGAGGCGCTGTTCACCGTTTGCCGAGACGTCCGTCTTTCAGCCCGACGCGTTCTACTACCTGACGATTGCGCGAAATTCGCTCCATACGTCGTTCTACTCGTTTGACGGAGTTCTGCCAACCAATGGGTTTCATCCCGTATGGGAGTTCCTGCTTTACCACGCAATGCGGCTGAACCTGCTCAAGCCGGACAATCCCTTCCTTACTCTGCACCGCTTATATATCAGCAATCTTTTAATTCTGAGCGTCGCTTGCGCTTTGCTTGCTGCCTTCTGCGCGCAACATTTACATCGACGATGGCTTGCATTTCCTGCCGTCTGCCCAGGGTTTCTTTGGTTTGTGGTTGCATTAGTGGCATCCCAATATCTCGCCAACTGGTCGTGTCTGAACGGTATGGAGAATTCCGTGGAGTTGCTCTTTCTGGGACTGGCGCTCGCGTGCTATTCAACAGATCGAACAGCAGCGTTTCGTCTCCCCTTGTCGATGTTCTTCTTTGGATTGATGGTACTCAGCCGTCTGGACGATATATTTCTTCTCCTGCCCGTCCTGATTCTCGTCTGGAGATCGCATGTCGGAGGCCCGCGCCGCAGGGTTATGGCTGCTGTAGCGCTGCCGATCGCCATGATCGCCGCTTACCTCGTCTACAACCGCATTTCTGTCGGCGTGTTCATGCCCGTAAGCGGCTCCATCAAGGCTGGCCTCTCTGTCTCGGAAAATCTGCATTACACCCTCAGGTTGATACTTCCCGGCCGGTGGTCACAAATGACGGTCGCGGATAATTTGTATTCTGAAATTTACATGAGGATACTTCAGATGCTTGCGCCGATTGTTCTGTGCGGCATCTTTCTTATTCAAAGATCTCGTTCCATCTGGGGTTTGATCGAGGCTTTGTGTGTTGGCGTCATATTGAAGGGGGCTTATAGCTTTATCAATGTTGCGACGTTTCACCAAGGTTCCTGGTATTTTGCAAGCTCGATTTTCATAGCCAATCTGGTGATTGCGCTTATGTGGGACCGGACCCTCAACCTCGCATATCCTATGAAGAGGAAATACACACTGGTTCGTCCATGGATAGCCGCATTGGCTTGCGGAATCCTGACCGCAATCAGTTTCAACATCTATGCGAACCACCTGATGTTGAACGGCGGCGGCAGATGGCAGGAGAGCATCCTCCAGCAGAGCGACGCTCTACGCTCAATGGTGCAGCGTGAAGGCTCCGATCGCTTCATCGAGATGAACGACGGTGAGCTGGCTTACGCCACCGGGATGCAAACTCTCTCCGGTCAAGGACTCGTCCTCGACCCCTCGGCTGCCTATGCGCTTGCACAGGGCCATTTTTTCGACATTGCCTTCGAGCGCGGCTACTGTCTGATGATGGCGAGTGGGATGTATAAGGATCAGATCGACGCATTTCTGCAACGCAGAAAAACGGGAGACCATTTGCCGATATACATCATCCATGGCGAGGAATTTGACCGGTTCAATGTCGTTCCAGTTGCGTACGACTCGATTAGCGAAACCAAACTGTACCGCATGAGCCGCAAGTAAGCTGATCAAAAGGCTTACCTGGTGAGAGGTGCGGAGGGCGCGGGAGCGGCTGCGGCGCCGGGGTTGAGGGGGACGATGCGGTAGAGCGTCTGGAGGCGGTAGGCGTGCTGGGTGTAGAGGTAGCTGGAGTGCCAGGTGGGGTAGTCGATGCCTTCGGTGTGGACCTCTTGCAAGCGCAGCGCGGGGTTGTGGAAGAAGTGCAGCGCGTCGCCGAAGCGGGTTGGCGATCCGGTGCCGTCAACATCGCCTTCGGGGCCGTTGTGGGCGAGGATGACGTAGTCGGCGCCCTTTTCCTGGAGGTATTGGGGGACGCGGCCGGAGAGCAGGTAGGGCAGGTATTTGCGATCGACCAGGCCGCCGAGATCGATCAAGTCGATGTGGCTGAAGTAGCCGATGGCGCCGATGTCGAAGACGCCCATCTTTGTGCCCGGCGGGTAATTCGCGTTGAGATACCGGGCCATCTTGATGTGGCAGTTGTCGATGTTGTAGATGCTGTCGCGGAGGGCGACGCTCCAGCGCGGCAGGGTGGAAGCGGTGAGGGCCGCGACGAGAACGAGAACAAGCGTCTGCATGGGGCGCAGCAGGGCGCTGCCGCGCGATTTGAAGAGGAGGAACGCAAGCGCGATCAGGTCGAAGAGCGCGATGGCGATCAGGGGAGGGAAGAGGAGAAGCACGAAGGGCTGGTAACGACCGCCGTGGCCTGTGGCGGGCAGGGTGAAGCAGTAGCTGGCGTAGTGCAGGATGGCCCAGAGGACGAGGATGGCGGTGCGGTTGGGGAAGCGGCGGAGCAGCACGAAGCATCCGTAGAACGCCAGCACGACAAAGACCATCGCCCAGCCCCGCGTGGTGTGGAAGAAGTTGTGCTGGATGACTTTTTGATAGGTTTCGATGGTGAGGCCGCGGACCGTGGAACGGCCTACGTGCAGCTTGTCTGTTCCGCTGAAGAGGAAGCGGCGTCCGCGCAGGGTCATGGGGAGGACCGCGCCCGAGGTCTTCAGGTTGAGCAGGAACGATGGGACAAGAAAAAGGACAGCGACCGCAGCGGCGCGGAGAACGTCGGCGAGAGTGCGGCCGCACCACTTGTAGAGAGCGAAAAGAAGAACGCTGAGCGCGAGGCCCTCGGGGCGGGTCATGCCGAGGGCGCCGAGGGCAAGCCCGGCGAGCAGCGACGTGCGCAGGGCAGCGTCGCGCGGTGCGTCGCAGGCGCGGAACCAGAGCAGGATGGCGAGGAGCGAGAGAGTGACGAAGAGGACGTGCTCCATGCCGATGAAGGCCAGCCAGACGTAGTTGCCGGAGAGCGCCGGAAGCAGGGCGACGGCAAGCGCGTAGAGCAGCGGAAGGCCGTCGAGGGCTGCTATGCGCCAGAGCAGAACGCCGGAGAGAACGATCAGGATGGAGTTGAGAACGAGGGGAAAAAGAACCGGCGAGTGAGTTGGAAACAGGAGGTAGTTGAGCGCGAGTACGAAGGTCCAAAGGGTGCTGGATGAGCCTGACGAAGTGACGCCGGGGGTGAATCCGAAGCTGTGGTGCTGGACGAGATTGCGGGCGATCTCCTGGTGAATCCAGGAATCGTCGAGGGGAAAGCCGAGATTGTGGCGCAACGCCACGGCCAGCGAACAGAGGCCGATGAGGTAGGCGGCGGATACAACCAGAACCCATCGCCAGGCGAGCAGAGAAAGGGGCCGATCCTGCATGAGATGGATGGTCTCCTCTCTGGCGGCGAAGGTCCGCGGGATGCACCGAGTTTAGCATCCTGAGGTTGACGGAGAGGGAGCGCGCATTCTCAGCAGTCTGCGGGTGAATCTGCGCCGCGCTGTTGCGTCCGGCGCGCAGGAGGCACAACCCGCCCGGAGTTCCTGCTCGGGAGGACTTGCGTTTGGCGACGGTATAATCTGCGCAAGGCCATGCAGACAACCCTGTCGGACCGGCAGATCGCCTACTTTCGCGTACTATGCACAGCGGTGCTGCTGGCGGGCGCGGCCTGCTATGTGGTGTTCACGATCCACTGGCAATGGATGTGGGACACGCAGGTGATGCACTACATGGTGCTGCTGCTGAACCACGGCAAGGTCCCCTACAAGGATATCTACGACATCAACATGCCGGGCGCATATCTGACGGAGCGCTGGGCGATCGGCATCTTCGGTGGCGGCGATCTGGGCTGGCGGCTGTACGAGTTCACCCTGCTGGGCTCGATGACAGTGGCCATGATGGTGATTGCGTGGCCATACGACTGGCTGGCCGGGCTCTTCGCCGGCGTGCTGTACAGCATTCAACTGGGGTCGATGGGGCCATGGCAGGCCACAGAGCGCGATGAAGTGATGACCGTGCTGATCTTTATCGGCTACGCGTTTCTGATGCTCGCGGTACGCAAGGCCATGCCGGCACTGATGCTGCTATTTGGCCTTGCCATGGGCCTTGCAATTCTGATCAAGCCGACGGTGCTTCCGTTCGCCCTCTGCCTGCTTCTGTTTCCGTTCCTTGTGTTGCGCAGGCAAGGCAAGTCGCCCACGGCATACCTGCTGCTGGCGCTGGCCGGCCTGGCGATAGCGCTCGGCATTCTCCTCGATTTTCTGCTGCCCCAGCACGCCTTCGGCCCGTTCTTCTTCATCCTGAGCAAGCTGGTCCCGTATTACTCATCGCTGGCGCATCCTACGCTATGGGTGCTGATTCGCCGAAGCATTCCGCAGGCCTTCCGGGTGTATTTTCCGCTAGCACTGCTGCTCGCCATTGCCGGCCGAAGCCGGGAAAAGCGATGCAAGGACGCGGACTGGACCCTGAACTGGGAGATGTGGGCGGTGCGCGCGGGCGTCCTCTTCGGAGGGATATCGTACTTCATCCAGCGCAAGGGCTACGACTACCACCGCACCGCATTGGTGTGCTTCGGACTGTTGTGGATCGGGCTGGAGTTCACCGCGACGATGAAAGACCGTGGTTGGCGCAGGAATGTTGGTGTGGCGGGAATGATCTTCGGCGTGTTGTTCATGGTGCCCTTCAACGCGCGCAAGATATATGAACACCATGACGTCAATGCGGCGGTCCCGGTGCTTGAACAGGACTTGGTGCGCCTTGGCGGAGACAAGCTACAGGACCGGGTGCAGTGCCTCGACCTGGTGGGCGGATGCTATAGCGCACTCTACCGCCTGGGGCTGGTGCAGAGCACGGGGTTCGACGGCGACCTGCAGTTCTTCGGGCCGGATGATGGCAAGGTGGTGCCCTACTACCGCAAGCTCTTCTGGGACGAGATCCACCAGAACCCTCCAATCGTCATTCTGCTGAGCAACGAGTGGTACCAGGAGTCGAGCTACAGCTTCGACAAGCTGAATACGTGGCCGGAGTTCCGCGACTATCTGAACTCCGCGTACCGCCTGGAGGCGACCGAAGGCCCCTTCGTCCTCTACTCAAACCCCATGGCTTATCGCATCTATGTGCTCAAAGGCAGCTTCGCGGACCGGCCGGGACTGTAGGGTGGTTGGAGCGGGTGGTGATTCTGCACAGAACAGATTTGTTTGAGCGGCGGATTGGAACCGATTCGCGCGGAGGGTGAAATTATGTGGAGAAACAACTTGACATAGAGAACTCTATAATGCAGAGTAGTGGTGTGGAGGGACGATGCTATGGCAGAGTTCGAGCAGGCAGACGGCGTGACGCGCGACGAGCTGGTGCAGCGGGTCGAGATGATGGAACGGCTGATTGCCGAGGGGCGGCAGACCACCGTGCGCTTTGGCTGGGTCTTTTTATTGTGGGGGTTGATCGATCTGGTTGGCGTTGGCTGGGGCGAGTTGCAACCTGATTTCAGGTGGGTGTGGCCGATTACGATTTCCGCGGGCTTCGTTCTACAGTTCATCATTCTTGCGCTGCGCCGGAAGGGCGGCTACCGCTGCGGCGGAAGCATGCGCGGGCGGAGCGTGGCCGCGGTGTGGAGGATGATGGGGCTGACGGTGCTGCTGTATGTGCTTGCCGCAATCGTGCAGCACAAGGCGGGACAGATCTCCTACATCGCGGCCATCCTGATGTTCGTCGGCATGGCGCACGCCATCAGCGCGATGATCCTGCGCTGGCTGGCGCAGGGCATTGTGGCGGGTGTCTGGCTGGCAGGAGGGGTCGCTACTTTTTTTGTGCCGAGATCGTATGTGCTGGGCGTTTTTATTGCAGAGATGTGCCTGGGAATGGTTCTGTTCGGGCTGTACGCGATGTGGCTGGAGCGGCGCAACGGAGCGCAAGGAGAATGAAGATGGCAGACTTTGAGCGGCAAGACGGGACGACGCGCGACGAGCTGGTGCAACGGATTGCGCTGATGGAGAAGATGATTGCCGAGGGGCGGCAATCGACCGCGCGCTATGGGTGGATGTTTGTGCTGTGGGGGTTGACGTACTTTGCGGCGATTGCGTGGACGGTGTATCTGCCGTACACGGAGTGGGCGTGGCCAGCGTGCATCGCCGCGTGCAGCGTGGCGTTCGGAGTGGTGCGGACGCGGCACCGCGCTGGAGGAACGATCGATAATCTGCGCAGGCACAGTCTGGATGCGGTGTGGCAGGTCATCGGCGGAGGGATCATTTTGTATCTGATCGCCGTGATTGTGAGCGGCCACGGCAAGGAGCCGGACTATCTTGCTGCGGTCCTGTTCTTCAATGGACTGGCGAACGGAGTGAGCGCGCGGATTCTGCGCTGGTGGCCTCAGGGAGTGGCGGCGGCGATCTGGTGGGGATGTGGCACGGCCATGCTGTTCTTCACCACGCGGACGGAGGAGCTTGCGCTGTTTGTGACGGCGACGTTCTGCGGGATGATTCTGTTCGGTGTGTACGCGATGTGGCTGGAGCGGCACGCGGCGGCGGGAATGGTGCAGGCCCATGCCTGAGCTGCCGGAACTCGATCCCGTGGTCCACGGAAAGCTGCGGCTGGCGGTGCTGTCGCTGCTGGTGGGCGTGGAGGAGGCGGACTTCACATGGCTGCGCGACAAGACCGGATCGACCGACGGCAACCTGGGCGCGCAGATGATGAAGCTGGAGGAGGCGGGCTACGTGGCGATGCAGAAGCGCTTCGCGGGACGCAAGCCGCAGACGCTCTATCGCATGACGCCGGCCGGACGGAAGGCGCTGGCGAAGTATGTGTCGGCGTTGAAGCGATTGCTGGGCGGGGCGCTTTAAAGAGACTTACAGGGCCAGTTTTCATCCGATTAAAAACTGGGAGGGAAGATGCGTACTCGATTTGTACTTATGTTGATTGCCGGAGTGATGATGGCGACAGGCGCGGTCTTTGGACAGACGGCTGCCGCGACGGCTGTGAGCAGCCTAACGTTTGATGTGGCTTCGGTGCGGCCGGCGCCGGCGCCTGATATGGCGACGATGATCGCGGGACTGCAAGCGGGCAGGAGGCCGAACTGGGTGCGCGTGGATGGGACGCGAGCGACCTTCAACTACGAGTCGCTGAAGGACCTGATTGCGTACGCCTATAAGCTGAGGTTGTATGAGATCAGCGGGCCGGAGTGGATGGTGACGGACCGGTTCGACATTGCGGCGCGGCTGCCGGACGGAGCGACGAAGGACGATGTGCCGGAGATGTTGCGCGCCTTGCTGAAAGACAGATTCAATCTGGAGACGCACAACGAGCTGACAGACCAGCCAGTGCTGGCACTGGTGGCTGCAAAGGGCGGCGCGAAGCTGCAACTTGCGACCGCGAGCGCTGAAGTCCTTGACGAAACTGCGCCGCTGAAGCCGGGCGAATTGATGCTGGATACGCCGGACGGGCGGGTGCTATTGCGCCGGACTGCGGATGGATCGTCAACTTATGTGGGGCGGTGGGGGAGCTTCTCGCTGAAGTTCGACGGCGAGAGCTCGTCCATGCACATGAAGGCTGATTGCATCGACATGAAGGGCTTTGCCATGATGATGAACACGCTGGGCGCCGGACAGGGTCGCCAGATTGTGGACATGACCGGACTGACGGGCAAGTATCAGGCGGCTGTTGACTTTTCGCTGATGGACCTGATGTCGAGCCTGAGCGCCCAGGGTATCGTTATTCCGAGGGGTCCAGGGGGTGGTGGGGGAAGTGGTGAGGCCAGCGATCCGGAGGGTGGGGCGACGGTTGCCGCGGCGCTGGCCAAGCTCGGGCTGAAGCTGGAAAAAAGCAGGGCGAAGGTGCAGCGGCTGGTGGTGGACCAGGTGGAGAAGAGTCCCACGGAAAACTGAGAGTAGAGGCGTGTGCCTCTGCCTATCCTGCGGACTTGTTCAGCTTGCTGTGGCGAATGCTATAGCCGAAGTAGATCATCAGACCGATGGCGAGCCATATCAACAGACGGAGCCAGGTCTCGGCGGGCAGGCCGAGCATCATGGCCAGCGAGATGAGGATTCCCAGGACCGGTGTGACCGGCGAAAACGGCGCGCGGAACGGTCGTGCCAGATCGGGCCGGCGGGCGCGCAGCACCAAAACACCCGCGCAGACGATGATGAAGGCGAGCAGTGTGCCGATGCTGGTCATCTCGCCCAATTTGTCCAGGGGAATGGTGGACGCGAAGACGGCGACCACAAGGCCCACCGTGATGGAGGAGATCCACGGCGTGCGGAAGCGTGGGTGGACATTGCTGAAGGTCTTGGGCAGCAGACCGTCCTTGGACATGGAGAAGAAGACCCGGCTCTGGCCGAGCAGCATGACGATCATGGTGCTGGTAAGTCCGCCGAGCGCTCCAAACTTCACCAGCAGACTGCCCCAGCGGACGCCGGTCGCGTCGATGCCGACCGCCAGCGAGTCGGGAACATTGAGGTAGCGATAGTTCACCAGCGCGGTCAACACCAGCGCCACCAGAATGTAGAGGACGGTGCAGATGAGGAGCGAGCCAAGGATTCCGAGCGGCATGTCCCGTTTGGGCGTCTTGGCCTCCTGCGCCGCCGTCGAAACCGCGTCGAAGCCGATGTAGGCGAAGAAGATTACGCCCGCGCCGCGCAGTACGCCGGACCATCCGAAGGAACCGAAGCTGCCCGTGTTGGCGGGCAGAAAGGGATGCCAGTTCACGCGCGGCAGCTCGGGATGATGCAGCAGCGCCGCTCCGCCGATGGCCAGGAAGATGAGCAGCACGACGAGCTTCACCGCGACGATGACGCTGTTGAAGTTGGCCGACTCGCGGATGCCGATGACGAGAATCGTGGTGACCAGAAGAATGCCGAGGAAGGCGACCAGGTTGAAGACTCCGTGGCGCTGCGGCAGCGTGGCCGGATCGATTCCCAACTGGGTGAGCTTCTTGGCCACGCGGCCGAGGAACTCCCAGTGGCCGTTGTAGAGCACGAAGGTGGAACCGGGCGTGCCGGCCAGCTCCGGCGGCAGGCGCAGGCCGAAGTCCTGACCCAGGCTGAGGACGTAGCCGCTCCAGCCGGAACAGACGGTGGCCGCGCCGAAGGCGTATTCGAGGACGAGGTCCCATCCGATGATCCACGCGAAGATCTCACCCAGCGTGGCGTAGCCGTAGGTGTAAGC
>Ga0181538_10005689_pt1 | contig 11077 bp, 10 predicted proteins | sample PEATcosm2014_Bin_40_FD_119773 | JGI IMG/M metagenome (GOLD analysis project Ga0181538, IMG submission 119773) | Peatland microbial communities from MTU Mesocosm Facility, Houghton, MI, USA - PEATcosm2014_Bin23_30_metaG | ecosystem: Environmental > Terrestrial > Soil > Wetlands > Peat | place...
AGTGGGGGTCCTGTTGCGGCTGATCGGGCCGGAACGCTGACCGGGATGACTGCCTGGCGGGGAGTGATCGAGGAGTACAGGAATTTTCTCCCGGTCTCGGAGTCGACACCCGTGGTGACGCTGCTGGAGGGCGGCACACCCCTGCTCGCGGCCCCGCGGCTGTCCGATCGCGTCGGTGCCAATGTGCTGCTCAAGCTCGAGGGAGCGAACCCCACCGGCTCGTTCAAGGACCGGGGCATGACGATGGCCATATCGAAAGCCGCCGAGGAGGGCGTGAAAGCCGTTGTCTGCGCCTCGACCGGCAACACCTCCGCGTCCGCGGCGGCCTACGCGGCCCGGGCCGGGATGACCTGTTCGGTGCTCATCCCCGAGGGCCACATCGCCCTCGGCAAGCTCGCCCAGGCGCTCGTGCACGGCGCCCGGGTCCTCCAGGTGCGGGGCAACTTCGATGTCGCGCTCGAGGTCGTGAGAGAGCTGCCCGGCCGCGTGCCGGTCGTGGTCGTGAACTCGGTGAACCCGTTCCGCATCGAGGGACAGAAGACGGGCGCCTTCGAGATCGTGGACCGTCTCGGCGATGCCCCTGAGGTCCACTGCATCCCGGTAGGCAACGCCGGCAACATCACCGCCTACTGGCGTGGCTATTGCGAGTACCGCAACGCCGGGCGCGCAACGAGGCTGCCGAGAATGTTCGGATTCCAGGCCGCCGGGGCCGCTCCGATCGTTGCCGGTCATCCGATCGCCGAGCCCGAGACGGTGGCGACGGCGATCAGGATCGGGAACCCGGCTTCCTGGTACGGGGCGACCGCGGCGGCGTCGGAGTCCGGTGGTGGCATCTACGCCGTGACCGACGCGGAGATTCTGGACGCGTACCGGTTCCTCGCCACCGAGGAGTCTGTCTTCTGCGAAGCTGCCTCGGCAGCTTCTGTCGCGGGCCTGCTCAAGACGCCGGTGCCGAAAGGCGCCACAGTCGTGTGCGTGCTGACCGGCCACGGGCTGAAGGACCCGGACCTGGCGATCAGCCAGGTGTCGGTTCCCGCTGTGGTCGACGCCGACCTCAGGTCCGTCCTGGTGGCGCTCGGGCTCTGACCGGGCAGGTCTCGATCCCAAGTTGACCGCAGAGAGTGGTCAAACAGGGTGAAATCGAGGGCAAATATCGCTCTCAGCGTTCGAATCTCCCGGCGTCGGCCCGCGAGCAGGCCCGCTTGGGCTGCCTTGCGCCAGGGGCGATCACTGACAGCGGGAAGGCGTCCTCCGGGCGAGTCGTCGAGGTCTCGTGTCCAGCATCGGCCTGTTGGTCTCAGTCGAGGTCGAAAAGCGATCACGGCGGCGCGTCGAGTCCGCGTCGCCGCGGCGCGACGGCGAGCACCTCCCTGGGGCGGGAACGGTCGTCGGGCTGACGGCACGGGCCGACGAGTCTGGAGCGGGGCGGCTCGGTACGACCATCGTGGAGATAGGCGCCTCCTCACAGGACAATCTCGTCATCTCGTGCTGTGTCGTGCACCCCGGTGCGCGCCTTCGCATGTGCCGCCGCGAAGCCCCCGCGCAGCCGGCGGCGACACCTATCCCGCTCGCTCGGCCCGCGTCGGCGGCCGGGGCGATCGAGGCCACGAGCCTGCCCCGAATCGGGTGCCCGGCAGCCGGCTGACGGCCGCGGCCCACCACCGGTGTTTGCCGAGGGGCGAACACCTCGCTAGTATGCGGTTGCCCTGGTTCGTCATTGCGGACGCCAGCTCGCCCTCTGGGGCGGGCGACCCGAAGGGGGCGGGCGGGAATCGCAGAGGCCCTTTCCCTGTTGTTGCCTATACTGGCGCTTCCTCCCGTGCAGCCGCACTAGCCACCGTGGGCACCCACTGATTGGGCTGTGCGATCCGGCAAAGTCGATGACTTGTTCTGTTCGGGAACTCCCAACGACGAATGGCAGGCTCGGGTCGATTGCATGACCCGACCGGTCCGGGTCACCGCCCGGGAGGGTATGTCGTGAAAAAAACGGGGGAGCAGCGACATCGCGGGATCCCGGAAGGTCCGGGTACCGCCTCCGAACAAGCACCTCAAGCAACAGAGATCCAGAGAGGAAGCTGATGAGCGAAGAACAGCTCGAACGATCGATCCTCGAGCGCAAAGCGAGCGACGAGCTTCGGGCAATCGCGACCGCCATGTCCCTCGAGCCCGTCGCGCGTTTGCGCAAGGCGGATCTGGTGAACCAGATCCTGCGTGCCGCCGGGGTCGAGGTCGAGGGCACTTCGCCCTTGCATGCGAGTGGCGCGGCATCGCTGCAGTCGCCGGTGTCCAACGGCGCCGCCGCCGACAAGGGCGAGACAGCTGACGCTACGGGCGTCTCCGCGTCCAAGCCGACGCGAGGCCGCACCTCGAGAGCCCGAACGATCAAGCCGCGCTCGGCGGACGCGACGCCGGACCACGCCGATGTGAACGGCAGTGGTGGCGGGCAGGCTCATGAGCCGGGCGAGAGCATCAGCGACGTGCCGTCCCAGAGCTCGGCGCCCGTCAACGGGAACGTTCCCGAAGGCCCGGCCGAGGGCGGGGACGCGGTATCGGAGGGCGCGGCGGCGCTCCTGGCGGGCAGCTTCGGTCGGGGCAGCCGGCCGCCGGCTCAGGGCGGCGCGTCCGGTGGCCCGGGTGAGCCCCGGTCCGGTGAGCTCACGTCGAACCCGCCCGGCGGTGCCGGTGCCGAGACCGCGGACCGGGTGTCCGGGGAGGTTTCGACGGCGACGCGCCCGCAACGTCAGGCTCAGCACTCTCAGCCCGGAAGAGGCAATCAGGGCGGCCAGATTGGTCAGGGAGGCCAGATCGACACGGGCAACCGCCGTGGCCGCCGCCGTCGCGGACGAGACCGGGAGCGGGGCGGGCAAGAGCCACAAGGTGGGGGTCAGGAAGTCGCCTGGCAGGGCGAGCTCGTGCCCGTGCGCGGTTTGCTCGACCTGAGGGACGAGGGCTACGGCTTCCTGCGTACGAGCGGCTACCTGCCGAGCGGGAAGGACGTCTACATCTCGGTCTCGCAGGCCCGCAGGTTCTCGTTGCGCCGCGGCGACGCCATCGAGGGTGCCTGCCGGCCGGCGGGACCGAGTGAGAAGTACCCGGCATTGTTGCGGATTGACACGGTCTGCGGGATGACGGCCGAAGAGGCGCGTGAACGGCCGCGTTTCGAGGACCTAACCCCGCTGTTCCCCGACCAACGGATGCGCCTCGAGCTGAAGGAAGACCCGCTCAACACCACGGCGCGCATCGTTGATCTGATCTCGCCCATCGGCAAGGGGCAACGGAGCATGATCGTGTCACCGCCGAAGGCGGGCAAGACGACGATCCTCAAGCAGATCGCCCACTCGATAGAGCAGAACGACCCGAGCGTCCATCTCATGGTCCTTCTCGTGGACGAGCGTCCCGAGGAGGCCACGGACTGGCGCCGGTCGGTGAAGGGCGAGGTCATCGCTTCGACCTTCGACCGTCCCGCCGATGAGCACACGACGGTCGCGGAGCTCGCCATCGAGAGGGCGAAGCGGCTCGTCGAGCTCGGCCGGGACGTCGTGATCATCCTGGACGGGATCACCCGTCTCGCCCGGGCCTACAACCTGGCCCAGCCGGCAACCGGGCGCATCATGTCCGGTGGAGTGGACTCCGGAGCCCTCTACCCGCCGAAGAAGTTCTTCGGCGCGGCCCGTAACATCGAGGAAGGGGGCTCGCTCACGATCCTCGCGACGGCGCTCGTGGAGACGGGCTCGAAGATGGACGAGGTGATCTTCGAGGAGTTCAAGGGCACCGGCAACATGGAGCTCCGCCTCGACCGCAAACTCGCCGAACGGCGGATCTACCCGGCGATCGACGTCAACGCCAGCTCGACCCGTCACGAGGAGCTGCTCTTCGACCGCTCCCAGCTCCAACAGGTCTGGAAGCTGCGCCGCGTGCTGAACGCCCTCGGCAGCGACGGGGGCGGTGGAGCCGGCCTCGAGCTGCTCATGGACAAGATCAAGACCACGCGATCCAATGACGAGTTCCTCGCGGAGATCGCCAAGGCGCCGATCCCGGGCGGCTGATCAACGCAGGCGCCGCCTTGGCGGAGCTCGCCGCCGCCCGGCTTACAATGGAGACATCATGAAGACAGACATTCATCCCGCCTACACGACCGCGTCGGTGCGTTGCTCGTGCGGGAACACCTTCACCACGCGATCGACCAAGTCCGACCTGCACGTCGAGCTGTGCAACGAATGCCACCCCTTCTACACGGGCAAGCAGAAGCTCGTGGACACCGGTGGGCGCGTGGAGCGCTTCGAGCGCCGCTACGGCCAGCGCAAGACCAAGCGCTGAGCCGGCTTCACTTGCCCCACCCGCGCCCGGAGTCACGCCGGCCGGGGTATTCGACACGGAACACGGGGTAGCGCTCCGCAACCTCCCCGATCTCGTCCAGGGACGCGTCCGCTCCGACACCGAAGAACGAGCCCGCCTCCCTGGCGACGGCCCTTGTGCCGGCTCGCCTGCCCCAGCGCAGCAGGTAGGCACGAATGACTGCAGCCCGCTCAGGAACCGGTACCTCGACGAGCTCGGCGGCATGACGTTGCCTGCGCCCGATCACGACCCGGCCTTTCGCGGCGCGGGCGTTGCGGACCCATTCGGACTCGCCGGCCAGAGCCACCAGGTACTGTTCGCTGTCGCGGACGACCCGCACGAGGACGGTCCGCCGGATCACTCCTGACACTCGACCCGGGACCTCGACAACGACCACGTCCCTTGGGCCGAAGCCCAGGGTCGTGACCAGGGCCCCGATCCGCTGCAGCCGCCGGTAGAGCTCCGGGGGGCGGCGGTAAGGGGTCCTGCGGGCGTAATCGACCGGCTGGAGGATCCCCCCGAAGATGCCCTGGGCGCGTCCCCCCGGGCTTTGCGGCGGCGACCGCACCGCTTGTGTCGAGCCCGCGGGCCCGGCGCGCCGGGGCGGTCGGACCGGCATGCGCGACCCGGTCTCAGTCCGCCGGAGGCGGGGTCAATTCCCGCGCAATCTCGGCGGCCCAGGCATCGACGTCGTCCCAGTCCCGGAAGTCGCCCTCGGGGAGCCCCGCCCGGGCGGCCGGGAGCTTGCGGATGGCCCGCTCGGCGAAGCCGAGCGTGGCGGGGTCGAGCGCTCCGAAGAAGACGCGGTGGCCGCGGGCCCCGACGACTCCCTCGAGCTCGGGGATCTCCTTCGGCACCGTGGCGGCACGGAGGTCCCGCCCCTTGGCGTCGATGGCCTCGTGGCCGAGCGGCCCGCTGCTGAACAGCCAGACCGGGACGCGCTTTAGCACGGCGCTGTTGCACTTGACGAAGGCCAGCGCCTCGTCCATCCAGTGAAAGGCGTAGGCGGCGCTGCCGATGACGAAGGCGTCGTAGCCCTCGAGGCCCGACGCCTCCTGCACCGGTCGCGCTTCGGCCGGGTGTCCCTCGTCGGTGAGCTTGGCCGCGATCCGTTCCGCGATCCCCCGGGTGGAACCGTGTTTGCTGGCGTACACAACGAGCACCGGCATGGCGAACCTCCGCTTTCATCGTGCGATCCGTCCGGGTCTCGCTCGTGCACGAGATCCCGACGGGGAGGCTACGGCGTTCTCGAACCCCGCGGCGGTCTTCCAGAGCCTTCCTGGGCACCTCCACCTGACGGGGCGGTCGGGCGGGCCCGCCCATCTTGACTAGTGCCGCGTCTCTGCGACGTTCGCCAACAGCGGCTGATCCCCGAACACCACTTCGACGTTCGAGCTCCTCTCCGAGGAGGCCGTCTTCTCGGGGCGGGCCACGGCAGGCCAGCACTCGCGCAGCTCGCGGCTGATTCCCCCGCGCGTACGACGCGAGTCACCGCCCGCCGAGACGAGCATCGCCCACAGCCGTCGGGGCGGGCCGCCGTGGCGCGAAGCGAGATCCGAGCCGAGCGGGGGACTTCTCGATCGCGGACCCGGGGGATGACCGCGATCCGCACGAGCGGGTGTGACAGCCTCTCGAGCGTGGAGACGCTGGCTGTCGCGGCACTAGCGTGAGTCCGTGCTCGATCGCCTTGAGGCGCTTGAGGCTGAGTACTCACAGGTCCTCGCCCGCCTCTCAGACCCAACTCTCTCCAAGGACCGCAATGAGCTGCGGGTGCTGTCGCGCCGCCACAAGGAGCTCGAGACCGTCGTGCGCAAGATGCACGAGCTCCGCGCGGCCGAGGAGGACGTCGCCATTGCGCGTGAGCTGGCGGCCAACGCCGTCGGCGCCGAACGCGAGCTCGGCCGTGACGAGCAGGCTGCCGCCGAGGAAAGGGTCGCGGAGCTCGAGGCGCAGCTGCGCGACGTCTTGATGCCCCGTGACCCCCACGACGGGCGCAACGTCATCATCGAGATCCGCGGGGCCGAAGGCGGAGAGGAGGCGAACCTGTTCGCCAAGGACCTCTTCGACATGTACCAGCGTTACGCCGACCGGCGCGGCTGGCGCGCAGAAGTGATGGACCTCCGGGAGTCCGAGCTCGGGGGTGTGGACGGGGTCACCTTCCTCGTCAAGGGCGAGGACGCCTGGCAGCGGCTACACCAGGAGGCAGGTACCCACCGCGTGCAGCGCATCCCGGTCACCGAATCCCAGGGACGTGTCCACACGTCCTCCGCCACGGTGAACGTGCTTCCCGAGGCCGATGAGGTGGAAGTCGAGATCGAACCCGGGGATATCCGTGTCGACGTCTACCGCTCGACCGGCCCGGGTGGCCAATCGGTCAACACCACGGACTCGGCCGTCCGGATCACCCATCTTCCGAGCGGCCTCGTCGTGTCCATGCAGGACGAGAAGAGCCAGATCCAAAACCGCGCGGCGGCGCTCAAAGTGTTGCGGGCGCGCCTTTACGAGCTCGAGCTGCAGCGCAACGCCGCCGCTCTCGCCGAGGAGCGCCGCGCGCAAGTGGGTGGTGGCGGGCGTTCCGAGAAGATCCGCACGTACAACTTCAAGGACAACCGGGTGACAGATCACCGGATCGGGCTCACCTTGAAAAAGCTCGACCGCATCCTGATGGGCGATCTCGACGAGCTCGTCGACGCGCTCTTGTCGGACGAGCGGAGCCGTCAGCTGCTCGAGGGATGACAGAGCGGGCCGAAGTGGCGGGCGTCACTTGGCGGCAGTTGCGCAGCGAGACGGCCGGGGTGATCGGCGACCGCGTTCAGACGCGATGGTTGCTCGAAGAGGCCAGTGGCCTTTCGGGCCCGCGCCTGTTGTGCGAGCTCGACAAGGAGGTGCCACCCGCGGCCGCCGCCCGGCTCGAGTCGCTCGTGGCTCGCCGGCTCTCCGGTGAGCCCCTCCAGCACGTATTGGGCCACTGGGCCTTCCGGTCACTCGACGTCGTCGTCGACCCGCGTGTTCTCATCCCGCGTCCGGAGACCGAGGTCGTCGTCTCCGTCGCCCTTTCCGCGCTGGACCGCCTCCGTGCCCCACAGCCCCGCCCGCATGCTCGCATGCCCGCCGCGCAGGTGCAGCCCGCCGGCGCGGACTTGCTCGCCGTCGATCTCGGCACGGGCTCGGGTGTCATAGCGCTCTCGCTCGCCGTGGAGCGGGCCGCCCTCGCTGTCGTCGGGACCGACCGGGATGCGGCCGCTTTGGAAGTCGCGGCTACCAACCTGAACCGGATACCGGTCGCGGCGGCGGCGCGGGTGAAGTTCTGCCAGGGCGACTGGTACCACGCCCTGCCGGTCGATCTTGCGGGCCGGGTCACCTTGATCGTCGCCAACCCGCCCTATCTCGCCGAGCACGAATGGACCGGTCTCGATCCGCAGGTGCGCGGCTTCGACCCGTTCGGGGCACTCGTGGCCGGCCCGAGCGGGCTCGAGGCGATCAAGACGATCGTGGCCGGTGCTCGACCGTGGCTCACACGCCCCGGCGTCCTGGTTGTCGAGATCGCGCCCGACCAGGCGGGAAGGGCGCTCACCCTGACGCGCGAGGCAGACTTCTCGAGGGCGAGCGTCGCGCCCGACCTGTCGGGGCGGTCGCGCGTGCTCGTGGCCGAACTATGAGCTCGGCGAAGCTTGACGAGGTCGAGGCAGCGCTGGCGGCCGGGGAGGTCGTGGGGGTCCCGACCGACACGGTCTACGGGCTGGCCGTCGACCCCCGCCTGCCGGGTGCAGTCGACAGGGTGTTCGCGCTCAAGAAGAGGCCGGAGTCATTTCAGCTCCCGGTGCTGATCGCGGACCCGACCGGGTTCATGGACCTGGCGGAGGCGACGCCGCCGGCGTTGCGCCTCATTTCGCGCTATTGGCCCGGACCGCTCACAGTCGTCCTGCCTCGACGCGCCGACGTCAGCTTCGACCTCGGCGGCGACCCGGCGACGATCGGGCTCCGCTGCCCTGCGAGCTCGTTGTTGCGAGAGCTGCTGCGAAGGACGGGCCCGCTCGCGGTGACGAGCGCGAACCGCCACGGGGAGGCTCCCCGGCACTCTGCCGGCGAGGTCCGCGAGCACTTCGGGGCCGGTGTGAGGGTGGTGCTCGACGGCGGCAGGTGTGACGGGTCGCCGTCGACGGTGATCTCGCTCGCCGATGCCGGCCTCAAATGCCTGCGGGAGGGCGCGCTGGCGTTCGCGGACATCGCCACGGTGGCCGCTGGCTCTGCCGCCTCCGGCTGACCGCGCTCGGAACTTCGGCTTACGAAGGCCGAAACTCGCCAGGCCCGGCGAGCGGAGCCAGCTGGAGCGCCTGATCGCGAACCCGAGTCCCACCGCACACCAGATGGCACGGGTGATGAGCCACACCCCGTGGACCAAGTCGCTGGGGAGGCGCTTGCGGTCTGGTAGCCCTCCAGGATCTAGAGGATCGTTCTCGTGCCTGCACCGTTGGACCCGAGCAGGGCGAGGACTTCGCCCCTTTGCCCCCGAGATCCACGTCACCGACAGCCTGGACCGCACCGAAGTTCTTGCGGAGCGCTCACCGAGACCGCCAATTCCATCCCGACAACCTTGCGAGCGCGCCGGGCGCGCGCGATTGCCCTAGTAGCGGCGCGGGTAGTGCCCGGTAGACTCCCTTCGTGCGCGTTTCGGCAGGATCGGACCACGCCGGTTTCGAGTTGAAGGGGCTGCTGATCGCGCACCTCAGGTCCTTGGGGCACGAGGTCGCGGACCTCGGCACGCACTCGCCGGACCCGGTCGACTACCCGGACTTCGCGGCCGCGGTCGGCCGGAGTGTCACCTCGGGCGACGCCGATTTCGGGATCTGTGCTTGCGGCACCGGCACGGGCATGGCGATAGCGGCCAACAAGATTCTCGGGGTGCGTGCGGCCGCGGTCCACGACGTCACCTCGGCGCGCCTGGCCCGCGCGCACGACAACGCGAACGTGATCTGCATCGGTGCTCGCCTCGTGGGTCCTCTTATCGCGAAAGAGGCACTGGAGGCGTTCCTCGGCAGCGAGTTCGAAGGGGGCCGGCACCTTCGCAGGGTCGAGAAGGTCACCGCTCTCGAGCAACGCCAGGCCTGAGGCCAGGAACCTGGCCGGGACATCTCTCGAAGGAGCCAGCAGTGACACCCAACGCCGGGACATCGAGTGCGAGCGCCTTCCTGCCGGGCGCGCTCGCGGGGGACCCCGAAGTGCACGCCCTGCTCGAGCGCGAGATCGAGCGGCAGCGTACGAGCCTGCAGCTGATCGCATCTGAGAACTTCACCTCCCCGGCCGTGCTCGCGGCCGCGGCCTCGGTGCTGACGAACAAGTACTCCGAGGGCTACCCCGGACGGCGCTACTACGGCGGGAACGTCGTCGCGGACGAGGTGGAGGACCTCGCCCGGACCCGTGCGATGGAACTGTTCGGCGCGGAGCACGCCAACGTCCAGCCCCACGCCGGGGCCAACGCGAACCTGGCTGCTTATCTCGCACTCGTGGAGCCGGGCGACACGATTCTCGCGATGCGCCTCGATCAGGGGGGACACCTGACACACGGCTCTCCCGTCAGCATCACCGGCAAGCTGTACCGGTTCGTCGCCTACGGGGTCACACCTGCCGCTGTTGACGGTTCGGGTGAGCGGATCGACATGGACCTGGTCCGAGACCTCGCCCTGCGCGAGCGGCCCCGGCTGATCGTGGCGGGCGCCACCGCGTACTCCCGTGCGATCGACCCGCAGCCGTTCCGTGACATCGCCGACGAGGTCGGGGCCCGCTTCATGTTCGACGCCGCCCACCCGGCCGGCCTCATCGCCGGCAAGGTGCACCCGAGCCCGGTCGGCATCGCGGACGTCGTGACCTTCACGACCCACAAGACACTGCGGGGGCCGCGAGGCGGTGCCATCTTGTGCGGCACAGACCTCGCGAAGGCGGTCGACTCGGCGGTCTTCCCGGGTTTGCAGGGAGGACCGCTCGAGCACGTGATCGCCGCCAAGGCCGTGGCGTTCGGCGAGGCGCTCAGGCCCGAGTTCCATGACTACGCGTCGCGGGTGGTCCGCAACGCCGCCGCCCTCGCGCAGGCTCTCACCGCGCAAGGGTTCCGGCTCGTCGCCGGAGGGACGGACAATCACCTCGTGCTGGTCGACCTGCGAACCTTCGAGGCCGATCTCACGGGCAAGGTTGCCCAGGAAGTCCTGGACCGCACGGGGATCACCTGCAACCGCAACGCGATCCCGAACGACCCGCGGCCTCCTTTTGTCGCGAGCGGGCTGCGACTCGGTTCGGCCGCCGAGACGACCGCCGGGCTCGGTGAGGCGGAGATGGCCGAGATCGCGTCCCTCATCGCCCGCGCTCTTCGCGGGAGGCAGGACGAGCGCGAGCTCGCCTCGGTGCGCGACGAGGTGAGGGAGCTGTGCGGCCGGTTCGACCCCTACCCGGGTGGTGTCGCGTCGGCCGGGTAGTTGGCGATCTCGCCACCGAGGACACGTGCGGGACGGCGACCGCCGCGAACAGGGGTATTGTCTTGCCGACTCGGTGGCGGCAATGCCAGGATTGGCGACCGGAGTGAGCAGCAAGCCCCCGCCGAGCTTCAGCACGCTGATCGGTATGGGTGTCGCAACGGCCTTGTGCATCGCTGTCGGGGTGGGCGGCGGGTACTGGCTGGACAGGACGTTTCACACCGGTGAGCTGCTCACGTTTGTTGGTCTGGCGCTCGGGGTGGTCGCCGCAGTTGCGG
>Ga0181538_10005692_pt1 | contig 11075 bp, 8 predicted proteins | sample PEATcosm2014_Bin_40_FD_119773 | JGI IMG/M metagenome (GOLD analysis project Ga0181538, IMG submission 119773) | Peatland microbial communities from MTU Mesocosm Facility, Houghton, MI, USA - PEATcosm2014_Bin23_30_metaG | ecosystem: Environmental > Terrestrial > Soil > Wetlands > Peat | place...
CGGTATGGTCGAACCGTTCGATAAGCTTCGGATGGCTCAAGACTTCTCAAGCTCGGGAACCGGCAAGCCTGACGGGGCGACCCGTGAAATCGCGTTTGATTGCCGCTTCTTCGTCGGCGACCGCCCCTGCATTTGGCACAAAGCAACCGGAGTGCTCTGTACCTGCGACCACTACCAACGGATCGACCAGCGTCTGCTGATCGTCAAGCTGGACGCAATGGGCGATGTGCTGCGGACCACGGCTCTACTTCCTGCTTTGGCGGCAGCACATCAAGGTGCGGCAATTACTTGGATCACCCGGCGGGATTCACGCGCCCTGCTGGAGCGCAATCCCTATATCACGGAGGTCCTCACTTACGGAGAGGACGCGCTGGTGCAGTTGAAGACGCGGACTTTCGATCGGGTGATTAACCTTGACGCGGGCAAAACGAGCTCCGCGCTTGCGAGCATGGCAAATGCCGAGCAGGAGGATGGTTTCGTTCTCGACTCCCGGGGGTTCGTTCAGCCTACCAATGCCGCCGCGCGCCGGTGGCTCGAGATGGGCATCTTCGACGATCTCAAGCGCCGGGGCACACGAACCTACCAGGATATTATGCTGGAAATTGTTGGCCTCACCGGAATGCCACACCGCTATGTGTTTGAACTGAGCGAAGAGGAGCAGGCGCGCGGCCGCAAACATCTTGAGCGGTTGGGAGCCGATCTGTCGTGTCCCGTCATCGGCTTAAATACCGGTGCCGGGCGCCGGTGGCAGCTGAAGCAGTGGCGTGAAGACGGGTACCTGGAATTGGTCGAGCGCCTGGCAAGGCGGTACAGCGCGCAGTTCGTGCTTCTGGGCGGACCCGAGGAGCATGAGCGGCACCAACGGCTGGTGGCCCAATCTCGAGTCCCGCTTATCGACAGCGGCTGCGACAATCCGGTGCGGCACTTCGCGGCGATGGTTGCAGCTTGCACTCTCGTGGTGGCCGGAGATACTTTGGCAATGCACCTGGCGCTTGCCCTGGGCCGACGAACGGTGGTGCTGTTTGGCCCTACCAGCGCCCCCGAAATCGAAATGTATGGCCTTGGCGAAAAGGTTGTTCCAAACATGGACTGTCTCGCTTGTTACAAGCCCACCTGCGACTTCATACCCAACTGTATGGATCTGATCTCAACAGATATGGTCGAAGCGGCGGTCGACCGCCAACTGTCTGCGGCCGGATCGGCACCCACTGTGACACGTGCGACCCCATAGGGCTAGCCCGCGTCAGCCTCTGGCCTGCTGGGGGCGGCCCCTCTGTGCAACTCCGTCGTTCGCGGCGACAGTTGGGCCGCCTCATGGACCTAGCGGACAACCAAAAGGGCTGCCCCGTCCGGTATGAATCCCAAATCCATAATCGGAAAATCAGAATCCTCCGTGGCGCTGCTAACCGGCGGCGCTGATAGGCCCTATGCGTATGGCCTATCAACCGCTCTTGTCTCCAAAGGGGTAACCCTGGACTTTATTGGAAGCGACGATCTCGATTTCCCCGAATTTCATGGCCGGCCCGAGGTGAACTTTCTCAACGTGCACGGCGTGCAGCGGCCGGGAGCCAGCTTTGTGAAGAAGATCACGCGCCACGCGGCGTGCTATGGTCGCCTCGTCTTTTACGCGGCCACCGCCAAGCCCACAATCTTTCACATCCTTTGGAATAACCGGTTCCAGTTCATCGATCGAACGCTGCTTCTGCTTTATTACCGGCTGCTGCGGAAACAAATCGTCCTGACCGCGCACAATGTGAATCAAGCCCGGCGAGACGGTAACGATACGCGCCTCAATCGCGCCACGCTGCACGCTCAATATCGGCTTGCTGACCATATCTTCGTTCACACGGAGAAGATGAAGCTCGAGCTCGTCGAAGAGTTTCACGTGCCCCCGGTCCGCATCACCGTGATTCCATTTGGGATTAACAACTCCGTTCCCAACACTCATCTCGCACCTGCGGAAGCAAAGCGAAAATTGGGCCTCCGTGAGGGTAAGAAGGCACTTCTTTTCTTCGGCAGAATCCGACCTTCCAAGGGACTGGAGTATTTGATTGCTGCGTTTCGCGAAAATCTGGCTCGGCCTGATGACTATCAGCTGATCATCGCAGGCCGGCCGGACAAATGCGAAGAATACTGGAACGCAATCCAGGAGACGATCGATGACGACGTGCGGCGGGGACGAATAGTACTGAGGGCGGAGAACATTCCCGATGATGAGACAGAAGTTTATTTCAAGGCGGCGGACGTCCTGGTGTTGCCCTACAGGGATATCTTTCAGAGCGGCGTCATCTTTCTGGGATATAATTTCGGCTTGCCGGTTCTCGCCACTGACGTAGGCTCCCTGAAAGACGAAATCGTCGAGGGCAAAACCGGTTTTGTTTGCAAACCCGAAGATCCGGTCAGCCTTGCGTCCACCATCGAAAGGTACTTCGGGAGCGATTTGTACAGAGAGTTGAACAGTCGCCGGAAGGAAATTCGTGACTACGCCACCAAGCGCCACTCCTGGGACGTGGTCAGTCAAATGACCATTGACGTGTATGATTCCTTGGGCAGCGGGCGTGGAGCTGCCGCCTTTGCGTGACCTGGCAGGGCGGCCCGCGTGGTCGCTCGCGGACAAGCAGCCGGGGTCTCCCGGCCGCCCGCCGCGCTAAGAATGTGTAAGGTATGTCCACTCAAGTACAACTCGTCGACGCGCTGAGCACCGAACACCTCCAAGCAGACTTGAAAGGCCGGTCGGTGCGCGGGGGTTTGCTGACACTCACCTCGCAGGGCGCCGCGTTTGTTTTCCAATCCATTTCGACTGTCGTGCTAGCGCGGCTGCTGACTCCCGTCGACTTCGGGCTGGTAGCCATGGTCACTGCTGTCACGGGGCTGGGCCAGGCGTTTGCAGATTTTGGCCTCTCGGAGGCGACCATCCAGCGCCAAGAGATCAGCCACGAGCAAGTTACCGCGCTGTTTTGGATCAATGTCGGTATAGGGCTCGCGCTGACGCTGGTGATGGCAGCGTTGGCTCCTGCGTTGGCCTGGTTCTATCGAGAACCGCGGCTCAATAGAATTGCCTTATTGGCGTCGCTCACATTTCTCATCGGCGGTCTGAGGGTACAACACAATGCACTCCTGCGGCGCCAGATGCGTTTTGTAGCAATCGCGATCCGCGATGTGGCTTCCTATGCTATCGCCGTACCCGTTGCCATCACTTTGGCTTGGCGTGGTGCCGGCTATTGGGCGATCGTTGCTCTCCCCCTGACCTTGAACTTCACCCAGATGGCGCTGTCCTGGTTGATGGTCAGGTGGATCCCGGGCCTCCCCCGGCGCGGCACCAAGGTCAGTTCCATGGTGACCTTTGGCATTAATGTCGCCGCCTCCTATCTCATCATCGGCGTGAACCGAAGCGCTGATAGCGTTCTGAACGGCTGGTATTGGGGGGCCCATCTGTTGGGACTGTATTCGCGAGCCTACAATCTTCTCATGCTCCCCGTGCGCCAGCTCAGCACCCCGGCAGGTAGCGTGGCCGTACCCACGTTCAGCCGGCTCCAGAACGACGCGGATCGCTTTGCGCGATACTACCTACGCGTTGTTAACCTCATGATGTGGATCACCACCCCGATCTTCGCCTTCCTTTTCGTAGCTGCGCAACCGGTGATTGTCCTGGTCCTTGGGCATCAGTGGGGAGAAGCCGCACCCATTTTCCAGATTCTGGTTTTCTCCGCTTTAGGGCAGCTACTGTTTGAGTCGGTCGTCTGGTTGTTCGTCAGCCGGGGTGAATCGGGACGACTCCTGAAGCTCTTGCTCGTCATTTCCCCGATCATCGTCGGGAGTTTTGCTATCGGTCTGCCTTTCGGCATCAAGGGAGTGGCTCTCTCAGGCTCTCTGGCATTGGTCGTCATTTTCCCCTGGGTACTGAGGTACGCGTTTCGCGGCACCCCCTTGAGCTTGAAACGTCTTGGCCAGTCTATCCTCTGCCCGGTCGGGCTAGCGCTTTGCGGCATCGTTTCTGCCGAGCTGGCCCTGCGCCTCGCCCCTCCGCAGCGGTTAATGCCGCAACTTCTCGTGGCCGCCCTCGGTTTCGCGGCGGCCTATCTGCTCTCCATGCTGGTACGCCCGGTGCGAGAGGAGGCTATATTCCTTAGGAAGTTATTCAGCGAATTGCGTTTGGCCAGTCAGACTGCTAGCTCCAATCTTGTGGTGGAAACCAAGTAGAGAAACCAAACTAAATCAGAATGGAGTCAAGGAGACAGGATGCCCGCATCCCACAAACTTATCAGATTCGCTCGAAAATCTCCTGACGAACTAATTCATGACCTCATCAGATTTGCGCGCAAATCCCGTCCCGAAAGAGCAGCGACCATTCGCCGGTACTTCGGAAACTGGGATTTGCGAATCCCTCACCTCGGGAATGACAGAACGGCTTATCTAGTCGGGCTCTTCGGGAGCGGACGCGGTTATATCAATGAACTGATATTGAAGTGCCTTGGAAAGAGGGCGAAATACTTCAGGGAAACGATTCGCTACCACCCCGGGCCGACCTCGATGATCTACAGCGGCCATGCCACAATCAAGTATGAATCTCGTGGTCAGGCCCCGCCGGAGGTGACGGCACGCATATTGGAAGCAGTGCGATCGGGATTCGCCGATTTGATTTTTATCAATCGTCATCCCGTTGATTCATTGCTGACGAATTGGATCTGGTGGCGGACGTACCTTCGCGATAACATGCAAATTGGCGGTATCTCTCAGCTTTATAAGAACTCAGACGGCCTGTGTGCGGAACTGGAGAAGAGTTTTCTCGAATTCAAGGCCTTTTCCGAGGGCGACCCCAGTTTTTTCGCGGCGTTAGGCGGTCCGAGATTTTTATCTTTTTGGGAATTCGTTGAGGAAGCTGAGTTGTATCTCCAATCTGCCACGCTCAGCTTGCGGATGGAGGACTTCGCAACCGATCCGCTCAAGGAATTCTCTAAGCTCCTTGAACTCATGTCCGTTGATTGTGATTTGCGCCGTTTGCATGTCCCCCCGCCAACGGCAAAGATGTATCGCTTTTTGGAGGTTAAACAGAAGGTCCCCCAATTCAGGAACTTCATTGCTGAGCTGGACGCGGGAACAAAAGGACGAATTGAAAGGATCGGTTACACGCTGTAGCGACGGCATCTTGTCCGGTACAGCGTCTATACGCCTCAGTTTCCGTTGAAGAGTACAAGTGATTTCTGATCGACACCGTACTTGCGCGTATTTATAGGGTGACGGCACATGACTCAATTATTAATTGAAGCCGGCCGCACTGAGCACCAGTATTGGCGCGATCTCTGGCGCTATAGGGAGTTGTTCTACTTCCTCTCCTGGCGCGACCTGCTGGTGCGTTACAAGCAGACTGTAGTGGGAGTGGGCTGGTCGGTGATCCGGCCACTTCTCACCATGCTCGTGCTCACGGTCGTCTTTGGGAAGCTGGGCAGGATGCCTTCCGGAGGACACCCGTACCCCCTGATGGTGTTTTGCGGAATGCTGCCGTGGCAGTTTTTTTCCACCGCGATATCCGAAAGCGGGAACAGCCTCGTCTCGAACTCGAACTTGATTTCCAAGGTCTATTTTCCCCGCCTTGTCATCACCGCCAGCAGTGTGATTACCAGCTTTGTGGATTTTCTGATCTCCGCCGTCTTCCTCGTCGCGCTGATGTTTTGGTACCGTTATGTTCCTCCTCTAAATGTGTCGTTATTGCCCTTTTTTGTGTTGCTGGTGTTTGGTGCCTCACTCGGCGTAGGTCTGTGGATCTCTGCCCTCATGGTCGAGTACCGTGATTTCCGATTCATCGTTCCATTCATCGTCCAGTTCGGCCTTTATATTTCGCCCGTGGGCTTCCAGAGTGGCGTCGTTCCAGCGCGGTACCGCCTGCTCTTCTCGCTTAATCCCATGGTGGGAATCATCGATGGTTTTCGCTGGTGCATCCTGGGTGGGCCAAGTAACATCTACTGGCCGGCGTTTGCCCTTGCGGTAATCGACGTGTTCGTCCTCGTTGCCTCGGGCATATGGTATTTCAGAAAGACCGAACAAACCTTTGCGGACGTGATTTGAGCGATGTTCGACGCACCAGTTGCCATCACTATCGAGAATCTCGGCAAACAATACACGCTCGGCCATCAGCGGGATAGGTCTGACGGCATGCGCCATGCCATCGAGGGCGCGATCCGCGCGCCGATTGCCTGGCTTCGGTCCCGCCGCCAACAGAAGCTCCAGCGGGCGGATTTTTGGGCGTTGAAGGACGTTTCGCTCGAGATCAAACGGGGCGAGGTGGTCGGCATCATCGGGCGCAACGGCGCGGGCAAGAGTACCCTGCTAAAACTCCTCAGCCGGATTACCGTCCCCACACAAGGCAGAATCCGCATTGATGGCCGGGTGGGCTGCCTGCTCGAGGTCGGCACGGGATTCCACATGGAACTCACCGGCCGTGAAAACATCTTCCTGAACGGCGCCATTTTGGGCATGAGTCACTCTGAGATCGTCCGCAAGTTTGACGAGATCGTAGCGTTTTCGGAAATCGAGGAATTTCTCGACACGCCGGTCAAACGTTACTCCACCGGCATGTTTGTGCGCCTGGCTTTTGCCGTGGCTGCCCACCTTGACCCGGAGATCCTGATCGTCGACGAGGTGCTCGCCGTCGGAGACGCCGCCTTTCAAAAGAAATGCCTCGGAAAGATGGGAAGCTTCGCCCAGACGGGGAGAACCGTACTCTTCGTAAGCCACAACCTGGATGCTGTCCGCAACTTGTGCCGAAGGGCTGTGTGGCTGAAGCGGGGCCGTTTGCATCAGGACGGAGAAGTGGCTGAAATCGTGGAGGCCTATGTCGAGAACATTTCCAGCGAACGCGCCTTTTCCTACACCAATGCCGATTATGGTCTCGTCATTCAGAGTGTGGTGTTAAAGAACGGCCGGGGTGAGCAGACCAGCCAATTTTTCCCAGGAGATAACCTGGTGGTCGAGATTTCTTATCATGCGGAGAAACGCATCGAGAAGCCGATCCTCGCGCTGGGCGTGCTGGGAGTCAATGGGCCATGTTTTACTTCCAATATGTTGCTCGACGGGCACAGGCCGAATCGCCTGGAAGGCAGCGGCCAAATCACCTGCACCTTCAAGTCCATTCCCCTGCTTCCGCAGAATTACACGCTGAAGTTGATTGTCCGCACCGCCAACGTCAAGGACCTCATCATCCCTTACCAAGACGTGGCCTACTTCAGCGTGGTGGGAGACCTGGCCGAATACGGTTATAAAGGGGATTTCGTCACTTATGCCCAGCACTCAACGCCCGTCGTTGTCCCCTATGAATGGCGGCTGCCGGACGGATGTACGGTGGCCGTGGCGCTGACGCGCCCCGAGGCCGCAGGCGTCGGTTCGCGCAGGGTTCGTGACCATCTGTAGAGGCAGTTCGCGAAACGCCCCTACAGCTTCGTTGTGCGTGAGCTCGCCCGCGTGGGAAGGTGCAGAAAGATCGAAACCGCTCGCTCCGGGCCGTAAAAGAACTCAAAACGGAAGCCCTCGTATTGCGGACTTTGCGTACTTTACGACTCGGCGTGTAACCGGCTTGTCTTTTTGCGACTTAGTTCAAAGGTTCGACACGCGAGCTCGCAGGGTTCCAAGACTGCATGAAAGTCTTTTGGGTCGGTGACAATCGAAGCTCATTGAACTGGGGGCGTGCCGCCAGCTTGGCGCTCGGCCAGTTATTATCGGGCTCCTTCGAGATCGCCGGCCGCCTCGCAGGTGACTACTTCGACTTGGCCAGGTCTGAGGCCGGCTACGTCGGCACTTTGATGCCGCCCCAATTTGCCCGGCACTTTCAGTACATGCTGCGGAGGCGCACGCGGCGGCCGTTTTCCTGGTACATCAAGCTGGAAGAGTTGTGGGGCGCCAAGGATCTCATTGCGGATGAGCCTGCCTCGAGCATCGACAACCTGTTAGTTCACAAGCGTCGCTACCCGGCTCTCGCCCGCATCTATGACCAAGCCATGAATGCCGATCTGCTGGTGCTGGACGGAGACGGCGACCTCATCTTTTGCACTCCCCCACGCCGGTCAACTCTTTTCCTCCTGGCCATGATCGAATTGGGCGTGCGCCTGAAAAAACCTGTCTTTCTTGTCAATTCGATGATTTCGGATTGTCCGTTGACAGGGAGGAATAACAGAACTCTCGCGGCGGCCAAGCGCCTCTTCCCGCAGTGCCGTGCCGTTGCATTACGTGACCCTGAATCGCTCGAGTATGTCCAAAAGGAAATGCCGGAGACCAACTCCAGCTTGATTCCTGATTCGCTCTTCGCCTGGTTTCCACTCTATGCGGGGAGTAACTCTCATCCGCCTTCGAATGGGGACTTCCTACTGCCTCATCCGGAGAAGGATGAATATTGGGGCAGGCTCGATTTCGCGAGGCCATACATCTGCATCGGCGGAGGAGCCATGGGCTGCCACGACACAGATAGGTCGGTGGAGTGCTATGGGCGTCTCGTCGAGGCGATACAGCAGCTAGGCTGTCGAGTCTACCTGACGGAAAATGACGTGCCGGATTCATTTCTTCAGAGAGTCGCGCGGGAGAAGAATGTCGGCATAGTTCCCGTGGACGCTCCCATTCTCTCATGCGGGGCGGTGCTGGCCCACGCGCGGCTGTTCATCTCGGGGCGATATCACCCGTCGATCTTGGCCTCGCTGGGCGGCACGCCCTGCGTTTTTCTCGAGTCCCACGCCCATAAGATGCGCAGCTTGTCTCGGGTGCTTGAGTATGACGTCCCCGGGCCGTTCAGTCCCTTTCCGGACGAATCCGAGATTACAAGGATCGTGTCGACCGCGCGGCGATATCTCGATCAGGGCGAGACGCTGCGAGCCAGCATCAGGCAAGTCTCCAAGATGCGTTGCGCCGAGGCAAGTTCCCTGCCCGCTTTTCTGAAACGGTATCTGAACTGACGGGTCCCGAAAGCTATGGACTCTGTCATTCCAAGTCAATACGCTGTCATTCTAAGCGCAGCGAAGACTCCCCCCGTGGTTCGTAGACTGCTGGACCGAAAAGCAACTACAGAGACCTTTCGCATCGCTCAGGATGGCAACCTGTAAACCATGGACGCGATCGTTATCATCGGCGGCGGCGGTCACGCAAAGGTCGTGGTCTGCATTCTTCGCAAGCTGAGCCAATATCACATTCTGGGTTATACCGATCTGAGCGATAAGGGCGACTTGGCCGGAGTTCCGTATCTCGGGCTCGATCGTAAATTGGCCGAACTGAAGGCCGGGACCGAAAAACTTAACGCTGTGCTCGCCGTCGGCCAGGTCGGCCTGGGGGAGCGGCGGTGCGAACTCTGGACGCGATTACAATCGTGCGGCGTCTCTTTTCCCCTGATCGCCTCCCCGGACGCCATCATCAATGAGGGAGTATCCGCAGCCGAAGGCACCGTGGTAATGGACGGCTCGGTGATCAACATTGGAGCGACTCTCGGGCGGGGAGCGATAGTGAATACGAACTCCACCATCGAGCACGACGTTGAACTGGCGGACTGGGTGCATGTCGCGCCTGGGGCAACCGTTTCCGGTGGCGTCACGGTGGGACGCTTTTCCATGATCGGTGCCGGCGCAACGGTCATTGAAGGAATAAAGATTGCCGCCCGTTGCATGGTGGGAGCCGGCGCCACCGTCGTGGATGATCTCACAGAGCCTGGCGTTTATGTCGGCAGCCCTGCTCGCCGAATAAGATAGGATTCTCGTGTCGCCTGTTTTCATCATTGCGGAGGCGGGGGTAAACCACAACGGCTCGCTAGACCTTGCCTTACGGTTGATCAATGCAGCCAAAGCCAGCGGGGCCGATGCGGTCAAGTTCCAGACCTTCCGCGCAGATCAGCTTGCCACCCGATCGGCCCAGAAGGCGCCCTATCAAGAGCGCACCACTGCCGGCACGGAGTCCCAATTCAAGATGTTACAGCGGCTGGAGCTAGATGAAGCGGCGCACCGGCGCCTGATCGACCATTGCCGCGAGGTCGGAATTCAGTTTCTGTCCAGTCCCTTCGACACCGAGAGTGCGGATTTGCTTGCCACTCTGGACGTACCGCTTTTCAAAGTGCCCTCGGGTGAAATTACAAACTTGCCTTTTCTCGAGCACCTGGCGCGCAAAGGCCGGCCCTTGATTCTGTCGACTGGCATGTCGACGTTGGGCGAGGTGGAGGAAGCGGTGCGCGTTCTCGAGGCCGCCGGAGCCACAAAGTTAACGCTGCTGCACTGCGTCACCGAGTACCCGGCGCCCTTTAACCAGGTCAACCTCCGCGCCATGCAAACGCTCAGGTCAGCCTTCGGCCTGCCGGTGGGTTACTCCGATCACACGCCAGGCATTGAGATTGCTGTTGCAGCCGTTGCCTTAGGCGCCGAGGTCATTGAGAAACATTTCACCCTCGATCGTTCGCTCCCCGGTCCGGACCACTCGGCGTCCCTCGAACCGCAAGAACTTCGGCAGATGGTTGAGGCGATCCGCCACGTCGAGATGGCGCTGGGCGGCGGCATCAAGGCACCTGCTCCGTGCGAACTGCCCAACCTTCCGGTCGCCCGCAAGAGCGTGGTGGCCGCCCGCTCTCTGGCCGCAGGCCGCCGGCTTGTACAGGGCGATTTGGACATAAAGCGCCCGGGCAATGGCATCGCGCCAAAATTACTGCCTGCGTTGATCGGTCGCACGCTGCGCGTCAGCCTTTCGAAGGATGAGATCATCATGTGGAATCATTTGACGTGATCCCGCAGTCTAGTGGAGCGGTGGAGGATCAGGTCGACGGGGGGAAGGAACATGATATGGGCAGCGGCATTTCCAGACAGATTATCGCTTCGCATTAGACTTTTTGTCCGACATCGCCGCACTAGTACTTCCGTGCTACGATCTTGAGTTGACTTTCGCCGACTGCACCACTATAAAACGCACTAGGTCGGTTTGCCTGCTCGCGCCCTCGGATCCTAGTGACGTTTATGAACAACGAAAACTCTTCACACACACTGCGGCCCCTTCGCATTTACCTGGGTGACCTGACGTATACCACGCTGTCCCTCGCCACCGATGCGTTTCCTCTGAACGTCGGATTC
>Ga0181538_10005695_pt1 | contig 11064 bp, 8 predicted proteins | sample PEATcosm2014_Bin_40_FD_119773 | JGI IMG/M metagenome (GOLD analysis project Ga0181538, IMG submission 119773) | Peatland microbial communities from MTU Mesocosm Facility, Houghton, MI, USA - PEATcosm2014_Bin23_30_metaG | ecosystem: Environmental > Terrestrial > Soil > Wetlands > Peat | place...
CCCCAACCGTCGCAAGAGCTGGCCTGCTGGGTTTGTGGTCCGGTGCCGCAGAGGGGACAAGAGTGCGGAGTGCGCGGCAGAGCTGGGATTGTGAACTTCAAGGATTCGGTGTAAGACTCCGCATCGTGAAAACGATCCTGATTCGAAATCACGGCCGGTTCGGTTGCGTGGTTCATTCCGAGAAACCCATTGTCGGCTATCCGGCTCGGGCGCATCTTGAAAATCAAACGGTGGAAACCATGAAACAGGTGCAAGCCAACACCGTGAATGCGGACACGACACCTGCGCATGGACAAACAGGAATGTCGGTGATGGATGCCATTGCGTGCAGGGTGAGTTGCCGTGCCTGCCAACCCATTACAGTATGCGACTTCGGCGGCATCGGCTCGTCTACGTTCCGCCTTAAGCCTATCGCGCTCGGCAGGGCGTGCCGGTGCTCGTGTTGAGGATCTGGTCCAGGTTGCGGAGTTTGGTTCTTCCCGACAGCTTTGAACGGCCTTGAACGCGAATGAAAACTGAGGGGTGGGGAAATGGTGGTGCGGTCGAAATTCAGGGGCTCACCGCTTCAAAACTTCTTCCCCAGTTGACCCAGGACGAGCTTTTATTGTGCGTCCTGTATCCTGTGAAGACCCCCCGGAAACACATGCCGGAGTGCGCATTGGGAATTGAATCAGACCCCGCGCCACTGAAATCAACGTTCTGACACCAAAGAACGCTAAGAACCGAGGGTGAACGTCCTTGAATCCGTCACACCAAGACGTTATACCACACCATTAACGTCTATCAGCAACATTCACAAGTGTTTTTAGAACAGCAACTTACAAATTGGCGGAGACGGATGGGAATCGAACCCACCTGGGACTTTGTTGAGCCCCACCATGGTTTTGAAGACCAGGAGCGCCACCAGGTCGCCTTACGCCTCCCTAATAACTCTACCTGCCTGTCCATCAGCCATTTACAGAACATCGGCACGGCGCGTGCAATTCTCTTGTTGAACACAGCATTTGAACACATAAACTGATCGCAGGTCCTGAAAACAGCAATGGGAAAAGACCAAAACCCAATACCTATTCCGACTGGGCGAATGATATTACGAACGCGTGCATGTTGGCAAGAGGACTTTCCGGAAAGCACCATGATCTAGCAAGAAGTTTCTTTTGTGACCTCAAACGCACACCCCCCAGCATTAGGCCCCTTGAGATACGATGGCACCCGTTATTGTGGACTGAATGCTGGATAGCCGGATGGTGTGAATGTAAGTTCGGGACCAGGAAACAACCAGATAATCTCTACCTGCGGATTTTGCGAACAGACCCCCTTGTTGCCATCCATTCCCCAATGTGTTACGCAGTGCCGCAGCTTTTCGGTAAAGCGATGTGAACGTGAATAACCGAACCATACTGGTCCTAGTGAATTGAGCCCAAGATTATGAGCTTTGTCCCAATGCATCAATTGTTGTTGCCGGCTTATGAGAGCCGGTACGCCGTCCCTTCCTTCTGTGCCTGGAATGCCGAGGTGGCGGAAACCATCCTGCAGGTCGCCAGCGACATGCGCGCCCCGGTAATCCTGATGAGCGGCCCGGGCGAGTTCCCGCTGAATTCCCCCGACACCTTGGGGCGGGTATGCCGCGCGCTCGCCTCGAAATACAGCGTCCCTGCCGCCTTGCACCTCGACCATGGAGACTCCCCCGCGACAGTCGAGCTCTGCCTCGCGGCCGGTTATACCTCGGTCATGCTCGACTACTCGACCCGCCCTTTCGATGAGAACGTCGCCGGAATGAAGCAAGTGGTAGCGCTCGCGCACCCGCATGGAGTCACGGTCGAGGGTGAGATTGGATCGGTCGGCAAAGTGGACGACGCAACGGTTGAAGGGGGCGAACGGACCACCTTGACCGATCCGGCCCAGGCGGCGCGCTTTGTCGAGCTGACCGGCATAGACGCACTGGCGGTGTCCATCGGCAACGCTCACGGCATTTACACCAAACTGCCCGTATTCGATTTCGACCGCCTCGAGCAAATCCGGAAGGCAGTCCGGGTTCCGTTAGTACTGCACGGCGGCTCCGGGACGCAACCGGAGTACATCCGCAGGGCCGTGGCGCTGGGCATGGCCAAGATCAATATTGCCAGCGAACTCTGCAAAGCCTTCCGCGACACCTACGCGGAACAGCACAGTGGCGGCAAAACGGGCTGGCTGCCCACGATGCTTGGGGCGGCCAAACCGGCGATGGCGAAGGTGGTCGAGCGCTGGATCAACCTTTCGGGAGCGGCGGGAAAGGCAAAATGATTATGGATCTTAGCAGCAATCCTATCGGTGATTTTCTTGATGAGACCTGTCGCCTGTTGCAACGGCTGGATCCGGCAGCCATTGCCCGCGCCCGTGACCTGCTGCTGGATTGCTATCGCCGTGGCGGACGCGTGTTCACGCTAGGGAACGGGGGCTCAGCCTCCACGGCCCAGCATTTCGCTTGCGATCTTGCCAAGTTCGTCATTCCGCCCGGGCAGCGGCCGTTTGATGTCCGCTGCCTCACTGACAACGTCAGCCTCTACACCGCCTGGGCTAACGATGCCGACCGCGCCGATGTCTTCGTCAATCTGATGCGCGGCCTGTTGCAAGCCGGCGACGTCGTTCTTGCGTGTTCGGTGCATGGCGGCACGGGATTCTCGGCGGACCTGGTGCGCGCGGTGCGGTTTGCCAACGAGAGCGGCGCAAGCACAATCAGCCTTGTTGGTTTTGACGGCGGGTCCATGGGCCGCGAGTCCACCGTGTCAATCCTTGTGCCGGCAGCCTCGACGCCCCAGGTGGAGGCGATTCACTTGGTCATCGAACACTTGCTCATGGCGCTCATCAAGCAGGCGCTGGGAGGTTCGTTGGATGAGCGTTAGCGCGTTGTGCGTTGGCCACGCCGCCTGGGACCTCTGCATGTACGTGGATGCATACCCGGCAGAGAATTCGAAAATGGAGACAGAGCTTCTCATCGAATCCGGCGGTGGTCCGGCCGCCAACGCGGCGTGGCTGCTGGGACATTGGGGGATGCCGACAGCCTTCGCCGCGGTCGTGGGCCGGGACGACTACGGCGGCAAAGCCTTGAAGGAGTTGGTTGACGCAGGCGTGGATTGCCGCCTGGTGGAGCAACGGACGGGACATGCCACGCCACTCTCATTTATCATCATCAATCGCAACACGGGTTCCCGAACCGTGGTGAACCGCAAGGTGCCCGGCGCCGGTTTGCGTTTGACCCGCTCAAACCTGCATGGGCTCGACCCGCAACTTCTGCTGTTCGATGGGCACGAATTGGACGCTTCGCTGGCGGCTATGGAGGCTTTCCCCTCCGCGGTCACCGTGCTCGACGCTGGCTCGCTGCGCGAAGGAACCACCGCACTCGCGCCCCAAGTCCGTTATCTCATTTGTTCGGAACGATTTGCCTCGCAGGTCACGAGCGAGGCGGATGTGCTGGCCAACCGGGCGACTTGCCTCCGGCGGCTTCAAGAGCTTTATGGCAACGTCGTGGTCGTAACGCTAGGGGCAAACGGAGCGGTCTTCGACACTGGAGAGTCTCAGGGGCACCTGTCTGCGCTCTCCGTGGTAGCCCGCGACACGACCGCAGCCGGCGACATATTCCACGGGGCATTCGCCTATGCCCTCCTGAAGCGCCTGACACTGCAGAAAGCCCTGCAACTGGCCACCGTGGCGGCCGGGTTGTCCGTCCAGAGGCAGGGCGGGCGACCGTCGGTCCCGCAGTTGAAGGCCGTACTCGAAAGGCTGCCAGATGACTGAACTTGCGCTGTTTGCCGGTCCGCCCATCTGCATCGTAGGAAACATCAACCGCGATGTGAAAGTGCAAAGCGTTCCAGCAACGGCGGCCTTGGTCAAGGACGGCGAAACGTCGGTGCCGCCGATTATTGAGACCATTGGCGGCGGCGGAGCCAACAGCGCCTGCGCCGCGGTCGCGCTGGGTGGCAGCGTCCGGTTTGTCGGCAAGGTCGGATCGGACGCGTTGGGAGCACGCCTAAGTCACGCCATGGAAAGCCACGGCGTGCAGACGCACCTGAGCCATGACCCGCATTGTGCGACCGGCACCACGGTCGCGTTGGGTATGACCAGCGGCCAAAGACATTTCCTCAGTTGCCTGCCGAACAATGAGACTCTTCGCTTTGAGGACCTTGACCTTGCCGCTCTGGATGGCTGCACCCACCTCTTGCGCGCGGATGTGTGGTTCTCTGAGGCGATGCTCGAAGGCGGCAACCTGCGCTTGTTCACCGAAGCCCGCCGACGGGGAATCACGACTTCGCTCGATCTCAACTTCGATCCCTGCTGGTCCACTGGAGCCAAAGAGGCAATTGCCCGGCGGAAGAAGTTGCTCCGGGAAACTCTGAGCCTGGTGGACCTCGCGCACGGCAATGTCCGCGAGCTGTGTGAGTTCACCGATAGCCCTGGCTTGGAGGCTGCCCTGAACCGGCTGGCGGATGAGGGTGTTAAAGCTGTGGTGGTGCACCTGGGCCAGCGGGGCGCCGGCTTTTGGGCGGAGGGCAAGTTGACCGTCGAGCCACCCTGGCCCGCTCACGCCGTTGTAAACTCTACCGGCACGGGCGACGTTTTGAGCATCTGTATGATCCTCCTCCACGCCAGACACGACTTGCCGATCCAGGAGAAGCTGCATTGTTCCAATCAGGTTGTAAGCGAATTCATGGAAGGCAGACGGGCTCTGATTCCTGCAATATGAGCCCCTTGCTCCAGGTCGGTCAGCATTGCCGCTGCCTGTTGAGTACGGGAGGCATGGCGGTTTGCCTGCTCTATTCGCATCCAGTCTATGCCGCTGAGGCGGTGCCCCAGAATCTCGCGTTGCAGGCGCAAGCCTCGGCGTTTGAAGAGTACCAGGGGATGCGCGCGGGGCTGGCCAATGATGGCCGCATGGAAACCCGGTGGTCGGGCATTCCGGGCCATAACGTCGGCGGCTGGTTCGAGTTGGACTGGGCTCAACCGGTGCGCGTGGGAGAGGTTATTATCTTCCAGCACGACCGCTACGTGAAAGAAATGGACCTCCAGATTTGGGACTTGGCGACCCAGGCCTGGGTGACGCTTGAGCACCTGGGCCATCCAGACCGCCGGTTGCCCAGGATTGTCTCATGCCGATTCGCGTCCCGCCGTACCACGCGAGTGCGCCTGGCCAATATCACCAACGGCCCGAGCTTTACTGAGGTCCAGGTCTTTGAGGAACCGTATGCACAACCGCCGGCAGTCAATCTCGCCTCGGACGCGAACGGTAATTTCATAGGCATCGTTTCCGATACCTGGGGAAGCGAGCCAATCGCCGGGATGGAAGTGGCACTTTCCGCCCAAGCCAAATCCGGACCTTGGCAGGCCACCGCACAAAGCGACGAGCACGGCCTCTTCTTCGTCCCCATGCCGCTTGGCCTCACCGGACCCGTCACAATTAAGGCCCACGCACCGCAAGCTGAAAAAGCTGCCGAGACGCAACTGCAGCTCGATGCCGCCGCTTTCCAATACGGTTTGACGCCGGCCAATCTGAGTCGCGCCCGAGTCGAGCTGGACGGGGAGTGGCGTTTTGCGCCTGACCCGCCGGCGGGCTTTTGGGAGCCGGAGTTTAAGGACGCGGGGTGGTCGTTGATCCAGGTTCCGGGCCACTTTGAGATGCAAGGGTTTCGCTCGCGCGAGGGCGTAGGCGGCTATCGGAAACGATTTCGGGCCCCGGCTGGCGACGGGCGGCTCAAGCTCCGCTTTGAAGGCGTCTATAGCGGTGCGGAAGTCTGGTTGAATGGCCGGCGCCTGGCTTATCATGAGGGCGGCGCCTTGCCGTTTGAGGTGGACATCACCGACGCCGCCCACGCCCGCGAAAACGTCCTGGCGGTGCGCGTCACCCAGCACACCGTCGTGAGCGACCAACTCGACAAGATGAGCGAGTATGCCGATTTCCCGCTCGCTGGGATCATGCGCCCGGTTTACCTCTTTCGCGTCCCACCTGCCCATATCGGAGCGCTTGCGTTGTCCACCGCCTTCGATGCGGCCTATGCTGATGCCAGCCTGTCCGCGCATGTGGCCATGCTCAATGAGTCCGCCCGGTCGTTACCGCGCGCCACCATCGAATTCCGGCTAGCCGACCCCGAGGGGAAGCCAGTGGCATTGGGTGGCGAAATGCCCACGCTCAAGGCCAACGCCTGGCAGCGTGTCGAAGCCGATGCGGTCCTGACCGTCCCGAAGCCGCGCCACTGGGAGGCCGAGCACCCGTGGTGCTACCAATTAGAGACCATTCTCAAGGCAGACGGCCGTGTGCTGGACCGGGTCGTACAAAAGATCGGTTTCCGCCAGACCGAGATATCCGGCGGCCAATTGCTCATCAATGGCCAGCCGGTGAAGATCCGCGGAACTTGCCACCATGATTCGCATCCGCTCCTCGGCCGCGCCGTCACAAGCGAACTCGAGCGACAGGACCTCGAACTGATGAAGGAAGCCAATCTCAACGCCCTTCGCACTTCTCACTACCCCCCGCGGCGCGAGCTGCTGGACATCGCGGACGAGCTCGGCGTCTATGTCGAGGACGAAGGCTCATTCTGTTGGGTAGCCGCCGCGACCGCCGATGACTTGCGCCTTACGCCGCGCATCATGCAGTTGAATGCGGAACTCCTGGCCCGGGACCGCAACCATCCGAGCGTCTTTATGTGGTCGGTCTGCAACGAAAGTGACTTCGGCTATGCCTTTGAACGCAGCCATGAATGGTTGCGTCGCGCCGACCCCAGCCGGCCCGACGGCGGCAGCTACGACCGTGGCTCGTTGGAGCTGCTCGCGCGCCACAACCCCATCACCATCGCGGGCATTGCGGAGTTGGAGAAGGCGAACAAGCCGGTGATCTGGGATGAATGCTGGTGCATCTACCAGGGGATCTTTAACGATGTGGCCGAGATGTGGTTGGATCCCGGCATGCGCGACTACTATGTTGAACCGTTGCCCGCTATCTATGACCGTATGATGCGCGCCCCGAGAATTGCGGGCACCCAGATTTGGGCATGGTCAGACGACATCTTCTGCGTGCCTAATCGCGGCCTGGAGTATGGCCGCGGGACCACCCGCAGCCATTTCATTGAGAATGAATACCGCCTGCCCGACCGTGGCCTGGTGGGTGACGCCCCCTGGGGCGTCGTGGACGGGTGGCGGCGCAAGAAACCCGAATTCTGGATTACGAAGAAGCTCCACTCGCCCGTGAAGCTTAAGGAAGGCCCAATTGCTCTGCCAGGCGCAAATTCTGAACTGCCCCCTCACCCCGGCCCTCTCCCCCTCGGCGGGGGAGAGGGGAAACCCAAAGGATTGCCGATGATTCTCCCTCTCCCCCGCCGAGGGGGAGAGGGCTGGGGTGAGGGGGGCGGCAGGGCTGGTGCCACGACTCCCCACGCTCTGTCTGACGGTCACACGATTCTCCTGGCCGCCGAAAACCAATACGACTTCACCGATCTTTCCGAGCTCCGCCTCGAGTGGCAGATCAACGCCGAGCACGGCATCGCGCACGCGACCGGCAGCCCGCATCAGATGGGGCAGATCGAAATCAGGCCGGCCCATGCCCCGGCGGCCGGTGAAGTTCTGGAGCTCAGCATCCACGATCACCAGGGCCGCCTGGTGGATAGCTATAGGTTTCCAATCGGCCAGGCTATTGAACAAATGCCGGCCTTACGGGGTCCAGCGCCCGCGCCGCTGAGAATTATTCACGATAACGTGCTCGCCGGCCCGGGCATTCGTGTGGTCGGCGACGACTTTGACCTGCTCTTCGATCAGGACAGTGGCGGCCTCAGACGCGGCGTCGCCTTTGGCCAGGCGTTGTTACTAGACCTGCCGCGAATCCATCTTCTGCCGGCAGCCGAGCCGCTACATTCTCTGCCCAATCCCCTGACCTGGCGCCTGCAAAAGCTCGACGTGCAACCGGAGGGCCCGAATGTCCGCGTCCGCATTCAAGGCACCTACGAGCACCAGGAAGGCGGCTACGACCTCCTGATTACGCCCGAAGGCGCCCTGACCGTGCAGTCCGAGTTCAAGTACTCGGGGGATAAGCTGCTGGTGAGCGAGGCCGGGTTGGTGCTCTCCACGCCCAAAGACTGCGACTGCCTCCGTTGGCAGCGCCAGGCTGAGTGGAGCGTGTACCCTCAGGACCACATTGGCCGGCCCTTGGGGGAAACACGTGCCTTTGCGGACCATTCAGACCAGTTGCCGCCGCGTTGGCCCTGGTCGGAGGACAACTCCCCCATGGGCTGCAACAATTTTCGTAGCACCAAACGCCATATCCGCTGGGCGTCCCTTTCTTATCCGCATGGCCCCGGCATCTGGGCAGAATCTGACGGCACCCAACACGTCCGCGCCGAAGTCGAATCCGACCGCATCGCCTTCCACATCAATGACTGGTTCGGCGGCACCCACGTCGGTTGGTGGGAATGGATCAGCAACTACGGCGAAGGCAAGACCCTCAACCCCGGCGACACAATCAAGTCCACCCTCCGCCTCAGGTTGGCACAGAACACTGGGACAGAATGACGCTACAATCGGCTATGGGTGCCGGGCATGGGCCTCCCTTCCCATGAACCCCAGGAACATCCAACATCCAGCATCCATCACCCAACGTTCATCGGTTGTGCGGGCGTCGGCTCTTGGATGTTCGATGTTGGATGTTGGTTGTTGGATGTTCTCGTCCGTCGGCTCAGGGATGCAAAGCGCGAACACCGGTATTTGGGGAATTCTCTCCCTGACCACGTTCTAGTCTCTCTAGGGTTGCGCCCTGGCATCGCCGGAGCATCCCCCAAGCAGTTCCACAGTAGCAAGCATGTTGCAAGCATGTTCCTAGGATGTTGCTTGCTTGTTCCTGGCTTTCCACTCCTCATATTCCCCCTGCGGCCATCCATCGCCCCTCCAGCCGGCAAGTCATAGTTTACAGACGTCGCAAGCCCTCTCAAGGTTACAACAGCATTTCGATTGGCGGACTTCGTCTCGAAAAGAACCGCGCCGCCTGGGCTGGACCGAACCCCCATCTGGCCACACCGCTCAAGTGCCGAGGCGGGGGCCCAAACCTCCGGATTGCCTGCCTGCACCTTACACGCATTTCGGAGGCTGCCAATGACTTGGGGTTCAAACCCCGGAGGGGTGGCCTGTGTATAGACACCCGCGCACCCCAATCTCCTTTTTGTTTTTGGGCGGCGCGGCCGAGCAGGGCTGTCGCTTATGCCCGGGTTTCCCGATGGCCGCGCCGCCCAAAAACAAAAAGCTTGGCGGTAGGTGGTTGCGGCCTACACACAGGCTACCCCTCCGGGGTTTGGGCAAAGGCAAATCCGGCCCAGATTGTCCCCCTTCTGGCGACGACCAAATGGGTCACCAAGATGCGTGTAAGGTATAGAGTTCCCCACCCCTTACGGGAGAGTGTTTGACAGCCTGAAAAACGCTCTGCTGCCAAGGCCTTGCCCGACAGGCTGCTGGAGGTTCCCGCCGTTGGTCGTCGGGTTCCCGCTCAGTCGCTGCCAGTTGATTGGCAAGGCGAGATTAGTGGCGTATTGGACGTGGTAGCCGCTCGCGTTCGTCGGCCATTTCAGCGTCAGTGCCGGCGTGCTCGTCAGCGCCAGCACCGGGCTCGGCACCCACGTGGCCTGGAAGATAAACTGCGTGGCACCCGAAGTGGTCGTCGGCGCCGACCAAACCATCGTTCCCGCGTCGTTGACCGCCCCGCCGAACTGAAACTGAAACGCGTCGTTGAGCACGACTCCGTGAAGGCTCGAGAAAAGATGCGGGCTGGTGGAAAGGCCCCCGCTGTCCAGGTTGCCGGCGTAACAGAATTCCTCGTAATTATTCAGGCCGTAAACCATCGGGTATAAGCCCGGCAACGGCCCTCGCGTGGATGAGACCAGCCCCGGGCCCTCCCCATACCGGTTCCAGAGAATTTCGCCCAGGTCGTTGATGCATGGGTTGTAATGGTCCACCGCGTCGAACGTGACCTGCCCTCGCACGGTGGAGAAAACCTGCTGGTTATTGTTCGTGTCCGGCGCCACGTAAACCACCTCCCCGCCGGCGTTGACGCCAAAGTCCGAGAACCCAAGGTTGATAATGCCGCCCTGCGTCAACCGGCCCCGGGTGGTGCTAACCAAATCCTGCCCGGTTCCTCCGAACGAATCGGCATAGACGACTTCGCCGCTGTTGGCGATGTGCGGCGACCCACCGGAAGCCGCGAGCTGGCCCCGCAGGCTGGAAAAAATGCCGCTCCCGTTCTCCACCGCCCAAACCACCTCCCCCGCGTTGTCAATCGAGGGATGCACGGCGTTGGTGATGGGCAGTTGGACAATCGCATACCCCCCGTCTTCGGCCAGGCACTCGGAAACAGCCAGCGACAAAAGAGCTGCGAGCAGGAGGCCGCAGGCGAACCGCCTTTGAGGAAGAAACCCTTTGCAAATCCGCCCCCCTCCCGCCGACGCGCGGGCAAGGCTGGACTGGGTTCGGACACTGCTCATTCTGTCGGAACCCTCGCGGTCCCACCCCGTTCTGTCAACCGCTGGACGCAGCCAACCCATAGCATGGTTCATTTCCGGGCTGAAAAGCAGCCCATGCTCTGGGTTGACCCCGTTCCCAGAGCACAGGCGCAAAATAGCACTTTAGCCGGCTGTGGGCACCGGACGCGGACTTCATCCTCCCCAACTGCCCGCGAGTCTCCCCGGGGCCTCGCCGTTGGCTCGCCGTAGTCACACTAACCCAGGGTTAGTGTGACTACGGCGCGCCTACGGCGAGGTAACGGCGAAGCCCCGGCGAAGCGCGCCATTCCAAACAAGCCGTCAGGAGTACGCAGCTTCGGCCTAAGCCATTGTGTCCAAATCTGCCAGCTCAGCCTCTGGATCAAGACCGCCGCGCGCGGCAAGCAATTGACCAGCCTCGATCACACCATCCGCGAGGGCAACAGCGTCATCGGCGACCCGGCGGGGCATCCCAAGGCCGTCGACTGGCAGGCCGCCTGCCCCGAAGTCTTCTCCCCGCCTGCCACGTCCTCCGTAGCTGCTTCGAGCGAAGTAGTACCGGTTGCGCCGAAGCCGCCAGGGG
>Ga0181538_10005696_pt1 | contig 11064 bp, 6 predicted proteins | sample PEATcosm2014_Bin_40_FD_119773 | JGI IMG/M metagenome (GOLD analysis project Ga0181538, IMG submission 119773) | Peatland microbial communities from MTU Mesocosm Facility, Houghton, MI, USA - PEATcosm2014_Bin23_30_metaG | ecosystem: Environmental > Terrestrial > Soil > Wetlands > Peat | place...
AAATTTGGTCAACGGCGGAGAAATTTAGCCACAGCTTCGGTGCGGGTGCGGACCTGCAGCTTTTCGTAGATGCGGCGGAGGTAGGTATGCACGGTTTCATAGCCGATACCCAATTTCTCCGAGATTTCCTTGTAGAGAAGTCCCTGGCTCAGGAAATCAAGCACTTCCTGTTCGCGCGGGGAAAGATGTTCCGCAGGTTGTGCCGTGGCCGCCGTTTGTTGAAATGATTGCACGACTTTGCGCGCGATGTGCATCGTCATCGGCGAACCGCCCCGGTGGACTTCCTGAATGGCTTCCAGCAGTTCCTTGCTGGAGGTGCGTTTGAGCATGTAACCGTTGGCACCCGCCGTCAGCGCATTGAAAATATTTTCCGTGTCTTCATAGACCGTGAGCATCATGATTTGTATTCCCGGCACCAGCGCCTTCAATTGCCGGACGCATTGCACGCCGTTCATGCCGGGCAGATTGATGTCCATCAGCACGACATTGGGGCGGGCCTGGGGCAGGTCTTTCAGCGCGTCCTCGGCGCTGGCGTATTGGCTCAGGCAGCGGAAACCGTCCGACCGGTCGAGCAGGCGGGCCAGCGTCCCACGCAGTTTGTCATTGTCTTCAACGATGGAAACGGTGATGGGCATGGTTCAATGCAGAATGAAGAATGCAGAATGATGAAACAAGAGCGACGACTGCGATAAATGTTTTTCTGCATTTTTCATTCTGAATTCTTCATTTTGTTCTGATCGGCACGGTCAGGCACACAATCATTCCGCCCCCGGTTCCGGGGTTGATTGAAAATTCTCCGTGAATATCTTCCATTCGCTTGCGCATGTTGCGAAGTCCGTTTCTCGCCGGTGTCGCATTTGCGTCCCGACCACCCAGGCCGCGCCCGTTGTCTTCAATGCTCAGCGCAAAATTGCCGGGCTGCAATTGCAATCGCACCCGGACTTCGGACGCTTGCGCGTGTTTGACCACGTTGTTAACCGCTTCCTTGAAGGCGAGAAAAACGTTATGGCGGACTTCCGGTGGAATGGTGATCGCCGGCAATTGGGCCGGCACATCAGCGCGGTAACGCAATCCGGCCAGCGCGAGGTATTCCTGCGCGTATTTGCAGACGTAATTGGTCAAGCCTTCCAGCGTGTCGTTGGAAGGATTGACCGCCCAGACGATTTCATCAAGGGAACGGGTCGTTTCGCGCGCGGTTTGGGAAATTTGTTGCGCGTGGGATTCAATTTCCGCCGGGGAATGCTTGTCGGCTTCCGCCATTTCGCTCAACAGCGCCACTTGCGTGAGATTCGCTCCGAGTTGATCGTGCAGGTCGCGGGCGATGCGGGAGCGTTCCTTTTCCAGCGCCTCCTGCTGTTCGAGCAATTGCAAACGGCGCCGCAGCTTTTGCGTGGAAAGATAACGCACCACGGCAACGACGAATCCCACCAGGCACAGGCTCGCGGCGGTGCGAAACCACCAAGTCTGCCAGAACTGAGGCTGCACCGTCACTTCAAGAGCATCGCCGGTTTCGTTCCACACACCGTCTTCATTGCAGGCAATGACGAGAAAACGATAATTTCCCGGCGGCACTTTGTTGTAATAAGCCACCCGCGTATCCCCGGCTTCAGTCCAGGCGGGCTCGTGGCCTTCCAAGCGATATTTGAATTGCACTTCCCTGGGCGCGGGAAAATTCAAGGCCGTGTAATGAATTTCCAATTGTTCGTGACCGGGTGGAATCGTGACGGACTGACGCCAGGCCGAACCAAACCGATTTGTTTTTTGCTCCCGGCCCCCGACGAGCACGGATTCAATCATGACCAGCGGCGGCTGGCGATTGGGCTTGAGGTCCGCAGGGTTCACCGACACCAAACCTTTGGTGGTGGGGAACCATAATCTGCCATCAAGTGTGCGACACGCAGCGGGTTGTGAACCGGCCGAACATTCGCGCGTCAGCAGTCCGTCGGTTTCGACATAAGTCCGGCAGGAAATGAGGTTCGCCAGTCCATGGGTAAAATCGTTCAGTGATTTTTTTTGAATTCGCATCAGCCCCGCATTGGAGCCGATCCATAGACAACCCGCGTCGTCTTCGATGATGTAATCCATGCTGTTGCTGGCAAGCCCGTTGTCCGTCGAATAACGGGTCCACTTTCCCTTGTAAAATCGGGCCAGGCCGTGACCGGAGGTTCCCACCCACAAGACGCCGTCCCGATCCAGGTAAAGACAGGAAATATCATTGCCGGGCAATCCACCTGCCTCTTTTTGATAGGAGATAAATTTCCCGGCTGTGAAAAAAAACAGTCCGTGGCTTTCCGTTCCAATCCAAAGACTGCCTTCGGCGTCCTCCGCGATGGCGCGAACCACCAGACCATCCGGGGTTGTGAAAATCTTCCAGTCTTCTCCGTTCCAGCGCGCCAGACCGTTCGTGGTGCCCGCCCACAGCCATCCCTGGTGATCTTCGAACAAGACGAAAATTTGCTGGCCAAGGATTTCCGCGCCGGGTGCGGGTTGAAAATGGTTGGTTTGAAATTGGAAAAGTCCTTCGTCCCGGGTTCCCACCCAGACGCGTTGCTGGCGATCCACCAGTACCGTCCAGGCACTTTGATGCCGGCTGACGCCAAAATCTTGCACGGAGTTTGTAATCCAATAAGACACGCCATGCGCGTTGAAAGCCGTCCACAAACCACCGGATTCGCCCCCGGATATCGACTGGACAACCCACGAACGATGTTCAGATGGCGTGTTGAAAATTTTCCTTTTGATTCGATCCAGACCCTCGCCGTCGGTTCCCACCCACAGATTCCCTTCACGGTCCATGCAGAGTGAAAGCACAAAGGCCGACGATAGCCCCTGCTCCGTCGAGATGTGCTGCCAGTTTCCATCCGCGCCCAGCCAGAAAACGCCCTCGCCCAGCGTGCCGACAATCAAGTTGCCGTTGCTGTCCTCGCAAGCGGAGGTAACTATCGTATTTATTCCCCACGGACAAACTCCGAGGTCGCGTTCCCTTTGATTGCCCTCCCACTTTTGCACGCGGCCATTTTGCATGTTCCAAAAACTGCCTGATGGGCCGGGTACTAATATTTTTGTGGCGCGAAACACCAGTTCCGTGGAAATCAGGGATGGATCGGTACTCATCTTACCATCTTGATACCGGCTGGTGCGTCCGTCCGCCGTGTAGAACCAGACGCAACCTGTCGAATCTTCGTACGCATATACAATTCTTCCTTCATGGCCGGCGCGCCCGATGTCAAAACTTTTGACTTTCCCATCCCGTACCAACGCCACACCCGCCGTGTCCGTTCCGATCCAAAGATTCGTGTGACTGTCTTCAAACAGATAAACGATCCGGTCGCTGTTCAAACCCGGCGTGTTGTTTTGATTGAAAACGGTGAAACGGTTTCCATCAAAACGCACCAGGCCGTTGAGCGTGCCGAGCCAGAGATAACCATCCCTGGTTTGAATCACGGAAATGACGGCGTTTTCCGGAAGCCCTTCCTTGGTGCTCCAAACATCCACAATGAACGGCAGCCCGGACTGGTCGGCCGCGCCCGCCCGCGCGGGAAAAATGAATGAACCAACGCACAGCAACAGCCATGCGAATTCCAGCTTCCTGTGTTTCTTCAGCATCGTTGATGGTTCGGGCGATCCGAACCGGTTGTAAGGATGTTTGAAAAAAGATACGAACCCAATACTGAAGATGGAAATTATTTTCCCAAAATCACTTGCCAGACCGCCGCGATGGGTTAGGTTTGCCCTGCCCGATGAGAACTGGGCGCGTGGCGGGTGTGGGTGATATTAAATCGTGTGTGATCGCCGCACCCGCCCGCTTTTTTGACCCACCTTCGGGCGGAGGGTTCAAATCCGCCCGCCGGTCGTCATGACAAAATAAAAATCCCACGGCCGGTTGGCCATGGAAGCTGTTCTGAAAAACCAGCCGGTTAATCACTGACGGTGATCTTGCGCGGCTTTGCGGCATAATTACGTTCGAGTTGCTTCTGGTTTTGAAAACAAAAAAGCCCCAAGCCGGCCGGCTTGGGGTGGCGTGGCGAATCTGAGTTTTAGTCAAAGGCATGACCGGCGCAGCACAGAACATCTTTGACTTTGTGCCGGACCAAATCCTTGACACAGGCGCGTGCCGGGCCGAGGTATTTGCGCGGATCGAATTCCTTCGGATTTTCTGAGAATACCTTGCGGATGCCGGCGGTCATGGCCAGACGCAGGTCGGTGTCAATGTTGACCTTCGTGCAACCCACGCGCCGCGCGACTTCGATGTCGGCTTCCGGCACGCCCTGGGCATCGGGCATCTTGCCGCCGTATTTGTTGATCTCGGCCACGAGATATTGCGGCACGCTGGAAGCGCCGTGGAGCACCAGCGGGTAGTCGCCGAGCTTGGCGTCCATGAGCGCCTTTTTAATGGCCTTGAGGCGTTCGAGATCGAGGTGTTGTTCGCCTTTGAATTTATAGGCGCCATGGGAGTTGCCGATGGCGACGGCGAGCGAGTCCACGCCGGATTCCTTGACGAATTTGACGGCCTCTTCCGGGTTGGTGTAGTGGCCGCTTGTGGAATGGCCGCCGCCTTCCTCGCCTTCGTCAAATTGCGCGCCGACCAGGTGGCCGAGTTCGCCTTCAACGGAACAGTTGTATTTGTGCGCATAATCCACGACTTTTTTGCAAATCTCGGCGTTCTTGTCGAACGGCTCGTGGCTGGCGTCAATCATCACGCTGGTGAAACCTTCATCAATGCACTGTTTGCACAGTTCGAAGGTGTCGCCGTGATCCAAGTGGACGGCGATGGGGACGTTGGACAGGCTGACCGCCGCCTCGATGAGTTTTTTGAGATAGACCGGGTTGGCATATTGGCGGGCGCCTTTGGAGATTTGGAGAATCAACGGCGCTTTTTCCTCTTCGCAGGCCTCAACGATGGCCTGGATGAGCTCCATATTGTTGACGTTGAACGCGCCGAGCGCGTATTTGCCCTTCAACGCCTTTGCAAACAGCTCTTTGGTATGTGTCAGTGGCATAGGTTTTCGATTTTATCTCGTTATCAACCAACCGGGATTTTCCCGACGGGAAGGAATAATAAAACGACTTTTCCAAAAAGAAACAAAAAATACAGCCACCGACCAACCAACCTTTGCCAATTTTTGACAATAAATTGCTTTGCGATTAGGCGTCTTTGCGCGAAAAGAAGTCCGTGCAAGTGTGCTTTCTCCTCGGTCCGGCCGGCAGCGGCAAGACGTTTCGCTGTCTCGCGGAAATCCGTGCCGCCTTGGCGGCATCGCCGGAAGGCCCGCCGCTGGTTCTGCTCGCGCCCAAGCAGGCGACGTTTCAACTCGAACGCCAGTTGCTCGCCGATGGCGCTCCGCCAGGTTACACGCGCTTGAACATTTTTTCGTTCGAGCGGCTCGCGCGGTTTGTCCTGGACGCGCGCGGCGTCCCGATGCCATCGGGATTGCTCGCCGAGGAAGGCCGGGTGATGGTCTTGCGCGCGCTGTTGATGCGGCACGAAAGCGAATTGAAATTGTTTCGCCAAAGCGCACGCCGCCCTGGTTTTGCCCAACAACTCAGCCAGTTGCTCGGCGAACTGCAACAGCATCAATTCACACCCGCCAAACTGCGTTCGCTGTCCCGGCGCCCCGACCTGCGCCACGAACTTCAGGACAAGCTCCACGACCTTGCGCTGCTGCTCGACACCTACACGCACTGGCTCGCCGAACACGAATTGCAGGACACGAATCGCCTGCTTGACGTGGCCACCGAAACACTGCGCTCTGCTTTCGACTCGCGCCCCTCGCCCCTCGACTTTCAAAGCCTGTGGCTTGACGGCTTCGCGGAAATGACGCCGCAGGAACTGGATTTGCTCGCCGCCGTCGTTCCGTTTTGTGGTCGCGCGACACTGGCGTTTTGCCTGGAAAACGAACCCGAAGCCGAAACTTCATGGCTCTCCATCTGGTCGCCCGTCGGCAAAACTTTTCAACAGTGCCGCCAGCGCCTCGCAAATTTGCCGGACTGCAACATTGAAACCGAACTGCTCAAACGCGACCGAAAGCAAAATCGTTTTACCGACACTCCGGTTTTGCAACGCCTGGAAGCGCGCTGGCAAAGCGGCGCAGGCATCCCGCCGGCAAAGACCCGCGCCGACGAGACGTCGGCGCTACATTCTATCCGCATCGCAGTTTGTTCAAACCCCGACGTCGAAGCAGCACGCGCCGCGCGCGAAATCCGGCGCTTCGTCCGCAACGGTGGACGTTTTCGCGCTGCCGCCGTGCTCGTGCGGAATCTCGACGGCTATCACAAGCCGTTGGCGCGCGTGTTTCGTCGCTGCGGGATTCCGTTCTTTCTCGACCGGCGGGAATCTGTGGCGCATCACCCCCTGGCTGAACTGACCCGCAGCTCGCTCCGCACGGTCACGTTCGACTGGCCGCACGATGACTGGTTTGCCGCGCTCAAGGCCGGTTTTTCGTTCGCGGACGAAGCGGAAACACCGCTCCGCGCGTGCGGAGTTGACCGGCTTGAAAATGAAGCACTCGCCCGTGGCTGGCACGGCGCAAAATGGCGGGAACCCCTTCAAATCGCGGAAAACTCCGAATTGTCCAAGTCCCTCGAACGGCTGCGCGAAATAATTTTGCCGCCCTTTCAAAATTTTGCCATGCAACTCGCGCGTTGGAAAAACAAGCCGAACGGCGGGCAACTGACCAACGCCTTGCGCAAGTTTTGGTCAGAGATGAAAGTCGAACAAACCTTGGAACGCTGGAGCCTCGCCGACCCGGGAAAATCGTCACTCGTCACTCGTCACTCGTCAATCCACCAGACCGTTTGGGAACAAATGAATGCGTGGCTCGACAACGTCGCCCTCGCGTTTTCGGACGAGGCGCTGCCGTTGCGCGAATGGCTGCCGATTTTGGAAGCCGGCCTCGCGAACCTGACCGTCGGCGTGATTCCGCCCGCGCTCGATCAGGTGCTCATCGGCGCGATTGACCGCGCCCGCAATCCCGATTTGAAACTGGCGCTCGTGCTCGGCGTGAACGAGACGATTTTTCCCGCCGCGCCGGCCGCGCCAACGATTTTGACGGACGCCGACCGCGACGAAATGAGTCAACGCGCCGGCGCGCCCGGTCCCGATTTGCGCGAACGCCTGGCGCGCGAGCGTTATCTCGGCTACATCGCCTGCACGCGCGCCAGCGAAAAACTCGTAGTGACTTTTTCGCGTCACGACGCAGACGGCAAAACGTTGAATCCATCGCCATTTATCGCACACTTGCGCCGGATTTTTCCCGGACTCGACATCGAAGAATCCAGCGGTGAAATCAAATTGGCCGATGCAGAACACGTCAGTGAAATCGCACCTTCTTTGATGGCGGTTTGGTCGTCGGAACAGGAGCGCCGGCCTCCGGCACGGCGTGATACGGATGATTGCCAGCAACATGCCGTGCCGGAGGCCGGCGCTCCGTCGCAGCTTATGGCCGCAAACCCTGCGGTTGAAACCGTTAAACACTGGGATGAATTGCTCGCGCTTCCAGCTCTGGCTGAATTGATGAAAAATCTGCGCGCTTTGCGCGAGCCGGATTCGGCGGAAAGTTTATCGCCCGCGCTCGCGGAAAAGCTTTTCGGCCCGACCCTGCATTCCTCGGTGAGCCGGCTGGAGGAGTTTGCCGCATGTCCGTTCCGGTTTTTCGTTCATTCCGGCCTGCGCGCCGAGGAGCGGAAAGTTTTTGAGCTGGATGCGCGCGAGCAGGGCAGTTTTCAGCATGAGGTGTTGAAAATGTTCCACGAGCAATTGAGCGCCGAAGGCAAACGCTGGCGCGACATCGCGCCGCCGGACGCCCGTGAACGCGTGGGTAAAATCGCCACTGTTCTCGCGTCGAATTACCGCGACGGCTTGTTGCGCACCGACGAGCGAAGCCGGTTCACCGCGCGCGTGCTCGCTGAATCGTTGCAGGATTTTGTCGAAACGCTCGTGACCTGGATGCGCGGGCAATATGAATTCGACCCGGCGGTGGCCGAACTCGAATTTGGTTTCGGCGCCGGCGGCGCGCCCGCGTGGGAAATTGATTTGGGCGCAGGACACAAGCTCGCGCTCCGGGGCCGGATTGACCGCATTGATTTGTGCCGTGAAACCGGCGACCGCGCGTTATGCGTGGTGATGGATTACAAATCCGGCCAGCGAAAACTCGACAAAATTCTGGTCGAGCACGGCGTGCAATTGCAATTGCTGGCATATCTGGCGGTAGTCCGAAGCTGGCCGCCGGAAGTTTGGGCGGGATTAAATCTGCCCGCCTTTTTCTCCCTCTCCTTCCCGGAGGAAGAGAAGGCCGGGGTGAGGAGTCTAATAGTATCAAAATCAAATCCCATCGCCCCAGCCCTACCCATGAACCTCCTGGGAGCGCCGGCGTCCCGCCGGCCAGTCGGGAGCCGAAACCCGGAACTCGCCGGCGAGACGCCGGCGCTCCCAGGAACTGCGCCCCGGGTCAGGAGTTCAAAGCGCGAATTCGTTCGGGGAATCGTTCCCGCCGGGGTTTTTTACGTGAACCTGCGCGGGCAATATGAAAGCGGCGGCACACGCGACGAAGCGTTGGCGGACGCGGATGGCGCTCGCAAACGCGCGTATCGTCACACCGGACGCTTTGACGCAAGCGCGTTATCCAGACTCGACCGCACAAACGCGGCGGATCAATTTAATTACAAGTTGAACAAGGCTGGCGGCGTGCGGTCGAATTCGGTGGAAGCATTGCCACGCGCGGAATTTGAAGCATTGCTCGACCGCGTTGGGGCACAGTTGAAGGAAATGGGGCGGGCGATTTTTTCCGGTGCGGCGCAGGTGGATCCGTATCGCAAAGGCCATGAGACGCCGTGCGATTTTTGCGATTACCGCGCCGTGTGCCGGATTGATCCGTGGACGCACCGGTATCGCGTGTTGCGTCCGTCAGCGGAGAAAGCTTTCGATAATTCATGCGTTTCATAATGCGGACAAGGCGCCGCCGTCGCCGGTCAACAGGCCCCGACTCCGCCGCCCGCCCAAATGACACGACAGTCGCAACTTCACCCCTTGCGCTTTCCACTTGGTGGAGATAAACTATTCACATGAAGACCATCAACACAAATAATATCATTACGAATTTTCTAACCACCGAGCACGCCGTGTTTTGCGAGGTGTTTGATGAGATTGACCGCCTCCTGCCTGATGTGCGGACGGTGGCCGAGGTGCGGCTGCTCGGCCGGCTGGTCGAAGGGGTGCTCTCCCGCCATGCCGATGTGGAACAGAACCTGGCCTATGCGGCACTGGACCACGCCTTGGCTGAAAAGGGCGAGATGAACCAGCTATACCAGGACCATGAGGAGATTGATGCGTGCCTTCAACACGCCACGTTGGCTGAGGAGTTCGTCGAGGCGGTGCGGTTCCTGCGGGCGGGGCTTAAGGCTTCCCGCGAGCATTTTCGTCGGGAGGAGGAATCGATTTTCCCGCTCTTCGAGAAACTGTTCGATCCCGCGACTCTGAAGGCTTTGGGGGTCGGGGCATCCGGCAGCGCATCGCCTCTGTGGCCACAAGGCTTCGAGAACGCACTGCGCGGCCGATTGTGGAATCCAGAATATTGCTATCAGTCGGCCCCATCGGCTGCGCCTCCCCCGCCCCACAATCTCCGGCGCGCTGACCTTCGCCGCCGCAAAGAAGTCAGTCCCGACAAATAGCAGGAGGGATGACGCACCTCGCAAACATAATCACCACCGCCGTTTGACAGCTTGCCGGACACGAAGCACTGTTTTTTCAAATCATGAAAGTGAGGTTTAACTTGTTCGCGCTCGGCGCGCTGATGCTGGCGGCTGGCTGCAATGCCTCGCCGACGAACAACATCGCTGCCAGGCCTGCAACCGCCAACTCAACCACGAATCAAACCATGAAATTTCCAGTCACCAAAACCGACGCGGAATGGCGCCAGGAATTGACGCCGGAACAATATCGTGTGCTGCGTCAAGCCGACACGGAGCGGCCGTTCACCGGAAAGTATTGGAACACCAGGGAACCGGGGATTTACCGCTGCGCGGCTTGCGGGGAAATCATTTTTACTTCGGACACCAAGTTCGACTCCGGCTGCGGCTGGCCGAGTTTTTATGATCTGGCCGCGGAGAAAAAAGTCATTCTGCGCGACGATGACAGTCTGGGCGTGCACCGCACGGAAGTGATTTGCGCGCACTGCGGCAGCCACCTCGGCCACCTTTTCGACGACGGCCCGAAACCGACCGGTTTGCGCTATTGCATCAACTCGGCATCGTTGAACTTTGAAAAAACCAATCCGCCGCCGAGTCCGGGAGAGAAAAAGTAGGACAGGCATCTTGCCTGTCTCTGACTTGTGAATATGGAGACAGGCTGGAAGCCGGTCCTACTCTTTGGTGGCGTTCGCTGCCGCGCGGAAAATTCTGAGCCGGCCATAATCGCAGGCGCCGCCCAGCGATTCAAATACGGCGGTGAGGTTGCCGAAGCCATTTTTTTCAAACGCCGCCGCAATCTTCTGTTGCTCCGTGTCCGTGAAGAAGCGTTTCAATTCAACCGGCTCGCCGCGTTCAATTGCCTCTGTCAGGTGTCCGTGGATTGTGCCCAGGGTCAAATTCCGTTCCTCGGCAATTTGCTCGACAGATTGTCCGAAACGGAAGCGGCGCATGGTGTCCCGCACCGAATCCCCAAGGCTGTTTCGGACAGGCGGGGCGGGCGCGGCGAACGAATCGTCGGCGAAAATCTGGCGCGGATTGGTCTGCAAATAGTTGGCGATTTCGGCGAGAAACACATCGCCAAACTCGCGCAGTTTCTTTTCGCCCACACCGCTGATGCGCGCAAACTCGCGCTCGCTCGCCGGATAATCACGGGCCATCTGCCGCAGCGCCACGTCGGAGAAAACAATGTAAGCCGGCACGTTGCGCTCGTCAGCCAATTGCCTGCGAAGTTTGCGCAGCCGGTCAAACAACACCTCGTCGCACGCGATTTCACCTGCGCGATGCGCTTTCGATTCAGGCGCAGTCACGGGTTTGGTGAGGGTCACTTTCCGGCGTTGCTTGAGCGCGGCCAGCCCGTCATTTGTCAACTCCAGCACGCTG
>Ga0181538_10005697_pt1 | contig 11062 bp, 9 predicted proteins | sample PEATcosm2014_Bin_40_FD_119773 | JGI IMG/M metagenome (GOLD analysis project Ga0181538, IMG submission 119773) | Peatland microbial communities from MTU Mesocosm Facility, Houghton, MI, USA - PEATcosm2014_Bin23_30_metaG | ecosystem: Environmental > Terrestrial > Soil > Wetlands > Peat | place...
AAGAAGCAGAACGTGTTCGACGATTTCATCGGCGCGGCCGAGTGGCTATTCGCCAACCACTACACCGAGCCGGCTAAGATCGCCATCGAAGGCGTGTCCAACGGCGGGTTGCTGGTGGGCGCTGCCATCACCCAGCGTCCCGATCTGTTCGGCGCGGCGGTGTGCGGGTATCCGCTGCTGGATATGCTGCGCTATCAAAAATTCAAGGTAGGCAGCTACTGGGTCACCGAATACGGCTCGGCGGACGACCCTAAGCAGTTCGCCTATCTGCAGCTCTACTCGCCCTATCAAAATGTACACAAGGGCACCAAGTATCCGGCGGTGCTGTTCATGTCCGGCGACTTCGATACGCGCGTCGACCCCCTGCACGCCCGCAAGATGACAGCGCTGATGCAGGCGGCGACGGGCGGCGATAAGCCCATCCTGCTGAAGTACGACACCAAGTCCGGCCACTCCGGCGGGCGGCCGGTGGATCGGCAGATCGAAGACGATGCGGATTGGCTTGGCTTCCTGTGGGACGAAGTGGCGGGGGCGGGGACCGCTCCCTGACGGTCGCGGCTCGGTAACGGAACGGATTCGGTTGCGGAGCGGATTCGGTTGCGGAGCGGATTCGGTTGCGGAGCGGATTCGGTTGCGGAGCGGATATAGTATTCTGTAACTGAGCAGATCGTGTTCCGGATCCAAGACTCATCCCTCCACAGCGGCATCTTCGCGTTGTCTCTCACCACCCTCGCGGTGCTCGTCTCCTTGCTGCTGCGCCCGTTGCTGGAACCGAATCTCTTCCTCCCCTTCCTGGTCGCCGTATTCGCCAGCGCCTGGTATTACGGGCATGTTGGCGGATTCTCGGCCACCGCGCTCTGCACCGTGGCACTCGGCGTGTTGCTCGTCGAACTGCGCGAGCCGTGGTATGCCGCCGGTCCGAACCTGGTCGCCTGCCTGTTATCCTTCGTCGCGATATCGATTTCGGCCACCGGCTTGGTCTCCGGATTCCATGCCAGCCGCAGCATGCTATCCGCCACGCTGTCGAGCATCGCCGACGGTGTGGTGGCCACCGATCGCGAAGAGCGCGTCACCTTCCTCAATCCAGTAGCTGAAGCCCTCACCGGGTGGCGGCGAGCCGACGCGCTGGGACGGCCTTTGGGCGAAATCCTGACGGTCATCGAAGAAAGCAGCCGCGAACCCGCCGGCAGTCTCGCCCGGGATGCCATCCGCGCACGGACCACGGCCCACAATCTGGGCCCGGTCCTGCTGATCGCGCGCGATAAAACCGAGATTGCCATCGAACAAAGCGCCGCGCCGCTTTGCGACGAGCACGGCCGTCTGCAGGGCGCCATCCTCGTTTTCCGCGATATTACCGGCCGCCGCCAGCTCGAAGAGCAACTCAGCCATGCGCGCAAGATGGACGCCGTGGGGCGCCTGGCGGGCGGAGTGGCCGGCGACTTCAACAACGTCCTCACCGTCATTACCGGCTACAGCGATCTGCTGCGCGCCCAGATCCCCGCAGGCAGCCCGCTGCGCCGCTTCGCCGACGAGATCCTCTACGCCGGCGAACGCGCCGCCGCGCTCACGCGCCAACTCCTCACCTTCTCGAGCGCCCAGGCGGCGCAGCCTAAAGCCATCGACCTGAACGGCATCATTGCCGGCATGGAACCCATGCTGCGCCGCTTGCTGGGCGACTCCGTGGAGTTGATTGTGCTGCCAGGCCCAAGCCTCGGCTACGTCCAAATTGACGGCGCCCAGATGCAGGAGGCCATCCTAAACCTCGCCACCAACGCGCGCGAGGCCACCCCCAACGGCGGCAAGTTGGTGCTGGAAACCTCCAATCTGGAATTGGACGAGGCGGCCGCCAAAAAGGCCGGCGTGAAGCCCGGCGCATACGTGATGCTGGCCGTCAGCGATACCGGGTCCGGCATGGACGCCGAGACCCGCTCGCGATTGTTCGAGCCCTTCTTCACCACCAAGGAGCATGGCAAGGGGAGCGGGCTCGGGCTCTCCATGGTTTACGGCACCGTCAAGCAGAGCGAGGGCTACATCACCGTCTATAGCCAGGTGAACTGCGGCACCATCTTCGAGATTTACCTGCCCCGCGTCGAGCCAGCCACGGTGGTTCCCGCGGCGCGCCGGCCTTCGGCCTCCAAGGGCTCGGAAACCATCCTGTTGGTGGACGACGAAGAGGGTGTCCGGAAACTGCTCTCCGCGGTGCTCCACAACGGGGGCTATACCGTGATCGAAGCGGCCAACGGACTGGCCGCGCTTTCCGTCTACGAGAAGAACTCGCACAAGATCGACCTGGTGCTGACCGACGTGGTGATGCCGCAGATGAACGGCTTCGAGCTTGGACTGCGGCTTGCCGAGAAGAACCCCGATCTGCGGATCCTCTACGTCTCAGGCTACCGCGACAGCCCCATCAACAGCCCGCCCGGCGAGCCCCCCAAAGCGTTTCTGAACAAGCCATTCACGCCTGACGTCCTGCTTACCAAGGTGCGCGAGGTCCTGGACGAAGGCGGGGGCCTCCGTCCGCTTGTGTGATAGTGCGCCACGCCGCGCTAAATAATGTTACATTGCAGCCATATGGGATCCGTCAACAAAGTGATCTTGATCGGCAATCTTGGCAAAGATGCGGAAACAAAGTTTACTCCCTCCGGCGCCTCCGTCACGAACTTCAACATGGCTACCACCCGCAAGTGGAAGGACCAGCAATCCGGAGAGTGGAAGGAACAAACCGACTGGCACCGCGTGAAATACTGGCGGGCGGAAAACGTCGCCAACTACCTGCTGAAGGGCAAGCAAGTCTACGTGGAAGGCCGTCTGGAAACCAGAAGCTACGACGACAAGGATGGCAAGAAAGTCTACACCACCGAGGTCGTGTGCGAGCACCTCGTGCTTCTGGGCAGCCGTCAGGACGGCGGAGGATCGGCCCCCGACGAGTACAGCCAGCAGCCCGTGTCCATGCCGCGTAGCGCCGGCCGCCCGGCCGCCGCTCCCAGCCAGGCCGCGCCGCCCGCGCCATCCGAAGATCCTGCCTTCAACCAAGGCATCACCGACGACGACGTGCCGTTCTGAGGTTGGCCGCGCCTTCGATCATGGGCAAGAAACCGCAGCGGCACACCTGGCCGGAGGCCAAGAAGCTGTGCCGCCTCAACCAACTCGATATTGAGATGGCCAAGCGCCTCGGCTTCGGGCCGGATGCCTTGATCCGGGCCATCCCCAGTCCCCAACAGAGTTGGAAGCTCGCGGTTAAAGACTGGGTCCACCAACTGCACTGCAAGCGCTTCGGCAAGGCGCTGGGCGAAACCGCGGATCCGCCAGCCAGCGACCAGCGCAGCCCGGCGCCCTGGGAGTCCGGTTGCCTTGGGAATTCCGCGACGGCGAAGCGCCGCCCTAAGTTTGCGCCCATGAGTTTCGTGCCCACCAACCGCAAAAACCAACGCTCACCGCTCCGGCCCGACGCTGGGCGCCACCCCCCAGAGACTGTATGAACTGACCGAATTATGAGATTTTCGGGTTTCTGATTGTACATGATCCAGGGAGGTACAGCAATGAGGGAAATCTCGTTCTTCCCCGTGCTTGGGTTCCTGTGCCTTCCTAGGAGTGCATTCATGAGCGGAGTGCATTCATGAGCATAAAAAAGACGGCGGATACCCGCGTCAGGGACGTTCGCATAACCTGATCCGTCACGTCGACATTTAGATGGCACCAAATCAAAGGCCGATTAGGCGCCAACTGGCATGGATGTTTCTTTAAACAGATCGGAGAGAATAATTGAATGCTCACGCTTCGGAAGGGATTCTGCCTGTTACCAGGTGCGGCTCTCGGAGTTTTGCTGCAAAATTCGCTCGCTGGACAAGCGAAGAAAACACCAGACGTAGCCCCCGTCAGGGCTTCTGACGTCAGGGCGTCCGGCGTGAAGGGCGCCCCGTCGTCAGGGTTGCCACCGTTTCTCGAAGTGATTTCAGTGGAAAGCACTCTTGCCTCCATTCACGGCTTAACCACGATGCTTCAAGTCGAAATGAAGGACGAGGCACTTCAGTTGCGAACTAGCAATGAAGTCGCAGCCGGACTACCTGCTTGGTTCTCAAAGGACTCCCAAGATGCCAGAGACATCGAGCAGCGTAAATATGGCGCAAAGTACCGATCCGCCATTGAACACCTATTCGCCGGTTTTGACGGCGACATAAGGTTTTTCGGTGGAAAATACAGCGATGATTTTCCCGTCCGCTTCGCAATTCGCGAGGGGAGCCTTGCGGTCCTTGTCACCGGGATCGTCTCGGCAAATGTATTCAATACCCTTAGAACGACTGAGAACGTAAGAGCCGCAAAGGTAGTGCGGGAAATCATTGCACCCCAACTGGCAGTCTTCGACCAAACGTTCGGCGGCTCGGGCATGAAGTTCTATGGGATGCTGGTCACCTACGGGAGCAAAGACTTCTCAGGACAGTTCGGTATGCCGAATGTGGAGTCAGTCATTGTGGTTGTGCCCGCTGAACAATGTAAGCAATTCGCAGAGGCCAAAATCACCGACACTGAATTGATCTCGGCCGGCGAGACGTACATGACAGACACAAAGCTGAAGAACGGAGTTAAGAGAATTAAGGTCGTCCTTGAGTGAATTTGCAACGTGGGGCGACGCTTTCCGGCAGTGCGCTACCACTAATGAGGCCTTGCGCCGTGCGGTGACGGTGACGCATCCCGCTATCCCCAGTCCACGCTGAAAACAAACGCCCTAAGCAATCCAGCCACCGAATTACCATCGCCGCCATGTCACGCTTGCACCGGGTAGAGCATCGCTCGAAACACATCCGCGGCGACGTCGCGAAGCGGGATGCCCGTGGGTGGCCCACCGGCCATGCCGAGTTTGAAATCCGAATACCGATCTGGGCGCGCCCCGCAGGGCCCTCTCCACGAACCCAAAAACCCAGATTACGAAACGAACCCAATTTGATCCTTTGTTTTCAACAAAAGCCCGAAAGCCAAATTCCACTCGGTGGAGGCCGGGCCTAAAGCCTGGCTTAAGCCCGCCTCGGGTTGTCCGCTCGGCCGAACGTAGAAACTCCAGGCGGTGAGCTTCAGTTCGCCGTCGGCAGGCCAAGAGCCGTATGGTTCCGCTTCGGCCAGACCGTCTGATTGGCTGTTTCGCTTCGCGGCCGAAATCCGTGGCAGCCGCCGATTGATCACTCCATTGAAAAAGCGCCGCGCCGCCCGCAGTTCGACGGCAGGAAATATCACCGGGATACATTGTTCTTATTCCTCTAATTCCCCGTTCCCCAATCTGCGTAATTAATTTCCCCTCTGGTTTGAGTTGTTTAGCGGAAATGCCCTCCAGGTTCCGCGCGGGCGGCCGATATCTTTAAAAGAGAAAAGAGGTTCCCTGCAAGGCCGGGAATCTCCAAGGCAAAACGAGCGATGGAACCGATTATTTTCATCATCCTCGGCGGGTTGGGGCTCTAAAGAGCACAAGAAATGTATGAACTCGGCGCTTAACCCAGCGCGTTAAAAACAAAAATCAGCGAAAATGATTGCCAAATCCACGGCAAATGCTGGTATGATTCTTTGGGGGGTGCTCTTGCAGGCTACCCCCAAAGAACACCAGACCGGAAATATTCCAGAATTGCAAAGCAGGGCAGGGATTGATGAGGTTCTTGGTTTCTTTATTAACGATAATCCCGCTCGCTGGAACGCTGCTACCGCTCGTTCCGCCGCCCAGGACGCCGCCCCTGGCAATCGCCAGCCAGAAGACTGTTCGCAGCGATAAGCTCACGGAACAACTCCAGCAATCTTCTAAGGCATTCGACGCGGGCGATTTTCGTAGCGGCGTCGCCCTCGCCGAGCAAGGTGATCGCGACGCGCTACGCACGGGTCAACCGAAAATTGCGGCGCAGTTTCGCCTTAATCTGGCCAGATGCCAGTTCGCCCTGCACCAATATCGGGAGGCGCTTCAAACATTTCTGCAAGCGCGCAAGCGGGCGGAAGCCTCAGGTGATAGTGACACAGCCGGAAGGGCGGATTTGAATATTGCCTCGCTGTATTTCAATCTCCGGCAGATGGACGCCGCCATCGAGGCCGTCGGCCGCGCGATGAAACGCTTGTCCGGCCCAGAACGCCTCAAGCGGCTCCCCAAATTGCTGCCCTACTTGGCTTCCCTACAGGCCCACCAGGACCGCATGCCGCAGGCCATTGATTTGTACAGGCAGGGAATTGCCGCCGCCGACCGCGCGGGCGACCTCGAAATGTATGCCTTTGCGTGGAACGACTTGGGCTACGAATACCTCGAACACGAGCACGGACACGAACGCGACTACATACCCCAAGCCGAACACGCCCTCCTGGAGGCGTATCGCATTCGCAAGCTCAACCGCTTTCGCGGCCTCGAAGGTTGCTACCGGAATCTCGGAATGTTGCGTTTGGAGCAAGGCGACCTGCGCTCGGCTTCGGTGCTGCTGGATCAGGCGGTTGCCCGTTCCGAGGAGACGGGCGGCGCATGGCCGGTCTGGGACATCCATTATGTGCGCGGCCGTGTGCGCCTGCGGCAGAACCGTCTCCAGGACGCCTTGGACGACCTGCGCATCGCTGCGCTGCTGGCCCGCAACTGGCGCCGGGAAACGTTTCCGGACGATGCCACCAGGGTCAGCACCGAGAACATGATCGGGAAAGTTCATTCTACGCTAGTGGAAGCCGGAAACAGGCTGTACTTCGCAACTCACCGCCGCGCGCTCGCGCAAGAGACCTTCGAGTCCGCGGAGGCCAACCGCGCCGCCAGCCTGCGCGCGCTTCTGGCGGAGCCGCGCGATTGGCGCCGCAAGCTGCCAGCCGAATACTGGGAGACGCTGCGGAAGCTCGAATCCGCCGAGGTGGAATTGCTGCGATCTCCGGGAGCGCCTCCTGGGCCGGCGGGCGAACGGCTTCGTCAGTTGCAAGGCGCACTCGTCGAGTGGGAATCGCGCGCCGGATCGAACATCGATGTGGAACTGCCCGATCTTCTCGAACACACCCGCCGCAGTCTCGGTACGGACGCCGCCTTCCTCGCCTTTCACCTGGCCTCGCCCGATTCCTACCTGTGGGCGGTATCGCGCGAGAACTTCGCGCTGTATCGCCTGCCTTCCGGCCCGAAGATTGGCGCGTTGGTGGCGCGCTTCACCAAGGCCGTCCGCCAGGGAAGCGCCGAAGCCCAACCGGCCGGTTCTCAGATCTTCCGCATGTTGTTTGGACAGCTCGATCCCGCATTCCGGAAAAAACCGCGCTGGCTGCTGGCGCTGGATGCTCAATTGTTCGAGCTCCCCTTCGCCGCGCTGATCGAGGACACCCGCGCGCAGAGCCCTGTATTCCTCGCTGAGCGTCATTCTTTGCAGATCGTTTCCGGCGCCGCGATGCTGTCCCCGGCCAGTCGCGACGGCGGCCATTTCGCCGGTCCCTTCGTTGGCGTGGGCGACCCCGTTTACAACATGGCCGATCCGCGGTGGAAAGGTTCACAGCCCGCCTCTTTGTTTGGCTTCTTTACGGCGCGCGCGGGCGATTCCACGGCCGGCGACGATCTGCATCTGGCGCGCCTCGCCGGTACCGCGCGGGAAGTGGCCGATTGCGCCGCCGCGTGGAGCGGTTCGCGAACGCCGGTATTGCTCGAAGGCGCGTCCGCTTCCCGCCGCCGGCTGGAGGCCGCGCTCGATGACCATCCTGCCGTGCTCCACTTCGCGACCCACGTCCTCGCTTCCAGCGTCGATTCCAGCCGTGGCGCGGGGTCCGGGCTCATCGTGCTGAGCCTCACCCGTGCCGGGCAGCACGAGGTCCTGGGCCCGGTCGAGATCGCCACCTGGAATCTGGATGGCGCGCTGGTTTCGTTGAGCGGCTGCAGCTCCGGATCGGCCGATGCGCTTCCCGCCACGGGTTTGATGGGCCTTACCCGTGCCTGCCAGGCCGCCGGAGCCCGTGCTGTGGTGGCCAGCCGTTGGCCGACTCCGGACGATGCCGGAGCGCTCTTTCTCTCTTTCTACCGCTACTTGCACGCGGCTCCGCAAGCCGGACCGGCCGTCGCGTTACAACATGCCCAGATCGATATGCTCCGGTCTCACACGTGGCGTTCAAACCCGCTCTATTGGAGCGCTTATTTCGTTACGGGGAACCAACAATGATGGTGAACGATATTGCCGACACTGAGGATGACCGTCCGGCTTCGGCCCAACCCTGCTGGGCCGCACTGGTCGAAAAAATCAGGCAAAACGATCCTGATGGATTGGAAGAACTGTATCGGGTTTTTTCGCGCGGCGTGCGCTTCTATCTGTGCAGGCAGCTCGGCCCCCAGGATCTGGACGACCGGGTCCACGATACCTTCCTGATCGTGGCGCAAGCCATTCAGCGGGGAGAGTTGCGCGAACCCGACCGCCTGATGGGCTACGTGCGGACGATTGTCCGCCGCCAGGTGGCGGCCCAAATCGAGGACAACGTTCTCAGCCGCAAGCAACAGTTCGACCTGGACTGGGGACTTGCCGTGCGCGACACCGGCAGCAATCCGGAACAAGCGGCCATCCGGCAGGAGAATCAGCAGCTTGCCGCCAAAGTTTTGAAGAGTATCGCGCCCCGCGATCGCGAGATTCTGATACGCTTTTATCTTTGGGAGCAGCCGGCGGAACAGATCTGTACCGAGATGGGGTTGACGGATACTCAGTTCCGCCTGCTTAAGTCGCGCGCCAAAGCCCGCTTCGGCCTGCTCGGCAAAAGGAAGGTTACAAGACGTCTGGTACCTTTTGATGAGAGGAATTGGAGGGAAATACCACTAAAGCGGTAATGGTACGCCGAAAGGAATATGCAAAGTTGGAGTTCGCCGACGGGTGTCACGCCACTGACGACGCACTGGAGCAGTATGCGATGGGACGTTTGCCTGAGCCGCAATTGGCTGAATTTGAGGAACACCTGCTGGTGTGCGAGTCGTGTCAGGACCGGCTTGCCCTTGAGGATAGCATCCGGCAGGGCGTACGCGATAAAGGGGCGGCACTCCAGCAACCCCATGACGTAGCTTGGTGGCGACTCCCGAGATTGGCTTGGGCTGCGGGCTTAGTTGCAGTGGGCCTGGCGGTCTTTGCCGGAATCGAGTGGCATTCCGTGCGCCATTCGCCTGCGACACCGGCCGTGATTCTGCTCCAGACCACGCGCGGAACCGAAGGCACAACGCCAGCCGCGCCCGCAGGCAGGCCACTCACCGTAGTGCTCGATTTAACCGGCTTGCAGCAATTCTCCGAGTATAAGCTGGAAATCGTGGATGCCGCCGGGCATTCTGTGTTTCAAGCCAGCCGGGCTCCCCAGGTCGACAAATTGCAGGCCACCCTTTCCCGTGGCCTGGCGGCCGGCGCCTATTTTGTCCGTGTGTACAATCCCGCCCGGGAACTCCTCCGCGAATACGCCCTCGTCGTGCGCGGCTGACCGTTCACCGCCCCTCCGTCGACGTTCTCTTCCATTCCTGCGCGCGCCGCGGAAGCCCGTTCCAGCCGGTACCGCCAAGTGGGCCAGACAGCCCTGCGACCGGCCGCGGCGGGCGAGCCAATCTCATCCGCCTCAGGAGCCGCTCAGGCACAGGCCGCAGTCCAATTAGCCGTAGGGATCGTCACCGTTATCGTGGTGCCCCGATTCGGCATGCTTTGTATGTGGACGGTACCGTTAATGAGTCGGGTACGTTCCTTGATGCTCACCAAACCGAGTCCTGCGGCCGCGCCCGTGCGGCCCGGCGCTATTCCCGCGCCGCGATCCGCGATGGTCGGGATCGCCACGCCAGGCGCACGCCTCAGTTGGACGGAGGCTTCTGTCACCCCGGCATGTTTTGCCACGTTTTGAAGGGCTTCCTGAACAATGCGATAGATACACAGGGATACGGCGGACGGCACGCCGCCAGACGAGCCCTTCCACTTCCAGCGCCACCCTGACTCCCGTCGGCGAGGAGAACTCGGAACAATAACCCCGTAATGCCGCCGCCAGCCCGGCATGCTCCAGCACGGCCGGATGGAGCTCGTGCGAAAGCCGCCGAATGCCTTCGGCCAGGCCGGCCAGCTTCTGCTGCAGCCGATCGCTCTGCGCGCGCCCGCCTGTTCTTCGGGAATGTCCGTCTTCAAGTTGCTCGTGGCAATGCTCAGAGCGGCGATTTGCTGGCTGAGGCCGTCATGCAACTCCCGCGCGAAGCGCGCCCGCTCTTCTTCCTGTGCGTTAATGAGACGGGCACTCAACGCCTGGATCTCGTTCTCTGTGCGCGTGCGCTCCTCCAATTCCTCCGCAAGCGCGGCATTCGTTGTGCGCAGTTGCTCCTCCGCTTGTTTACCGTCCGTAATATCGAGCAAAGATCCGGCATATCCAAGGAATTCCTCTTTGATGAGAACCTGGGCAAGCCCTGGCTGACCACCCCAACGATACTGTCCATCGGAACGCCGGATTCTGAACTCAACGGCGTACTCGCAACGGCGGGCCTGACACTCGAGAAACCGGGCGCGGCTCCGCTCCTCGTCTTCCGGATGCACGTAGTTGGTCCGGTTCCACTGAATGAGCCCCGCGTCCATGCCCAGAAAATCGGCGAATGGTTTGTTAATGAATACGTCTTCGTCCGTCGGCGACGACATCCAGAGATACGCGGGCGTGTCGTTCGCCACAGTGCGGAACCACTGTTCCCGCATCTGCGTTCATCTGCGGCCAGATATGCTTTTCTGGGGCCCAACGGGAACGTCAAAACCCGATATTGGCCGCAGATGAACGCAGATGCACGCAGATAGAACGAGCCAAACGGAAGTTGGCCTGCGGCTGACGATGGTTTACAGAGCGCCCCCTAGCTAGACCGTCGGCGGCCCGTGACCGGTCTCTCCCTTGGCCCGCCGAGGCTGGCCGAGCGGCCTGAAGTACGCGTACCGCCCGGATCTTGCAGTTTCCTTTGAGTTCTTCACGTCTCTCCACTTCTGTGTCGCACACCCCTGCTTGACAGCCACCGGGTGTTTCCGCTACACTCAGAATATGCTGCAATGCAGCATAAGAAGGAATACATGACCAAAACTACCAAATCGATCCCCGCCTCCGACGCCGCGCTTTCCTGGCTGGCCGC
>Ga0181538_10005701_pt1 | contig 11057 bp, 8 predicted proteins | sample PEATcosm2014_Bin_40_FD_119773 | JGI IMG/M metagenome (GOLD analysis project Ga0181538, IMG submission 119773) | Peatland microbial communities from MTU Mesocosm Facility, Houghton, MI, USA - PEATcosm2014_Bin23_30_metaG | ecosystem: Environmental > Terrestrial > Soil > Wetlands > Peat | place...
CTGGACCCGATTGAGGCGCTTCGATATGAGTGAATCGAATTGGCCGTTGCGACTGGCGATCGTCTGTGCCGCGCTGCTGGCGGCGGGCTGCGCGACCGATCAGAACCGGGAGATCGCGACGTACCGCAAGGTGATCGACGGCAACAAGCCCTCGACGGTGCGGATTGCGCCCGACCAGGTGGTGACGCTGACGGATGCCGTGAAGCTGGCCGTGCAGAACGAGGAGCAGCTTTCGCTTCAGGGCGAGAATTATCTTCAGGCCCTGATCAACAAGGACAAGGCGTTCGTCAATTTTCTGCCGACGGTCAGTCTCTCGGCCGGGTGGACCTACCAGAGCAACGGCGCCGTTTTGCCGCACCATTCGCAGAGCGCCGATGCCTCGATTCCGGGGCAGTGGAACCTGTTCAACGGATTTCGCGACTACTACAACATGAAGGCCGCGGATCAGACCATCGAACAGCAGAAACAGTTGATTTTCGATGCGGAGCAAACCGTTCTGCTGGACGTGGCGCAGACGTACTTCACGGTGCTGACCAGCGAGCAATCGGTGGACGTGCTGAGCAACTCGCTGATCGCGCAGGAGGCGAACGTCAAGACCCTCCAGGAACAGTTTCGGGTGGGCACCGCCCGGCCGCTGGACGTGGCGCAGGCGGAGTCCCAGGCTTCGCAGACGCGCGTGTCGCTGCTTCAGTCGCAGGCCGACGTGAAGAACGGCCGGGCCATGCTGGTCTATCTGGTGGATGCGCCGATTTTGAACAATCCGCTGCGGGATGATTTCGTGGCGCCGACGGCGGTTGGGCCGCAGCAGCGGTGGATCGCCGACGCCGAGGCCGGCCGTCAGGACTTGCTCGCCGCCGCCGCCGCCGTTCGCGCGGCCAGATACAACGTCGAGGTTGCCTTCGGACAATATTATCCGAGTGTGGGATTCAACCTTGGATACGAACTTTACGACCGGCCCTTCCAGCCGGGCACGATGTGGAACACGCTGCTTGACCTCAACGTGCCGATCTTCACCGGCGGATTGATCGAGGCCCAGGTGCGACAGGCGTGGTCGCAATACCGCGCGGCGGCGCTGACCCAGGAACAACTCCAGCGGCAGATCGATCAGAACGTGCACATCGCGTACGTGAACCTGGATTTGGCGCATGCGGAATTGACGGAACTGGAAACGCAGGTGGTCGCGGCGCGGGATGAATATTATCTGGCGCTGATGCTGTACAAAAATGGCGGCGGAACGTACCTGAACGTCCAGCAGGCCCAGGCGACGCTGCTCACGGCGCAGCTTGAACTCACGACCGAACAGTTCGCGCAGAAGACGGCGTATTTCAACCTGCTGCGGACGGCGGGCATGCTGAGCTACGCGTCGCTGCAATCGACGACGCGTCCCTCGGAAAAAGAACTGCGGGAACTGGCGACGCAGCCCGTGACCGAGCCGAGCACGAGGCCCTAAAGTTCCAATGGCCGCTTTCAAAGCACTTCTGGTGGGCGCCGGGGGCATGGGCCAGGCATGGGCCAGGAACCTTCGGGATTGCCCGGACGTTCAGACGCTCGGGTGGATGGACGTTCGCGCCGGGGCCGCGGGCGAGGCGATCGAGAAGCTGCAACTGAACGGCATCAAACCCTACGACAATCTGGGCAATGCCTTGGCCGACACGCGCCCGGATTTCGTGGTGGACGTGACGGTTCCCGAGGCGCATCGGGAAGTCACGTTGGCGGCGCTGGCCGCGGGCCTGCCCGTGCTGGGGGAAAAGCCGATGGCCGATTCGATGGCATCGGCGCGCGAGGTGGTCGCGGCATCGCAGCGGGCGGGAAAACTGTACATGGTCAGCCAAAGCCGCCGATACGACCCGCGGGTCCTGGCGTTTCGCCAGGCCATCGAAAAATACCTCGGAGAATTGGGAATCCTCACCAGCGACTTTTACCTGGGACCGCATTTCGGCGGGTTTCGCGAACAAATGCCCAGCCCCCTGCTCCTGGACATGGCGATCCACACCTTCGACAACGCCCGGCAGATCAGCCGGCGCGATCCCGTCGCCGTGTATTGCCGGCAATTCAACCCGGCGTGGAGCTGGTATGCCAGTGCATCGAGCGCCACGGCGGTCTTCGAGATGACCGGCGGCCTGCAATACACCTACAGCGGAAGCTGGTGCGCTCAGGGACTGAACACGAGTTGGAATTCGCAATGGCGCGCATTCGGCCCCGGCGGCGCGGCGACGTGGGACGGGGACCACGATCCCGTCGCCGAGCGAATCACCGGCAATGAGGGGTTTCGGTATCCCACCGAACGGGTCGCGGTGACGGTCGATGAGAACGTTCCCGGCGGAATCGCCGGATCGCTTCGCGAATTTCTGCACGCGCTGCAAACCGGCCAAACCCCGCAGGGAGAATGCCACGACAACATCAAGAGCCTGGCGATGGTTTTCGCCGCCATCGAGTCGGCCCAAACGGGCCGGAGGGTCGAAGTGGCCACCTGACCTGACGGGGGAATCTTGTCAAACCCAGATCAAATTCAACGGATGCTGCAATCGGCGGCGGCGCTGCAAAAGGCGGGGCGGCTGGCCGAAGCCCAGGCCGCGCTCCGGGAGGTCCTGAACCGACATCCCGACCATCCGGCGGCGGTGCATCTGCTAGGCATCGTGGCGGGACGGCTCGGTCAAACCGCGGAATCGGTGCAACTCCTGCGGCGGGCGGTGCGGCTTCAACCCCACTCCGCGCAGGCACATAATAACCTGGCGTTCGCGCTCAGACTCAGCAACTCCGCCGACGAGGCCATCACGGAATTCAATCGCGCGATCCAGATCAGGCCTGATTTCGCCGAGGCGCACAGCAATCTGGGCAATGCCCTGATCGACGTCGGGCAGTTTGACCAGGCCATCACTTCCCATCGGCAGGCCGTGCGGCTTAATCCCGACGACGCCAAAGAACACAGCAATCTGGTCTTTCTTCTCCATTATCATCCCGCCTATGACGCCAGGATGATCCATGAGGAACTTCGCCGCTGGAACCAACGGCACGCCGAGCCGCTCAAGAAGTTGATTCAGCCGCACGCCAACAACCGCGACCCCGACCGCCGCCTGCGGGTCGGCTATGTATCGCCGGATTTCCGCGAGCATCCCGTGGGCCAGAATCTGCTGCCGCTGTTGCGCGAGCACGACCGTCGGCAAATGGAGATATTCTGTTACTCCAATGTTCTCCGGCCCGACGCGCGAACCGACCAACTCCGGGGTTACGCGGATGTCTGGCGCAGCATCGTGGGGCTGCCCGATTCCCAGGTTGTTAGTCAGATCCGGCAAGACGGGATCGACATTCTTGTCGATTTGGCGCTGCACTCGGCAAACAACCGTCTTTTGGTGTTCGCTCACAAGCCCGCCCCGGTGCAGGTGACGTACCTGGGCTATTGCGGCAGCACGGGCATGGACGCGATGGACTACCGTCTTTCCGATCCCTACCTGGATCTCTCGGATTCGGATTTAACCATTTACAGCGAGCAAACGATCCGGCTGCCGGAAACCTACTGGTGTTACGGCGTCGCCGGCCCGACTCCCGATCCGTCGCCTCCGCCCGCCGTGGCGGCGGGGTACGTCACCTTCGGCTGCCTGAACAATATCGTCAAGGTTTCGCCGCCCGCGCTGGATTTGTGGGCGGAGATTCTGCAAGCGGTGCCGCGCTCGCGGCTGTTCGTTCATTGCCGTCCGGGAACGCGCCTGGATGCGATGCGAGAGCGATTTGCCGGCAAAGGCATTTCGCCGGACCGCCTGGAGTTCCCGAATTGGCAGCCGTGGCTGGAATACGTGCAAACCTACGGCCGGATCGACATTGCTCTGGATCCTTTTCCCTGGGGTGGAGGAATCACAACGTGCGATGCCCTTTGGATGGGGGTGCCGGTCGTGAGTCTAGCCGGCCCGACGGCCGTGGGACGCGGCGGCGCGAGCATTTTGGCCAACGTCGGCGTGCCGGAACTCGTCGCCCGGACGCCGGAACAATATGTACGGATCGCTGCCGCGCTGGCCGGGGATTTGCCGCGGCTGGCAGAATTGCGCCGGACCCTGCGAGCGCGGATGCAGGCATCGCCCCTGATGGACGCCCCGCGTTTCGCACGCAATTTCGAAGCGGCCTACCGGCAGATGTGGCGCAATTGGTGCGAGCGGGGCCGTTAGCGGACCTCGGGCAAGGGCAAATCGTCCAGTTCAAACGGGATCGTGAGCTTTTTCCGTTCGAGGGTCCTTTCCCATCGGAGTTTGACGGGCGTGTTTTGCATCGGCTGAAAGATGAGGACGAGGTTCACGCCCACGGGCGAAGGCCTGGGAATATAGTTCTGGCGAATAATGGCCTGGCCCTTGTCATCGACCAACTCGACGGAGTTGACGAAATCCAGAAACTGGGGGTCGCTCATGGTGATGCCGCGGATCATCACGGTCAATTGACAATTCATATTGGTTTTCGAACAACCCATGACGGTGAACGATGCCGGGCCGTCGTTCGTGGTGGCGCCGTGTGCTTGGGTGACGTCTTCAATTTCGAGGACTTGGCTGCGGGTTTGCGCGGAGAGATCGATCTCGCCGCGGAGGCGGGCAATTTTGCTTCCCATGCCGGGGACTTCGCGGAGGCTGGTCTGAAGGGCCCACAACGGCTGGCGCACGCCTCGCTGCATCATGAGTCCGGGGAAAAATCGGCGATTGGGCTCGGTCGGCATGAGCGAATGGCCCTTATCGTCGACGCAATCCTTGAGCCAGTCGACCATGCTCGTGCCGATCACGTGCAGCTTGGGCTCGGGGATCACGTTGAGCGTGAGCCACATCCCACCGGAGGTTACACCTGTCAGGTAGTTAATGTCTCGCTCTTCCCGGCCGCCGGTGGGAACGAACAGGAGGCCGCCGCTGGAACGTGCATACTTGTTGGAAAGATCGACCTGCATGATGACGCGGCCCGCGGCGGGGGCGAGCGTGAGTCCGGATTGCCCGACCCAGGGGGAAAGCCCGCTGGCGTCCTTGACGGCGCGCATCGCCTGCCAGAAATCAGCGTTGTCGAGATCGATGGTGGCGACGCGGCCCTCGGCGAATTTGGCGACGGAAGGATCGTCGATCCCCAGGTTTCCCCCGGCCTGCCGGGCGAAATCGGCCAGAACCTTCATCAACGGAGCCTTGGTGTAGTGCATCGTCACCGTGGCGTGTAAGGCCATGGCGTCCTGAAACCGCGCCAGCAGAACGTCGATCCGGGCTCGGGCCTCGTCCGAAAGATTGGCGCGCTGGGCGTCGCGCAGTTGCGGCTCGATCGACGGTCCCATGTCGGAGAGTCTTTTCTCCGCCAGCTCCCGAACGCTGAAATTCGGGTCGTCCAACTGGGCGATCAGCAGGGCGACCTCATCCGAAGGCTGGGTGGCCCCGGGTTGGGTGGTCTGGGCCAGAGCGCTCGCCACCCCAGCCACCAGCGCCGCCGACAGGATGATGAGAATCCATGTTCGCATCGGTGGGATCTATTGCCCCCCCTCATCCGGGGTGGGAAGCAAGGGGAGGTTATGAAACTCAAACGGCACCGTCATTTGCCTGGCTTCCGTGGTGACCTCCCATTTCAAGCGTTTGGGAGGCCCAACTCCCCCGGCGTTGGCGACGTACATCAGGACCAGAGTTATCCGGCCGTCGCTGTCGTTGCTCCGAGAGGTGCCCGCCAGCTGCAAGGTTTGGTCCTTGGCATCAAGGACTCGAAGGGACGCGTAAGGGTTGGCAATTGACGCCATGATCGGAGAGGTCGGCGCGGCTGAAATGAGCAGATGCAACCGGTACTGTCCATTTTCCGCAGAGCATCGTTCGACGGTGATCGCGCCACCGGCGGCGGATCGGGTGACGTTTTGCGCCGAAAGAAGATTGTCCACTTCAATCGGCTCCGACTTCAACTGGACAGCGAAATCCAACTCGCCCTTGAGGCGGGCGATCTTGGTACCCATTCCCGGAACGACGCGCAAGTTGGCGGTGAGGGGAATCCACCACTGATTCGGGCCGTAACTGTAGCCGCCCGGAAATGCCGGTACCATGAGCGAATGTCCCTTGTCGTCGACACATTCCCGAAGCCAAGTGGATTGGATCGAACCGACGGCGTGAAGCTTGGGCTCGATGCCCGCCCAGAGCTGGATGAACAGCACGGGCCGTTGGCCGAACTGCATGGAATAGTTCATGCTCTGGGGGACGATGAGGCAGGGACCGGCCACGAGGGCCAGGGAACGATCGCCCATCTGTCCGAAGAAACCTTCCATGTTGTCCAGAATCAGACGACCGTCGTTATCGGGTCGGGAATGCAATCCACTGGCGGATTCGATCGCCTGGAGAGCCGTCCAGAAATCCGCATGGTTGAGGTTGAGCGTTATTTTGCGGGACTGGAGATAATCCTGGATCTCCCGCCGATGAACGCCCATGTCCGCATCGGCCTGTTTGGCGAAATCCTCCAGGACGTTCCGCAGGGGCGCATCGTGACATTGGAGGGTGATGACCGATGGCCCGAATTCCCTGGCTTCGTCGATGCGCCCGATAGCCGCGCGAATCCGCGCGCGGGCTTCATCGGGCAACGGGCCGTCGAGCATTTGCCGCAGTTGCGGGACGACCGCATCGCCCATTTTCTCGATCTTCTGCTGGGCGCTTTCCCGGACGGCGTATTCATCGCTGGTCAGATCGTTCACCAGGGCCAGGACTTCGGCGGTTGGACGCGAGGTGGGGAGTTGGGCGGCTTGCGTTGTCGCGGCTTGTGTCGAAGGCACATCACCCGCGGGGGCGCGCGAGTCGGCCACGGCGGCGCGCGCCAGCGCGATCGCCAACATACCCACCCAGCCCAAACGCGGCGCCGTCGCCCAACGCAGCTTCATGCGGTCTCCTCAGACGATTCTACCACCCCTTTGACGCCAGGAACCTTGCCAGGTTTCCGCGCCTGCCAACGGGCCGTGTCCCCGCATCCTACGATGAAAATGGAGCATGGGGGAAGTATAACTGGAAACCAGAGTGGATGGCTCCAGTTCCCCGTTTAGTCGCGTGGCCTTGCGGCGCGCTCGAGCACGCCGTCAAACATTTCCGCCGTCAGCTTTCCGGTAAACGTGTTCTGCTGGCTGACGTGATACGACCCGATTAGCCAGCGATTTTGCGCCAGCGGTAACTCCGCGCCATGGGCGAAGGGTTGTTTGCCGGCGGGGAAATCGCAGCCGTGGCGCTGCGCCAGGGCGACGATCGCATCCCAGCCGATCTTTCCCAGCGCCAGCATGACGCGGACGCGCTTCAACGCCATCCATTCCCGGTCGAGATATTCGCGGCAGTTGGCGATCTCATCGGGCAGCGGTTTGTTCCCCGGCGGGGCGCATCGCACCGCCGCGCTGATGTACACGCCGCGAAGCGCCAGTCCATCGTCGCGATGAACCGACTGCGGCTGATTGGCCAGGCCCGCGCGATGAAGCGCCGCGAAAAGAAAATCCCCGCTGCGGTCGCCGGTGAAAACCCGCCCCGTGCGATTCGCTCCATGCGCCCCGGGCGCCAGGCCGACAATCCATATCCCGGCATCCGGATCGCCGAAGCCCGCAACCGGCTTGGCCCAATAATCCCAATCGGCAAACGCCCGGCGCTTTTCCCGTCCGATCAGGCGGCAGTATTCCCGCAACCGCGGGCAGCGCCGGCATCGAACGATCTGCCCGGTGAGCCGCGCCAGTGAATCCCCGCCCGATGAATCGGTCATGCGTTCAGTCCCCGCAGCCCGGCCTCCTGCCGCCGCTGATTCACTTCCATCCAAAGTTGTGCATCGGTCCGCAGAAAGCCGATCAACCGGCCCGTCGAAACGCCCAAAAGCTTCGCCCCGTCCGAGACGCTCCACCCGGCATATTCCAGCGCGTCAAGCGCCTTGCCCATCGCCGCGGGATAATCGGCGGACCGGGCTGACACTACCAGAATGGCGGGATCGGGCAGGGATGACAGATTGATCGGCTCCCGCACCCGCAGCGCGATTTTACGTCGCAGTCGATCCAACGCCGCCTGACGGTTGCGGTGTTGCGAGCGCGATTCGCCCGCCAGGGCCGACAACCCGGTCGGCCGATGAGTCAGCCGCACCGCCGAACTGGTTTTATTGCGTTTTTGGCCGCCTGGCCCAGGACCGCGGAATGTCTCAAGCCTACAATCTGCCAGGAGGTGTTTATCGGAGAGTTTTCGATAGCTGGTCATTTCGCCGGGATTGTAGCTTCCGGCACGATTATTGCTCGTATCTATATGCGGGCGCCAACTTCTGCGGTTTTACAGCGAGGTTGCACAATGCTTAAGCTCGACTCCGGAAATGTGCTTCTCAAACCATCAAATCGTCGCCAGTTAATGTCTTGGCTCAAACGGGCCATGCGTTTTGGCGAGCGATTGGGCAATCTGGCGATTTCCATCACCATGCATCGGGTCGGTCGGCTGGTGGAAGTCCGCGCCCACGTGGCCGATGGCAACGGGGTGATCGCTTTCCGTTCCCGCCAGGCCGACTGGCGAGATGCCGCCAGGCAACTCGTTCGCATGCTCACGGGCCACTTGCACGATCGCGGCATCCATCGGTTGACCGCCTGAGGGGTCGCGGTTGTGCGTTCGGCGGGGCGGGGTATCATCTGATCTCGCGGCGCTTCGGCGTCGCCGTCGATGACCGAGCCGCCGCCCATCGCTGCTTCCGCCCTGCATCGCTCTCGCCCGAATCGCGTTCAGATAATTGTCCTGATCTGCGTCCTTATCGTCGGGGTTTTCCTCCGCTTTAATCGAATCGGAAATCCCAGCCTCTGGATGGACGAAATGGTTTCCATCGAACTTGCGATGGGCCATCGCTCCGCGCACGATTTGTTCCCCGATTCCGTCATCCGAACCGATCAGCCCGATCCCTTAAATCTCGCCGCCGCCGCGCCGTGGTGGGACATCTGGAACCGCGTTCAAATCACGACGCATCCCCCGCTTTATTTCCTGCTCCTTCGATGGTGGATGGATCTTTTCGGCGCCGGCCCCGCCGCCACGCGCTGCCTCTCGGCAATTCTGTCCCTCGCGGGCATCGCGGTCTTCTTCGACGTATGCAGGCTTCTGCATGGCCCGCGAGTCGGCTTGCTCGCGGTGTGCCTGATGGCGCTGGCCATCGGCCAGCTCGATATCGCCCAGGAAGTGCGCAGCTATCCGCTTCTGATTCTTCTGGGCATGAGTTGCTGCGATGTGCTGGTGCGGATCGCTGTTTCCGGGGCGACGCTCCGACGACTGATCTTCCTTGCTTTCCTGCTGGCCTCGATGCTCCTCACCCACTATTTTGCCGCCGGCGCATTTTCTGCCATGGGGGTTTACGCGGTGATTCGGCTTTGCCGCCGCGACCGCCGCCGGACGCTCGCCGCTTTTTTCGCCGCCGCCGCCATTTCCGTCGCCGCCTGGGGATACCAGTGTTATCGCCAAATGCGCACGCTTCCCAATTTCGATCCCAGCTATCTTCGCGATTCAAGCCCCAACCATGCATCCCATGTGTTGCTTTGCATCGCCGAATTGCCGCTGAAATACTGCTTTGGCGAGGTTTTCGCGGAGCGTCTGCCCCTGGTCGCTCATGTCGTCGCCTCGGGCGTTGCCGTCGTGTTGATGCTTCGCCTGCGCCACCGGCCCGTTCTGCTTTTGTGGGTCTTGTGGAGTGTAGGGATCGTTCTGTTTGTTGCCGCGTTGGATTTGACGCATCATTCCCTCTTCTTGCAGTACGCCCGTTACACCGTGCTGGCCAGCCCCGCGCTCTATGCGATCCTCGCCAGCGTCCATTGGCCGAGATTCAAATACTTCGCTGATTTGTTCCCGCTCGCCGTCCTCGCATCGTTGGCCCTTACGGCCGGATTCCGGGCGCAACGCGGCGTTCCGGCCAAACAGGATTTTCAGCGTCTTTCCCAGATCGTTGATACTTACGCGGACCGGCATGAATTGTTGATCTTCTATAACGACAGCGGCTGGGTCTCTCCCGGCGTCTGGTACATGGGATACAAGTATTATTCCCCCGATTCAGCCCATCCCTGGGTCACGCTTCACCATGCGCCCGATTCGAATCTGCTCGGTCAGCTTGCGACACGCCGGACGTTCTGGCTTATCGGTCCAGCGCCGGAGATTTACGGCGCCGCTCTTTTTCCTCGCTGGCAACCCGACGTGGTTTGGCATACCACGGCCGGCGGCGTCTGTCTCATGCGAAATACCGCCCGGCCGGATTCTGTCCGTTGATCCCCGACCCTTGTATCATGGGTCCCCGAAACACGCCGGATTGGTGATGACTCAACCTTCCATCGTCCGCTCACCCTCCCGCGCCAAGTTGGCCATCCTTGCCGCCATTCTTCTCATCGCAGGTTGCCTTCGCTTTTATCATATCGCCGGACCCAGCCTGTGGATGGACGAACTTTGGTCCATCGAGATGTCCGTCGGCCGAGGCTCGCTCCACGATCATCTCCCCACCGGCGTCATTCAAACCGCTCCACTGAATCTGACGGATATTTCCACCGCCCCGGCCTGGCCGAAAATCTGGACTCACCTCAACGGCTACCCGCATCCTCCGCTTTACCTCGTCGCGCTTCGCTGGTGGATGGATCTGTTTGGAACCAGCCCCCTGGCCATCCGCTCGTTGTCGGCAATCCTTTCCATTGCCGCGATTGCCGTGCTCTTTGATCTTTGCCGGCTCCTCGGCCCGCCAAGGATCGCGCTTCTGGCCGCCGCCGTCATGGCGCTGGCCATCGGCCAACTTGATTTCGCGCAGGAGGCTAGGAGTTATCCGATGTTGATCCTGCTCAGTCTCGGCGCCGCCGACCTGCTGGTTCGAATCGAATTGTTCGGGATCAAACCGGCAAGGATGGTCGGCCTGCTGGTGCTTTGCTCGGCGGCGATCTTGACCCATTATCTGGCCGTCGGCGCGATGGTCGCCCTTGGCGCTTACGCGCTGATTCACTTGCGGGGCCGCGCCCGATGGGCGGCGGTCGGCGCATTGGCCGCCGCCGGAGTTCTGGTCTTGGCCGTCTGGGGATACCGGCTCCCCCGGCAGATTGCTTCCCTTCCCTCCGTTCATCCCCAATATCTTTCCGA
>Ga0181538_10005703_pt1 | contig 11054 bp, 12 predicted proteins | sample PEATcosm2014_Bin_40_FD_119773 | JGI IMG/M metagenome (GOLD analysis project Ga0181538, IMG submission 119773) | Peatland microbial communities from MTU Mesocosm Facility, Houghton, MI, USA - PEATcosm2014_Bin23_30_metaG | ecosystem: Environmental > Terrestrial > Soil > Wetlands > Peat | place...
AGGCGTCGTGTTGGACTCGCTGTTGGAAGACCGGATTGTCGCCGAGGCAAGCCAGAACCCGGAAGATCGCGCGCTCATCGAACAATTGGGGCCGGCCAAACAACAACTGACCCAATTGTTGATGACCGTGCCGAAAGACTTGAAACCGGAAACCCTGAAAAGTCGTGCTGAAATGCGTGACAAACTTTTGCGCCAGGTCGAACAACTGGAAGGCGCACTGGCCCAAAAGGTGGCCGGATTTGGACACGCTCGCCGTGCCCTGACCGTGACGGTGGAAGAAGTCCAGAAAGCGATTCCCCCGCAAACGGCCTTGGTTGAATTCATCCGCTATCATCATTATCTCGGACGACAACAATGGGAAGACCGCTATGGCGCGGCCATTCTGGCTTCCAATGGAGAACCAAAATGGGTTTGTCTCGGCGCCGCTGCGGCCATCGAAAAGAATGTGATCATCTGCCAGCATTCGGTTCGGGAAAAAGAAGGAAAGGACGAGGCATTGCTCTCCACCGCACTCCACGGGTTGTATAAACAGGTCTGGGAACCGCTCGCATCGGTTTTACCAGCGGCTGGGAAAACCATCGTCATCAGCCCGGATGCCAGTTTAAACTTTATTTCCTTCGCCACCCTTTTGACGCTGGACAATAAGTTTCTGGCAGAGAAGTCTTCCATCCGATACATTGCCAGCGGCCGTGATTTATTGCGTGAACCCGTCCAGTCATCGAGCCAGGACATGGTCGTGTTTGCCGCACCCGATTATGTTGCAGGCGGTGAAATCAACTGGCCGCAGAGCGGAGTGCAATTACTGCCCCTTCCCTACTTCGCGAAGAATGCGGCTGCATTGGAAGCTGAAGTCAAAAAGTGGAACTGGCCGATTCAGATATATTCAGGAGCCGAAGCCAGCGAAGTCCAACTGCGAGCCATTCACTCTCCCCGCATCCTGCATTTTTCGACACACGGGTTCTTTTTGCCGGAAACCATGGGTGGTCCGGCACGTTTTTCATTTCTGGGTTTGGTGATTGATTCAAAAGGATCACAGCAGCAGGTCATCTTGAAAAATCCGATGTATCGCAGTGGCATTGCGCTTGCCGGAGCGCAGGTGACCTTGGATGCATGGAAACGCGGCGAGACTCCACCGACCGATAGCGATGGCATCCTCACCGCGGAGGAAGTCGGCGATTTGGACCTGCACGGCACCTGGCTGGTGGTTCTTTCGGCTTGTGACACAGGAATCGGCACCCCGAGATCCGGGGAAGGCGTCATGGGATTGCGCCGGGGATTTGTTCAGGCCGGTGCCCAAAACTTGTTGATGACGCTTTGGCCGGTGTTTGACGTGCCCAGCGGTGAACTAATGTTGGACTTTTATTCAGCCCTGCATCAAAACAACAATCCATCCGAAGCCCTGGCAAAAGTTCAAAGAGATTGGCTGGTAAAACTTCGTTCAAAATACGGACTGCTGCCTGCCGTTGTCATGGCTGGTGCGTTCATCGTCAATTCACAGGGGCCAATCCAGTAATTGAATTATCGTTCATGTAAAATTGTGCCCCAAGCGATTTAACAGGCGGTCGGAAAGCGTCGTCTTCCCATGATCAATATGGGCGATGATGCTGAAATTGCGAATATGCGCTGCGTCCATTCTTTTAAAGACCGGTGATGGGTGACACGTGACACGTGACAAGATGTTGCTGGCGTGTGATTCATTTCACCTGCCACCTGTCACTTGCCACCTTTGACGGAACTTCAAAGCAGGATAACCGGAAAGCGGGTGAAGAAAAGGAAATTCCCCTGACCTCTCCCCCGGGGAGAGGATTTAATCTGTTAGCTTTCTGGTTGCTTGGCAGCCCGTCCGGCAAATCCAGTCGCGCGGATTTTCAATGGGACGGCTAATGATTCTCCTACTTCGTGGTGATGACTGCCAATAACTTAAAACTACTGGCTTAAGCGGTAAAACATCTGCATGCTGGAAATGGCATTGGTCACAGCGTTCTGGCCGTTAACAATGGACGGTGCCGGAGAATTGGCACTCCAGACCGCCTGTGAAACAAAGTTCGTGGTGGATTGCAACGTGATTCCAGGGGCATAAGTCGGCCACGTCAAAATCACATTTGTTCCGGTATAAATTATTGTCAACTGCGGCGGCGGCAACGAAATACTGAATACCGTGCCATTGCCCGAACTGCCGCCACCACTCGCCGTCCCATAAAGGATGTTACCAGATAAAATCACGTCGTTCGGATCAACTCCATCGCTGCCACCAGTGAAACCATGCAGGACTCTAAAACCCGTGCCATCAGTGTTGACGGCGAACACAGAGCCAGCCGTCCCGTACAGGGTATTGTCAGATATAATTAATCCGGCATACGGATAAGATCCGTCGTTGACGCTGCTAAAATTATACAGGTTTGTAAAACCCGTACCATTTGTGTTGACGGCGAATACCGTGCCAAAGCCGAAACTGCCACCACTACTCGCCGTCCCATACAGGGTGTTACCAGATAAAATCAATCCGGCTTTTGGTTGAACACCGTCGCTGTTGGTATAGACACCTACAGAATTTGTTTTGCATGCCGTGAAGCTATGCAGGGTCATAAAACCAGTGCCATTGGTATTGACGGCGAATACTGTGCCATTGCCAGAACTGCCGCCTAAAACCGCCGTTCCATACAGGATGTTGCTCGATAAAATCAAGCCATTCGGACCAACTCCATCGCTGTTGATCCAACTAGTTTGAGGGGTTGCCGTAAAACTATGCAGGGTGGCAAAACCCGTTCCATTGGTGTTGAGCTTGAATATCGTGCCGCTGGCTGAATTTCCGCCATACTGCGCAGTGCCATACAGCGTTGTGCCGGATATAATCAATTCTGTCCTCGGACTAATTCCGTCGCTGTTTGTAGGATTACCTAAAGAATTAATGTTCCATGCCGTAAAACTATGCAGGTTTGTAAAACCCGTGCCATTGGTATTGACGGCGAATACAGTGCCATTGCCCGAACTGCCACCATTTTCCGCCGTCCCATACAGGGTATTGCACAACATAATCAATTCGGAATGGGGGTTAGCTCCATCGCTATTAGTGCCACTGGCATTATAGCCGGCATTCCCAATGGTTGCTGTGAAACTATGCAGGTTCGTAAAACCAGTGCCGTTGGTATTGACGGCGAAAAGTATGCCTCTACCGGAACTGCCGCCGTAATACGCCGTCCCATACAGGGTGTTGCTCGATAATATCAAACCGGCATAAGGTTCAGTTCCGTCATTGTTGGTAGAATGTGAGAGAGCTGTAAAACTATGCAGGTTCGTGAAGGTTTGCGCTAACACCCGACCAACCGGTATCATACCGAGAGCAACGATCAGCGTAGGCAGAAGGAATAGATTTTTAATGTATGCTCTCAATGGTTAGCTCCGTATTTTCTTCCAAAGACATATTCTAGCCAACGGGGGCCAATGCCGATATTGATACTTTGTACCCGGAATCGTCACTAATTACTAAAATATTCGATTCGCGATCGAAGTGCATTGCTTGATATTTCGGTTCTAATTTTAGGTGAAACTTGTCGGATGGGCATTGTTCATTTTCTTCGAGAATCTCCACCGCCAATCTGATTGTACCCGTTATTCATCGGCGATAAGCCGCGCGGGCAGGCGGCGATCTCCAGCTTCTTTTGTTCAACGATGGTGTCGAGGATGTTCATCTTTAGAGCGTGATGCTCTTGCCGCTAAACCTTTCCCAAAAGCAGCGCGGATCCAATGCAGTAGTTTGATTTGTTGTCTATTGGACATTCATCCCAACAAGGGGCAATCAAAGCGACTGCGTCCGCAGCCTTACTGATCTTTTGTATCCATAGCTCTCGAGCCGTTTCAAAATCTGGTTTGTCAGTTTGTTTCCAGAGAGGAGCGATGAAAGCAGCAGCGATCTTCTTGCCGAGAAGTTCATCGATCAAATTATTCGCCGAGTCTTTGGCTGCTTTAAAGTATTTCTTAATATCCTCATCAATGCGGTTTCCGCCTTCGTCAATACGACACCAATCTTGCTTGGCCTCAATAAAAAATTGCGTTTGTCCCCGACCAATCCATAAGTCATTGCGACCGGACGAATTTTTCTTTTTCGTCCCCCATTCTTGGAGTACTGCCCAGCCATTCAGCCAAGCCGCAATTGCAAAGAACCCTACCTGTGGCCGTTCGTCGTGAAACGAGAAATAATCCGGATTGCCATCTTTATCCTTCGGGGCGCGATAAGTGTATTCTCTTACAACGTGCAGCCATGAGACCAAGGTCGGTTCCAAAGGTGCAAAAATATCGTTGTCATTATTAATGTATACTTTTAAGTGTGTCATATATTCATTCTCTTCGTCCTTCAAGCCTTGCATTCGTTTCAACTGGGATTTCCCATTTGGTTTCTTGCCCACGACAAGCGTGGGGCTTTTTCGTGATATTCTTCCTCTTCCAAAGGTTTGCAAGTCCATTTTCCAGTCCGCTCTCGGTTTTTCTCCGGCACAGGGGCGCCCAGAGCTGCTCAAGATGCTCGACATATGCAGCTTTCAAAGGTGGAAAAAATTCCATGCGGCGTTTCGCCATTTCAAGAACAAGTGTTCGTGCATCGCTTGAAAGCCTTGCCCACGTAAAAGAAAATGGTGTAATATTGCCATGTACCGATAATAATAGTTTTCAACCGGCTGGCAAATTCGCGTCGCTGCCGGTTGCATTTCCTGCCGCCGCTGGTTTAACGTTGAATCATGGAAAGGAGCATCCTTGTCGCCACGCCGCCAGCCACGCCGTTGCTCGTTTTTGACGGCGACTGCAATTTCTGCACGTTGTGGGTCCGCCGCTGGCAGCAAATGACCGGCGACAGCGTGGACTACCTGCCCGCCCAGGACCCGCACATCGCCGCGCAATTTCCCGAAATTCCCAGCCGGCAATTTGACACGGCCGTCGTGCTCATCGAAACCGATGGCCTGGTTTATTCCGGTGCGGAGGCCATTTTCCGCACGTGGGCGCACAATCCCAAACGGCAATGGCCGCTGCGTGGTTATGAAAAATCGCCGCCGCTGGCACGCCTTACGGAATTGGCCTACCGCCTAGTCTCTGAAAATCGGCCCTTGTTCTCCCGGCTGACGCACTGGTTCTGTAAACATAAGTCCTAAATATCGACACAAGTTTGTTTGTTCAGGTGGTAAAGCCGCAATTTTTTCGCTCACCCCGCCGAAGTTTTCACCCGGAGCCGCGCAGGGTCAGGCCGGCGGTTTGTCATCTTGCTTTGCATCCAAGTCTTCATAACCAACATCTCCGGCCAAACCTTCGACGATGGAAAAGCGATGTGCCACACACGCTAAGATGACGCCGACTGGAATGCTCAGAACTAAAAAGCCCAGAGACAGGATATGTCGCCACGAACCTGATGGCTGACCCAACCAATTCAAACCAAGAAGCGCGAGAACCACCGCGCCAAACATACCGCAAGTAAGCCGGTGTAACCAACGCGGCAAATAGCGATTGCGAATCATAAAACGTGTCCGTCCGCTTGACTTGTCATTGACCGCAAAACTGTGGTTTTGTTTCCACAACAACGACCCTATTCACCGGTTTCACCCATGTCCACCAGAATTTGGCCGGCTCGGGATCATTCAATCCCTCATCCCCGTGGCCATGTAGCGCAGACATTCCTGTCTGCGGGTTCGGGCGACATTCTTGTCGCCAGTCTGCGAACACGGGACTGGAAAGTCCCGTGAACCAGCAGACAGGAATGTCTGCTTTACAAAAACATTTCATCAACTCCCCTGCCCTGCCAAGACTTTCTTTCGAGCCTTTTGTTTTTAACTTCAACAATGATATAATGGCCGCGCAATGAATAGTAACCTGAGTGCTCCGCCCCATCTCTTTCAACCGCTCACCATCAAATCGGTCACGTTGCGCAATCGCATCGGCGTGTCGCCCATGTGCCAGTATTCTTCGGATGACGGCGTGGCCACCGACTGGCATCTGGTGCATCTGGGTTCGCGCGCGGTCGGTGGCGCGGGACTGGTCATCGCCGAGGCCACGGCGGTTTCGCCCGAAGGCCGCATCACGCCGGGTGACGCGGGCATCTGGGCGGACAAGCACGTTGAACCGATTGCGCGCATCAACCGTTTCGTCAAAGCGCACGGCGCGGTACCGGGAATCCAGATTGCGCATGCGGGTCGCAAGGCTTCCGCCGCGCGCCCGTGGGAAGGCGGCGCGCACCTGGCCGACAATGCGGGCGGCTGGCCAACGCTGGCGCCCAGTCCCCTGCCCTTCGGCGACGATTTGAACAAAGTTCCGCGCGCCATGAGCGAGGCGGACATCGTCCGCGTGCAAAATGACTTTGTCGCGGCGGCCAAACGCGCGCTCGCAACCGGTTGCGAATGGCTGGAATTGCATTCGGCACATGGTTACTTGAGCCATGAATTTCTTTCGCCGCTCTCCAACCAGCGCGCGGACAAATATGGCGGCAGTTTTGAGAATCGCATCCGGTTTCTTTTGGAGACGACGCGCGCTGTCCGGGCGGCATGGCCGGAGCGGCTACCGCTGACGGTGCGGATTTCCTGCACCGACTGGGTGGACGGCGGTTGGGACATCGAACAAAGCATCGAACTGGCGCGGCGATTGAAGGCGGAGGGCGTGGATTTGATTGATTGCAGTTCCGGCGGAACGGTGCCGGACGCGAAAATTCCCGTGGGCGCGGGTTATCAGGTGCCGTTTGCCGAACGCATCCGGCGGGAAGCGGGCATGGCGACGGCGGCGGTCGGCAGCATCACCGAGCCGACCCATGCCGATGAGATCATCCGCAATGGCCGGGCGGATGTGGTGCTGCTGGCGCGGGAATTTTTGCGGGAATCGTATTGGCCGCTCAAGGCAGCGCGTGCCCTGGGGCGGAAAGATTCACTGACAACGCCGGTTCAGTACGGCCGGGCGTGGTGATTTTCCGGCGTGAACTATGCTGAAACCAGGATCGCCTTGTTCTTTTTCAGATATTTCTCAACGGTCGCTATGCCACTGCAAGAGTTGGAGCTTCTGACGGCGTCGGGTTTGGCGAGTTTGTAATGCACCAACAATTTGCCAACCATTCCTACACGGAGATTCAATTCTGCCATTCGCCAGATTTGACCGGTTTCCAGTGGTTGCAGGCGAATGCGGCGCGTCGGCTTATTATTCTTCATAACGGAGTTTGTACCGGAACTTTCAATTAAACCAGTTAAATCGAAAGATAATTGATGGCGAATTCACACACTGCTCCGGAGCGCGGCTTGTCCCAAGCCGCAGCACAGCAAAGGTAAGAGCCGGTTGGAAAATATTTATGAACCGGTCTCCGCGAATCGAACTGCTGCGAGTTGAGACAACTCGCGCTCCGGTGGTCGTACAAATGCGTCGTTCCTTTGCCTGCAAGCTGTTTTTAGGTCGCAAGCGCTTTGCCCCTCAAAGGCACACCAAGGGCGCTGATCGCGGCAGCCGGACCACAACTGTCCCGGCGATTTTGTCATGCCAACCCTGCTTCTCCCTGTCCCAACCGATCCAAAAGAAACCGAGAAAAAGCACGACGGCGGAAAATGCCGCGGCCAGTCCGCGCACGAGTGCCACGAGAAAAGTAAGCGGCCCGCCATCCTGGCGCACCACCTGCAGCTTGAGCACAATTCCCCCGATCGTGGTTCCCTTCCATGCCCACAGGCCGGCGAAGTAAGCCAGGGCAACAATAAAAAAGATCGGCGGGCCGTTCAGAAACGCCAGCAAAAATCCGAGTGGCCGGTGCGCAATCCCGGTGATAAAACCCACAACCACCATATCCAGAAACGCCGCTCCCATGCGCTCCCAAAAGCTTGCCTTCGGATACGACAACGCGGGAAAAACAAACGGCGGCGCGGCGGGCGATGCGCCGGCGATTGTTTGAGTTTGGGGCGTGGCGGGCGGTGGATTGCCCGGAGCCGAAGCGCCCGGTGATTCCGTCGCGCCTGCCGCCGACCCGATTGGAACAATGGCCGGAGGGATGCCTGGCGCACTGGCGGTTGACGCCGGGGCCGCTGCAGCCATTGCCGCCATGACGGGTGGTGATCCCGAAGCCGGTGGCGGAGCCGTTGGTTTCTCCGGCATTTCGCGGCGCATGCTGCTGAAGGCGGCTGTGACCGCGCAACCCAAACCCCAAACACTGAAAATCGTATAGGTCAGCAGCCCCAAAATGGGGACCAGGTAAAGCAAAGTCAGGAGGATCGTGCCAATCAGAAATGCCACCAACGGCTTTTGAAACCCGGTTCCAAAGCGCCGTCCGATTTGCAATCCGAGCCATTCCAAAATCGCGACCTTGCCCACGACCGCGCCAAAGAATAAAGCGGCCATCAAAAACGGCACGACGATCAAGCCAATTCCCGTGACGGCCAGGATTAAAACCACCACCGGCACGAGTATTTTTGTCAGCAGTCCCATCAGGAACGTGGTGGCCGGCCGCTGGGTCAGACCATCAACACACACTTGAACCGGCCGTGGAAACACCGCCGCGACGAACAGGTAAAGCAGGAAGAACACGCCCGCAATGATCCACACAAAACCGACCTGTGGAGCCAGCGGTCGAAATTCAAACAAGCAATACTTCAACCATTGGGTCAGCCATTCAGCTTTTAGAAATGGTATCGGCAAACCCACGTTCACCTTCTGACCCTGGATCTTTGCCCCGTCCGCGACATTGAACTTGCCGCCGACCGACACCGCGTCACCAGCTATCTTAACTCCCGAATCCACCGTGAGCGTGCCCATGACCGCCACGGCATCCTTGTTAATTTTAGCCCCCGGTTTTAAGTGAACGTTGCCCATGACCGCAACCACGGCGTCGCCCACCTCGCCATCCACCTCCGAGCTGCCGCCAATCGTGACGACCGCTTGCCGGACTTTCCCGTGGACTTTTGCCGAACCACCGATGACCACTATTACGTCAGCCGAATCTCCGGCTTTTAATTCCACATTCTGGCCGAACATCACAATTGGCTGCGGCTCGCCTCCGTTCTCGTCTTCATGATTCGCCACCGCCTCGTTGGTTGCAGAGGCGGCTGGCGCGTTGGAAACGGCAGGAGTTTGCCCGTTGTCAGGGCTGTTCGTCAGCACGTACATTTGTGCATTCGCGGCGGCATCCGTTTCCTGGGCCGTTACCAGTGGGGCCAGCAACAGGCCGCAAGTGACCGTCAATAGAACGAACCATGTTTGTTTGGTAGTTTTCATAATTTGGATTCCTAACGTTTTGCGAAGGCGAGACGGAAATACACGGTGCCAAGGCCAACGCACATGGCATAGCCGATCCCCGCTGCGACCAGGCACGTGGCGATGACACCCGTGCCGAGTTTTTTCACCACAAGGACTGCCGCACTCACCAGCACGTTGAATGTATTTCCAATCATGCTGAGTCCGGAAAACCATTCCCCCACCCGGTGCAGCGCCAGCGTGGCGGTTCCGGTCTGCGACAACTGCCAGCCGCCAAGGCAAAGTCCGCCAAACAGCGCCAGCAACACAACGAGCGACGCTGCCTGCATGGCCACCGGCCACGTCTGCCACGAACGGCGATACCAGGGAACCCGGGCGCGTTGCTCGAGTGTTGCCATTACGCGATTCGCCAGCACAGCCGGCGCCGTCAATTCCGGCAGCGCTTTCAGTTCGCGGCTGATCGCCGCTTCCAATTGCTTGTTGTAATCCGGATTCATGCGTTTCCAGTCAGGTTGTTTTCCAGTTCCAATGTGAGGCGAAGCTTTTTGCGCAACGCCTCGCGGCCGCGGGAAATGTCCGTCTTCACTTTGCCCAGCGACACGCCAAGTTTCCCGGCGATTTCCTCGTAGCGCAATCCTTCGAGGTGATAGAGCACCAGCGGCACCCGTTGCGCCGTGGGCAGCTTTTGCAGGGCCTGCTCGACCACCGCGTGCCGGTCCCTGGCTTCCAGTTCCTCGCCCGCATTGCTTTCGTCGGCGAATTCCATTTCCGGCTCACCGTCCGCGTCGGGGTCGCCGGTGAAAATCTCGGAAAAGAAAGTCCAGCGCGAACGGTAGCGGGAAAGGTGATTCAAACTGAGATTGGTGGCGACGGTCTTGAGCCAGCCGCCGACGGTCGGACTGCCCTGCAACTCGCCGAAACGCTCGTACGCGCGCAGGAACACTTCCTGGGTGACATCCTCGGCTTCAGATTGATTGGTGAGCAAACGCATAGCCGTGCTAAATACCATGTTCTGGTAATTCCGCATGAACACCTCGAATTGTTTCGCATCTGTCATGGCCGGGCCGCAATTGTTGGCGGCTCATCCTATCCTCGAAACGTTGTGGAACGCAAAACTCTTGCATAATCGTTTGAAATGATGCTGTGTCATTGGCTGCTCAAGCGATCACCGAAACAATGCCTGGGACAGCCCCGGCGCATTTCCCGGCTGCGCTGCCGCGTGCAGGATGACGGTGCTGAGAAGGCTTTGCCCGGAATCGGGCCGGGGCTTTGTCGCCGCCCGAAATATCAACCAGTCGGCGCATCCCAGGTGCAGCCAATTCCTGCCCCCAGCGGTTGGATGGCCGGGCAGCCTTGGCAGGGGCTGGGCCATTTTGAAGGCCGGATTCACATTTGCTCTCGCAGAAAAACTTTTCATATTCCAATTCCATAACCCGGCAGGCGCACGGATTGTTTCAAAAAAGTTTCTGCCCATGGAAATCCGGCCGCGCTTGCGCCCATGGCTTTAAATCAAAACAATTCCGGGCAGATGCCCTGCGCTGGAAGGAGAGGAAATTTGCCGGCGAAGACGGCAAGCCGGCCTTGCAGGCTATTCTTGAATCAAGACCGCCTTGTTCTTTTTCAGATATTTCTCCACGACCCGCTTGCCGCTGACGGAAGTCTGGGTCCGGACGGCATCGGGCTTGGCGAGTTTGTAATGCACCAGCAATTTGCCAACAAGTCCCACCTTGAGATTCAATTCCGCCATCCGCCAGATTTGACCGGTTTCCAGCGGTTGAAGGCTGATCCGGCGCGTTGGCTTGTGATTCTTCATAACGGAGTTTGTACCGGAACGTTTAATTTAACCAGATAAAAATTGTAACGCG
>Ga0181538_10005704_pt1 | contig 11053 bp, 5 predicted proteins | sample PEATcosm2014_Bin_40_FD_119773 | JGI IMG/M metagenome (GOLD analysis project Ga0181538, IMG submission 119773) | Peatland microbial communities from MTU Mesocosm Facility, Houghton, MI, USA - PEATcosm2014_Bin23_30_metaG | ecosystem: Environmental > Terrestrial > Soil > Wetlands > Peat | place...
GGCAACATCCACCGAGATGTTTCCGCCATTCAACGAGGAAATGGTCGTCGAGAACATGTCCAGATCCCCGGTGAGGTTCACGTTGATGGCCGCGCCCTGGGTGATATAACCTGGGACCGTGGAAACATAATAATTGTGGAGCGCGGGATTATTGGCCGGACCGACGGTTTGGATACCGAGCGTCGAACCCAGGTCGAGGGTATGCGCAGTAATGTCAAACGCTCCGCCGCCGCCAAGGACGTAACCGGGGTTTGGCGTTGAAGGAGCGTTCTGGCTTTCATTTTCCAACAACGCTGCGGCGGCCGGGGTAAGGATGGACACGGTTTCTAAAATCGGGTTGCCTTGCAAGTCGAACTCGGGCTGGCCATACTGATCCACAGCCTGAATGACCAGACTCGTCAACGCGTTATAACCCGCCTGGCCCAAAACACCCTTGAGCGTGAGTTGCCCGCTGCCGGGATCGTAATAAAGGCGGCTGAACAAATCGCTGTATGATGCCCCAAAAGCCAGATTGAGCAGGGCCAAATCCGGCGGCGAGGACACCGTCACGCTGTTGAATTCATTCTGATTTAGAATGTCGCCGCCCACATAAAGACCTGAATCGGTGGCCGGATCAAGCAGGCCGCTATTTTCCAGATTTTCCTTGGCTGTCTGACCGACGTTGATGCTGGTCAATCCCGGATAAACCGTCGCCATGCCCAGGCTGCCATCCGCTTCCCGCACCTGGACCTGGACGCTTAGAGTTGGGTCGGAAGAAAGATTTTGTCCCTTGAAACTACAGTTGTTCATGTCGCCTACCACGTTGATTTGCGCGGCTTCCGGCACAGCCAGATAAAAATTGTTCATGTCGCCGGAAATATCGACAACCACCGGCGTCGGACTGTCAAAATGGACCGGCTCGGTCGCGTAGTCGGCCGCGCCGAAACTGGCCGAAGCCGTGTATCGCGAACTGCCGCTGTCGGACATGATGAGGTCGGGGACCGTGCTGGACAGATCGCCGGTCAACGTGCCTCCACCTGTCGTGGAAATATCCAGGCTGCCCTCCGGAGACGGGAACAAAATGACCTCGTCGCCAAACTCGATGCCCCCCGCACCCGACGTGATATTCAGGATGGGAGGATAGATCGAGGTTGACGTGATTGTCCCAATTGAGTCTGAACGGGGCAAGTTGTTGCCCCAAAGATGAACCTCATTTCCGGCGTTGAGATCCACATAATCGTCCAGCCCATAATCGAAATAGTGATACAACGATGAATTGCTGTTCAGAGAATTGAGGATGCCGTTGGGATTGCGGACTTCCTGCAAGTTGATGTCCTGTGCCGCATTCACCGTCCAACCGCCGTTAATCAGACTCAACGCCAGCTCGCCCGAACTGATGCCGGCATCGTTGCCCGCGGTGATGGTGCCCGTCCCGTCGGCGACCACGTAATGCCCCTCGACGTTGCGTCCGGCGATCAACGTTACATCCCCAGCTTCCGGGCCGAACGCGCCACTGCCCGCGTCGCCCGCGGTGTCACTTCGCGCGGGCAGAAAACTGATGATGTCCAAACCGGCGGTGATATTCACATCGCCGCCCGCTGCCGTGCTGATGCCGCCAAGACTGAAACCATAGACCGTGTAAAACGACTGGTAAAACGTGTAGCCGTTTGGATTGGAACCGGTGTTGACACTGCCCGACACCGCCGTGACGTTGATATCACCGCCGCCGGTGGTGACGATGGAACTGACACTGCCCGAGCTGGTGTCCAACAAAACATTCTGTCCGGCCAGCACCGTGATAGAACCCGTATCCGTTTGGATGGAACCGGAATCGTTCAAACTGCCCGATGTCGCGGTTGCGCTGATGTTGCCGCCGCCGGTCGCGCTAACTGAACCGGAACCAACATCAATGTCCTGTGCCGCCGTCAGGTTGATGTTCCCACCAGCGGTCGTTTCGACGGAGCCAAGGCCGAGTTGCGAAAGGATTTGAATATCGTGTCCCGCCGTCAAATTGACCGAACCGGCAGCCGAGGCGATGGAGAAATTGTTGAAGTTGGCGTCCTGCAACGAACCGCCGCCAGTTTGAATATCCTGCCCCGCCGTCAGGTTGATTGAGCCGGCGGTGGTTTGAATCGAGCCGCCGTTTTGCAAGCCGGCGCCGCCGTTCAAGTAAATGTTTCCCACACCCGGCTGGATCGTGCCGGTGGTGAAATTGTTTACCCCGGCCTTGAGCGTCACCGACCAATTGTTGGCGTCATAGATGGCGGACCCATCTTGAAAAATAATGTTATTGCCCGCCTCCAGGGTCAATTGCCCGCTGGTCACGCCGCCGCTGTTCGCGCCGATGGTGTCGCTCAAATTCCAAAATGTCCCTCCGGCCAGCGTAATGTCATACAAAGCCTGGAGAATAATTTGGGAAGCCGTAATGTTGGCAAAGGCGGTGTTGACATCCAGATCCAATGTGGTTCCGGGGTTGCTCCCCACCGACACGGTGCCACTGCCCGCGCTACCGGGACCGGACGTGTCCAAAATGATGTAGTCAGGGTCAAGAAGCAATTTCCCCGCCGTCCAGCCCGGCTGCGCGCTGGCATCGATGCTGGAATTCAACGACAAAATATCCGGCGCGCTGATTTCGACATTTCCACCATTGCCGCCTTGCGCGCCGCCGCTTACGTTAATCCGGCTGCCAGCTGCGTCGCTGTAAGCGTTGCCGGATTGCAGCGTCACAATGCCGCCGGAGCTGCCGCCCGCTGAATCGTCGCCCTTGGCCACGATTTGCGAATTTGCGCCGAGGTTGAGCTGGTCGGAGGCGACGAGTTCGATGACGCCGTTCACATCACGCACCGAGTTGGCTTGAAGGAAGCCGTTCTGGTTCACGACCTTTGCGTTCATGGCAATCGTTCCGCCATCGGCAACGATGGTGCCGTAGTTGTTTACCGAACCTTGGGGCAACTTGACCTGCATGCTCAGGCCGCGTCCGTCCGGTCGTTCGCTCAACAGCACCGTCTGGCCTGACGCGAGGCCAACGCTGCCACCCGGAGCGTCAATGGCGCCGTGATTTTCAACGTTGTTGGCAATGAGAAAGGCAGAGCCGCCATTGCCAATTCGGATTTGTCCGTAATTAACAATGCTCGCCAGCGGCGGGGGGCCATTGAACTCCCAGGCACCGCCGCGGTTCTGCGGCGGGATGCAATTCGCGGTGGAGACAACCAACCCGGCGGCGCTCACAAACGCGTTCGGTCCGAAATAAAAGCCGGACGAATTCATCAACACCACCACGCCGTTGGCTTGCAGGCTGCCATAAATCTGCGACGGGCTCTGGTCATTGATGTGATTCCACACAACCGACGAAGCGGACGGCTGGTTGAAGACGGTGGTTTCACCGGAAGCGATGTTGAAGCTCTGCCAGTTGAGAAAGGCATTTTGCGAAGCGGTGATGGTGAGTTGCGAACCATTCTGAAACGCCGTGGCCGAACCGGAGCCGACCATCATTCCGGCCGGGTTGGCCAGGGCGCGCCAGCCGAAGCCAACCAACCAGATGCCGGCCATCACGCGCCAGAGCCAAAAGTCGAAATGCCGGATTTTCATAAATGGCCGTCCCGTAAACTTTTTCAAATTTAGGCCACCCGCGCGGGGCGGCACGTTACAAATCAGTGACAATTTGGAATTCATGTCCGTCTAAAATTGGGCGCCGACGCCGAAATAGACGTGAACGTCACCGACGGGTGTCACCGGTGTCGCCAGCAACGGGCAGGCAACCGTCAATCGTGCGTCGAGGTGGCTGCCGATATTGACCGTAATGCCCCAGCCGACGCCCCAGAATTTTTGGCGGTCGTTGCCGCCGGGCTGTGGATCGAGCAAATAAAGTTCGCCGTAATCCGTGAATACCGAGCCGCGCAGCCAGAACGGCGTGCTCCCATCCACCATGCCGATGTTCATCAGCGGCGTCTGCGGCTCGATGGAAAAACGCCAGCCTCTATCGCCGTAAGCTTCGCCGTCTCCGTAGCCGCGCACCCCGGCCACCCCGCCCATGGCGTATTGTTCGTTGCTGATCAAAGGCATGTCCGCCCATTGCCCATCGGCGTGAAGTTTCACCGACCAGTCCTGGTAAATTGTTTGCTGACGGTCGGCGCCGGCCTGAACGACGACATAACCGGCGCGGGCCTTTGCCGAATAAGCTGCCCGCGCAAAATCAACATCCTTCGAGAAAAAACTGAGTGGATTGAAGTTTGCGCTCACGTTGAAACGGGTCGTGCCGAACTGGTCGGGCGCTGACCCGCTTAATCCGGCGTTGAGCGGCAGATAGTCCACGGCTTCATAGCGGATGGGTTGCCCCGAGGCGACATTGGTTGTGATGGTCTGGACACCACCGCTGCCAAAGTTGGTGTAAGTGAAAAAATACGGAAAGTTGTTGGTGTTGTAGCTCACCAGCCGGAAGCGTTTGAAGTCCAGCCCGAATGCAAGCGTGCTGCTCAATTTTGAAATCTGCGGCAGCGGCACCGTCAGGCGTCCGCCGAGATTTTCGTTCAGCGTAAAATTGTCGCCGGAATCATAGGAAAAAATTTTCAGCACCTGGTTTGTCGGCGAAGTCACCAAAGTCTCAGGACCAAATTGCACGCCGGTGTCGGAGGTCGAGCGGCTGCCGTAAAGGGTCAGCTCCGGCTGGCCGGTCGCCGGCGGAAGATTGAACTGATGCGTCGCTTCGTCGTAACCAAACGCCCCCGGATGGGTGTCCACCTGGTTTTGCACCGATGGATAGCCGCCGAGCGGCAAGCGATAATAACCGCTGTAATTGGCAACTTGCGGCACATCGAAAGGCAACGAGCTGTAATTGTCTCCGCCCTTGAATTGATTGAACGAAAAATTGTATTGCAGGCCAACCTGATGTTCGAGGTCCCAAAGATTGTCGTATTGCGAACTGAAATTCGCGCGCAGATCCGGCGTGCCCGGCGTCGCCAGATTGTTGACTTCAAGCCGCGCGTGCAATGGCAGGATGTCCTTGACCTTGAGCGTGAGTTCGCTGGTGCCCGGCTCAGGTCCGGGGCCGATGACGGGATAAACCTGCCGGTCCCGGCTGGCGTTGGCCGTGTCCAACTCGTGCTGCAAGACGTGCGAGTTGAGCAGCATGTTCGTGTGCAGGCTCGGCAACGCGCGCAACACATTTTTGTCGCTGAAGTAGTGGTTGCCGGTGATGTGTATGGCCGCGAGCCGGCCTTCGGTCACCTGTACTTTTACCGTGGCGTTGGTGAGTTTTTGTTGGGGCAGGCCGACGGACACGGTCACATAGCCGCGTTCGCGATAGGCCATTTGCAGGTCTGTCAAGGCTGCGCGTATTCCGTCAAGGGTGGCGTTGGTCCCAAACGCATCGGGAATATTCGTGAAGATTTCGCCGAGGTCAGCCGGAGGAAGAATGGAGTTCCCCACGACCAGATATTTTTCCACATCAAATCCGGGGCCGGCATTCGTGGAAACCGTCCGCGGATGGGCTGCCTGTCTTTCCTGCGCATCCAGTTCGGCCATTTTCTGGAACAGGGCGGCGCGCGCTTTGGCCATCGCCGCAGTATCGCCGGAGGGTGAATTGATCTGTCCGAAGGCAGGGAGAGAGAAAGCCAGCCCGAAAATTGCGAGCCAGACGCTGGCACGCTCCGTTAAACGCGAGAGATGGTTTTGCGACCGGCCGGGAAGTTTTTTGGGGAGATTCTGCCGGCGCCATTCGCTGGGGGTGAGGCCAAAACGCCTTTTGAACATGGCGTTGAACAGACCGAGATGCCGGTAGCCGCTGTCGTAAGCGACGTTGATGATTTTGGCGTTGGAGTCGGCGAGCAATTGCCGGGCGCGCTGGAGGCGCAATTCGATCTGTCGCGCGCGGAAAGGCACGCCGAATTCCTCGCGGAACAGGCGGCTGAAATGGCGTTCGCTGCAATGAAGCTGCCGGGACAGGTCGCTCAACGAACATTCGGAAAGTTCGGCCTCGGTCATCTGGCCGACCAGTTCTCGAAAATGATCCCGGAGTTTATTGCCACCGTTGGTAACCGGAACCAACGGCGTGAGCCAACCGGCAACGGCGCTGGCCCAAAGTTGCAGCATCCCGCAACGCACGGGCAACCGGCTGTTGAGTGGCTGCTCGGCCAGACGGGCAAATCTTTGTCCGATCGGTTCATCGGCGGTGAAAACGGAGACGGGCGACGAAGGATTCCTGGAGGCGGCTTCCAGTTGATGCCATTCCGTCACGGTGAGCAGGCCGTTGAGGTATTGCGGCTGGACGATAAAAAACTGCAATTTCAACGAACCAAGCTGGCTGGCACGAACGACGCCATTGGCGTTGCGAAGAACAATCAAACCGTCACCGGCCGTCAGTTGCCGGGCTTCAGTGCCATGTTGCAACCAGTAGCCTGTCCCTTCAGCCAGGCGCACGATCGTCCAGTCGTGGCTGGCGGGCACCCATTCGCCCGACGGCCTCAAAATCACTTCCTGGACGATGAGGTGTCGCTCAACTGACATTGAGCTGCGAGTTTGAAGCCGCCAGGTTACGGTTGCGTGTCGGAGAAAATACGATTTTGAAACAACCCAAAACCGGTTTGGCCGAAAAGTGCAGGCTAAATTGAAACTAATTTGCCGCGCCAACAAAATACAACTGTCCGTCGCCAATCAAGTTCGCGGGCGTCCCGGCTGGAGTAAAAGGCGTGAGGGGATAAGGCTCGGCCTCCCCGCTGGCCACCAGCCCGGCCGTTGCAATGCGGGCGGCCTCTAGGTTCCTGCCGGCGACAAACCACCACGGCTCGGGATCCAGCTTGGGAGTGGAACCTGAATCACCGGAGGTCTGGGAGCCTGAATCGCCAGAGGCCTGGGAGCCGCCTGAAGCACCGGAGGCTTGGGAGCCTGAAGCACCGGAGGAGGGCGGGTTGTTGCCGGAGGAGCCGCCTTGAGAGTTGCCCGCCCCTACGACGGCGTATCTCGTTTGGGCAACTGGCGTGGCGGCGATCGCCGGATTATTTTCAATTGCCGGCAACGGAATGGTTTCCGCCGGGATTTGCACATTGTCCGCGCCAGCCACCGGGGCAATGCCGGGCGCGCTCAGGAGCACGGGCGGCTTGGCCAGGGCGATGGTCTGGACAACGCCGTGATTGTTGACCCTGATCACACCTGCCCGATCATCCACGGACAACAGCTTAATTTCCCCGTCGCACTGCCCCTCGCCAAGCAGATAACTTTTTCCCCCCATCGCCCGCAATTTGAATAGCGCATACTTGCGGTCGAAGACGGTCATGATGCCGTTCAAGGTTATGTCCGGCAGCGGAGCTGAGGTGTTGATATCTGCAGGCGGCGGGGGAATCAGGCCAAATACGTTGTGCTGAAAAATGACGCAGTAGGGATTGGATTTCACGGCTGGCCCGGCCGCCCGCGCCGCACCGGTGAAAATCAGGGTGCCGAGGGCGAGCGCCGCCAAATTCCGGTTCCCTTTCATCTCATCGCGCGGATTTTTCCATTTAGCGTAAAGCCGGCGCGGTTTATCCCGCGCCGGCCTTGGGTTGCTCCGAAGTCAGGTCAGCATTAATATAGCGGAGTAATCGCGCCACCTACCGAAGAGCGGGTGCAGCGCATCTCGGAGAGACGGATGGCGGTAACCGGTCCGTAAACCGAACTGTTGCCACCAGCGGCTTCGGCGTTAGCGATGTCTGCATCAATCCCCGACACCATGTTCGTATAATACTGATAGGTAGAGTCCGAAGTATGGGTGTTCAACGTTTCCAGACATTCATAACTCCACAGGCTGTATTTGCCTTCGATGATGGGCGTGAAATCGGGATACGCCGGAACCTGCGTGGTCGCGCCGGGGGTGTAGCCATTGAATGGCAGGAAGCCGTCATAGGCAATGATGGAGCAATTGCCGCCGCCATTATTAAAAGTGCCAGCTGTGCTGGTGTCACCCGCTACTGTCAAGGCATCGTTGAGTCCAAGATAACCGACGCATGCGCCGCCTGCGTTCTGATTGGTCAATGCCGCCGCTTCATTGCCGCCGGAGGTGTACCCAAAACCGTAAAGCGCGCCGCTCAAATTTTGATTCATAATCGCCCAAGTGGTGGGCGCGGTCGTGTTGAAGCCGTAGAGAATGGGCGTGCCGGTGAAATACGCATCGGCCTGGCCGCACACGCGGCTGCCCGAATCCTTGTTGCGGCCGGTGACATACATGAAGCTCAAATCGTCATTCGTGTTGCCGGTGAAGAACGAGAGACTCAGCAGACCGTTGGCCCACAACGATTGTAATTGATGACCCGTGATGTTCGTCACTGTCGTCGGTGTGTAATAATTTCTACAATATGTGAACGGCAGAATCGCAATATGCGTTTCTGTCGTCGGCGCATTGGCCGCCAGCGTCGAAACCTTGTCCACGTCCGAAAACGTGATCGTCGGCACTGCGGACACCGCCGCGCCGCCGGGCGTGATGTTGGTGAAAGTGATGGAGGTATTGTTCAGCAGGTCTTCCAATCCCTGAACCGAGCCGTTGAAACTTGCAAATACCGTCACGGTCTGGCTGCCGTAAAGGGAAGTCATCGTTCCCTGTGCGGTATAGACACCCGTGCCGGAGGAGGCATTGGCGGGATTTATTGAAGTCCAGGTGCCGCCATCAAACGCCGCTTTAACAGCGCGGAAAGCGTTTGCGCGGAATGCGGTGGAGCCGGCGATGTAAATGTTCACCTGCGCTTGCAAGGTGCTGGCGGCAAACAGTCCGCCCAGAACTGCGATGGTTGCTATTTTTTTCATATTTCTCCGTGGATTTTGGTTTTTGTATGTTGTTAGATTGTTAAAGATTCAGCTTTTCTTAATGATTCTGCGCCAGCCGACCAGTGCCATTAGTCCCATGCCAACCATCGCCCAAGTCGTCGGCTCGGGCACCGGCTCGGGGTTGAAAGTGAGCGTGCCGTTGGGATCCAGTTCAAAGTAGCCGAGGTAGCTGCCGTTGGAGCCGGGAATCATTTCAAAAAGGTCCGACCTCACCGGGTTGGTACCGTTGCTGAAAGTTCCCGACGTGTTCTGTTCGATGTTGTTGTTGCTGCCGAAGTTGCCGTTGAAATTGCCGTAGGGTCCGATGCCGGCGGTGTAGGAAAGGGCGCTTTCGCCGGGCAGATCGAGACTGCTTGGAAGCACGACGGCGGTTGCTGTGTTGTCCGCCGAGGCCGCTTCTTCAAAACTGGTGTAAGTGGCGCCAAAGGCAATGCTCTCGATCTGGGAGCGTGTGTTCCCCTGCTGGTATGAAGTTTGCGCCGCCCATGCCAGGGCTTGCGTTTTATTGTCCGTTTGTGGAGCCGTCACCCAAAGCGTGTTTGCCGTGCCACTCGAATTGCCGGGGCTGATGTCACCAAACACCGAAAAATAAAGGGTGTTCAAGGACAGGCCGGCATCCGTCAATTGCTGGCTGGTGAAATAAGCGCCTGAAACAGTGATGGGGCCGGTCGCGCCGCTATACAGGGACGCAGCGCCGATATCCACAATCAAATCGGACGTTCCGCCGGGGGTGCGCAAGCCCAATAACAAATCGCCGTTGTTGTAATCAAAAGTCTGTGCCGGTGCGTCCAGGCTCCACAGGAAGCCCGCCGTAACCGATAGAATTGCCAGTTTGTATGACTTCATATCTGTTTCCTTGAGCGGTTAATGGTTTTATGTGCCTCGGGGAATTTCAGTCTTTTATTGCGCGGTGATGATGTAAAAGCGCGAACTGCTGGTCGTGACATCACCGAGCGAATTCGTCAGGCCGTTGCCCGCAATGGATGAACCAATGGCCGGCCAATTTGTTGCCGCTGCAGTCAACCCTGTGCTGTTCGTTCCCCGCAAGGTGTAGGTCCCGCCGGAAACCGTCGTAAAGGCTATTGTGCTGGTGGTCCCGCTGCGGACCAACGAAATGATTTTAGGTGCAGTGACAACGACCGGGGAAGGTCCGGCGGTGTAGGTCAGTATGCCGTTCGTTGAAAGTTCAAAATAGCCGAGATACGTGGCCGGCAGTCCGCTGGACGCCGACCGGAGCTGATAAAAGTCCGCGCGCACCGGCTGGCCCGCCGTGGTGAAGTTCGCCGGCGTGCTTTGCTCCAGGCTGACACCACCGGAATCACCCCAAAAATAACCACCGAGGTTTCCCGCGCCACCCATCTGAAAGCTGTAGGAGTTGTAAAAACCGCCACTGATGCTGCCGCCTTCAGGTTCCACCACAAATGAAGTGCCGTTGGCCGGGCTCGTCCCAAAAGGGTCGCCGCCGGAGGCGATGTCGGAGGCGTCATCACCGATGGAATCTATCTGGCTGCCCGCGTTACCCTGCTGGGCTGCGGTATTGCACGGCCACGGCGAAGACTGCGTGTTCAAACTCGTGCGCAGGCGCGTCACCCAGATGTTGTTCGTGCTATGCGTCCCTGGCAACCGCTGGCAGGCCAGGGCCGACCAATAGATGTTATTCGTCCCGGTGTATGCCAACTGCGAGCCATTGTAGTAAGTGGGATTGATGCCAATTTTCTGGCCGGTCGGCAGGTTGATGAACGTCGTGACCGGTCCCGCATCCACCACCAGGTCGTAAGCACCCGAAGCCGGGCGAAAGCAAATCAACAGGTCGCCATATTGCCCGATCCCGTCGTTGTAATTAAATTGCGCCTGCGTGACCCCGGCCCCCGCGCAGAACATTAAAAACAAAACCGCCCGCCCAAACAAAGATTTTTTTTCATTCATATAGGGTCAAGTATAGAAGAACGCAATCGCTTCCCACTTGCAGAAATCAGCCAGCCGCACTCAGTTTCGTGACGGGTTGTAACGCCATGTTGAAAGCCCAAGCGGCCCCGTCACAAAAGGCTTTTGGGTGCATTGTTTCAGGCAGGTGACATCTCAACCAGGCGCGTAACCAAAATGTGACGGGACAATTTTCGCGATACTTTGAGTCCGGAGCGCCGGTTCCCGGTCCGGCGTGAAACAATAATACCACCTCTGGTTTGAAACTGCACCATTCGCTGATAATTGTAGCGGCGGTCTGTGACCGCCGTTGGGCCAACGGAACGGCGCTCATAGAGCGCCGCTACAGTGCAATTTCAAACTGAAA
>Ga0181538_10005705_pt1 | contig 11053 bp, 8 predicted proteins | sample PEATcosm2014_Bin_40_FD_119773 | JGI IMG/M metagenome (GOLD analysis project Ga0181538, IMG submission 119773) | Peatland microbial communities from MTU Mesocosm Facility, Houghton, MI, USA - PEATcosm2014_Bin23_30_metaG | ecosystem: Environmental > Terrestrial > Soil > Wetlands > Peat | place...
GAATTGCTCGAACTGGTGAACCACCTTACCGACGAACAGATTCACAAACTGCTGCGCGGCGGCCATGACACGCGCAAAGTCCACGCCGCCTACCAGGCCGCGATGGAACACAAAGGCCGGCCGACGGTGATTTTGGCCAAAACGGTGAAAGGCTACGGACTTGGCGAAGCCGGCGAAGGCCGCAACATTTCGCATCAGCAGAAAAAGATGAACGAGAAGGAGCTGCGTGAATTCCGCGCGCGGTTCAACATCCCCATCAGCGACGATGTCATTGCCGAAACGCCGTTTTATCGTCCGCCGGCAGACAGCCCGGAGGCGAAGTACCTGCTCGAACGGCGCAAAACGCTCGGCGGTTTTTTGCCCGCGCGCCGGGTCAATCCCGGTTCGCCGGTGCTAAACGTGCCCGAGCTGGATTTCTTCGCCGAGTTTTTCAAAGGATCGAGCACGGGAGTTTCGACAACGATGGCGTTCGTGCGGCTGATCAGCGTTTTGCTGCGGCACAAGGGTTTGAGCCGAAACATCGTGCCGATTATTCCCGACGAGGCGCGCACGTTCGGCTTGGACGCGCTGTTCAAGGACATCGGCATTTATTCGTCCAAGGGACAGCTTTACGATCCGGTGGACAGCCAGTCGCTGCTTTACTACAACGAAAAGAAGGATGGGCAGATTCTCGAAGAAGGCATCACCGAGGCCGGTTCGATGGCGTCGTTCATTGCGGCGGGCACGTCTTACGCGACCCACGGCGTGCCGATGGCGCCGTTTTACATTTACTACTCGATGTTCGGACCGCAGCGCGTGGGCGACTTGTTCTGGCTGGCTGGCGACATCCGGGCGAAAGGTTTTCTGCTCGGCGCGACGTCCGGTCGCACCACGCTCAACGGCGAAGGACTCCAGCATCAGGACGGCCACAGCCTGCTCCATGCCGGCAGCATTCCGACGTTGCTGGCTTACGACCCGGCGTTTGCGTATGAAATCGCAGTCATCGTGGCTGATGGCCTGAGGCGGATGTATGCCGAGGGTGAGGATATTTTCTATTACCTCACACTCTACAATGAAAATTATCCCATGCCGCCAATGCCAGCGGGCGTCGAAGACGGCATTTTGAAAGGGTTGTATCGTTTCAAGGCTGGCCCGGAAATCCCTGTGGCACAGACCTCCAGATCTGTGTTGGCCTCTGGCCACCCTGTCAGCAAAGGTAGGGCTGACCTGCCGGTCAGCCAGGACGCGCAGCAGCGCGTCCCTACCACGCAAATGAAATCCCTGAAAGCCCACATCTTCGGCAGCGGGACCATCATCAACTCGGCGCTCAAGGCGCAGGAAATCCTGGCGGAACGCTACGGAGTTTCCGCCGACGTCTGGAGCGCGACGAGCTACAAACTGCTCCGCACCGACGCGCTGCGCTGCAAACGCTGGAACATGCTGCATCCGACGGCGTCTCCCAAAAAATCCTACGTCGAGACATTGCTGGCGAAAGAGCAGGGGACTTTTGTGGCTGTTTCGGATTATATGAGGCTGGTGCCCGACCAGATTGCGCCGTGGGTTCCGGGCGGACTGATGACGCTGGGCACGGACGGCTTTGGCCGCAGCGACACGCGGGCGCGGTTGCGCCGCTTCTTCGAGGTGGACGCCGAGAGCACCGTCATCGCCACGCTTTACGCCCTGGCGGAAAAGGGTCTTGTAGAACGGGAAGTTGTGGCCAAAGCAATCAAGGATTTGGGCGTTGATCCGGAAAAGGTGCAGCCACAGATTGTTTGAGTAAAATTTCGTCGTAGCAGCCGACGTGAGTCGGCTCTGACTTTTGTAGGAGTCGAGGTGACGAGACTCATTCTTAACAATTAGAGACTCCTCACGTCGTCTCCTACAATTTCAATACACCAGTACCAGCACCGCCGTATCCTGAGCCGACTTGACCACCTCCTCAAACGTTCTGGCAGCCGTGACTGGCTCTTTAAGTTTGGCCGAAACTGCTGGCACGGATTCAAGGAAGCTCAACAGCAGACTGCTCTTGACCGCGTAATTCACATTCTCCGGCAACGCCCCGCTTGCTGCCAGCGCCGCCGATGCATCCACAGTTGGAGTTCACGCTTTAGCGTGCCCCTTGCCGAACCAACAAGCTAAAGCTTGAACTCCAACCTTGCCCGGCTGCATGGTGGCCGTCTGCAAAGACCACGCTGATTTGGAAATAGCGCGGGTCATCTGATGACACATACTGAGAATAAATTGAGCGCCTAGTAACCGCTCGGTTTTTGCCTCGAAAGATTTCGGTGCGTGTTCCAAATCGTCACACAGAGCGATTATATCTTCTCCGACCGTTTCGTTATATTGGTGTTCGTCGGGCGGGCCGACTTCCAGAGACCAACCATCCATAGCACAACGCTCCAGAACATCAATTAGACCGTCCGCCGATTTTATCTGTTTCAACGGTATCCGTTTCTCTGGTGGTGGGCTGGCCGTTGCCGCCTCTGTCTTCAACTGGCGTTCATCCAGATTGAGTGCAGCAGCAATCGAAGCAAGATTCTCGCTGCCGATGCCGAAACCACCCTCGGCACGCTGGACTGTTCGCACGTTTATACCTGCCGCGCCAGCAAGTCGTTCCTGTGTCCAATTGAATCGCAGCCGGTGATTGCGAATCAATGATCCAAGAGTTTTTTTCTCTTCCGGTTTCATGTCCCGAACCTTACATCCAAGAAGTTTAATTGACCACGACACTTTTACGACAATGCGTCGTATTTCGACAAATCGGTTTCGCTGAGTTCGTCGCTGGAGTTCAACCGCCAATTGCCTCAATCGTCCATCCCAAAATGAATTCAGGAAAAGAGGTCCCGTCCGCCTACGCTGCGCTACGGCGCGACAAGTCCGCCTTCAACCGATTTCCGTCTTCGCCAAGCTTCGTGCGCCGAGCCACGTGACCCGTTGCCTCTGCGGAATTTGGAATGCGGATAGATGGGGTCGCCCCGCCGGGGCGACCGTTTTGTTCGGACAGCTCGGCGAGCCGTCCCTACCATGATGAGCGGACTGACATCCGCTGCTACATACTGTTTTCCCGAAGGGTGCTCTCCGCAATTCGCTGGCCTGTTCCCACCTCAGCCCAATGCCAGCCGGCCAGAAGAATGACTGCCGGAACTGTATGCAAGAGCAACCGATCCATCGTCATAGGCATCAGCACGGTGAGGTCCCACGGCGTCACGCTGTATGCCAGTGCGTAAATCATCAGCTGCATTACCAGCAAAACCCACAAGGCCAGCACGTATGGACGTGCTAACGCCCGCCATCCCAACAGCGCCAGCACTCCCGCCATGATCCACAACAGACCCCAAACCTTGAATTCTGTTGTTTGCACCAGCATCGCCGGAATAATTTCCTTCAATCTTGGCAAATGGGTCACCAAGGCCGATGACAATAATTTTGATCCGTAATCTTCATGGGTGCGTGGCAGACCATGGTTCCAGATCAACCAGGCTGCATCCATCGCCAGCAAACCCGCGAAAAAAACCACTGCTCCAACCCAGGCGCGCCGCCCGCTCCAAAGTCCATATCCCAAGAGCACCGCGCCATTCATCAGCGCTAATACCGTCCCTTCGTTTTTCGTGAACGCAACGAAGGCGCTGAACAGGATTGCCAGGATAAGGTCCGGCCATTGTTGCCGGTCAATCCATCTGGCCACGTAAAGAATGCTGCCGGCATAAAACATAGTCAGCGGCAGATCCGCGCATCCGACGCCTGCGTGCCGGAACATCACCGGCAGCATGGCCAGTATCGCGCTCAAGCACGCTGCCGGCAGCCGCCGCAATTTCCATCGCAGCCCCAGATACAACATCGGTATGATCAGAACATCCAGAAATACCGACACCAGTTTCCCGGTTTGGTCATCAATCGTTCCCATTGCGGCATACGCGCCCGCCGTCAGAAACGGGACCATCAGCGGATAATCCAAATGGCTGTAGCTCAGGGTCAGATCATGGAAATAAGCCGGGATCGGGCGCAAGGCTTCGTGAGCCAGCACCTTTGCCTTGAATCCCCAAATGGCGAACGCGTCCCATTCCGCCAACGGCGATGAGAGGGCAACCACCACAATCATGACCAGCCCCGCCAGCGTTATGGCCAGCGGCGCGACGATCCACACGTCACCTTTCTCCCAATCGGCTGCCAGGATATTTATCCGCGCCAGCCGCTGTTTTTTTTTCATGACCAGCAAACTCGCCAGCGTCAGGACGCCGATGATGGCCAAGACTTTTCGCGAGGGGGCGAACCCGATCAATGACGCCCAGAACAGCAGCAAACCCATGGTTCCCGCGCCGACGACCGGTCCAAGCCCGATCAATTGAACAATCGTCATCCGGTTTGAGGGGTGGACGGCCGAAAGCAGGGCGTACCCCACCAGCAGGATCAGCAGCAAATACAAGCAACAGGCCAGAAGCGCCATCAGTTGCCTCCAGAATTGTTGGTCTGCCTCCCGGCCCGACCATCCCGGGTCTGCAGTATTTCCAACCGTGGCGTCTCCTCGCCGGGGTTGTCTTTGCCAAATATCAACACGGAGCGGACATCATGCGCTTGCAACCATTGCGGGTCGGGACTGAATCCGATTCGCATGATATCCTGTCCGTCGTTGATGACCTGGTCAGCCGGGGCGGCGTACAACCGCCTGGGATATAAAGCGTAACTTGTCTGGAAATAAAAATAGCCCAGGGAATTCGCAACAACCGGGTTGGTCTTTGCGTACCCGGCAAGCCTCAGCAGCACGTTGCCGTCGGTCGCCTGCCAGGCAATCCGGTCGGATGGTTCGTGCTCCGTCATGGCGGCGCGGCGAGATTTGGATCCCGTTGCCACGGCACAGATCCGGTGCAGCTCCGATTCCGGCCGCAATTGCAGCCAGCACAGATGGATCAACACCAACAGCACGACTCCCCATGCTGCGTACCGGAACCTTCTGCCATCAGCAGGAATAAATTGGTTCAAAATCATCTTATGTTTACCGCAGTTCAGGCGGGCCTGACCGCCTCGGCCCGGCCCATTTTGGGCAAGGCTATTCCGCCCCGGCGACGAGTCAACCGTGAAAACCTTTGCGCTGCGTTTTACGGACAGGAAACGATCGGGGTGGCATTGGTTGCCAGCCCCACGAGTTGACGCAACTTAAGCGGCAAGGGTGCCCGGGTCCGGGGAGTCAATGCCTTGAGATCGAAAATCAAAATCGAATTGCCAATCAGTTCATTGGGCTCGTACTGATAGTAAAACCGGTAAAAATCCTTGTCTGGAAAAACGATGCCTTGATACTGGCTGGCACTGAGGGCGACGAATCGTGAGGGCGTTTCGCCTTCGCGCAGGGGTGGCGAAGGTCGCAAGCTGTTCTTGGTCGAGGGAAGATATTCATAATTGATGCCGTAGTGGGCGGGGTCCGCCGTTCCGAAGTAACTGAGTTGGATGCGGTCAATGCCGCGTTGAACCATGAACCGTTTCAGTCCCTTCAGATCCTGCCCCCAATCCAAATTCGAGTCACCCAGCCAATGGTATCCGTTCCGGGGCCCGCCGACGAATTCGTTGAAATACGCAAGGTAATCAGGCCAGGTCCGGAGCGAGCCGACAATGGTCCAGGCGGCCAGGCAACCGATGGCGATCCGCGCCCACACGCCCCGTCGCAGGAGCGCTCCATAGTTGCCGAGCCAAATGAACAAAAGCGGGTAAACGGGCAGCAGATAGCGGAACCCGTTTTGAATGGCGTTGAAAAATGAAAGATAAATGAACATCAGGACAAAAGGCGCGACCAGGTACAGCTCATCCGGACGCCATGACATCCCCAGCTTTCGGCGGGCCGCCACGAGCCCCGTCAGCAGGATGAGAATGGCGACGGGAATTTTGATGAGGCAAACGACCAGAAAATAATACCACCAGCCCGTGCTGGAATGCATGCCCATCAGGAAAAACGAATGTTCCGACCGGGATTGCAGGAATTGAAAGTACGCCCCTTGAAAGTACGGGGCGGCCGGCATGATAAGCCATTTGCCCGAGGACAGCGCAAATCCACCGACCTGAAGCCCGTACGCGGCCCAGACCAGGAGGAAACCCATGCCCAAGAGCATTGGCCAGTGGCGCAATTCCTGCCAGAGGCTTCGCGCGGATTGCCGGTGGCTCCGGCCAGCCGCGGCGCGATACGCAAAGTCAGCCATGAAGAAAAACGGGAGCAGGAGCAGGGCGGTGTGCTTGCTCAACAGCATCAGCCCCAGGGCCAGACCGGCGTACAACAAATTGCGGCGGCCAGGATTCTTCGCCAGGCTCCACAACCGCCAGGCGGTCAGCACGGCAAAACAACTCAACGTCAGGTCCGGCGTGATCAACGGCGCATGAGCCAGCAGGTTCGGACAAAAACAAAAAAACACGAGGGACAAAAGTCCGCCCGCATCGCCATAAAGTTGCTGCGACCAGCGGAAGACGATGAGACCGAGCGCGAGGGCGAAAGGCAGCAACGTGAACCGGCACACATTTAACAACTCGTCGTCCGGGCGCAAGGCGATGATTTTTTGGCCGCGAATGGTCCCATCCAGCTCAGTCCAGACGTTTTGGGGACAAGACACCATTAACAATGGCAAGTCATGCCAGACGGTCCAGAAAATCGGATGCAGCAGGCTGTCGGGAAGGTCCCAGCGGTGGGTTTTTAGCAGGTAATTTCCAGCGCCAAGATAATGGGTCTCATCATAAGTGGCGGATTTCTGCCAGACGCTGGTGACACACAGGATGACAAAGACCAGCAATAAGACGGGGACTGACAGCCGGACCCGGTTTTTCCCGGCGTGAACTGCGGCTGGCGTTTGCGGCAATGATGATTGAGTTTCCATTTTACCGCGGTTCAGGCTGGCATCTGGCCGCCCGAACCGGCTCATTTTACGGACAGCCTCCAGGCCTCATCAAATGTTTTTCGGCGGTTTTGATGTCCTGAAGGGTGCCGGTTTGGAACCATTGGCCGTGATGTGGCAGGCACGCAAGGCGGTTTTGCTTGAGCGCTTCATGCCAGAGAATTTTAACGGTGAATTTTCCGTCCGGAGCATTCAATAAAATGCGAGGATGCAGAATCCCGATGCCGGCGATGATGTAAGGCGCCTCCCGCTCGTTCCAATCAATGCTGTTGCCGGGTTTGATGAAAAGATGATCTTCGCCCTTGTCATGCCCGAAGGCTCTGGCCTTGGATTGCGTGAGCAGCAGAAAATCCATTTTGGTGTCATCCCAATAACGGGTCAGACGATCCAGCGCACTTTCCCTTTCATCCGTCCAGATGATGTCGCTGTTAATGGTGAAAACAGGCTCATTTCCCAGAAGTGGAAGCGTTTTTTTTAATCCGCCGCCCGTTTCCAAAGGTTCAACCTCTTCCGAGATTTTGATGGTCAGGTCATTGCAGGCGGACAAATAGGCGGTCAACTGGTTCTTGAGATGCGAGACATTAATGATGACTTCCCTGATCCCGTACGTCCGCAGTTGGTCGAGCGCATATTCAATCATCGGCTTGCCCGCCACCGGTATCAGCGGTTTGGGCATCCGGTCCGTCAACGGCTTCAGCCGCGTGCCGTATCCGGCGGCCAGGACCATGGCTTTTTTAATCTTTCCGTGCATAACGTTCCATCCATTGTTTCACGCCGGCCAGCATGGGATGGCGCAAAGCCCTTTGCAACAGGCGTTCCACCCTCGGCGAATAAAGTTTCTTGTAATCGTGCTTTTGCTCGTTCCGGCTTAACCGTTCAAAAATGGCCAGGACGCGCATGTGCCGCAGCGCGGCCAGAATGGCCATGGACGCTTCAAAAGCCTTCCGGTCGAGGGCAGGGGACCGGGCCAGGTAACGCGCCGCCATCTTTTCCCTGAGATGGTCCGGAACATCGCGCCGGGCATCTTCCAGCAACGACATCAGGTCATACGTGATCGGGCCTTGATACGCGTCCTGAAAATCCATGAGCCCGGCCTGCCGGACGCCCTCGCGTTCGGGAAGCAACATCAGGTTGGCCACGTGATAATCGCGCAGCAGGAGCGAGGTTGGAACCTGATGCGCCAGGGGCAACACCTCCCGCCAGACGGTTTTGAATTCCGCCTGGCCGGCTTCTGAAATCGCGGGCGTACACCATTCCAAAAACAGCCCGATGTCTTCCAGCATTTTTTCCGGATGATACGTCCGCAGGCCCTTTGGAATTGCCTGGGGATGCTGGTGCAGCGCGATCAAGACATCGGTGGCCAGGGTATAAAACCTTTCCGGCTGGCCTTGGTTGTTCAGGAGGCGGGCAAAGGTGTCGTCGCCAAAATCCTCCAGCAGCAGGAGACCATTTTTATCGGCTTGGGCGAGGATGGCCGGCACGCTGAAACCGAGCTGATGAAGATGCCGGCTGATGTGAATGAACGGCGCCACACTCTCCAGGACCGATGAGGCATCCATCAGAACCGCGCTTTGTTTATCCTTTTGCAGGCGGAAATATTTCCGGGCGGAGGCATCGCCGGTGAGGGGTTCACAGGCGGCATTGCCCCAGCCGGCGGTGTTCAGAAATTCGCGTGTTTTGTTATTGGAAATGTTGACCACGGACGCACACGGATTAACACAGATGGGCTGCCAGCGCGATGAAAAACAAAGCCGGACGTCCGGCTATTCGGACCGCCTTCGGAAAAGATAAACGATTCCCAACAACACCAGGACTCCGAGGATGACACGGACGGAAGCGGACTTGAGCATCGGGTAGCGGGTCAAGATTCCATCCGGAGTTGTTTCCGCACCTATTTCGGAGAATCAAAAGCTGAAACTGGCCTTGAGGTAGGCACAACCCGGCCGCTCCCATTCCGCTGAATTTTTTCTGATGCTGGGTTCATCCCCAAAAATGTGTCCGTATCCGGCTGCGATATCCACCCATTTGCCCGTCCGCCCGTCCGCGTACATTTGTTTGTGAACCAACTGAAACAAATCGTGCTGATTGGGACCGCTCTGTTTTTCGAGGCGGGAATAGGATGAAAAATCAGTGGCGTTTTGTTTGTCGCACTGCAAGAGCGCCACCTCGTACTGGAGACGGGAAGCGGAAGCATCGTAACAAAGAATATTGGCTGTGGAATGATTGCGGGCCACCGCGGGCATCCATGCCGGTGATGGATCGTAACGGACCATCGCCAAAGTCAGCACCGATTCCTGCCCCAACGCCGAAGTCGCGGCCATCGTCAGCAGGAGAACGAGAAAACGTCGGAAGCTCTTTGACCCAGACAAAAGGAGCAACAAGTTGGAATCTTTGGTTCTCGGCACGCCCGATTTCAAGCATCGTGCATACCAACTTAATAAATGCCTGAAAATTTGGAAGTTTCTGACGGTTTTATGTTCCGTTTTATGTCCCAAAAACAAACTATATTGCCGATGCACAGAGACACCACCGAGTCGTCTTTGCGTTTCACCTTGCCAACGGGTCAAACGCGGGGTTTAATGCGCGACTGCGGCTGGCTGGGTAGCTCAGTTGGTAGAGCAGAGGACTGAAAATCCTTGTGTCGGCGGTTCAATTCCGCCCCCAGCCACCACTCTCTGACAGGATGCAAAAGTGCCAGCAGAAATGCCAGCAGAATTTAACTCTGGCGGATTCTCTGTAACTCCCACCTGCTCCCTAACGGAGTCGAGATCAAATGTCGTAACCTCATCGCTGTAAAAGAAAAAACAGCTATGAGACAGCAATTCCGACTCTACCGCCGCAAGAAAAGCGGACGGTATTACCTTCACAATGATCTGACGGGCAAACAGGAGAGTTTGCATACCAGCGACCGCGAGACGGCAACGCAGCTTATGCATGCTAAAAACGAGGCAGGCAACAGCCCGCACTCAACCTGCAAATCGCCAAGGCCTATCTGGCGGCCACGGATGAAAGCTTTGTCAAACGCACTTGGAGGGAGGTCATGGTCGAGTTTGTCAAAGTCAAGACCGGCAGCAATCGGACCCGCTCGGAACGCGCGGTCATGGACAAAGCCTTTGATACGATTCGTGACTTGCAATTGATCGAGACACGCTCGGAGCATTTTCTGCGGGTGCTCGAACACGGCAAAATTTCGACCAACAATTATCTCCGGCGGTTTCACAATTCATTTGTGGGACTCTTCTTCCTGGATTTTTTGTTCCGCTTGGAGCCAATCCTGAACCGCATGGCCTTCGTGGCGGCCTTGCTATTCATATAACTCATAAGCTTGCCTGGCAATCTGCGGCGTCAAATCGGACGGAGGCTTGGCTTTGGATTCAAGCTTCGCCCCGGCTTTCTTGACTGGATCAAAAATCCGATAAGCGAGCAGTTTCACGCGGTCGTTGACGAGGAACCACGCCAGGGAGTAGCCCCACACCATGGCCGCCCAGCCCCAGCCGATGGGCGGCATAAACAATCCATAAACCGCGACCAGCGTCGCCACGATTTGCGTGCCGAACACCGCCACCAGCAGAATTCGCGCGGGACGAATGGACCAGAACGGGCCGCGCGTCCGCGTGATGAAAATTTTGAAATGTCCCGCCACCGACAGCTTCAAATACATCAGCGTCTGGATGAGCGCGCGATCAAGGTGAAAGACCCGTTCCCCGATATAAAACAGCCCGAACGAGTCCATCACTCCGATGATGCTCACCACAGTGGCGACGCCCAGCACCAGGCGCATGTTCCAGGTCTCGGGCTTGTTCGAGTAATGAACATTGTCATACGCGATGGACAGGATCGCGCCGTCATTGAGCAGCGCCAGCATCACGATCATCACCGCCGTCAACGGATAAAAGTTAAAAATTAAAATCGCCAGCGTCATGAACAGCAGCACGCCCAGCGTCTCGGCTATGCGGTAGATTGCGTAGCTGGTCATCCGCTGGAAGATGCGGCGGCTCTCCTTGATTGCGTCAATAATCACCGACAGGCCGGGCGTCAGCAGCACGATGGCCGCCGCCGCGCGCGCCGCGTCCGTCGCACCCGAAACGGCGATGCCGCAGTCGGCTTTCTTGAGCGCGGGAGCATCATTCACCCCGTCGCCCGTCATGCCGACGATGTGACCGCGTTTTTGCAGGACATCCACAATGTGAAACTTGTGTTCGGGGAAC
>Ga0181538_10005706_pt1 | contig 11048 bp, 7 predicted proteins | sample PEATcosm2014_Bin_40_FD_119773 | JGI IMG/M metagenome (GOLD analysis project Ga0181538, IMG submission 119773) | Peatland microbial communities from MTU Mesocosm Facility, Houghton, MI, USA - PEATcosm2014_Bin23_30_metaG | ecosystem: Environmental > Terrestrial > Soil > Wetlands > Peat | place...
ACATCGTGAAGCTATCGCTCGGCGGCGTGGTTGCCGCCGACGTGCAATTGCTTGAGGGGAACGTCCTGCTCGATCAATCCATGCTCACCGGCGAGTCGATCGGTGCCGAAGCGGGTCCTGGATTCCAAACCTATGCCGGGGCGCTGGTGCGCCGCGGCGAAGCGGTGGCCCGGGTCACGGCGACGGGAACCCGCACCAAGTTCGGACGCACGGCAGAGTTGGTTCGCACGGCCCATGTCGTCAGTTCACAGCAAAAGGCCGTGTTGCGCGTGGTGCGCAATCTCGCGGTGTTCAACGGCATCCTGATCGTCGGTCTGGTGGTGTATGCCTTGGCCCATGCGATGCCGGTCCACGAGATAATCCCCCTGGTTTTAACGGCGGTTCTGGCATCGATCCCGGTTGCGCTGCCGGCCACGTTTACACTGGCGAGCGCCCTGGGGGCGCGGGCACTGGCACGCCAGGGCGTCTTGCCAACAAGACTCTCCGCCGTCGACGAAGCGGCCTCGATCGACGTGTTGTGCGCAGATAAGACCGGGACGCTCACGCGAAACGAGCTTACGGTTACGGCAGTGCACCCGATGCCGGGTTTCGACGAGCCGCATGTTTTGATCATGGCGGCGCTGGCCAGTTCTGACGGCGGACAGGACCCAGTGGATGCGGCGATTCGATCCGCCGCCACCGCTAAAGTGGCTTCTCATCCGATCAAACTCATTCACTTTGTTCCTTTTGATCCCGCGACGAAGATGTCCGAGGCAACCGCGGCCGACCCGAACCTTGGAACGGTGCGCATAATCAAGGGCGCCTTTGCCGCCGTCGGCGGTTTAGCGGCCCCTTCACCCACCGCGCCCGCGGCGGCAAATGAACTGGAAGCGAAAGGGTTTCGGGTGCTGGCGGTCGCGTCGGGACCGCCATCGGCGATGCAGCTCATGGGGTTGATCGCGCTCAGCGATCCGGCCCGCGAAGATTCCGCCGCCCTGGTCACGGAACTGAAAACGCTGGGCGTCCGCACGGTGATGGTAACAGGCGACGCTCCGGCAACGGCGGCAATTGTCGCCCATGCCGTCGGTCTTGACGGTGCGATTTGCCCACCCGGGCCGATCCCCAGCGAGGTCCGCGCCGAGAATTTCGCCGTTTTTGCCGGCGTTCTTCCCGAGGACAAATTCAAACTGGTGAAGGCGTTCCAGGAAGCCGGTCACATCGTCGGCATGTGCGGCGACGGCGCCAACGATGCGCCGGCACTGCGCCAGGCTCAGATGGGAATCGCCGTATCGACCGCGACCGATGTCGCCAAGTCCGCCGCGGGCATCGTGCTCACCAATCCGGGACTTGTCGGCATCGTTGCCTCGGTCAAGGAAGGGCGCATCACGTTTCAGCGCATCCTGACCTACACCCTGAACTCCATGACCAAGAAAATTGTGCAGGTGCTGTTCCTGGGCGTGGGTCTTATCATGACCGGGCACGCGATCCTCACCCCCATGCTGATGGTCATCGTGATGATGGTCGGTGACATTCTGGGTATGTCGTTGACAACCGACAACGTCCGCCCGTCGCCGCTGCCCAATAGCTGGCGAATCGGCAATCTGACGATCGCCGGAATCTTTATGGGCGTTTCCGAACTGGCGTTTTGCGTCAGCGTTCTGGCGATCGGCCACTTCCGGCTGGGGCTGGGCATCGCAACATTGCAGACGTTGGCGTTCTTCGTCTTGGTGTGTGGAAATCAGGCAACCACCTATGCCGTGCGCGCTCGCCGGCGGATTTGGTCGTCACCCCATCCCGGCCGTTGGCTTGTCTTATCCTCCGTTGCCGATCTGTTGATCGCCTGGGCATTGGCCGAGCGCGGCTGGCTCATGATGCCATTGGCGCCGAGCGTGTTGGGCAGCGTGCTTGCCGGCGCGATCGCGTTCGCCTTCCTCTTGGATTTGGTGAAGGTCGCCGTATTCAGTCGCTTAAAGATCGCATTAGTTTACGTGCGGTGAATTGTCATGCAGCGAAACTCCGCGTTTCCATCGCCACACCTGGACCTTGTGGTTCCGCCCTCCGGCGCGCAGGTGCTGAAGTTTCCCAGACAATAAACGATCGTTTGACCTGCCGAACTGAAATCTACTTGCTTTGTCGGTTCTCATTGAACGACATGGAACTTAGAGTAAGCTTGATCGCTATGGAATTTCGAAGACTTCAGATGACTAAATAAAGGGTGATGCGACGCAATCAAACACCACCGGCGTTCGATTGGCCAATTTGATGGGAACCAAATGAGCCCAAACACGCATGATGTGGAAGGCGCAGGGGCCAAGCCACGGGATCACGCTCACCCGCGCCACCGCTTTTGGAGGCACGCGCATCGAGATTGGCGAGTCTGGTTCGCGGTGGGGTTGATGCTCGCCCTTATGCTTGTCTACGTGATTTCGGACAACCTGTCCTTGAGACCGGGCAAGCGCGCGATTCAACCAACTCCCGCGGCGAATGCGCCTTAGAATCGCGGAAGATCTACCTAAAGGAACGAACTATGCCTATCGACTTAATGGAACCCAAACTCGAGCGCGACGCTGACGGGCCGCTCTCACCCGAACTGCTGCGAAAGATCGACGCTTATTGGCGTGCCGCCAATTATCTTTCGGTCGGGCAGATTTATCTCTACGACAATCCGCTGCTGAAGCGGCCGCTGGCGCTGGCGGACGTGAAGCACATGCTCCTGGGGCACTGGGGCACGACTCCGGGCCAGAACTTCATTTACGCGCACCTGAACCGGGTCATCAAAAAATATGACCTGAACATGATTTACGTCTCCGGACCCGGGCATGGAGGCCCGGCCGTCGTCGCCAACACTTATCTCGAGGGCACCTACAGCGAGATATATCCCAACATCAGCCAGGACGAGGCCGGGCTGCGGAAGCTCTTCGTTCAGTTTTCGTTTCCCGGAGGAATCCCCAGCCACGCATCGCCCGAGTGCCCCGGTTCCATCCATGAAGGCGGCGAGTTGGGCTATTCGCTCAGCCATTCATTCGGGGCGGTGTTCGATAATCCCGATCTCATCGTCGCCTGCGTGGTCGGCGACGGCGAGGCGGAAACCGGACCGCTGGCCACGGCGTGGCATTCCAACAAGTTTCTCAATCCGGCCACCGACGGCGCGGTGCTCCCCATCCTGCATCTCAACGGCTACAAAATCTCCAACCCCACCATCCTGGCGCGCATCGAGCATGAGGAATTGGAACAGTTGCTGCGCGGCTACGGATGGACGCCCTACTTCGTCGAGGGTCACGAGCCCGCCCTGATGCACCAGGCGATGGCCGCGACGCTCGCCATGGCGGTGGAGCAGATCAAAAAAATCCATAGGGACGCGCGCGTGCATGGCGACCTCACGCGCCCACGCTGGCCGATGATCGTCCTCAATTCACCCAAGGGTTGGACGGGTCCGAAGATGGTCGATGGTCTTCAAATTGAAGGCACCTTCCGATCGCATCAGGTGCCGCTGTCCGACCCGGCCACCCATCCCGAACACCTCAAGCTGTTGGAAGACTGGCTGCGGAGCTACCGGCCGGAAGAACTCTTCGACGAACAGGGCCGCCTGAAACCGGAACTGGCCGAGCTTGCGCCCAAGGGCGAACGGCGCATGGGCGCCAACCCCCACGCCAACGGCGGCATTCTGCTCCGCGACCTTCGCATGCCGGATTTCCGCGACTACGCCGCCAGCGTGCCTTCGCCGGGAGCGCCCGGCATCGGTGATACCCATGTCCTGGGGCCTTTCCTCCGCGACGTCGAGAAGCTGAATGCCGAGCAGCGGAATTTCCGCGTCTTTGGCCCCGACGAAACGCTCTCCAACGGCCTGGAGGCGCTCTTTCAAGTGACCCAGCGCCAATGGGACGCCAGGGTCGTGCCCAACGACGAATTCCTCTCGCCCGCCGGGCGCGTGATGGAAATGCTCAGCGAGCACCAATGCCAGGGCTGGCTCGAGGGCTACCTGCTCACCGGACGCCATGGACTTTTCAACTGCTACGAGGCGTTCATCCACATCGTCGATTCGATGTTCAACCAGCACGCCAAATGGTTGAAGGTCACTTCGCACCTGCCCTGGCGGCCAAAGATCTCCTCGCTGAACTATCTGCTGGCCTCGCACGTTTGGCGTCAGGATCACAACGGCTTCACCCACCAGGACCCCGGTTTCATCGATCACGTCGTGAACAAGAAAGCCGAGATCGTGCGCGTCTATCTTCCGCCGGATGCAAACTGCCTGCTGTCGGTGATGGACCATTGCCTGCGCAGCCGGCACTATGTGAACGTGGTTGTGGCCGGCAAGCACCCGGCGCCGCAATGGCTGAACATGGATGCGGCCGTCAAGCACTGCGCCAAGGGCATCGGCATCTGGCCCTGGGCCAGCAACGACCAGGATGCCGCCCCCGACGTGGTGATGGCCTGCTGCGGCGACGTGCCCACGCTGGAAACGCTCGCGGCCGTCTCCATCATGCGCCAACATCTGCCCGACCTGAGAATCCGCGTCGTCAACGTCGTCGATCTCATGAAGCTCGAGCCGCAGAGCGAGCACCCCCATGGATTGAGCGAGATCGATTTCGATGACCTGTTCACCAAGGACAAGCCGGTCATCTTCGCCTTCCATGCCTACCCCTGGTTGATCCACCGCCTGACCTACCGCCGAACCAACCACGACAACATCCACGTCCGCGGCTATAAGGAAGAGGGCACCATCACCACGCCCTTCGACATGACGGTGCTGAACGAACTGGACCGCTGGCATCTCGTGATGGACGCCATCGACCGCCTGCCGCAGACCGGCGACAAAGGCATCTACCTCAAGCAGCAGCTCCAGGACAAGCTGATCGAGCACCACGAATACATCTGCAAGAACGGCCAGGATTTGCCCGAAATCCGCAACTGGAAGTGGGGAAACCCCAAGTGAATGCGAGAATTCCATAGACGTAGGATGGACTCCGGTCGCTGGCGACAAACGACCCCTGCCGCACAACGAAGATAGAAGCGATGTCCATTATGAACCCCGATGCCGACCACCCCAAGGCTGCCGAATCGAAATCGGGATCGAAGCCCGATGCCAAGGACGATTTGAAATCCCTACCCTTGGCGGAAGTGGAGAAAAAACTGGCTTCGTCGCCCGACGGTCTCAGTCAAGCCGAAGCGCAGAAACGGCTGACCCAATATGGCCCTAACGAGATCGAGGAAAGGAAGACCAATCCGTTTCTTAAATTCCTCTCCTATTTTTGGGGTCCCATCCCGTGGATGATCGAGGTGGCGGTGATTCTGTCGGGAGTGGTCCGACACTGGCCGGATTTTTTCATCATCCTCCTTCTGCTTTTGGCCAACGCCGTGGTCGGATTCTGGGAAGAACGCCAGGCGGGCAACGCCATCGCCGCCCTGAAGGCCAAGCTGGCAATCAAGGCCGGGGTGAAACGGGACGGGAAGTGGATCACCCCAGCGGCGCGCGAACTGGTGCCAGGCGACGTCATCCGATTGCGTTTGGGCGATATTGTACCGGCGGATGCGCGCTTGCTGGCCGGCGACCCGGTGGAGGTGGATCAGTCCGCCCTGACCGGAGAGTCGTTGCCGGCCTCGCGCAAATCCGGCGAGGCGGTGTTTTCCGGCTCGATCATTCGCCAGGGCGAAATCGACGCACTGGTATATGCCACGGGCGCCAACACTTACTTCGGCAAGACGGCGCAACTGGTGCAGGAGGCGCACACCGTCAGTCATTTCCAGCGCGCGGTGCTGAAGATTGGCAATTACCTCATCATCCTCGCGGTGGCTCTGGTGGCGGTGATTTTGACTGTCGCGATCTGCCGCGGGGACCGGATTCTTACCACGTTGCAGTTCGCCTTGGTGCTCACCGTGGCCGCGATCCCCGTGGCGATGCCTACGGTGTTGTCGGTAACGATGGCGGTCGGTGCGCGATTGCTCGCTAAGAAAGAGGCGATTGTGAGCCGGTTGGTAGCCATCGAGGAATTGGCCGGCGTCGACGTGCTATGTTCGGACAAGACCGGCACCCTGACCCAGAACAAACTGACGCTGGGCGATCCGTTCTGTGTCGACGGTGTCCCTGCCGAACGGGTGATCCTCTGTGCCGCACTGGCTTCTCGTGCCGAAGACAAGGACCCCATCGGCCTGGCCGTGATCGGCGGCGTGAAGGACGACCAAGCGCTAAAGAGTTATCGGGTGGTCCATTTTCAGCCGTTCGACCCCGTGCACAAACGCACCGAAGCCACCGTCAAGGGCACGGATGGAAAACAGTTCTACGTGACCAAGGGGGCGCCGCAGGTGATTATGCGGATGGCAACCAACGCCAATGACGTGAAGCCCGCCGTCGAGAAGGCCGTCAACGAATTTGCCGCACGCGGCTTCCGTTCATTGGGCGTCGCCCGTGCGGATCAGGAAGGCAAGTGGCAGCTTCTTGGCGTGTTGCCCCTCTTCGATCCGCCACGCGAAGATGCCAAGGCAACCATCGCGACCGCTCGACAAATGGGCGTGAACGTCAAGATGGTTACGGGCGATGCGCTGGCCATCGCCCGCGAAACCGCCAAGACCTTGGGAATGGGGACAGATATTCTGGATGCCGGCGGCTTGGGCGACGTCAAGCGACAAGAAACGGCGCAGACGGCCGAGTCCATCGAAAAGGCCGACGGTTTTGCCCAGGTGTTCCCGGAACACAAGTTCCATATTGTGGATGTTCTGCAAAAGCGCGGCCACATCGTCGGTATGACCGGCGACGGGGTGAACGACGCCCCCGCGCTGAAGAAAGCCGACTGCGGCATCGCCGTTTCCGGTGCGACCGACGCGGCACGCGCCGCGGCGGCCATCGTGCTGCTGACGCCCGGGCTATCGGTAATTATCGACGCGATCAAGGAGAGCCGTCGCATCTTTCAGCGCATGAACAGCTACGCGATCTACCGCATCGCCGAGACGCTGCGCGTGCTGTTTTTCATGACGTTGTCGATCCTGATCTTTAACTTTTATCCCTTGACGGCGGTAATGATCGTGATGCTGGCATTGCTCAACGACGGCGCCATCCTGTCCATTGCCTATGACAACGTTCATTACAAGGACAAGCCCGAGGCCTGGAACATGCGTATGGTGCTGGGTATCTCCACGGTGCTGGGCGCCATCGGGGTCGTCTCCGCGTTTGGCCTGTTTTATCTTGGCGAGCGCGTCTTTCATCTCGACCGTCCGCATATCCAGACGCTGATGTACCTGAAGCTGTCCGTCGCCGGACACCTGACGATTTTCCTGACGCGTACGCGCGGCCCGTTCTGGTCCATACGCCCCGCGCGGGTTTTATGGAGTGCCGTGCTGGGCACGCAAATCTTGGCGACTCTGATAGCGGTCTATGGGCTATTTATGACGCCCCTCGGCTGGGGCTGGGCGCTGTTCGTCTGGGGATACGCCCTGGCTTGGTTCCTCCTGAACGACCGCGTGAAACTCCTTGCCTATAAGTTTCTGGACCCCGCTAATGCCTCGTCCGTAATCAAAAAACCGACCGTTCCGATACCGGCGATCGCCGCACCACCCGTATGAACTTGCGGTTCATAACACCGGAGAGATCAAGATGGAAACCAATTCAGTGGCCGAGAACGCCCCGTTGACCCTTACGGTCAACGGTGGTTCGTCGAGCATCAAGTTCGCCGTGTTTTCCGCCACCTCACCACTGAAGCGATTGTTCAGCGGGCAGGTGGAGCGCATCGGAACGCCGGGCGCGCGCCTGACGGCCACACGAGACAATTCCTCCGACCTCGAAACAATCCCCGTCGTCGCCGCCACGTTCCATGCCGGCGTTCAAAGCATTGTGAATTACCTGAGCCGTCGGCTCGGCGACTCGGCCATCGGCGCCATCGGACATCGCATCGTCCATGGCGGCATGCATCTGCTCGACAATCAACTCATTACCGAGGAGTCAATCGCCGAGCTTCGCCGCACGCAGCCGCTCGATCTGGCTCACCTGCCGCGCGAAATCGCCCTCATCGAGGGTTTTCGCCACGCATTTCCCGCGATTCCCCAGATCGCCTGCTTCGACACCGCCTTCCACCGAAACCTCCCGCTCGTCGCCCAAATGCTTCCGATCCCGCGCCGATATCACAACGCCGGCGTGCGACGCTTCGGATTCCACGGCCTGTCTTACACCTACCTGATGAGCCAACTCGCCACCCTGGCCGGCCCGGAGATTGCCAACGGCCGGGTCATTCTTGCCCATCTCGGCTCGGGCGCCAGCATGGCCGCGGTGCGCGCCGGCAAGCCGATCGATACCACCATGGCTTTCACGCCAACCTCCGGATTGGTCATGGCCACCCGCCCCGGCGATCTGGACCCGGGGCTTTTGGTCTACCTGGCGAAAGACCAAAACCTTTCCAACTTGGAAATGGACAAGTTCATCTCCCAACAGTGCGGATTGCTGGGCGTTTCGGAAACCAGTTCCGACATGCGTGATCTTCTCGCCGCCCGCCCCACCGATCCCCGCGCCGCCGAGGCCGTCGACTTATTCTGCTACCAAGCCAAAAAACATCTTTGCGCTTTAACAGCCACTCTCGGCGGCCTAGACACCCTGGTCTTCTCCGGCGGAATCGGCGAACACGCCCCCGAAGTCCGCGCCGGAATCTGCCAAGGCCTGGATTTCCTCGGCCTACACCTCGACCCCTCCCGCAACGCCCGCGGCGAACCCATCATCTCCTCCCCCCAAAGCCGCATCGCCATTCGAATCATCCCCACCGACGAAGAGATCGTAATCGCTAGAATAGTCCGGTCGATCCTGCAAGATTCTGGATCGACTGTGTGACATGATCCGAGCACCTAACGCCCACGATATCGATCAGGTCTACTGACCCACCGCTCCATTGCCGCCAGCACCATGCTGATGCAGGAATAACCCGCCGGTGCCCTGCCGCGAGTAGGTTTGCTCTTTCACAAGTGAATAGGCGGCCAGGGCACTGGGCTGGAACCAACAAGGTTGTCTCCCGGGGTCAGCCGGGTCTTACCTCGCCTTGTTGGCTGCGTCGGCCAACCATTCCCCGTTGTTTGTGTGCTCTTCGGGGCGTAGAGGGCGCAGTTTTTCCAATCAGCTAATTGGTGGCATTGTGAATATAGACAGCATTGTCATTGAAAAGATCAAGAGACTTTGCTGATTCACTATCGATATGGATAGGCTCGATCCAATCCATTACAAGCGTCTCACTGCCAAAGAAGGATACGAGGTAATAGTCCCCCGCCGGAATGTTATCAATTTCAAACTTCCCATCGACATTCGTTCTACCCTCGCCTACTGGCGTTCCACTCATATCCAGATGCGGGCCGCCATATTGTTTAGACAGTCTAAATGCTTCAAGTCGGTCAATTGTCGCCTTTGTCTGCACATCAGCGATCATAGCCTTTATATCAGCCACATTGGCCTTAAGGTCGTTGATCTCCTTCGTATAAAGGTTCGGTTCGGCCATGCCATGAAGTTCACCTCCAGGCCCATATAATTTAATCTGATCTGCTGCCATGCCTTGATAGTTGGTAATTAAACTTTCATAGTCAGACTGTTGCTTTTTTAGACACTCAACCAAAGAAGGAATGTCGGATGTCTCTCGGCTGAGAACCACAAGCGGCAGCCCTCGGAAAAGGCTGGATGTGCCATCATTTTTTACGCTCCATGCCGACCCGACGATCTTGCCAAGAACAGGGGGCCTTTGAGCGACCACTGGCTGTACGATCGGAACGGGAATTGTTGCAATAGGTGCGGTGGGTGCGACCGCAACGAATACGGGTTTTGGCGCGGCTGGCGATAGCGCCGGCTTCGGTACGGGAACAACCTCCGCCGCATTTTCTGACGCAAGGGGTGCGGGGGCCTCCGATTTCATAATTATCATCGTGGCCACGCCGATTACGGCCAGTGGGCCGACGATCAAAATCACAATCAACCATCTTGGCATGTCCAACCTCCCGCGATGGGGCTGTAAAGGCTACTGCGCGCTACGGCCACGGACAAGAGGCCGCCGACGCACGGCAGTTGGAAGCTACCCGCCTGGCGGTCATGCGGGCGTTGCAGGGAGTCTTGGCCGCGAATGGGGTTTGCTCTTCGAAAAGCGAATAAGTTGGCTTGGGGCAGGCGGCGCGAAGGGGTAAAATACCCCCATGCCTGACATGATATCCAATCTTCTCAGCGGTTTAGTTGGTGCATTGATCGGGGCATGCATGAGCTTTTCCGTCGCAAGATACGCTCATGGCTTGGACGTTAAACGGGAACGAAAGAAGGAGGCGGTCAAACTTCGATCTTGGCTCAAGGGGTTGCAAGCTGACATACCCAATATTACGAGCGACATTGGCATCGCGGACAACGACACAAAAAATGCGAAGTATAACCAGCCATGTATGAAGCGCATGACCCTAAGTTTTCTGGAGGCTGCTACGCTAAGCTGGTGCGAATTCGATCAAGACGGCGAATTTTTTCAATGTTTGAGCAAGGCGTATGCAGACGCCACCCACACGAATAAGATGTTGGATCACTTTGCCTCGTGGGCAAGCAATGCCGAACTTCTCGAATCAAACAAACCCGTGATCGCTTGCTCGCTCAAAACGACGTTGAATTCGGTGAACACCTTAAAGGAACGAGTCGAGAAGAAACTTGCCAACGCTGAAAACTAGCCTTCAAATCCGACTATCAAAATCGTGGCGATCCGACCTGCTGGAGAAATTGCCAACAGGGAGACGTGAATAGGGACGCAGCGGCTCTGTCTCGATCCTGCCGATTCGGTCAAACGTTTGCTGTCCCCTGCTTCGGAAATGCCGCAGAAATCCGGCCGTCTGTTCGACTGCGCGAATCGCCAAATCAAGGGTCGAGAGAGAGCCGGACAGGTCCAATTACGGGACGAACAAACGGGACTGTCCACCCACATACCCGCTGCCGCCCAAAAAATATTTTCAAAAAATCCGCCGATTTCCAAAAAGTTGAGTGGCGCGGGGGAGTTTCACCCCCGCGCTCTCCCAGAACCGGACGTGAACGTCTCCGTTCATCCGGCTCCTATCATCCCATCGCCTTACGGCACGATCCCAATCTGCCA
>Ga0181538_10005707_pt1 | contig 11047 bp, 8 predicted proteins | sample PEATcosm2014_Bin_40_FD_119773 | JGI IMG/M metagenome (GOLD analysis project Ga0181538, IMG submission 119773) | Peatland microbial communities from MTU Mesocosm Facility, Houghton, MI, USA - PEATcosm2014_Bin23_30_metaG | ecosystem: Environmental > Terrestrial > Soil > Wetlands > Peat | place...
GGTTGCTCGGCACCCCGTCCGCTCTCGAGATGGTGGGCCCTACTCCTCTCGGTGCCGGTGGCGGGACAAGCGCCTCTTAACATAGACCTGGTGAGCGGGCCACGAGACCTCCTCCAGCGCAAGGCGGACGCCTTGGAGAAGCTGTCCGCGGGCAAGGACATCTGGGTGGCGACCGCGAGCGGGACGGGCGAGCCCTGTCTCGTGCCACTCTCATTCGCCTGGATCGACGGGCGGATCATCCTCGTCACCCCCGGGCGCAACCGGACCGCGCGCAACATCGCCGCCACCGGTTCTGCTTATCTCGCCCTCGGCCCGCCCAGAGACGTCGTCTCGCTCGAGGGCACAGCGGTGATCTGCGACCTGGACACGATCGCAGAGGAGGACGCGGACCGCTACTGCGCGCAGGCGGGCTGGGATCCGCGTCCCGTGGCGTCGATGGTCTGGATCGTCTTCAGCCCGCTTCGCATTCGGGCTTGGCGCGAGGTCGACGAGCTCGAGGAGCGCACCGTCATGCAAGACGGCCGCTGGCTCGTCTGAGATCGGAGAGACTCGTGGCTGGGTGGGACGACGTCCGTCACCTTGCCCTCTCGCTGCCCGAGACGAGCGAACGGGAATCCCGCGGCAACCTGCAATGGCGTGTGAAGGGGAAGCTGTTCGTCTGGGAAAGGCCCCTTCACAAGCCTGACCTCGAGGCACTTGGGAATCGCGCGCCCAAAGGACCGGTGCTCGGGGCGATGGTCGCGGACCTGGGAGAGAAAGAGGCGCTGTTGGCCGAGAACCAGGAGCTCTTCTTCACTACTCCCCACTTCAACGGCTACGCCGCGGTGCTCGTGCGGCTCGAGCTCATCTTCGTCGACCGGTTGGCGCCGTTGGTCGTTGAGGCATGGCTGGCCCGAGCACCGACGCGTCTCGCACGGCAATACCTGGACGATCGGTGAACCTCGCCCGTGCGCTCGACCGGGATCGAACGCGAACTCGACCGGCTCCTGCCCCAGTCCCGAACGGGCGACTGCCTCAGTGACGTCCCGAATGCTCGAGCTGCGACGGTCCGATGTTGGCCGCTAGCCACTCGTTCAAGGGCAGTGACGTCCTCAGGAAACTGACGACGCGGTCCTTGGCGGTCGCCTTGCCGAGCCAGGCGCCCGGCGGCCACTGCTTCCAGCTCGTGACGCCCTTGTAACGGAGCAGCTCGATGCGCGGGTGATCCTTCGGATAGCCCTTTGGCGCCGTCTTCAAACTGTCGTGCCCCTCGGCCTGCGACCCGGCCGCCCGCAGCGCCTTCAGCACGGCTACGAGCGATTGACCGGTGGCCTCAGCAGCGACGGCCGTCCGGTACCGCTCCAGCTGATCTGGGGCCATCATCCACATGCCACTTCCCGAAGCGAGACCCTGCGCCGACAGCTGGACGTAGCCACCCCATCCGAGGGTCGCGCCGATGGCCGTCTTGTAGGGCGCTTTGTTGGAACTGAACCGGACGTCCCGATAGGGGCGAAACACCTTGGCCTCGCCGAACTCCGGAGCGAGCTCGGCGAGCAGCTCGGTCATCGGCTGCAGAACCAGTTTCTCGTAGACCGACTTGTTCGCGTTCCAGTACGTCTTGGAGTTGTCAGCCTCCAAGCCCTCGTAGAACTCGATCGCCTCGGCCGTCCATCCACGAAAGCCCATACGCGGAGCCTATCGAGCCTGACCAGAAAACGCCTTTGGCCACCGTGGCAGGCCCAAGCGCGGGAGGATCCCACGACGCGCGCAGGACCCGCATCCGGCAGAATGAAAGGTCACCATGAGGGTCTCGCCATCGCCGCGAGCGGCGGACCGGGTGCAAGCAGCGCCCGCCCGGGCTCGACCGTGCGACGGGAGCGAACGACAAACCGCACCGAGGATTTTGAGCGCCAGAGCATGAACGACGTCACCGCCATGCCCCAGACGGCTGTGGTGCTGGGCGGCGCCTCCGATCTGTCCCGTGCCATCGTGCGCGTCCTCGCGAGCCGCCGCCTGAGCTCGGTCCTGCTGACAGGGAGGAGCCCCGTCATGCTCGAGGCGGCGGCGACCGAGCTGCGCGGGCTCTCGATCCCGAAGGTCGAGACAGAGGGGCTCGACGTGACCGAGATCGGCGCGCTCGAGAACTTCGCCGACGCGGCAGCCGTCCGTCTGGGCGACATCGACCTCGTCCTGATTGCCGCCGGTGAACTCGACATGACAGACCTCGCGACTCTCGATGCCTCCAGGGTCGCCTCGCTCGCGACGACGAACTTCACGGGCCCTGCCGCCGCCATGACGGCCTTCGCCCGCGTACTGCGCGCCCAGGGGCACGGCCGAATCGTCGTGCTCTCATCCGTTGCCGGATACCGCGTCCGGGCCGCCAATTTCGCCTACGGAGCGGCCAAGGCGGGCCTCGACGGCTTCGCCCTCGGGTTCGGAGACGCGCTCGCCGGAAGTGGTGTGAGCGTGATGGTCGTGCGGCCGGGCTTCGTACGGACGAAGATGACCGCCGGCCGCAAGCCGGCTCCCCTCGCCGTAGAGGCGTCCGATGTCGCGGACGCAGTCGTACGCGGCCTCGAGACCGGCGCGGACGTCGTTTGGGTCCCGCGTGTGCTCCGGTACGTGTTCTGGATCTTCCGGCTCCTCCCGCGCCCTCTCTGGAGACGCATCCCCGGCTGAGGCCCGCTGAACCCGCCCGGAGTGGAACTCGAGTAACGGGCGCTAACCTTCCTCCGTGCGCATTTGATCCCCGTTCCGAGCTCCGCCCACCGTCCGTCTCAACCTGGGGATCAACATGCCGAACACACGCAACGCCCGCCGCGCCCTCATAACCTCCGCCGCGGTCGCGTCGGCGGCCGGCACCGCGACACTGGTCGCCCGAGGTGTGACCAAGCACCGGGGTGCGCAAACGGTCCTGGAGGCGGTCGCTCTGTCTGTCGGCGCCGAGACGAAGCTGGGCGTCCTCGGGCCCAACGGTGTCGGCAAGACCACATTGCTCAGGATCCTCGCGGGACGGGACCAACCTGACAAAGGCAGCGTGACGCTGCTGCCCCCTACCGCGACGGTGGGCTACCTGGCCCAGGAACGCGAGGCCGCCGAGGGGGAGACCCTGACCGAGTACCTCGCGAGGCGGACAGGTGTCGCCGCGGCTCAAGCCACCCTCGACCGGGCTGCGGGCGAAGTAGCTGCCGCCGAAAAGGGCGCCGACTCCCGGTATGGAGCTGCGCTCGAACGGTACCTCGCGCTCGGTGGTCCTGATCTCGAGGCACGGGCCGGGAGCGTCTGTTCCGACCTCGGCCTCCCGGCGTCACTGCTGGATCTCGGCATGGCGCAGCTTTCCGGTGGCCAGGCGGCCAGAGCGGCGCTCGCGGCGCTCCTGTTGTCCCGGTTCGACCTCGTGCTCCTGGACGAACCCACCAACGACCTCGACTTCGACGGTCTCGAACGGCTCGAGGACTTCCTTCAGCGCCGCGCAGGCGGACTTGTCGCCGTCTCCCACGACCGGGCGTTCCTGGAGCGCATCGTGACATCGGTCGGGGAGATCGACCCCGGCTCTCACAGGATGACCCTGTACCGCGGAGGCTGGGAGGCCTACCTCGACGCCCGGTCCAGTGCGCAACGCCACGCCGAGGAGGCTTATGCCGCCTACACCACCGAGCGCGACCGACTCGCAGCCAGAGCCCGCCGGCAACGGCAGTGGGCGGTGACGGGCGTCTCAAAGGCCGCCAGGAGCCCGAAGGACAAGGACAAGACACAGAGGGACTTCCGGCTGAATCGGACCGAGAAACAGGCCTCGAAGGTCCGCGCGACCGAACGGGCACTCGAACGGCTCGCGGAAGCGGAAAAGCCGTTCGAGCCCTGGCTCCTCCACCTCGAGATGGCGGCCGCACCCCGAAGCGGCGACGTCGTCGCGCGGCTCGAAGCGGCGGTTGTCCAGCGTGGCACCTGGCATATGGGGCCGATCGACCTCGAGATCAGGTCGGGCGACCGGCTGGGGATTCTCGGGCGGAACGGAGCGGGCAAGACGACACTGCTGTCGGCGATCCTCGGGATGGTGCCGCTCGATCAGGGCAAGCGATGGGTCGGCCCACGAGTTGTGTTCGGCGAGCTCGGCCAGGCGAGGAGGCGCTTCGAAGCGAACGAGCCCCTGATGACGGGCTTTCTCGGCTCAAGCGGCCTTCCGACTCGTGAAGCACGCTCGTTGCTCGCCAAGTTCGCCCTGGGGGCGGGAGAAGTCGAGCGTAACTTCGGGACGCTTTCGCCCGGCGAGCGGACGCGGGCGGAATTGGCGCTGCTCATGTCCAAAGGCACCAACTGCCTCGTGCTCGACGAACCCACCAACCACCTCGACCTTCCGGCCATCGAACAACTCGAGACGGCGCTCGGGTCCTGGGACGGGACGTTGCTGCTCGTCACCCACGATCGGCGCCTTCTCGAGACGGTCTCGCTCACCGGCACCCTCGAGCTTGCGGAGAACTCCGGCGTTGTGCCTCGTCCCGCGCGTGCGTCGGCACCGGGATCTACGCTCCCAGCGTGAACGACACCGAGGCCATGGCTGTCGCCTTGCGGGAGGCCGTGCTCGCCCTCGACCACGACGATGTGCCCGTAGGGGCGGTAGTGCTCGTGGGGGGCCATGCCGTCGCGCAGCGCCACAACGAACGTGAGCTGCGCAAGGACCCGACGGCCCACGCCGAGATCCTTGCCCTGCAGGATGCCGCCGAGATGCTCGGCTCCTGGCACCTCGACGGGGCAACGCTCGTGGTGACACTCGAGCCCTGCCCGATGTGCGCAGGCGCGGCAGTGCTCGCCCGGATCGGCCGGCTCGTCTTCGGCGCGTTCGACCCGAAATCTGGCGCTTGCGGGTCACTTCTCAATCTGTGTGCGGACCCCCGCCTCAACCACGAGATCGAGGTCATCCGCGGCGTGAACGCTGAACCGGCCGGCACGCTGCTGCGGGACTTCTTCGCAAACCGCCGCGACGTCCTCGGCTAACCTCGCACCCGGAGGGATGCGAGAGTGGCCGAATCGGGCGGTCTCGAAAACCGTTGTGTCCGTGAGGGCACCGTGGGTTCGAATCCCACTCCCTCCGCCCCTTCACACCGCTCCCTCCGCTCCATCCCTCCCTCCCTCCGCCACTCCGTCTGTCCGGCCAACTCCCTGCGCGACAGTTGCGGGCAGCTCAGGCATGGGTTCAGAACTGTTCTGACATGAACCGTCAGGCGTCTTCGGACGCGTGACGATTTGCGAGCCGCGACGCGGTGCAGTGTGACGTCGCTTGAGAGCTATCCAATAATGAACCAGGCAATCATGACCGAGACAGTGACGGGCGCTGTCAGATAGATCGTGAACGCGCCGGCCTGCACGTCTGGCACGACGGCTGCGATCGCGACGACGCCTGACGCACTCCCGGCGCTGGTGGCATAGACCTGGGAAGTGGCGAAAATCAGGCTGCCTGCGGCCAAGGATACCCCGGAGACGGTCACACTCGCCTCGGGATTGGCGGTTGTCCCCGCCACGAGAGCGGTCCCGCTTCGCGAAAACGTGGCGACTCCCTCGACTTGGAGCGCCGTGCCGGTAGTGCTTGCGGCCGACACACCGATCCCCGTGCCGCTTGAGCCCTGCACGCCGATACCGCCGCTCTGGGTGCTGCCGTAGACGCCCACGCCGCCTTCTGAGCTCAGGCTGAGGCCCTGGACGCCGTACTTGCCGGCCAGCGCGCTCTGACCATAGACACCGATACCGTTCTCCGAGGTCCCTTGGAGGCCGTAGCCGCCGCCTGGGCTCGTATCGACACCTTCGACGCCGCTCTTGCCGTTCGCTGCGGTTGTGGCGTAGGCACCCGTACCGTTGGTCGAGCTCCCGTTTATGCCGTAGCCGCCTTCTTTGCTCGTATCGACTCCTTGGACACCACTTTGCTCATCGGTGGTGGTGCTGCCGTAGACGCCGGTGCCGTTGTCCGAGCTTCCCTGGACGCCGTAGCCGCCGCCGGCACTCGTGTTGACGCCCTCGACACCGCCCTTGCCGGCCGCCGAAGTTTGTCCTTGGACACCGGCAGCTCCGCTCGAGGTTCCGTAGGCACCGATCCCGTTCGCAGAGGCCCCGAAGATGCCGTAACCGCCAGCGGAGCTGGTGTCGACACCCTCGACACCGCTCTTGTTAGCCCCGGAGGTCTGGCCCCGGATCCCGGTGCCGTTCTCCGAGGTTCCCTCGATGCCGTAACCGCCAGCCGAGCTGGTGTCGACGCCCTTGACGCCGCTCTTGCCGGCCGCCAAAGTCTCGCCGTAGGCGCCTATGCCGTTGGTGGAGCTCCCGTAGGTCCCGTAGCCGCCCAACTTGCTGGCGTCGACGCCCTCGACACCGCTCTTGTTAGCCGCCAAGGTTTGGCCGAAGACGCCAATGCCGTTGACCGAGCTCCCGTAGGTGCCGTAGCCGCCTGACTTGCTGGCGTCGACGCCTTCGACACCACTTCTGCCAGCCGCCGAAGTCTCGCCGTAGGCGCCGGTACCGTGCTCTGAAGTTCCTTGGACGCCGCAGCCACCCTCTGGGCTGGCGTCGACGCCTCTGACGCCGCTCTTTCCACTCGCCAAGGTCTCGCCGTAGGCGCCGATACCGTTGGCCGAATGGCCGTAAATGCCGTTACCGCCTGCCTTACTCGTGTCAACGCCTTCGACGCCGCTCTTGCCGTTGGTCATCGTAGCGCCGTAGACACCGGGGCCGTTCTCTGAGGTTCCTTCGACGCCGTAGCCACCGTCCGGGCTCGTGTTGACGCCTCTGACGCCGCTCTTGCCAGCTGCTGAGCTCTGGCCGTGGACGCCCGTGCCGTTGATCGAGTTCCCGTAGGTGCCGTAGCCGCCCAACTTGCTCGCGTCGACGCCTTCGACGCCGCTCTTGCCGGTGGTCGTCGTAGCGCCGTAGACGCCGGAGCCGTTCTCTGAGGTTCCTTCGACGCCGTAGCCACCATCTGGGCTCGTGTTGATTCCTCTTACGCCGCTCTTGCCAGCTGCCGCGGTCTCGCCGTAGACGCCGGCACCTCCGCTGGAGGCTCCGTAGACGCCGGCACCTCCGCTGGAGGCTCCGTAGGCGCCGGTACCGTTCTCTGAGCTTCCGTGAACTCCGTAGCCACCTTTCTTGCTTGTGTCGACGCCCTCGACGCCGCTCTTACCGTCGGTCGCCGTAACGCCTTGGACGCCGGTCCCGTTGTCTGAGGTTCCTTGGACGCCGTAGCCACCGTCTGCGCTCGTGTTGACGCCTCTGACGCCGCTCTTGCCGGCTGCCGAGGTCCGACCGTAGACGCCGGTACTTCCGCCAGAGCCTCCGTAGGCACCGATACCGTTGGTCGAGCTCCCGTAGGTGCCGTAGCCGCCCAGCTTGCTCGTGTCGACGCCCTTGACGCCGCTCTTGCCAGCCGTCACGGCTTGGCCGTAGACACCGGTGCCATTCTCTGACGAACCCTGGACTCCGTAGCCACCCTTCTTGCTTGCGTCGACGCCCTCGACGCCGCTCTTGTTATCCGCCGTGGTCTCACCGTAGGAGCCGGTGCCGTTGGTCGAGTTCCCGTAGGTGCCGTAACCGCCCAGCTTGCTCGTGTCGACGCCCTCGACGCCGTTCTTGCCGTCCGCCGTGGTCTCACCGTAGGCGCCGGTGCCGTTGGTCGAGCTCCCGTAGATGCCGTAACCGCCTAACTTGCTTTCGTCGACGCCCTCCACGCCGCTCAGGCCTGCAGCCGCAGTCTGGCCGTAGACACCGGTGCCGTTGGTGGATTTCCCGGAGGTGCCGTAGCCGCCCCCTTTGCTCGTGTCTATGCCTGCGACGCCGCTGCGGTTTGCGGCCGATGTCTCGCCTTGCACACCGGTGCCGTTCTCTGAGGTTCCCTGGACTCCGTAGCCACCGCTAGGGCTCTTGTCGACCCCTTCAACGCCGCTCATGTCATTTCCAAGCGTCCTGCCGTAAGCACCGATACCGTGCGCCGAAAGCCCGGAGGTGCCGTAGCCGCCGCCAGAACTGGTATCGAGCCCTTCAACTCCAGTGCTGCCTGTCTCCGAGGTGATGCCCTCGAGACCTGAGCCGTGGGCTGTCGTGACGGTGGTCGTGGCGGTGGCCGAGTTCGTCGCGCCGAGAACCAACGCGTCACTCGAGGCATCCGTGGGGTCTGCGCCCGCGACCAGGCCGGCCGTGATCCCCACCCCGGTCGCCGCCGCCCCGAGCATGAGAGCGCGGCGACCGTATCTTGCTTCAGACTTTCCTGCTCCACTTTCCCCGTCGGCCACAGCCGCGAGATCGTCAAGGGGTAGCTCGTTCACCTCAATATCCTTTCCCTTCGTTGAGTCATTGCGTTATGCCGCGCGAGATCGCTTCCCCGCCGGAAAGGCGGTGCTCAGCCCGCGACGGACAGACCCGCCGCGGTGTCAGCGACGGACGTCGCGACCACAGTCCCGTTCTTCTCTGAAGTGCCCTGCACAATTACGGTGTCGCCCGGCTGCATCGCTGACGCCGTGCTCTTGGCCTCACGGGTGTAGGTCGTGGACGCCCCGAGTATCACCTTGACCAGTCCGCCGCTTGCTGTCGTGACATACAGCGTGTTCCCCTCGATAGTCGTCACGATGCCGCTGGCCGCACCCGCGCTCGACAATCCAGAAAAGCCGCCCCGAGTGAAGCCGGACGACCCCGTGGAACTGAATAGCCTCGCGAAGTTCGCCGCGGCGCTTCCGGTACCGCTCGTCCCGTGAGCGCGCTGCAAGGCAGCTCCGCCCCAGAGTCCTCCTGCGCCGATGAGCAGGGCCACCAGTACCGCCGTCGGGTACTTGAGCCGAAGACCCGGTCGAGGGCTTCGTATCGGCCACTCCTCCTCGTCCGCTACATCGGTGTCGTCTATGTCGGTGCCGTTTCCTCCAAGGTGTCCCGCTTCTTGTGCGGAAGCGGTGAGCCCCAAAGAAGTCCCGTCGATCTCGACCGGTTGTGTCGTTGTACCGCTGACCGGGGGAAGCTCCTCGGTGGTGTTCGGATCGTCTGGCATGAATGTTCCCCTGTCTTCACTCATAACGAAGGGCGTCGATGGGTCGGAGTGAGGCGGCACGATTGGCGGGGTAGAAACCGAAGAACACGCCGACGGCGATCGAGACGCAGAAGGCGAGCACGATCGAGTACGGGGCTATGACAGGTTGGACACCGACGATCTTGAAGCGGGAGCCGATCACACCGATGGCTACGCCAACGGTTCCCCCGATCAATGACAGCAAGACCGCTTCGAACAGGAACTGGGCGAGAATCGCCGATTTCGGAGCACCGATCGCCTTGCGGATCCCGATCTCGTGGGTGCGCTCGGTCACGGTGACGAGCATGATGTTCATCACTCCGATGCCGCCCACGAGAAGCGAGATGGCGGCCACGGCGCCGAGCAGCACGGTGAACGTGCTCGAGGTCGACTGTACCGTGGAGAGCAGCGTCGCCTGGTTCAGCACCTCGAACGGCAAGTCGGCGACCGTCGTGTCGTTCTGTGCCGCGAGGATGTTCTCGACCTCGGCCTCGGCAAGGTTCAGCGTTGAGGAGGACCTGCCTTGAACGATGAGCTCGCTGAACGACTGGGCATAGCCTGTCAGATGGTCCTCGACCGCGGTGTAGGGCGCAATGGCCACTGCGTCCTGGTCGGTCAGACCGCTGGTGCCCTTCGAAGCCAGCACGCCGATGACCTCGAAGTTGGTCGAACCGATCATGATCGTCGCGCCGAGAGGGTTCTCGCCGGTCGTGAACAGGTTGCTGGCGACATCAGACCCGATGTCGACGACCTGGGCGTGAGATGTCACGTCCTGGCTCGAGATCGCGCTGCCGGCCTGGACGGTGTAGTCCTCGGCGCTTAGATAGGACGGGGTCGACCCCTCGACAGTGGTGGTGTAGGACTCCGCACCGTATGTGGCGGTCTCGCTGGTGGTCACGACCGGGGAGACCGACTTCACGTCTGGGGCGTTGTTCGGGTTATCCAGGGCGTTGACGTCCGCGATCGTCAATGTCGCCTCTTGGGTTTGGGTGCCGCCCGAAAAGGCCCCCCGGCCGAAGCGGCCGGTGTTGAAGACCGTGAGGGTGTTCGTTCCGAGCTGGTTGATGCGGCTCTCGACCGCCTGAGAGGACCCGGTCCCGACGGCCACCAGGATGATGACAGCGGCGACACCGATCAGCACGCCGAGGGTGGTGAGCACGGAACGAAGCTTGTTGGAACTGATCCCGCCGATGGCGACCCGGAGATTGTCGAAGACGCTCATGTCGCTCCTCCGCCTAGGTCGCCTGACACGGCCATCGTGCCGGGCGGCGCCTCACGCTCCTCCATCCTCGTCTCCGAATGCACCGGGACGATGCGGCTGTCCTCGTAGATCTGTCCGTCGCGCAGCCGGACGATCCGACGCGCAAAAGAGGCGATGTCCTGTTCATGGGTGATGATCACGACTGTTCGACCTTCGCTGTTCAGTCGACTGAAGATGGCCATGACCTCGTTGCTCGAGGCGGTGTCGAGGTTCCCGGTCGGCTCGTCGGCGAGGATGAGAGCAGGGGCCGTCACCAGGGCGCGGGCGATGGCGACACGCTGTTGCTGACCACCGGACATCTCGCTCGGAAGGTGATGGCTACGGTCCTCGAGGCCGACCTCGCGCAGCGCGGCCATGGCCCGCGCGTGCCGCTCCTTGGGCTTCACTCCTCCGTAAGCCAGTGCGAGCTCCACGTTCGCCAGGGCGGTCGTGCGTGGGACCAGGTTGTAGTTCTGGAAGACGAAGCCGATCTTGCGGTTGCGGATGCGCGAGAGATCCGAGTCCTCGAGCTGGCGTACGTCCACGCCCTCCAACCAGTAGTGCCCCCTTGTCGGCACGTCGAGACACCCGATGATGTTCATCATCGTCGACTTCCCCGAGCCCGAAGCCCCCATGATGGCGACGAAGTCGCCGGCTTCGACGGTTAGGGAGACCCGCCGGAGCGCGTGAACTTCGACCTCCCCTGCCTTGTAGGTCTTCGTCACCGCCCGCAGGACGACAACTGGTCGTCTCCCTCCAGCGGGGAGCGAACCCGCCGGGGCCGAAGTGACTCGAGA
>Ga0181538_10005709_pt1 | contig 11044 bp, 8 predicted proteins | sample PEATcosm2014_Bin_40_FD_119773 | JGI IMG/M metagenome (GOLD analysis project Ga0181538, IMG submission 119773) | Peatland microbial communities from MTU Mesocosm Facility, Houghton, MI, USA - PEATcosm2014_Bin23_30_metaG | ecosystem: Environmental > Terrestrial > Soil > Wetlands > Peat | place...
CAGAAGCCTGACATCACTCTATTCATGAGGCTGGTTCGCTTGCCGGCACGCGCAGACGACACCTTTGATGAACCCACAGCCCAGTCCTTGTTCGCCCGATTTCTGAAAAATGACACCTGGCAATGTCCGACGCTTACGGTGCTGCGCTATGGTTCTCATTTCGACGATCCAAAACTCCTGAATGACGACCGCCTGAAATACTTGCCGAAAACCCTTCGGGCGTCATGGGAAAGCGGTTTCGGCTTCAAAGACCTTACCGTCGAAGATCGAGCCGCAATGGGCACTTTTTACGCCGGTTCGCAAAAGCTTGTCGGCCGTCTACATCGCGCAGGTGTCAAGATCCTTGCAGGCACTGATGTCATGAATCCGTATTGCTTTCCGGGTTTCAGCCTGCATGACGAACTGGCGCTGCTTGTCGAGTCCGGCCTCTCCCCGATGGCGGCGCTACAGACGGCGACCAGCAACCCCGCAAAGTTCATGGGGCAAGTCGACCGCCGAGGGACCATCGAGGCCGGTAAGATCGCTGATCTGGTGCTGTTGGACAAGGACCCACTCGCTGACATCCACAACACGCGCACCATCCAAGCGATCGTGCTCAACGGCAAGCTCATGAAACGCGCAGCGCTCGACGCGATGCTGACGGAGGCGGAAGCCGCCGCGGCGAAATGAATGTCGCCTTCCTCTCGATATTGCGGATCGCCCTGCGTGTTTCAAAATGCGTCCTTTGTGCAACAGCCCTAACGCCTGGTAACACCATGTTGGCCCGGCTACTTCCGTGGGCTGGCGAGCGGCAGATAAATGAACGGACCTCTACTCTACGAGGCGGATATCAGCAGACCCCACCCGGGAACGTTCGAGCGCGAGCTCATGTCCAGTATCCAGGCCCAACAGGTTCTCGCGTTTTAAGAACGCACGGGCGCGTTCGAGCGACTTGACCTTCATGCGAAGCAGCACCAAATGATCTTCCTGAGCCGCAACCAAGCGAATCGCGGGACCCGCACCAAGCTGCCAGACAAATTCCTCGCCGGCTTGAGGCGGTCCTAAGAGAATGCGCCAGTCACGTTTAGCCGCAGTGATGTCCCGTACACCAATTCCAAGTTCCACTATGGATTGGATCCCGAGGGGGCCCCCGCCATGGTCTTGCAAGTCGCGTTGAATTCTTGCTCAGCGTTCGCCGGTGTCCGCCGCGCCGTACTGCGATTGCATGTAGGCCGCGTCATACCGGCAGAAGAAGATTCCGCCTGGTAGCAGGCTGATCATGCTCGTATTCGTAAATGCGAGCCTTTCCTTGCCCGATGAATCCTTTACGTACTGCGACGCGGGTGCACCATGCTTTAGGCCTTGAGCGTCCAGCCCGGCTACCAGCTCGGACACCGACCCGCTGGGTTCCAAAGCAACACCCATAAGACCAGGCTGACGACCTGGTGAGTGAGCGACCTCGACATTGATACTGTCAAAACCAACGAGACCGGTTAAGATCGTTCGGCTGGCCGCGACTTCGATTGACCGGAACGACGCTACAACCGGCAAGCCGAGCGTTTCAGTGAACAGTCGGAAAAGCTGCTCGGGCTCGTCCGCGTTGAGCGTAATGTGGTCGACCTGGCGGACGAGGACATCGAGCGGAACATGAGTTGCCTGAGCGTACGAACTCCCCGACGTTGTGCTCAATATCGCGAACATCCCTACGACGAAGTGGCGCCATCGGCAGTTTGGTTGCATTAGCATGCACCATAGTATATAAGCAGAATTGCTTAGGCTCTCTTGTTTCATAAATGGTAAGTTTTGCATCGGCGGCGCGGGGCCCGTAAACAAAGGGTTTGGAGTGTTGCAAATGTCTAGTGCAAAATGGGATGCTCAAAGCGGCTCGCCGCTGCCCCGGTGCTGGCTTCGGCGCTGTTGCAAAACTCTGTCGCAAAAGTTGGGAGATCTTTTTCGGCCTCTTGCCCCTCACCGTTCTGGTTCCGCGAAACCACTTTGGTTGTATAGTCGCCGTTGCTGACTTCTGCTTGGCACAGCGCCTCCCGAATGCCCAGAGCGCGCAATGCGCGTTCCCCGTCAAGTATCCCGGACTCCGCTGCCGAGCTTTTGGCAAGTTTTCGGGCGAAATTAGGCGCTCTGCCAGATCCCACAGGCCGATGCGCCGTATTCCAAGAAACCAGCTTATTAGGGCGGACGTCGAATCTCGTGCAGCGTCCCAAGAAACGAGAGGAAAACATGTCCGCGCAGTTCCGCGCGGAAAGGAATCGCCGACGTGACGCGGGATCGAAACAAGAGCTACAACTTCCGGGCCGCTGAGACATTGCCGCAGGATATACGGTATGGGGTTCGTTCACTTTCGAAGGCGCCCCTGTTCGCCGCAGCCGCGGTTATTGCGCTCGCGCTTGGCATCGGAGCCAGCACGGCTATTTTTTCGGTAGTCAATGCGGTGCTGCTCAGGCCGCTCCCCTATCCCGACCCCGACAGCATCGTCGTCTTCGCGACCTCTTCCCCGGCGGGAGAACGGGAGGCGGCGGCGTCACCCGTGGAATTCAATTTCTGGCGGGAGCACGCCATCGCGTACCAGGATATTTGCGCATACCGATTCGGCCGCATCAATATGACCGGTGAGCGGCCCCAACAACTCCGGTCGGCGTTTGTTACGTCCGGTTACTTCCGCCTCTTTGGCGAGAGGGCCGCGTTCGGCCGCACTTTTACAGCAGAGGAAGATCGCCCCGGCGGTGGAGATGTCGCGGCGTTGGGCGCGGAGTTCTGGAGGCGGGAGTTCGGCGGCGATTTCCACGTCATTGGCAAAGCGATTCTCCTGGGCGGGAAACCGTACCGGGTAGTAGGGATAATGGCTCCTGCGCGCGAACTTCCAGCGGCCTTCAACTCCGGCGACGGGGGCGATCCGATTGATGTCTGGATGCCATTTCAAATCGATTCCCAAAGCACCGATACCAACAACTATTTCAGCGCGGCGGCTCGACTCAAACCCGGCGTCAGTCTCCGCGCCGCGCAAGCGCAGCTTCGACTCGTCACATCTCAGTTCCGCCAGAGTTTTCCCTCAGCCGAACTCAGGCCGCAATCCGTCTTCACAGCGGTGGGAATGCGGGCCGCTTTGGTTGAGGGCTGGGACATGTCTGTGTTTTCGGCCGCCGTCGCGCTCCTTCTGCTGATCGCGTGTGTGAACGTCGCGAATCTGTCCCTGGCGCGCGGCGCCGGCAGACGGCGCGAGATCGCCATCCGAGCCGCGCTAGGCGCAAGCAGGGGCCGGATTGCCCGCCAACTGCTCACCGAAAGCGTCCTGCTCTCAGTCGCGGGTGGAGCTCTCGGCCTGGCTGTCGGCGCCGCCGGCATACGCGCCCTGCTGGCTCTGAATACCATCGACCTTCCGCGCATTGGCAACCACGGGGAAGCCGTAACTGCCGACTGGCGGGTTCTGGTGTTCACCGCGCTGGTATCGCTGGCCACGTGTTTCCTGTTCGGTTTGATGCCGGCGCTCCAGGACTCCCGCGCCGATCTGAGTGAAGCGCTGAAACAAAGCCGCGGTGTCTCTGGCGTTGGACGCCGCCAGACCAAGGCTCGATCGCTGCTGGTATCCGCCCAGGTAGCGCTAGCCGTGATACTGGTAGTCGGGGCTGGGCTGTTGATTCGCAGTTACATCGCGCTACGCTTCATCAATCCAGGCTTCGACAGTCGGAATGTGCTCACGCTGCATGTCTCGCTGGCGGCAACTCCCCGATTTCAAGAGTCGTCTGGCGTGGCCGAGTTGGTCCGCGACAGTGTCCAGCGCATCGGCGCTATACCGGGAGTGCTGGCGGCAAGCTCCACCTGCTGCCTGCCGTTTGAAAATAACCTGACAGGAGGCGTGATCGTTCGCGGACGGCCGCTCGAAGGCCGGGATCATGGAGACGTGGATGTGGCTACCGTTTCACCGCGATATTTCGATACCCTGCACATCCCCATCGTTCGCGGCCGCGCCTTTACCGATCGCGACGCCATCGGCGCCGCTCCCGTTGTGATCGTGAATCAAGCCATGGCCCGGCGCTACTGGCCAGGCGGGGAGTCGTTCACGGCGGCCCTTCAGGCGAGCCTCGAATTCCCCGATGTGCCCCCGCAGCCCTGGCAGATCGTCGGCATCGCGGGTGACGTCCGCGCGTACGGTTTGACCCAAAACCCGCCACCAATCGTGTACTTTCCCGTGTCGCAAGCTCCCGAGGAACTGAGTGCGTACATCGTGCGAACCCCCATGGCGTGGATTGTCCGCACGTCGCGAGACACGGCCTCGATCCGGCTCGCGATTCAAAAAGAGTTGATCCGGGCGAGCGGTGGCCTCCCCGTATCGAGTGTTCAGCCCATGGATGAGATCCTGGCCCGATCGACCGCCGGCCGTGAGTTCAACATGTTGCTTCTCACGATCTTCGGCGGGTCGGCGCTCCTTCTGGCGGCAATCGGCATCTACGGATTGATGGCGCATTCCGTCCAGCAGCGTACGCCGGAACTGGGAGTGCGGCTCGCCTTGGGCGCGGAGCCTGGCGACGTACGAAATATGGTCATTATTCAGGGTATGCGTGTGGCGCTGATCGGAGTCGCGATCGGTTGCGCCACTGCCTTCGGTCTCACGCGTTTCATCGCGAGCTTTCTGTTTGGTGTCAAATCGCGGGACCCGGTCGTCTTCGCGTTGGTGCCGGTGCTTCTGAGCGCCGTAGCTCTCTTCGCCGTCTGGTTGCCCGCCCGCTGCGCGAGCGCCGTCGACCCGGTCGAGGCTCTTCGCCATGAGTAGCGGTCTGGGCCCGGACCGGAATGCTCCCTGACGACGCAGCGTTTACAAGTCCAAAACTGACGAATAGTCATTGCTGACTTCTGATTGGCACAGCGCTTCCCGAATGCCCAGGGGGCGGAACGGGTGTTCCAAGTGATTGTGCCTGGTCCTTTCAGCTCACTCTCGCGGCTTCCAGATCGCAAACGCCAACCCGGTAGGATCGCTGAGGACCGCCATTCGATCTCCCTCCGGCAACGCGGCCGGCGGGACGATCACGCGCGCACCCAACTCCTGGGCCCTTTTCGCGCTGGCTTCTACATCATCGGACTGGATGAAGAGTTGCACGAACGACGCGGCCTGCGGCGGCGCGGGCCAGATTCCGCCCTGGATTCCGGCATCCGACCCGGTGTCGATTTCGCGATATCCCATCGGGTTGTTGGCGTCCGTGCGCCAGCCGAACAAGCCGGCGTAGAAGGCCGCTGTCACGTCGGGTTGAGCCGAGGCTATCTGAAATTTCGTTACGGCATGAGGCATGTTAATCCTTTCGTTCGGGTAAATGGACATCCTGCTCGGCGGCCATCTTCCGCACCCGCGCAAGCGCCACTCGGCGGAATGCCTTTTCGGTGAGCGCGCGAAGTCCGGTGAGGTCGCGCCACGCTTCGCCGGGCTGCATGCTGACCAAGCCCAATCGCAGGAGACGCTGCAGCACGATATTGACCTGGTCAACGGAGGCGCCGACCTCTGGAGCGATCCATCGCGACTCCTTGCGGAATCCGGGGAGGCGCAGCAGACGCACGATCTCGAAGTGTGTCCGATCGGTGACGACGGCCAAAGCTTCCGCCGACCAGTGGCGAAGCTGGTGCTGCCGGGCGAGTGTGGCGTCATCGGGAGCGTGGGCCGCGGCGACGTAAGCCTGGCCTTCTTCACGCTCAAGACCGAGGCGCCGCGCCCACGCGTCGATCTTCGCAATCGGAACACGACGCGGTCCGCGAAAGACTTGCGCCAGAGTGGCATGATCGGCGCCAAGAAGGGCGGCATAGCACGCAAAGAGTAGCGCGCGTTCTTCTCCTTTCGAGCTTCGAATTCCTGCCGCAGACGCTCGGCGAATGAGGTCACGGGACGATTGTAATTCGGTGGCGGGCAGCGGAACAACAGGCCGGGAGTGGATTGTGGAGCAAACCGATGCCCCACCCAGCTTAGCGCGCCGAGCCGGCGATGAGTATATCCACCAGACGCCTGGCACTTCGCTGCCAGGGTCCGCCCGCCCGCGCACCACCGCACGATCAACGAGAATTTGAAGTAGGAATTGCCCGCCTACTCCTTGACCGATACAATCCTCGACTCCGCTTGGAACTTCTTGTAGTCGCTATACCGCTCGACTTCGCTGGCGCGCGCCTTCAGCACCAGGAAGCGCGCCCCCATGTGGATTTCGGTGTACGAGGGCAGCCACACTTCGTTGTTGATTCTCGCCTGTTCGAACACGAAGCTGGAACCTTTATCAATCGATCCAAGAACGCCGCCGGCGAACTTGGCCGTATCGCTGAAATGGCCCTCCAGGCGCACCACGTCGAGAGCGTGCTCGTCGATCCAAACTACTCCCATCAGCTTTTGGATGATGTTGTCGATCAGCTTCTTCGGCTTGAAATCGGGATTCGGGCCGAAATCCACCGCGATCACCTCCTGGCCGCGGAACTGCTCGCGGCGCACATTGTAAAAACGCACAGCGCGCAGAAAATCGGAGATCTGGGCCTGGTCTTTCTCTTCCGCCCGCTTTTGCTTCTGCGGGTCGGCATCCGCCTTGGCTTTTTCGTTTTGCCGCTTGTCGTACTCCCGGTTGAAACGCTCGTCTTCCTTTTTCTTCTGATCGCCGGAGAGTGGCTTTCCGTCCTTGGCGACCAGGCGTCGGATTTCGTCGCCGGCGAGGTTGAAGGATTCGTATTCGCTGACAGTCGTGGAAGTCACCCGGCCCTTCGAATCGGTCTTCTGCTCTTCGGAGGTAACGTGGCAGGTGTACTCTTTGGCCATCTCGTCGATCGCCTTCTGATTCCTGGCCACTTCGAGAATCAGGCTCTTGATCTCCGGCAGGTCGGTTGCGGCGGGCCGCGGAATATCGAAGACTGAATTCTCCACGGGGGAATCGAATTCCGCGCGCGTCACCGCAATGGCATATTGCTGGCCACCGCGGCGGACCACAAGGCGCTGTGGCGTTTGGATTCCATTCACCATGCGATAGCCGGCGTAATCGATCTCGAGCGACTCCTCGGGCGACGCCTCGCGGGCAATGAGATGCGTCTCCGCGTCGAAGAAGACGTCACGGGTAACGCCGGCCGCAAGCGAGACCTGGACGTGATAGACATCGCGCCCGCCTGACTTCTCTTTGCCCACGAGTTGCACCGCGAGCCTGGCCTTTTTGACGTCCGCCAGCCGGCTGTTCCAATAGAGCGCCGCAGCCTCGGCTTGCCTGGCCGCTCCGCCGGTGAGAGTGTGCGTGCCCTGGCCGGCATCCTGCCCCCACGCGGACATCCCGTTGTACGCTTCGACAAAGCGGTCCGGCCCGGCAATCATCTCCAGGTACAAACGATTGGGCTCCTTGGTGACGAGCGAGTACGACCCCGTTGCACCCGTGGATTCCTCGGTCAGGCTGCCCGCGAGGGTCGCCGTCTGGATTTGCCGGAGCACCTTTGCCCCGCCGGCGGCGCGCAGATAGTCGTCGATGATCTTCTGCGCCGTCTGCGCGGAGGAGACGTGTGTAAACCCAACCGCGAGCGTGGCCAGGACTACCCGAATGGATCGCATTGGACCTCCCCAGTCTTTATACGTGCGGTACTCCGCGGCAGGTTGCATAGAGTGCGATACCGCGTCAAACCCAAACAATCGATCTTTGCCGTCGCCGCAATCGTCATCACGCCATCGCCAAAGAGATTGTGGACGCTGCCTTTCGCGCCCATACCACCCTCGGACCGGGCTTACTGGAATCGCTTTACCATGCTGTGCTTGCCTATGAACTGGCTCAGCATGGACTCCGGACTGCCAGCCAATGGGCCTCGCGCCGGTGCACCGGAAGCAACTTCTCACCCACCGGAAGAAGACTCTCACGCAAAGTCGCAAAGACGCCAAGAAGACCCGTGAAGCCACGGGTCTTGGTGTCTTGTCGGTTTGAGGTCGAAGACCTCACTAGCATTTCCGGTATTCTCTCCTTACCCGATTCTGGCAGGTTGCGCGTTTTGCGAGGAGCGGATCTCGATTGGGACCTGGCAACCGGCGTAAACCACGCCTTCCACCCCTCACCCCCTCACCCGCACCGCATACAACGCATGGTGCGCCAGAATGAACAGCGTGCGCCCGCCAGTTCCCCCGAAAACCATGTCGATCGGCCGCTCCGGCACGTCGATCCGGCCGATCTGCTTACCCGCGCGGTCGTACACGAAAATCTCGCCATTCGCCACGTACACATTTCCCCTCCCATCCACCGCGACGCTTTCGCCACCCCGGTCCGCGAAGGCCTGTAACTCGCTTAGCGTCCCATCCGCCCCAACTAATGCCTTGTAAGTAATATCTTCCGATTCGCTGCTGACATAAATATGTTCGCCGGGCGCCGCGCTGATAAGTCCATAAGTGTCGAGATTATCCGAGAAGCGCCAGCCCGCCGCCGAATCCGCGGGCCCCTGCTGGAACACCCGCCCCGCGGGCAGAAAGGCGCTTCCGTCCGGCGCTAAATACGCCTTTGTCTTCGGCGTCGACACGTCCTCCGCGAACATCTGCGCCAGCGTCTTATATACCATCGTCGAGAAGTCTAATTGCGTCTTGAATTCGCCGTTATTCCAGTAATTCACCGGTAAAATCGCCCGCGCACCGGCCTTCGGCGGCATCGCTTGCGCCGCAATCGGCGTGATCTCGTCCTTAGGCGACCCCGGCCGGAAGCTGTACACCGTACCCTCCGGCCCCGCCGACGAGAGCACCAGTAGGCCGCCCGCCCGATCGAACGCCAGGTTCACCGCGTCGAGCGGGCTGTCGCGCTCCACCGTCAGTCCTTCGCCCTCCGACCATCCATAGATCCGCTGCTCGTGATGATCCACGAAGTACAGCTTGCCGGCGCCGTCCACCGCCGCGCCGGAAATCGAATAAAACCCGCCCTCCAGTTTCCGCACCTTCGCGCCCGCTTCGACCACCGCCGATGCATCGCCCGCGGCCGGAACCGGCGGCACGGCGGGGATATCCAGCACCGCGAACTCGCGCTCGCGCGTCTCCAGGTGGTGCGTCACGTCTTCAATCGCATTCTCGTAAGGAAACTTACTCACGCGCAGAAACGTGCCGCAGCCGTTCTGATCGCAAATCGCATAACCGCTTTCGGCGTTCACATGCACGTTGCGAAAATGAATGTTCTCGCAATGGTACAGCCGCACCGCCGCCGGGAACGGCGCGCGCGACCGCGTCACGCGATACCCGTGATAGTTGGCGATGGTAATATTCTTCGACCATTCCAGTTCCAGCGAGAGCGCCTCGGGACTCTCGCCCGCTTCTTCCTCCGTCTGCGGCGCGTTGATATCCCAATTCTCCACGTGGTCGAACTTGATCTCGTTGCGCACGTGATGTTCGTTCGAGAGCTCGTACACGTGGCCGGGCGTCCTGGTGTCGGAGACGTAAAATCCCGCCTGCGCGAAGGTATCCGGAGTCCAGATATCGGCGAACGTTCCCCCGCCGCCGCGCGTGACCCACAAGCTGGGATATTGCCCGTCCCATCGCCTCCGCAGATCGGGATCGGCCGTATGGTCGTTGTTGTATGGATTGATCCCGCTGCCATGCCCGCCCAGGAATCGCACGTCGTCGATGAGCGAACCCTCGCCCGCGCACCATATCACTCCCGCGGCGCGCGGATTGATCCCGCCCGCGAAGACCCCGAAGCCGCTCAGCACATTCTTCCCGCCCTGCGGAGCGAAAATCACGGCGCGCGCCGGTCCCACGCCCTGGTAAGCCGCCGCGCCGTCCGCCAGATCGAACTGCGTCATCGTTGGGTGCAGCCCGATCAGCACCGTGTCCGGCTTGAGCGCCAGCGTATCGCTGACTGCGTAATGCCCGCTCGGAAAATAAAGCACGCGATGTCCGTCGATCGCCTTTTGGATGGCTGCGGTATCGTCCGTGCTGCCGTCCCCGGCCACGCCCAGCGAGTGCACGTTCACCCAATCTTCCACTGGAGGCAGAGGCGGAATCGCGGGCGCCAAGGCCGCGGGCATCGCGCTCAACGCCGCCGCGTCGTAAATCGTACCCATCGAGCCCATCATCCCTTCGCCCGGCACAATCAGCCCGTAATTGAAACTCGCCACGCGATAGATCGCGCCCTTGCCGTCGATTTTTTTCCCGCTCTCGCGCAGCATGGCGAAAATCGGCACATTCCGTAGCACCGCGTTCTCGAACCCGACCTCGGTCAGCGGACTCTTCTCGTTGCCGATCGTCACGGCCTGCCCGGAGATATTCTCGAAGCGGCAGTCCTTCACCCACAGTTCATCGGAATAATGCGGGTCGATATCGATGCCCGCCGGCACATTCCGAAACGTATCGCGAATCAGCGTCAGCCCCGCCTCGTGCTCGCGGATCGCCGCCTCCCGCTGGCCTTCGAACACCGAATCGATCAGCGTGAACTGCCACGCGGGCGACGTCTTGTCGGTCAGAATTCCGTACCGCCCTCCGTAGAAATGCAGATCCTCCGCCTCGTTGCCGATCTCCGTCAGCGCCGCCAGCCCCGAACCGGTATGGAAATCCATGTGGCTCAGATACGCGTGCTGCGCCACGTGAAACCGGATCCCCACCGCCGCCGGATTGCCCTCGCCGATCTCGAAATCGATATTGCTCATCGCCGAATAGAAGGTGCCGGCGCCGGCGTCCGCGATTTCGCTCGCCGGAGGCACGCTGTCCGGCGGTGGAAATGGCACGCGGAACCCTGCCCGCGGTCCGCGCCCCCCGCGGCCGGTGCGGAAGCCGGTGAACATTACCATCGTTCCCATGCCCTGTTGAAATCCTGGGGTGTTGGCCGCCAGCACGAACACCGGCCGCGTCGCGCCATAGCCGAAAACCCGGACGCCGGGCCAAACGTACACCGTGCGGGTCAGCCGGTACTGGCCCGAAGGCACAAAAACAATTCCCTCGCGGTTGTTTTCTGACTTGTCGATCGCCGCCTGGAGCGCGGCGCTGTCGTCGCTCGTCCCATCGGAGGGTGTCAGATAGACGGCTTTCGGGTCGTCGGGCCGCGCGGACATGGCCGAGGCGGCCGTCGCAGGCGAAACAGCACCACCGAGAAGCAGTGCAACC
>Ga0181538_10005711_pt1 | contig 11040 bp, 10 predicted proteins | sample PEATcosm2014_Bin_40_FD_119773 | JGI IMG/M metagenome (GOLD analysis project Ga0181538, IMG submission 119773) | Peatland microbial communities from MTU Mesocosm Facility, Houghton, MI, USA - PEATcosm2014_Bin23_30_metaG | ecosystem: Environmental > Terrestrial > Soil > Wetlands > Peat | place...
CGAATATGCTGGCTCGGATACGCAACCGGATTCCCTACTCTCGCCGGTATCGAAGGTTAACAGGGGGTTAAGCAGCATGGCGAGCCCCGTCCGCCGTCGTGGTTAACTGTAGTGACGTGCTGGAGGGAAAGGCAAAATAGGCGATGAATCGACCAGCAATGAGAAGGAGGCCAGCTTTTGGGACCTCTACCGCACCTATTACGCCTTTGCTCGAACGTTCGGCCGGTTGAGCCATTGGCGAGATTTTTGAGCGCCATTCACAGGGCCTGGAGAGACGCCTAGCGGAGTGGCCCCTTTTGCCTCAGCGCGATAGCGCCTCTTGGCCTCCGTCCTCGCTTCCGGGAGACCACCGTTGCCGCGTTGAGCCGGTTGGTCGAGAGCGCCAAGCCCTCGGTCTTGATGCAGGAAAATTCTGAGCCACAGGAGAAAATGATTCAATGAGAAAAACGGCTCTTTAAAAATCGGGGGTCCTTGACTCATGCACAGCGCGGCCCAAGGACTCGCAACCACAATTGGAGGACCGCAAAAATGGCTAAGAAAACCAAGAGCGCAAAGAAGGCTGCAAAGGCCGCCAATAAGGCAGCAAAAAAGGCAGAAAAATTCCAAGACCTCCATGGCCAAGCCGTCGATAGCGCCTCCCGGCCCGCCGGTTCCTTTGAGAGGGCATTGCGAAACACCATCGAAAAGCAGCCCTATACGGCTGTAGCTATCGCGCTCGGCCTCGCATGGCTATTCGGAAGAATGCACCGCCCGCTTTGATGCAGACGCGGGAATACATGCTAGTTGGGCGAACGGCAATGCCGCTCTCTCAGTGAAAAAGCCCCGCACTTGGCGGGGCTTTGTTACCCGACAAACATTGGGCCGAATGTCAGGCTCTTGAATCGAGCGACAATCCAAGGGCAAATGCCTTTTGCCGTGTTGCGCCTTCGCTCCGCTTTAGAGTTTTGGCAATGCGGGCCGCACGCGTCTTCTTGCGAGCCAGCGTCTTCAAGGTCCGCACATGTTCTGTTGTCCAGGTGCGGCGTGTAGGTGCTTTCTTAGCCATCAAACAACTCCCGGTGTTAAGGAAGGGCCGGTTTGTAACCGGAAGTTCCAACAAAGGAAAGCGTAAAATACTACCTGTGCAGCATTGCTTGTTGGAAACTCGCGGCCGACAGATAGCAATATTCGATTCTTCCTAAGAATTTGGCGGGGGTTTTTTCTGCGCTGGCGCTCGGTAACGGACGTTCGGACGGGAGGGAAGCGGTCGATCGTCTAGAACACTGCGGGCGCAGAACTCGACCCCGACTTTCGTCCTTGTTCGCCAAGCCATCCGGCAAAATCGCAAGGTTCGGGCTGAGTCAAATGTTAGTTCAAACATGATTGGAAGCACGGCGACGCTTTGGAACTCAAGAAGGGCCCCAAGCGATGTAATATTGCGGACAACACAAGCGCAGCCTAGCGACCAGCCGGGAATAAGTTTAGCGGGCGCAAAAATGCGCGTGCGAGGGAGTCGCCGTCGTTCCAGCATACTTAAATTGTGCGTCGGATGTATCTGCAAATTATCAAGACAGTTGCGTGCAATCTATTAATAGTTGGAAACCAACTTCTGCCTCGCGAAACAAAGCCTTTTGCCCATAGTTGACGTTGCGGCGCCATGAAACGGCCATGCTGGGTCTGACTGCCCGACATGGCTTTAACCATTCACCGAACAATATGTTTACCATCAAGAAGTGCGGGATTAAGGTTTCCGCATGCGTCAGTCGACATATCCAGAGCGTCGTAAAACGCAGCGTCGGCCCATATTCTTAGAGGGAACGATTAGCTATGCTGGACGGTGCCGCGCGAAGTGTATGGTCCAGAACCTCTCGGAATCTGGCGCAAAACTCGCATTTCACACGATTGCCGATGTTCCTGCCGAATTGACATTGAATGTTTTCCTTGCGGGCGAGGTGGCTCGATTCTTAGCACGGCCGAGATGGCGTAGGCGTCGCTTAATTGGAGTGAAATTCTTGCGGCGGGACCTAGAAAATAATGTGGTTTCGCTTCAGAACTATATCCAAACCTACGTGATCTGAAGTGCAGATGCTGTCCTCTGCAAAATTAGGACACGCCCTGCAACAGACACCTGCCATCGCAAACCTCGTCCGAAAGTTGACCGGCTTCCTAAAAGACGAGTCCGCAGCCGCTTCGATTGAGTATATCGCCCTCTCGGCCGGTATTGCCGTGGCCGTTTTCACGGCGATTAAGCCTGCCAACCTCTCGCCCTCTTGTCAAAACTGCGGCCGTCCCGCGCGTTTCGTGAGAGCAATTTCCAAGTTTCGTCGCCATCCTGAATTGCGGTTTTATGAATGTTGCCAATGCCGGGAAGCCCTCGTGGAAGAGTGGACGCCACGGGAAGAAGCGGAAAGGCGACTGCCGAATTCACGTCAGGGGGCCAGAACCTTGGCGGCGGGGCTAATGGTTCTTAGGAAAAAGGGGGGAATGAGCAATTTGGATGTCGCACTTATCTTAGGAATATGGGCAGGGAGCATCGTTTTTGGATGGAAACAGCAACCGTATTGGCTTGCCGTGCCAACGGTTGCCTGCATTGCCTACACGGCATTCTTAATTTTCCGCCATAATGCATGGGCAGCGAAAGGGCTCGGCCTGGGAAGACGAAACGTCTTTGAGATGTGGATGTCTGGCAGGGCTGTTAGTTTGGCGCTGCTTGCATTGCTGCGGCGGGTCGGCACGGGGGTCGGTTCTCAAAAAGGTCGGTATGAATTTCCGCGCTACGATTTGGCGCTAGAGACGATTTGTCGGGAAAAGCCGCTTAAATTTTTCTCGACTCAAAAAATTGGTCTTCTATCCCCCCAAGGGATGAAGCCGGTCCAATCCGCTTACAGACTATAAAAAAGCCTACGATATCGGGTTCGTAAAATTCCAGGCAGCCAAAGACCACAAATCGCATGCCAGGAGCAACGGAACAGACACTGCTCGGATTGGCTATCGCCGCGGTCATTGCCTTCGCTTCGCTTGCGTTTATGGCAAACCGCAGGGGTCGCCAACTCATAAGTGCTTTCTTGGCGGCGGGGGCTTGGTTGTTTCTGGCGTCTGGTGTTTTGATTTGGCTCTGGCGATTAAGGGGCCAACACTACGATTGAACAACAGCCACGACGCCGCAAAACTATTGGGCTGTAGCGCCGAATGTGGCGTCTTAAGTCCTAACCATTCGCTTTGTAGGTAGCCCACTGTTGCCATCGCTTCGCGGCGGCATTCGCGGTCGTACCTTCCGATTGGTGGTCCTCACCCGTGATAATTTTTCGAAATCTGCCCCAGACAGCAACTCTGCGCTCATACCCTGGACCAATCATCTGTTCTTCTGTTTTTTGTCTGATTTCGTAATGCACACGCTTTTAGGAATCCGATGGGTCGAGAAGGCGGCCGTGCTTTCGGCCTACGGACTTCGCGGGCCCGCTTGGGCTTGGGGTAGGGTCCTGGCGGGAGTGACCAAAGCGGCGCATATTTGCCGAGTATGGCGAACCCGGCCGATTAGGTGACCTTTGCCGACGAATAAGACGAGGCCGCCAACTGAGGCGGCCCATTAACTATTCGTCAAGCTGCGGCGAGAATCACTAAAGCGACTTTCGGAGCCAGTGCTCAATATTTAGGGTAAATGCCCGCCCCTGGTATGTGACATCCCGCCAGACGGTGGGCCAACCGACTGTCAAGGCGGCTGTACGGTATTGACCATCAAGGCCGACAGCGTCGATGGCGAGAAGCGCGCCAATTATGTAAGTCAAAAACAGCAGGTGCCGTATGAGGCGACCCAGTTTAAAGGTGTCTGACTCATCTCTTCGTATCATGCCCCAAATCGTAGGCGAGGGACCTAAAACATTCGTAAAACTGCGCTTCGGCAAATTAGGACACTTCGCTCGGCAAATTAGGACAAAAGCCTTGGAATTAGGACAGCACCCGGAAGGCTAAAGGAACGTTCCGCGAACCGGCAAGGGGGCAGTTCGCTCCAGCCGTCAACGGTCTTTCCGGGCTAAGGGAGAAAAGGACCGGTTTATCCCCGCCCTTTTCCCCATAGGCGGTCCCTGATTTTCTTGGGTTTTGTGGCTGCCGCCGAAGAAGCACCCCTTTTTCCCGCAGCCCGGAATGGAGCCTTCCCTATGCGAGTTGCGATTTATGCGAGGGTTTCAAAGGACGACAAAGTGCAAAACCCAGAAAACCAACTGCGAGAGCTGCGGGCGTGGTGCGGCCATGCTGGCCATGTGATTACGCGCGAGTATGTTGAACATGAGAGCGGCCGGAAGGGCGCCGACAAGCGGAAACAATTTGCTGCGTTGTTCGAGGATGCGGCCAAAAGGAAATTTGACTGCGTCTTGTTTTGGGCCCTAGACCGATTCAGCAGAGAAGGGATGGCGCAGACGATTGCTCACCTGCAACGGTTGACCTCATACGGCGTGACATTCCACAGTTACACAGAACCGCACTTGGCGACCGATAATGAGTTGGTGCGGAACATCCTGCTTGCGTTGCTTTCATCTCTAGCAAAGGTCGAGGCGCAGAAGATTAGCGCCCGCACCAAGGCAGGTAGGGCCCGAGCGAAGGCAAAGGGCATCAGGGTTGGCAGGCCGAGGCTCGGGATTGAAGTTCGGCAGCAGATAGCCAGGCGGGCGGCAAAAGGCGAAACGCCGTATTCGATTGCCAAAGCCTTGGGCATCGAGCGACATACAGCGGTGAAATATGCGACCTAGTGAGCCATCGAAAACTGCCATGCTTGTTCGGGACCCCCACCTGAGGTGGCTCTAAAGAAAAGCCCCAGCCGAAGGAGGTGCCGGGGCTAGTGCGCCATGTCTATGGTGAGCACGCTTTACAAAACCCAAGGGGCATGCGCATGCCACAACACGCCCCAGAGGCTGGAGCAGAATGATGGCCGATTGCGGCAATAGAATGGGGCTACCTGCCCTATTTGCTGGTCAACATTGCCAGGCCGTTGACGAGGTCAACATCTCAGAACAAAAGCAATTTCCGTGATGCCTGTCACAGGCGGACGGGCAGGCCGCTTGCTATTTTAACGGCTAGTTGGAGAAGGCAGCACTGGTTCCACGGACGGAGGCGACCTATGGCGACCCTGACAACTCAAATCCAGCCATCAAATGTGCAGAGAGGGCCGTTGTGCTTATTCAGCACGATAGCGCGGGTGTTTTATGAAGCGCACAAGGACAAGGCTCTGATGCGCTTTGCGCCCACAAGGCGAATGCACTAACAAGCGAGGACGTTTTTCAACTCCCAAATATTTTGTTCCGGGCCCCATGCCCGAAATCTTGGGACGGCTTTGCCTTGCTTCCCGCCCTGACGCCACTCAGGGCAACGGCCCCCCGAACTGAAGCGCCCAGTGCGGCCCCGGTCTAGGAGTAATGGCTGCGGACAAGACCGGAGCCGCGTGGGGCGAACACAACGCTACTCAACAGTCAATTCAACGCCCGCTCATCGTTTTGGTTCCGGTTGTCAGTGCGAACTGCACCTCGATTGCTCAACGAGGTTTGGGCCAAAACTTTTCTTCATTCCAGTCGGAACCATTCAAAGGGATTGGAGTTCTGGGTTTTAATAATGTCCTAGCACCGGGGGAGGCAATGAACGCCTCAGACCGTTTCCTGAGATTTGCCGCTGCGTGCGAGGCCATGGCCAAATTCACTCGCAGTCCAGAGAATGTCACGGTATGGCACCAACTGGCCGAGAGATCGCTTCGGATTGCCGACTTGATTGAACACCAAAACACGTTGTTGGTCGACGTTGGCCGTATGAAGCGACCTCAGAAACGCCGTCACGGTTGGGCTCATTAGGAACCGAGCCCAGCAAATGCGCGAATTGAAGTCACTGCTCTTTCACAGGCTGTGTATCTAAAATATCACGACCCCGCGAATTAAAGCTGCCACCAAAAAACCGGACTTGCGACGAAAAGAAACCCCGGGCAGTCTAGAGGCTTGGGGGTCGGGGAAAGTTTGTTGCCTCAACTTAGCTCAGCCGGGCGGCAAGTGTCGGGGGATGGGGGTTGCCGCCCGGTCGGCCTAATTAATTGGAAAATATGTAGGGTATCGGGCGGACCCAAAGCGCCTGAGGCCGCAGTGTTGATCGCTGGCCGCGCATCCAACCCGACAACAGCGCATAAGCGGATGGCGAAAGGCATGGGGGCCCAGCTCGAAGGGCCGTAGCTCGTACAACAACTCCGTTTGCCGCAACCGCGAGTAGAGGCGTAGCTCGCCCGTGTGCAAATACTCGAGCTTCAAGAGCGCGAACGCCCCGCAGGCGGCTCGCAAGGTGTACGGCCACGCCAGTAGCGTCGTACGTCTGGTATAGAGTGTTTTCAATCGCCTGAACAACGACCTGGCCCATGTGCACGCCCACGCGAATGCTAAGCGCGGGATCGGGCAAAGCGCGCTACGGCGTCCTGCATGGCGAGTGCCGCAAGACAGCCGCGCACGGCATGGTCTTCGTGGGAGCCCCGAAGAGAGCCATTACTCCATCGCCCTGAATGTTGTTGACCACGCCGTCGTAGCGATGAACAGCTTCCTTCATGGCGTCCAGTAGGACTTCGAGGACACGGACAATCCTAGAATTTTTACGCGAATAATTAATTACTGTGGAGATACCAACCTACGATCAACTGTAGCATTCCTGATCCAACTTTTTCGCTCACCGTTCTGTGGGTACAACACGGGGCAGAAGATTAGACTTTTATTTAGCCGACCATGGTGGACTCGCCAAAAGGTTGACCGGGGTTAACTAGCTTCGCTCTAGCGCCTTCAATGAGATGAGCAAAAATCATGACACCGGTCTCTTGAACCAAATGCTCGGCTCGGTTGAGCTCCTGCTCCGCTTCGGCGCTCCCGTTTCCGCCTGCGGACGCACCTAATGCCTCGGCATATACGATCCGAGCGAGGCATTCTGCAACGCGAGCATGGCGCACGGTGGCAATATTGATCGCTTCCCTCGCAGCGGATGCGGCTGAAGCAAATTCGCCCTTCAAGCGATAGGCATTCGCCAGATCCGCGAGAATACGTGCTTCGCTTTCAAGTCCAGCTCTTTGACGCCGGGCAAAACCCAAAGCATCAACAAGATCCTTAACGGCTTCGTCCAGCCGTCCCGCTATGATGTGCGAGATACCGCGGCAAGCCTGTGCATAAACGCGCAGATAAGGAACACCGCGCTTAATAGCGATCGAAAAGGCTCGTTCGGCATGTAGTTCGGCCAGTTGCGCGTCACCATTGGCCGACGCCAAATCAACATAGGCAAGATGCGGAATAACGTGAGTAATCGCATCAAGGTGAGAGCTGTCCATCTCTATAACACGATCCAAATAGCGGCGCGCTTCATCCCCACGACCGAGCATTACCAATGTCTGACCGCGCATCGCGATCAGCCATGGTTCTATGTCAAAACCAAACATCTCACGGTCGAACTTCCCGAATTCATGGACGTGGTCTAGTGCCTCAGTATTAACAGCAAGCGCATCGGTCATTCGACCCGAGAGGCGTAGAGCATGGCACTGCACCGCATTTAACGTCACCTTCAAGCTGGCATCGATCGACCCCCCTGCGAGTGCTTCCGCCTCGCGAATCTTGTCGACGTATTCGTCTGCCGACCCGCTTGCTCCCAATATTCTCCCATAAACAACGTGGATCAGTGCATTTGCTCGGATATCGCCGGAGGCGAGCGCCAGTTTCTTGGCCTCCTCAAAGTAGCTTTTAGCATCCTCTGCCGAGATACCTTCCCGCCAGCCAAAGTTTAAAATCTGGCCGGACGCCATCATCCGCAGGTAATCAACCGTTCGATCGGGCGGCAGGGTGAGCAGAAGCTCTCGCACTTTCTTCCAGGTTCTGAGCGCCTGACTGGGGTCATTAGCGCCAACCCAGATTGCAGCCCGCACATTGGCCTGTGCCGCCAGCAGCGCCTCGCCCGATTGCTCCAAATGGTAGGCAAGCAGTCCGGCATGCTCGTCTAATCGACCTTTGAAATAAACCTGCATGGCACGGGCAACCGCGCCGTGAAGCTCGCGACGTCGCTCCATGAGTAATGACTGATAGGCTACTTCTTGAATGAGCGGATGGCGAAAGGCATGGAGGCCCCGCTCGAACGGCGGCAGCTCGTACAACAACTCCGTTTGCCGCAACTGCGAGAGCGCCTGGGCAAGATCCTGGGAGGATAAGCCTGTCACCGTTTCCAAGATCGCGAGCGGCACCTCTCGCCCAATAACGGCGGCTGTTTGCAGAATCTGTCTTAAGGGTTCCGCAAGTCGATCAATGCGCGCGCTTATGACAGCCTGGACGTTCACCGGGAGTGGGATGGTGTCGATTCCGCCCTTAAGCTGATACGCCCCGCGGTGACCTTCAAAGTCTCCACGCTCAACCAATGAGTGGGTTAGTTCTTCCAGGAAAAACGGATTGCCTTGCGCGCGCTCAGCAATGTTTCGCGCCAGCACCGCGACAGAAGGATCATTGCCCAACAGATCACGTAAAAGCGCGGCGGCATCCTCGCTCTCGAGTGGTGGCAGACTGATCTGACGATAATGAGAGCGTTGCATCCATGGAGACAGCAGGCCAGGTCGGAAGTTCAGGAGAAGCAATGTCTTCGTACCCACGATGGCGTCTACCATCGCCGCGACGAATTCTTCACTTGCCGCATCAATCCAATGCAAGTCCTCGACCAATATTAGGACGACTTCGTCGCGGGGCCTTGAATGAAGCAATTGCCGAACAAAATTTAACAGTCGCTCTTTGCGTGCGGCTGAATCCAATCTTGGCGCTGGATGTGCTGGATCAGACAGACCCAAAAAATCTAATAGTAACGGCGCTATCTCATCGAGGCCTCCCCGCGAGTTGAGGAGATCTACTACACGGCGACGCGATAGATCCGGAGTGTCGTTTGGCTTAATCCCGAAGAAATCTCGCAAAATTTCGAGGACCGGCTGAAGAGGCGTAGCTCGCCCGTGTGCAAATACTCGAGCTTCAAGAACGCGAACGCCCCGCAGGCGACAAGCCTCAGCAAACTCGAAACAGAGCCGACTTTTGCCCAAACCAGCCTCTCCAACGAGTCCGACGACACGAGCTTCGCCGCCCATCGTATTAGACAGTTCCGTCTGCAAAGCGTCGAACTGACGTTCGCGGCCTAAAAAGGAGCTGGGTCGAGGCCCACTCCGAAACCTCTCGCTGGCGGGGGCATGTCTGAGACCAGTCAGTTGAAAGACCTCGACTGGGGTCTCAAGACCGCGCACCATGCGTTCACCGAGCGGGCTGGCTTCTAAAGACTGCTTGGCCTCGTTGAAGGTATCGGCGGTAAGCAGGATGGCCCCCTTGTCCGCCATTTTCTCGATCCGGCTCGCAAGGTGTACGGCCACGCCGGTAGCGTCATACGTCTGGTACAGAGTGTTTTCGGTCGCCTGAACAACGACCTGGCCCGTGTGCAAGCCCACGCGAATGCTAAGCGCGGGATCGCGCAAGCGTGCTACGGCGTCCTGCATGGCGAGTGCCGCAAGACAGGCGCGCACGGCATGGTCTTCGTGGGGCAGGGGAGCCCCGAAGAGAGCCATTACTCCATCGCCCTGAATGTTATTGACCACGCCGTCGTAGCGATGAACAGCTTCCTTCATGGCGTCCAGTACCGGCCGGATGCGCCGCACGGCCTGCTCGGGGTCAATTGTTGAAATCAGCTCGGTTGAATTGCGAATGTCCGCGAACAGCACAGTCAGGCGTTTTCGTTCGCCACCACTGGCGGCAAGGGAACGAAATAGTTCGCGTGACGCTGGCGGAGGAAGAGGCGAAAGATTTAGGGGCTTGCCGCAATTGGCGCAAAAACTGCTATCCGTTCTGTTGGGATGACCGCAGGCCGTACATTTGGGGCCGATGGGCGCACCGCACCCACGGCAAAACGAACTCGTTTCGCTGTTATCCCTGCCGCAATGCGAGCATAGCATCGCTCGACCCTTGCATTATTTTCACCTGCTCAACTGCGAATAGCAATATCATCTATACTAACCCTTCGGGCGATTATAGGCCAGTATGTCGACCAAAAAAGCCGGACGCTCAAGCCGCCAAAGACGGTGGGACAATCTCGAAAACATCCATTGAGATTCAGTGGGACGTTTTACAAAAGTGGGACGCGGTAAGCTGTTGATACGCTTGGTTTGTTGCGGCTTGCCCCTGGGCACTACCGCTTTCCAATCACTTGATTTTGACCCCTTAAAATATCCTCCCTCGCTCAAGACTGGATACGCCACGAAAGGCGAAAACGCCCTGTTTCTGCCCCTTCTAATGCCTTTTAGCATCCTGCATCGGTCTTTGCCCGTTCCGATGCTTTGTAGCGTCCTACATTCGCGTCTTTGCCCCTTCCAATGCCTGGTAGCGTCCTACATCGCGGTTCATCGCCTTTGTTCGAATCGATTTTGCTATTGAATTCCTGCTCTGCCGCTAGATAGAAGTTTCCCGCTCCGCCAGACAGCGCGTTATCAAAGGAAACTCAAATGGAATTGAAAATCGCCCGTAACCCAGACAGGAGCCTCATCACAGTCGCCGCCGACAAAGCCGACCTTTTTGAGATCTTGAAAGGTCTTATCGATAATGGTCTGGTGCAAATCTGCGGCATAGAGAAAGCCCCCACACTCAGTGTCGAAGAACAACCTATTCTGCATCGCCGTCACGTCTGCTAGACTCAAATCAGATGGGCCGAGCCGAGATTTCGGCTCGGCCCTGGCACCGTCCAAAACATGGGTGTCACACATGGCCGGGAGCGACGTTTGTAGGGTTGGGAAAATTACCCGATAGCTATTTTATCCCAATGAAAAGTTGGTGCTGGGTTGGAAGTCGTAACCCATTGAATTTTCTTAATTACCGCGCTCCCTCCACGGGCACCACATGTCCGATGGTCCGTGGGCGCTGCATCGCACGCGCCACCCGGCATCGGAACCCCCGCCGCGCTGGCGGGTTTCCGGAGCACACTGGAAAGCGACTGCAAACGTAACCAAACAGCGAGTTGGAACATGACGAAACACCTGGGAGTCATCGCATTTGGGTTAGC
>Ga0181538_10005723_pt1 | contig 11027 bp, 10 predicted proteins | sample PEATcosm2014_Bin_40_FD_119773 | JGI IMG/M metagenome (GOLD analysis project Ga0181538, IMG submission 119773) | Peatland microbial communities from MTU Mesocosm Facility, Houghton, MI, USA - PEATcosm2014_Bin23_30_metaG | ecosystem: Environmental > Terrestrial > Soil > Wetlands > Peat | place...
GATCTGCCGATTTGTTATACTGGAAGCGAGGCCAACACGGTAACGTTGATTTTGTGAAGCGACTCTAAGAATTGGATTAGCATTGTGCGGCAAAACTGCGGATTGATCAACGCCGCTAAAATCAAGAGAGCCGTTGTTCTGGATATACCAGTGGAGAGAGAAACTACCAAGGAAAGTGTATAATGAGTCCACAGGATCACCACATTCCCTATTCACTATGGTCGTACTGCGGGGAGTGACGCGAACCATAGCATATTTCTGCTGCGAGGTTTCTATCACTATTACGCGCTCACTATCATTGATTCCAATTTCTATGTAAGGCAGCAAGCACACAGAATCATTATTTGGCGCATAACATATGCCCTTCTTAATTGTATCAATCTTAGAAAAATTTGAAGTATCGTTTAGGTTCAGTAGGCTCTTAAGATTCATGCTGCTGAAGTTTTGTTTTGATATATAAAAGGTATGAGTTGCTCCAAATGCACCCTCACCTACGCATGGGCATGCGCAAGCTGTCAAAAAATTAAAATATGAAATCAAATCGCTACTGATCCCTTGAGTGGTACAAGCGTAAAACAAACAGGAATTTGGAGCTGCACTTGAAATACTTCCGGTATTTAGATTAATAGCTTGACTCTGATTCTCAACAAGCGGAAGAGATGCAGAATCTTCGCTTATCTGGGCGGAGGCCATAACCGGCAGCACTGCCAAAAACATCAGTACCTTTTTCATGGAATCTTCCCTCCGTGCTTCATATTTGGGAATATCTCATTTTTTGGTTGAAACTGACGGAATTTCCTAAAGCTATAAATTACGCTGCGCAACTAACAATGTCAAATTAATTCTGCTATCTCACTATGGGGAGCCTCTGCGAAGCCGTGCAGGTATGCATGACGAGCGGGGCGGATCTGGGGGTCGAGGGATCGCGGCGCGGGAGTCCGTATATCATCGACCCTTTGACCTGCCCCCACGAAAGTGTATTTTATTTTGTCGCGTTATTCAAGGTTCAAAAGGTATCGATGGATAAGAAACCGAAGGAACATCCAAAACTTGCACGGCTTGTGCAAGAAATACCCTGGGGACAGAATATCGTTATTCTGCAAATGGTCAAAGACCTTCGGGAACGTGAATATTATATCCGCGCCACGGCTGATGTTTTGTGTTGCTTTAGACTTGGTTCGAATCCTATTTTATAAATGACGCTATTTGTTCAAACAGATATTTTCAAATGATATCGAATGGAATAAAGCGTAGATGGTTTAACAGAATACAAAATCGAATATATCTGAATTTAAACGGGAGATTGAAATGACAAGGAATATATCTACCGTGCTTTACATTGTGGCGATGATTACCGTTGTCGTTAGTACAGACTTACTGTTCTTTAGGCATCGATTCTGGGAACGGCTGATAGTCAACATCGGCATTGTCTTGGTGTTTGTGGCCTTCTATTTTAGATTCCTAAAGCCCTCGTAAGCTATGCGCCGCAGCACCTGCTGGTTGCCTAACACTCACATCGAGGCGCTTACAGAGCGGATGGGATTCCAAGGGTGCAGAATCGGCGATTTATTATATTTTTGAAAACAAAGGGAAGGTATTATGAAAAAAACAACAAATTCTATGGCAAATTTTGATGAAGTGCTTGGCTCAGCAAGTAGATTCTCTGCCGACACGATGGAAGAGATTGCGGAACTTCTTCATAAACGGGCGGTGGAAATCAGAAGAAAAGAATTGGTCCAGGAGATTAAAAGCGCCAGGGCGGAATTCAAGGCCGGAAAAACGAAAAAAGTTACAGCGGGTGATCTCATGGTTGCCTGATAAATATCAGAAACCTTGCCATAAATTAATTTCCAATTGCCGACCAATACGGGTACGATGCAAGAAAAATGAGAAATGGAGGGTCAGAACATGGCATTACCTATCAAAGAAACACCGGTTCTCAAAGGCCGGGATGCTGACCGCTTTGTCAGGAATATGTGCCGTGCGGAATCGCATCCGGCGCCTAAAGAAGCCTATGCGCGGGCAAAAAAAACATACGAGCAGATGAAACAAAAACGTAAAATCGGTAGCTAATGTCGATCAGTTTACTGGATTGTTCCTATAAAAGGCTTTCCTCAAACCTTTTTTAAAAATCCTTCGATTGCGGCGATAACGATTTAAACGAATTTTTTTTATCGGACGCCGTTCCTTATCTCTCTCAGCTTCTTGCAGTGACCTACCTTTACGAATATGGAAATGAAACAGTCGCGTTTTTCAGCGTTTCAAACGATACGATATCATTCAATGACAAAACGCTTTCGAAGACGGAATGGAACAGGGTGCGCCGGACCTATCCGAACCGGAAACGGCTGACAAAATTGCCAGCGGTTAAGATCGGAAGGCTTGGGGTACATACAAAGTATCAAAAAAGTGGAATTGGTACGCAGCTATTGGATACTATTAAGTTCCTTTTTATTGATAATAACAAGACCGGGTGCCGTTATATCACTGTAGATGCGTATAATAACGAAAAAACCATTCCATTCTATCGGAAAAACGGATTCAATTTTCTCACTGAAAGCGATAGTGGAGATACTACTCGGCTTATGTATTTCGATCTCAGGTGGTTCATAGGCGGTGCGACAACGGATTGAAGGAATAGGTAGGTAAGCAGAGCGTCCAAGATCGGCAATCGGCTAACGAGGCCGGGTTGAGAATTGACTTTAGATTAATAGTCTATTCCTCCTAAACGTTGTAAAAACTGTCCACAAATCGCTTTTTTGTTACCCACGTGTTACACGGTACTTTAAACTATTATTAAAATCAATAACTTATCTCTAATCGGTACTATTGAGTGGGAATAGGGGCAAAATTTGGCCGCCTGTACCCAAAATAATGGTACATGCATAAGGGAATAAGCCAGGAAGATCAACGACGATTTCCTTTTTCGCGTAACTGGAAAGCGGCGGGCAAGGGCAAGGTGAAATGAACTACCCCGCAGCAAGCTGCGAGGAATTAGACCCATAGCGATTAAAAAATCTTTGAGAGACCGCTTGCAGAAGGATGGTCAATTATCCCTCAACAACCTCACCGAAAAGCCACAACTCTTGATGTGGCTGCTGTACCTGACAAGGTAGTCGAAGCCGCAGGTGAGGTAACGGTAGAATGCGGTCGACGCATCATCATCCATACCACTCCACCAGTAACCGTAGTCGCCAACGTTGCCGAAACCACCACCGTTGGAGCTACGACAACCGCCCGGAAGGGCCGAAAAACCGCTCTCGTTGTTCTTGGTCAAGTCAGTCCCTACTGCTCCCTCATTTGTTGATTCTGCCCACCCTGTCTTCGCTGCCAGGGATTTTGCTATCTTGTTTCCGGCGTTTGTACCATCCCAATTATAGCCATTAGCTATCAAATATTCCTCCAGAGTGGTCCACTCCCCATCGCTCGGCACATGCCAGCCCGCCGGAGCAAGCCTCTTTGTATCTACGGCGTACCAGTTATACAGCGCACCATATTCTTTAATACTATCAACATTGGACGTGTTGTCGTAAAAACAATATCCCGGCGTGGTAAGAGCGGCCCATTCATCCTCATCTGTTACGTGAGGTATTGCCGAGCCGTCGTTATACCTGGTTGTTCTCAAATTCTCCACCGTCCATACCTGATGCCCAATCTTTACTGTATAATACACATTCCCATTAGCATCTTTCATTGTACTCTCTATTTGATATTTAAGAGCTTCTAATGTTTCAGGCTTAATTTTGGGACCCTGGAATTTAATAAATGTTGGTAAATACTTACTTCGACATAGAGATGCTGACCATATTTGCTCATTATTAATTGATGCCTCTGCAAATATTTGGGCCTCTTTTGGTGTAAGCTTATTAAAATAGGGTACAATGGGACAAATATTTGCTTCAGCACCTCTATATGAAACTGATTCTGCAGCGGTTTGAATTAGTTTTGGAAGAATCACACGTGGCATTTTGCGAATAAGCAGGGGAATAAGGAACTCAACAGTTACTCCGCTTGGAGGTATTTTTCTGCTTTGTATATGAGATAAAAAACCAAATGGAGTAGTACCATCTAGCGAGAAGGGAATTATATATACATCAGAATCACGTGAAAAAATAAACCCAACCTCTTGTGGCGCCCATTTGGATAAAAGGAAATTTGCACTCAGAAGAGGGATAAATATATCACAGCTCCGTAATTCTTTAAGAATGCATTCTCGCCATTCTTCTGAAACATCAATATCTTCATGAGCTAAAAAGGCCTGAATACCCATCTTGGACAGTGCGCTTTTAACTTGCCCACCATATTCGCGATCAGTATGTGAGTATGAAATAAATGCATTCATAAGGTTATAAATTACGCTGCGCAACTAACGGTGTCAAGTTACCTCTGCCATCGCGCTTTGGGAGCGGGGCAGATGGTATGCGCGACGCGTTTTTCCGTCGCATGGGGTGGGCATCCGAGACGAGCCACGGAGAGCACCAACGATTTCCTTTTTTCGCGTAACTGGAAACGCGGCGGGCAAGGGCAAGGAAAGCTACTAAGCCAGTGCAATAGGCAGACACTACACTATTTGCAACGGGATTACTTTTCAACCTAAACACATGCAATTTATTGCAATTATCGGTAAATAACCAGTTCATTCATCTTTTTCAAAGCCCCTGCATCTATCCGCTTCCCTTCAAGAGTATAAACCTCACTGATCTGCCGATTTGTTATACTGGAGCCGAGGCCAACACGGTAACGTTGATTTTGTGAAGCGACTCTAAGAACTGGATTTGCATTGTGCGGCAAAACTGCGGATTGACTTACGCCGCTAAAATCAAGTGAGCCGTTGTTCTGGATATACCAGTGGAGAGCGGTTCCGCCATTGGTGGTGTATGGTTCAGGCCCTCCCCCCTCACAACTTGACATGACGGTTGTTGTAAGAAACGTACTACGAACCAAAGCATATTTTTGCTGAGATGTTACAAGCACCCCTACCCGTTCAGTACCATAATCTTCAGCTTCTTTGTAAGGGAGTAAGCACGTGGAGCTGATACTTCCGCTTCCTCCCCCCAGAATTTGTTTGATAGGCACACAGGAACTTTCATATATACTATCAATAGTATCGGTTTTAGCAAATAGGGCTGTATCATTGAGGTTCAGTGGATTTGAAAGGTTCATACTGGTGAAATTCTGTCTGGCAATATAAAAAGGATGCGTTGTGCCAATCGCATAACCTGTTGTGCATGGACAAGCACACGTCGGCAAGACATTTGGAAATGAGATTACATCACATGAAGTAATTGTTGTCGCACAGGGATAAAAGCATTGGGCTGCGCTTAGCGGGGAGCTGGTTTTAATCCCTGTACTGAGGTCAACTCCTTGCGAGAGGGACAATGTGTCCGCTCCTTCGCTGATCTGGGCTGAAGCTATAACCGGCAACACTGCCAAAAACATCAATACCTTTTTCATAGAATCCTCCCTCCGTGCTTTATATTTGGGAATATCTCATTTTTGGTTGAAACTGACGGAATTTCCTAAGGCTATAAATTACGCTGCGCAACTAACAATGTCAAATTAATTCTGCTATCTCACTATGGGGAGCCCCTGCGTGCGGCGGACGGGATGCGCAGCGCGTGGTCCGTCGCATGGAGCGGGCGGGGCGACAGGCGGCGACCCGCCCACGGGATGCCGATGAGGGCTTGGCTGAAAAGGCACTGCCCTTGGGCGGAAGTGCTGATAGATACTATTCTATAGACCCTAAGGTTTTATGAATTTGTCATTTTTTTGCAAGCCTCTTGAATGTGGATTCATGCTCTTGAGGTAGTTTCCCGGCGCTAACCCAGTCATCAACTTTTTTGCATGTATAGGGATCACAACGGTAGATATTTTCTATTGACGACATCAACATACTTTGTGCATAGCCATGTGCGTACCCTGCGGAATCTATTGCAGCAGGAATATTGCTATTTTGAAGGGACCCCACTATGGTTTGAACGCTTCCAAGTATTTGGGAAGTAAGCTCGTATTGTTTCCATGAATCAGTCTTCAGATGTTGAGATAATTTCCTCTGTGTAACTAATTGATATATAATCCAACATATAAAAACGGCCAAAGCCACAATAGGAACTATAATTTTATAGTCAACCATCATATCCTCCTTTTAGTTTTTTAAGAGATTCGGTTTTAATATATATATTTCTCTCGTTCCGTGAATGGTTTTTATAGTTTACGCCAAAAATACCGCATAATTGCTATCACGACGCGGTTGGTTTGCTATTTTTTACTTCTTTTAGACCTCTTTATGACCCTTCTATAGCCTTTCCAACACCATTTTCGGGAAGCGGGCGGATGAGCTGCGCGGGGGCTCTCTGGTCCGTCGCATCTGATGTTGGGAAGCGGCGCATGAACGGTCTTTAATTCCGTTTTATTTATAAAAAAAGAGGCGGGAGATCGCTCCCCGCCTCAATAGTAAATCGTTCATTTCTGCCGGCGCAACTCAGACACCGGCAAGCCATTGCACTCTGGCCACGTTCCCTTATTTCTCCATGACGGCCATATCTTTCTGCAAACTTCCCGCCTTGAAATGAAGGATATATTCACCCGTCGAGAGATTCAGGCTTCTGATCGAAAACGAGTAGCTTCCCGCCGACTGTTGTCGATTGAATTCAAAAACCTTTTTCCCGAGCATGTCGTACATGCGAAGTTCAACCGGGCATTGCTGACCGAGGGAGTACGAAATCGTTCCATTTCTCATGCGGAGTGATGGACCGATCCCGCTTTTATTCGCCGACGACAAAATGACTCCCGTCGTGCCACCGGGCAAGTAATACAGGGGAAACACCGTTACATTACCCGTAAAGGGCGTCCCCAGGCCCAGATTATTTTCCGTCGCGCACTGGGAATCGGCCGCATACAGGCAGAGGAAATTTTCACCGGGGATCAATGAATCGATTCCCCAGTTCCAGCTCCAGCCCGTCGAATCCGTTCCGGCCTGGGCGGTAATCGTGGCCCAGTTCCAGGCGCTTTGCGTGGTATTCACCCTGTTGAACACGCCCTCGATGCCGCATTTATTACTGAACGCCCGATTGACCGCCTTGCCGGTAAGCGTTGGTTTTGCAACGGTACAGGTATATCCCGCCACCGAGTCGGGTAGCGCCCAGAGTTTGGTATCGTTTACCGGTGCGTCTGTTATAACCGTAACGCTGTTGCTGCCGTAATTCGTCGTATAAATTGTATTGGTTACCGGGTTTACCGCTATCCCTTCGGGGTTTGTTCCGACGGTCACGAAAACCGTCGCGTTGGTCGCTCCGTCAATCACCGTGATCGTGTTGATTGCATTTGCCACATAAATCTTATCGGTCACCGGGTTCACCACTATCGCATTGGGATTGTTCCCAACGGCAACCATGGACGTATCATTGTTCGTTCCATCGATCACCGTAACCCTTGTGCCGCCCTCATTCGCCACATAAATCTTGTTGGTTACCGGGTTTACCGCTATCGCAGAGGGTCCTGCTCCGGCGCTCACGGTAGTAGTGGAATCGTTCGTTCCGTTGATTACCGTAATAGTGTTGCCACCATAATTCGACACATAAATCCTGTTGGTCATTGGGTTTACCGCTATCGCATTGGGTTCCGTCCCAACGCTCACGGTAGCAGTGGAATTGTTCGCTCCGTTGATTACCGTAATAGTGTTGCCGCCATAATTCGACACATAAATTTTGTTCGTCACCGGGTTCACCGCTATCCCTTCGGGGTTTGTCCCCACGGTCACGGTAGCAAGCGTCGAATCGTTTGCCCCATTAAGTACCGTGACATTATTGCTGCCATTATTCACCGTATAAATCTTGTTTGTCACTGGGTTTACCGCTATGGCACGGGGACTTGATCCGACGGTCGCGAAAGCCGTCGTATTGGTCGCTCCGTCGATTATTGTAACCGTATTGATTGCATTCGCCACATAAATCTTATCGGTCACCGGGTTCACCGCTATCGCATTGGGATTGTTCCCAACGGCAACCATGGACGTATCATTGGTCGCTCCATCGATCACCGTAACCCTCGTGCCGCCCTCATTCGCCACATAAATCTTGTTGGTTACTGGATTTACCGCTACCGCAGTGGGCCCCGCCCCGGCGTCCACCGTAGCCGTCGTATCACTCGATCCGTCGATTACCGAAACGGTGCCGTTGGCAGTCCCGGTACTTGAGTTCGACACATAAATCTTGTTGGTCACCGGGTTCAACGTGATTCCCGTGGGAACCGCCCCAACGCCCACGATGGCGGTATCGTTGGTCACTCCGTCGATTACCGTGACGGTGCTATTGGAACCAAGGCCCTGATTCACCGCATAAATCTTATTCGTCACCGGATTCACCACTATGGCATTTAAATATGAGCCCGCCGACACGGTGGTGGTAAAGTTCTCTCCGTCAATAACCGTCACGCTCGCGCTGTAGAAGTTGCCCACATAGACCTTGTCGGTTACCGGATTCACCGCTATCGCGAAGGGATATATTCCTACGTTCACGGTAGCGGTATCATTGGTCGTTCCGTCGATTACCGTGACGGTGCCGTTGGTTATCCCGGAGGTTACGTTCCCTACATAAATTTTGTTTGTCACCGGATTCACCGCTATCTCATAAGGCGTCGTCCCTGTAGGCACGGTAGCTGTAGTCGAATTGTTCGCTCCATTGATTACCGTGACCGTGTTGCTGCCAGCATTCGACACATAAATCTTGTTGGTCACCGGGTTCACCGCAACGGCCGCGGGATGTGAACCTACCGCCACGATTTTAGTGCCATTGTCCACCCCATTGATTACCGTGACGGTGCTATCGCCATTATTTGCCACATAAATTAAGTTGGTGACCGGGTTCACTGCTACGGCATTGGGATATGAACCTGCCGGCACAATGGCGGTATCGTTGGTCGCTCCATCGATGACCGTTACGTTGTTGCTTCCCTCATTGGCAACGTAGATCTTGTTGGTCACCGGGTTCACCGCTATTGCATTTGGCTGCATTCCAGCAGCCACGGTGGTCGTTGCATTGGTCGCTCCGTCGATTACCGTGACATTGCTGCTGCTATCATTCGCTATATAAATTTTGTTAGTCACCGGGTTCACCGCCATGGCACGGGGATATCTCCCCGCATTATCAGTAGCCGTGACAAAATCAGCTTGTGCAACCGCGCTGCAAGCAACCATAACCATTCCAGCATAGAGCGCCGCCTTACTCAGCAAATTCATCTCCCTGCTCCTTGTTAAAAATGATGAGGTGAACTCGGATTATAGAAATCTCTTCTTCAAATACAAACGGTCTTTATTGGTAGCTTTTAAAATAGTAACTTTTTACGCGGGAAATCAAAAAATTTGCATTATCTTTGGATTTAAGATGATAGCTAACCTGGTTGACCTTATTTTCTTGCAGGACGAGCAATAGACGATTTCCCCTTTCGCGTAACGGGATACGCGGCGGTAAGGGTGAATAAAGATGCTAAGCTTTGACCGCCCTTATTGGGAGAGTGCCTATCACTAAAAATTATTCCGACGCGCTATAATTTAAATTGACAATGGAATAGTTAGCTTTTCAGTTTTACAGAACAAATCGATAAGTAAAAAGAAACTGGGCAGGAAGTGCGACGCCATTTTTCACCAATGGCTGAAATCTTGTAGCTTTCACCGCCTTAACGGCATTACGGGCAAAATCATTTTCGTCCGAGCTTACGAGGGCAACGCTTTGCACCTTACCTTCGGGATCGATGGTTACCTGTAATTTCACCGTTGCAGTGACACCCTGCTCCTCCGCCCAACCCGGATATTCGGGTATGACCTGATTTAATATCGCTGGCTGCTTGTCCAATTGGACCGGAACGGTCGGCAAAGGAGGAGGTGCTTTTTGCACTATGGAATCTGCGGGCCTCATCAAGGTATTGCCTGTTGCAACGGCCATGTCCCCGGCGTTACTCGTTGCGTCTTCGGAGAGGCCGAAAACCGGCAGCGGCGCTTCCTTGGGTGGTGGAGGCGGAACAGGTTGATCAGGATCAGGCAGCGCAAGTTTAGGTTGTAGCTTGACTGGCTCAATAATGGCAGGAGGTGGCGGGGGCGGCGCTTCCTGAACAATTTGCACCTGATCGTCTTCTGTTTCCACGGAGCGAAGCGCCCGACTTCCCATCTGCAAAATTAGCGCGATAGTGCACAGGAAACCCATAGCCCAGACCAGATTGGCTTTTCTAAAAACACTCTTCGGCGGCACATTCAAATGGATGGCGCCATCCGTCCGGGAAGAGGTACGCGGTCGTGTGCGACGTGAACGCGGAACGATTCCCATCATGATGAACTCCGCACCACTTTCAAGGCGTACCGGACGATGCCGGAGCCACGCACCATATCAATGAGCCGAACCACTTCCCGATATGCAACGTCCTGATCCGCGGCGATGAGAACCTGGTGATCCGGATCCTTTTCAACGGCGTTCCGCAGTTGCGCCATGACCTGCGCCGAATCCGAAGGGACGCCATCAAGGAACATATTTTTGTTTTTGTCCATCACCAATCCGGAGGCTTTGGGCGCTTCCGAACCAGCATGCGCGGCTTTGGGCAGATTGATCTTGATTTCCTGCTGGTCAAGGACGGAACTGGTGATCATGAAGATGATCAGCAGGACCAGGAAGATATCCACCAGAGGGGTGATGTTGATGCTGGAAATTATCTCTTCGTCATCATGGGTGTGCGCGGCCATATCATACCTCCGGACGCGCAAAGGTTTCGTGCAGGCAGTGAGCCAGAATAAGAGATTGTACCTCCCGCGACTGTTCCAGGATTTCCTTGCTGCGATTTCGCAACATGTTATAGAAAACCACGGCGGGGATGGCCACCATCAACCCAAGTACCGTGGCTACCAGCGCCTGGGAGATGGCCACCATGACCTCGGTGCTTCCTTTTCCGCCCGATGCCGCGAAACGATCGAATGCCACGAGAATGCCGATCACCGTACCGGTCAATCCAAGAAAGGGGGCGTTCGCGCCCACCGTGCCGAGAAA
>Ga0181538_10005724_pt1 | contig 11025 bp, 9 predicted proteins | sample PEATcosm2014_Bin_40_FD_119773 | JGI IMG/M metagenome (GOLD analysis project Ga0181538, IMG submission 119773) | Peatland microbial communities from MTU Mesocosm Facility, Houghton, MI, USA - PEATcosm2014_Bin23_30_metaG | ecosystem: Environmental > Terrestrial > Soil > Wetlands > Peat | place...
CTGTCAACGCTTCGGCACTGCTCTTGCGAGCAGCTCCGCATGACTCAGGGCCGTTGTGGGTCGCTAACCCTTCAACGTATGACTCTTTCATTCACTACACCTCGCCGGTTTTGACCGGCGCACGAGGAGTCCCCACCCTGCACGCCGACTTTAGGGTTGCTTTCCGGGTAGTGCAGTCCTCGCGCCACGCACCTTCGGCGTTACTTCGCTTACGTAGTTCGCTGCATCCTGCCTGGTCTTAATAGTGCCGAACCGTGCAAGGATTCCGGCCCGCTGCTCCGGCGGAGATATGGCCAGTTCGGATCGCAGTACTACAAACAGGAATCCCGGCAGGTTTCCTTCGTTCATCGAATCCTGCGGGCGAGTGACGGGGAGCACTGTGGGTTGGACCACAGGCGTCGTCGCGCCCCGGCGGTCAAACGCCACGGGATCGCACCCGGTTACCCCAGATTGTGCCGGCGCGGGGAGCGTTGTGGGAGTGTTACCTCTCGGCGTCGATTGTGCGATAAGCGTCATAAGATTCGCGGCGTTCGCGTCTCGCTGCGTCATCGGGCTCAGACCGAAGCACTTCTCGATCGTGGCCGGAATCGAGGCGTGATCGTAGAGACCGTGGTCAATGAGGTTCCGGGAGATGAGTGGCGATATCACTATCGCGGCGATACGCGGCCCATACTGCTGGAAAGTGAACCCGTACTGGTTGTAGTCGCTTCCTGGTGCTGTGTCCCCTGGTGCGACGGCAGCGGGCGGCGGCAGGTGGTCGTAAAATCCGCCGTGCTCGTCCCAGGTGACGATCAGCAAGCTCTGGCCCCATATGGGCGAGGCCCGAAGGGACTCGTAGGTGGCCTTGATCAGTCTCTCACCGCGGGTTACGTCATCCAGCGGATGTTGCGACGTGCCGCACTTGAAATCCGACGTTAAATGGCCATAATCGGGTTCAATAAAGGTGTACGAAGCCGAATAGTCAGGCTGGCTGACGTCTTCAGCAAAATCCTCGTAATCGGTTATGTCCGTAAAGTTGATCCCATGGAGCGCCATAACCACGGGGAAGTCATCCCCCGCGTAAATTCTCCAGTTTATGCCCTCGTTATTCAAGCGATCAAAGATTGTCCCGTTCTGGAAGTCGAAACCGTCTAACGAACTCCACTTTCCAATATCGAAGCTGGAGGGGCTGTGGTCGAGCCCTCCCGAGGAAGCAGCGTGGACGAAGAATCGGTTAGGCCACGTGGGTCCCGGCATCGAGGCGTGCCAGTTGTCGCAGACGACGAACTCCTGGGCCAGCGCATTGAGTACAGGCAACTGGCTTGGGCTGTAACACTTCATAATCTCACCCGGATTGCTCGCGCCAAGGATTATCTGCAGTTGGGCATCGAAGCCGACGCTTCCGGCATAAGACGCCACAAATCCGGTGTTCACGGTCGGCGGATACTCACCTCCGGATGGGTATACGGCTCCCGGTCCAGAGAGCTGCACCAGCACATCAGGGAACTCGTGACCGGGGTCAACTGGCATCGCGTAGTCGGCTCCCTCGATGGGGGCATACGACTGCCCATTAAAGACGTTGGACGCCAGCAACTCACGAACAGAATAGGGCTGAGACGGAGGCCCCCACATCAGTCCTTTCATGAGAACAGTGCGGGAAACGGAATTCACTTGATAAACCTGTAGAAGTGGGCGAAGGGCGAGAGGGTTCAGCCCGTTAACCTGCGTGGTGGCGCCCGAGGAGGCATCGATTCCAGTAATGTCGGAAAACCCCAGCATGTGATCAAAGGAGCGGTTCTCGAGCATCAGGACGAAAACGTGTTGGACTCCGTTTGACATGCATACCCCCTCTCTCCAAGTAACTTTGCCCCGGCCTACGGGATTTTCCGCCGCCTTGTTAATCTACGCCTGCAGCACGGCGCGGAGCGAACGCACCGGAGCGGACGGTATCGGAGCGGCGCCATTCATGAACTGGAGGAACGCACGGACGGTGTATTGGGAATACAGGGGCGTAGCCCCTGCTTGCAAATCCGCAGCGTTGAGTAGTTGCTGAGGTAGCGGGAAAGACCCACCGTCTGCGGACCCGAGCAGACGGAAAACTTCCCGAAGCGACCAGTCTCCAAAGGACGTGCCCGGCCGCGGCGGCTGTCCAAACATCACATAGAGCTTGTTAATGGTCCGCCACATGTCGCCGAGACCCATCCCGTTGTAGACGAGCTTGGCACGCCAAAGGCACGCGACAAGATATTTGCCGTAGAATCCGGTATACCATTGCCGGCTGGCAGCCGTGGCTGAATCAGAAAGCTCTGGTCCCCCTACTACCGGGGTTGTCGGAACCGTCACGGACTGGCCCGGACTCGGGAAAACATAGTCCGGGTAGCTATCGACCGAAGGCTGTGGGCCACTAAACCCTGCCACAAAACCGTTATAGTTGCACAACGCTCCGAACGGGCGCTTCCACTGCGAAAACGGAGCATTGGCCGCTGCCTGTGACGCGACGTCATAAGCTCTGAAGCCCTGGTTGAACTGATCATTCGCGGGGTCACTACTTACCGCAGAACTGGGTAGCCCACAAGGAACCGACCACGACGAAATGCCGGCGTCCGCGGTGGCCGGAATCAGATCACCCGGCCCGATGGGCAAGAGATCGACTGGGAACGGTGGCGCAATGCAGACGATCCCCGCTCGAATCTGATCGTGATACCAACTCAGGCACCAAAGGAAGTTGGGGTCGGTAGGACCGGTCCCCACGAAATCGTGCACCGTCGCCCCATCATTGGGAAAATTCTGCAGAACCGCCCCGCACAACATGAAGTAGTAAGTCACCGCTGCCATCGTCTGCTGGAGCACCCAAGTTGGATTGAATGCATTGCCTGAGGGAACGCCAGGTGGGGGATTGAACGTGATATTCGGGGGAACACCGGTTGCTACGGCAGGCGAAAAATTATTCGTGAAGTTGAGGCCGCTGAGATCGAATTGGGGCGTCTGCGTTACACCGGAGGGCAAGGGCGGAGCCACGGGCGCGAATGGATTAATGTCGATGAAGGGGCCGCCCGCCTGAAAGGGGAACATCCAACTCTGATTGAACATGTGTCCGGTGCCGAGATAGGTCCAGGGATTGTCGGGCTGGAAAAGTGGCAGATCGCCCGGCGGAAGATACCAATAGCCGGTGGGCGGCGAACCGGGTGGCGGGACCGATGCGCCGCCTATTAGTAGGCTAAGTGCTGCGCGAGCCCATCCGTGGCAATCCGAGGGCGAGGGACTGAATCCCTCATCCGGCAGGGGGAGCCCTGGGTTACTTTTCCAATCGTTGATCTCGGGTATCCAGTTCAATGGCCCTTCCGGGCCTTGTAGTATTTTCTGGAGCTCGATCGCCCAATTCTCCACCTGTCCTCCGGCAGTTGTCATCTTCAACTGGTTCAGCTCATTGCTGACAAATGTACTGAACTGAGTGAACTGGTTTATCAGGTCCTGAAGCGACGGCTGCGTGGAGCCTGCCGACGGGTTAAGCATGCCGATAACGGTATCGACTATGCCAACGGCCTCTCCTACACCTGCCGCGTCGGCGAGAGCGCTGATACCCGCATCGTATGCTTGGAGTAGTACGGCGCCGGCACCCTGAACGTTGTCGTTGGCTGTAAGTATTTCCAGTAAGCCACTCATTACGACCTCCCTCACAGTCTCTGCTAGAAAGGAATCGAGACCCGCCTCGGTCCATGGTGTTCAACGCTGCCGGCTCGCCACTCGGATTTACAGGGCGGCAATCTGCCCCTGCTCCGCGGCCGCGCTCCAGGAAATCTCCCTTTCACTGCAAGGCGATCAGAATGGGCACGAGCGCCTGCCCGGACTCGAGCGGCCGCAATGCCTTCCCGATGACCGCTCCGAACGCCAGGGAAGGATCGTTCGCTTTCATGGCATGGCCCGGCGTTGGAGAAGTGGTGAGCAAGTCGCCGACTTCCACCGCCCCATATTGCGCATCGACTTTGCAACAGACTTTGCCGACTAGTGCGATCGGCACCCGTTTTCCAGAAGAATCATGTCGGTCAAGGATCATCGCCGGCCTGTAATCGCCACCGCCCGAAACCACCCCTGCCACCTTTTTGTCATAGCTCCGCTCGCTCGGACGCAGCGACTCACCTTGATCCAGAACCATGACCGTGCCGGGTTGAACTTCCTGGGTGGTCCCGATGTCGAATTCCTCAGCGCAATCGGCCGCGCCGGACGGAAGGATAATGTCGACGCCAACTGTCAGCGTGCCGCTCACGTTAGCGTCAGAATTGATCACGACCTTCGCATCAAAAAAGCCCCCCATTCCTCCCTTGTCGTTATGGCCGGAGATACCCGCCGCATTAGGGCTATGGCTTATCCCATGCACGCCCTCACCGTTCTGGCTTTCGCCCCAAACGCCCGGCTGAGCGCTTGCGGCCGGAGCGAGACTGAACCCGGCCACGCCCGCTCCGCCATTGAGGCTGACTCCGCGAACGCCCTCCGAGTTCTGGCTCTGAGCGAGCACACCTTGGGCGGCAGAGCCTGCCGGACCGCTGTTGAGCGCGTCAACAGCGGGCAGCTTGGTGCTGCTGTTGGCCGAAATACTTGAGAAGTTGAGGTAGTCCCCTGCCCCTGGAAGGCACTGCGGACTAATGGTCACGTCTTGAGTTGACCCGCCGACTGTGACAATAAGACCCGTGCTGGTGGAAAGAACCGGCGCAGGTGGTCGGTTTGGGTTGACTACGACTACTGGGCCCCCTGGTAGTGAGATCGGCATAAGGGAATTCCTCCTTTTCGATTTCACCCAACATCTCTGAAGATGGGGCGAATTAATTAGATCAGTCTGTTCCCCGGGATTTTCTACGGGGACGCCTAGCTCGGATCAGCATGAAGGCACTTGCCATCTTTTGACCTTGTCATCCCTCGTCAAAGAAATCGAGCGGATTCAGGAATTACCTCGCCAGCAACGCGCAGACGTGAGATAAGGTCTGGTTCGCAATTTGTCCAGTGGTTATGACCCCGATAGCGTTATACAGTGAGGTGGACCCAAAATCAAGATCATTTTGTCGCTCGCAAGAAGTTAATGTCTTCGATCCTGGCATGCGCCAGCCCAGCGCAAACGCGCTCGCGCAGAATCTCCGCACGGAAACTGAGGGGACGTGAATCCAATTTGATCAGCGTTTCTGCGGTATAGTATGCTTGTCGGCGGGCAAAACCCAAGAAAAAGACGAAACGGTTACCCTCACCGATCATAGTCATTGCGGCCTAGGGAGGCATCGATGAACCGTAAGCTGAGCGTGCTGTTGGCTGGCTGGGTTCTGTTTGCGGCGGGTGCCACGGTGCCGCGACATCTCTTGTCAGCTCGGAATCCCAACTCGCAGGGTCCTTCGCCGACGATTCCCAAGACCTGGGATGATGCCGCGATGGCCACGCTTGAGGTGCCGCTGGCCGATCCCGTAGGCTCGCCCAAACACGCACCCGCCGATTACTACTACAAGATTCCGGTGCGGCCGATTTACAAGAGCTACCCCATTTATGCGCCCGGCCACGAGCCGCCCGGTTACATGGACTGGCTCAAGCAACAGGCACCGCAGATCATCTGGGATGACGCCGGTCATCGGCCCTCGCTACAGACCAAGAAAGATTGGCTGAACGCCGGCGAAACTGTTTTTGACGCCGATACAGGAGGAGCAGTCTTCACCCTGCCGGAGATAAGGGATAACAACTGGTATCAGCGAACCGGTATGCCCACCACACCGGACGGCGTATTGCCCTACCTGAAGTATGTCATCCGGCAGAAAGGGAAGGTCGAGATCAGTTCCTTCTCGTGCTCGATGTGCCACACACGCGTCATGCCCAACGGCAGTGTGCTCAAGGGTGCGCAGGGGAACATCCCCTTTGAGCGTGCTCTGGCTTACACTATGCGGACCAGCTTCAAGCCGGAGGACGTCCGCTTATTTGAGCAGGGACTTTTTGGGGCGCCCTGGCTTCACCCAGACACGGTGGAGCGTGAAAAGGCCATGTCGGTCGATGCGGTCATCGCGCTTCACGAAACGATACCTCCCAGCGTTATCAGCCGCCACCGATCGAGTCCGTTCTACCCTGTCCAGGTGCCGGATCTGATCGGCGTCAGGGACCGGCATTATCTTGACCGCACCGGTTTGCAGCAGCAACGCGGCATCGTGGACCTGATGCGTTACGCTGCCCTCAACCAGGGCGCGGACGACTATGCCAATTACGACGGATTCGTTCCCGCCGCCGCAGATTTCAAGACGCTGCCACCCGCCGATAAGTTGGACCCGAACCTCGCCGAACCGGATCGCTACAGCGACGAGCAGCTCTACGCGCTGGCGCTTTACGTCTATTCGCTCAAGCCGCCATCCAATCCGAATAAGTTCAATGGCCTCGCCCAGCGCGGACGGAAAATATTCGAGCGCGAAGGCTGCGCGGGCTGCCACACTCCGCCGCTTTATACCAACAACAAGCTTACGCTCGCCGAGGGATTTACTCGGCCGCCCGGCACCGAGCGAAAGTACGACATCATGCCCATTTCAGTCGGCACCGACCCGAACCTCGCTCTCAAGACCCGGCGTGGCACGGGCTATTACAAGGTTCCGTCGCTCAAAGGCGTCTGGTATCGAAGCATGTTCGGGCACAGCGGCTGGTGTGCCACGCTCGAAGACTGGTTCGACCCGCGCCGCACGCGCGACGATTATGTTCCCACCGGCTTCAGGCCGTACGGCACGAAAGGCTATGCCGTAAAAGGGCATCCTTTCGGGCTCGACCTCCCTCTTGAAGACAAGAAAGCATTGATCGCATATTTGAAGACACTGTAGATTAGGGGGCGGATTCTACCGGATCAGCCTTGGAAAGGAGCAGATCATGCCGAGTTTAGAAGCCCAGCAAGAAATTAGTCCCTCACAAGAATCGCGGTTGAGCAGCTCCATGGGGGTGCGGAGGGTTAAAAGCACATATCTGCGCGACCTGTGAGGCATCAAGGAGGGGCGCGAGTGTTTTCGCCACTCATTTTTGTCCTCATGCTGGCTATCGGAGGTGGGTTTCCCATGCTTCGGCGACACCCCCGCCCGTTTTTTCCTCTCCGGGTGTTATTTCATTTTTCCCTCCACTTCAGCTTCGCAGCAACGCGCATTGGAGACGAGCCGATTGCAGCAGCAGCCACTTCTCCGTGTCGGCTTTGATCTGCAGAATCAGGCCGCGCGCATGCCGCACCATCTTGCCCGCCAACCGATACACCTTCCAGCGCAGCGTGGCCAGCGTTGCGGTGGCGTACGCCGGCGGCAGCACCCGGCGCTTGAGCAGTTGCGCCAGGTTGTACGCCAGCACCCCGATGGCGAAGTACAGGGCGTTGGCCTCCTTCTGCCCGCACGGCATCTGTTCCATCCCCACCCCCACCTTCAGTTCCTTGTGCCAGTTCTCGCTGTTCCCGCGCCCGTTGTGTTTCCAGCTCACTTCCGCCGCCCCCTCTTCCCGATTCGAGGCCACCGCATGATAACAGTACCGCTCGGTTTCAAATAAGTTCGGCTGCGGGTTGAACCAACGCAGCACGATCAACCGGAACGCCTGCGGGGTCCCGTTCAGGGTATGCACCGTCTCGGCGATCTGGCGATCCGTGGCGATGCCATCTGGGGTGCGGTAGGGCTTCCATGCCCCCTCCGGCAGATGCTTGATCTCCCTCTTCACCGCCACGTCCAAATCCGCCGTGATGGTAAAGGTGCGCCCGGGCTGGTGGTAATAGTTGATCACCTCCGCCTGATACGCCGCGCTGTCGCTGCGAAAATAAATCCGCTTCCCCTCCGGCAGCGCCGCCTCGCACTTCCGCGCAAAGGGCAGAATCCCCGCCCCCGGACTCGCGTTGCCCTCGCGGAATTCGTGCCCCACACAGATGCCGTTCACATACCCCACCCGCGGCATGTAGCCCTGCACCTGGTGGTACGTCCACTTCGCTTCCTGCTTCTCCGCTTCGATCTCGGTCGCATCGACATCCAGAATAAGTTCTTCACCTTCCCGTTCCAGAGCTTTCTGGATCAGCTCTCGGTTCACCTGCTCCAGGCCCGCCACCCCGTCCTCGCCTTGCCGCCGTAGCCAATCGCCTGCCGTCCCGGCATCCGGCACCGCGCTGAGCCCCAACTCCTTCAGCACTTCCTGCTCCGCCCGCAATTCTCGCAAATCTTCCAACCTCCGCCCGCCCGCGTGCAGCATCCATACCAGCGGCTGCACAAACTCGCTGGGCCGATACCCTGCTCCCGAACCCGGACCTTGCAGATGCTCGTCCACCTGCTTCCACACCTGGAGGGCTTGCGCCATCTCCTCCAGCACCACCAGCCCGCCCAGACTGGTCAGGCGCTCTTCGCTTTTTTCCATCTTGATGGGCAGAATCAGTTCAGGTAAGCTTGGCTGCATCGTTCACCCTCCCGGTGCTGGTATTCGATTTCTCGCAAAATCTCTATACCATACATGCCGTGGAGGGTGTTCGTGTTTTCTGTGTTTTTCAGCCCATCAACCGCGATTCCTGGGTCGAAGTGGAAAGGCCCGCCCACCGCTCGGGATCCGGCGGGACGGCGTTGCGATGCGGCCGACCGGCAGACTGACCCGTTTTACCGCGATTCCTCGGACACCTCGCCATCCTCTTGCTTGTTTCCCCCATGTTTTTCCTGCCGGCTGCAGACTCTATCCCGTGGGCAAGGCCAACGCTGCGATCCTGCCCAGTATGGCTCCGAAGAGCTGCCGTGTGAGATGGCTCTCCGCCAGCAGCAACCAGTTATACCGGGCGTGCCTTACCAACCTTCCGCCCGTCTTCACCAGCCGCTGCTGCAGGCTTGTCAAAGACCAGTTCCTGATTTTCTGTGGCAGTACCAGCCGCCGCCAAAGGTTCCCCAGGTTATAGGCGACCACTCAGTCACAGTCGCACTTCGTTGGACCAGAACTGATGGGAACCGAGGGGCGTCAACTTCGCTCACAACCTCGGCGATTGTGCACGGCGCTCTCGGAGGCGATCCGCTCGGTCCTGCAACTTGCGTAGCGAAAGGAGTTTTCGCTCGGATAACTGTCGCTAAGTACCTATCCCATCAATGATTTTCAGGTGATCGGACCTGCCGCGAGCGAATTGGGCCTGAAAAGTCGGAATCCCATCGACAATCCTGGCGTTTGGTTGGGTTCCGGCGTGAGAAGGGCGTCTTCGTTCCAAATCCGGCGGAGTACCCGCTCAACATAGTTTCCGAGTGCTCCGTCGCCCAGAATGTCCCCTTCGAGGAGGTTTGTGGTGGCGTAGCACTGGCGGGAATTGATCTCGAGTAACGGCCAATTGTCGTTTTACCGGAAAAATGAACAATAGCCCCTAAGAGTGGTGGCGCAATCAAAATCCGGATTACCCGTCGAAAGTCGCTTACCCTCTGCAGGGTTTTGGGTCGCATGACCCTCGAAAAATTGGAACGAGAAGCATGACTACTTCGTGTCGGACCACAGGCCGTTGATCAGTTCAACGGTGCGATCCACCAGGGTCTGGCCGCCTTCCGGGCCTACCACATTGCTTTGCACGATGGCACTGTAACTGCCACCCCGAACGGCCTTCTCAGTCGGCAGGTAGGAGCCGGCTCCGACCAACTGGATTACAAAGGTCTGCAGGGCCTTGCTGCGCGCCTGGATGCGGATCCCGTAGTCGGTGAAAAGCTCGAAGGGGTTGGTGCACAGAGCCACATCCCCTATGCGGAGCACGTGCAGCTCAATCTCATATTTCGGTTGCGGGTCGGTTTTCTGTTTCTCAAACCGCTTTACAACCCCTTCATTCCACTTCAGCCGCATGTAGACCTGGTCGGCCGCTTTCGGGTCTGCGGCAATCTGCGCCGCCGCTTTGTCGCACTCCGCCTTCGCTTCCGCATATTCCAGCTCGGTGACTAGCCGCATCGGCACCGCATGCGTCTCAACCTTGTGGACCAACGGTACGTCGGCATGGCGATCATTCTTCACGGTTTCGTAGGCTTCCTCCACGGCAAGCACGATACGCCGGGCTATTTCGTCCAGACCGCTCAAATTGCGGAGTTTGCGCATCCGTTCCTCGGCCGCCTTGCGGTACATCAGGTGCGGCGACTGGTCGCCAGCTGCGCCGACCATGCCCAGCACGCACAGATCTCGGCCAAAGCGTTGCCGTAGCGCCACGCGCACCGGATGCCAGAAGTCAGCGTTTACCGTAGTGTCATTCTCAACTTCTTGCGCCGGGCAAGGCACCTCGATGATCGTGGCGATCAGATGCCCGTCCTGATTCCAGAAGAAGAGCACGTTGACGTCGTGATCTTCGTAGCCCTCCAGACCCCGGAACTCCGGCACATTGGTAGCACCGTACATTTGCGACGAGCCATTGGCGTAAGTAGCACGTCGGTTGTAGCCCACCACGGCATGACTGAGGCCCCACGTAACGCTCCCGGCCTGGCGCCCGTTCCAGGCTTGGGTGATCGCTTCGGACACGTGTTGGACAAAGAAAGCTCGGTAGGCATCCACCTGCGTGACGCCTTGGGGAATCAGATAATGGTCATCCACCACGGCCGCGGTGTGCGTGTGGATTGCGTTCAAGAAGATCTTGTTCACATCCAACTTGGGCAGACGTTTGTGCACCTCGTCGCGGACCTGGGCAAGGAAGTCGTCCGGGATCCCGACAAGATCGCAGGAGACCAATATCGCCAGGTCGAACGATCGGCCCCCTTCGCTTGATTCCAGGGCAACGACGTTAGCCGTTAGAGGTGTCGCAGCCGTGTGGGCGATCCGTAGATTGAACTGCCCCCCCAATGCCGCGGGTAGCGCCGGCGTGATGTCGGCGGTCGCCGTGCCAATACGCAATTCGGCTGAGTGCAAGTTCACCGCCCACAACAGTGTGATGAGAAAAAGGCCGACTGCACTTGGTTTGAGTTGCCGCATGAGGTCCTCCTGCATGGATTACGTAACAATTTCGATAGAGACGGCCCCACCGCCCAAACGAGGCAGTGTGTGGTATATTTCGGCCGTCAGAAATGCCAAAAGGTAATTCCGGCTTAATGTAGTTTACCTCTA
>Ga0181538_10005726_pt1 | contig 11024 bp, 9 predicted proteins | sample PEATcosm2014_Bin_40_FD_119773 | JGI IMG/M metagenome (GOLD analysis project Ga0181538, IMG submission 119773) | Peatland microbial communities from MTU Mesocosm Facility, Houghton, MI, USA - PEATcosm2014_Bin23_30_metaG | ecosystem: Environmental > Terrestrial > Soil > Wetlands > Peat | place...
CAGTATCAGAAAAACTAGAAATAGCAAACGGATTTTGCGCATTTTGCACCACCTTGCCGGATCCATCCTTCGGTTGCCCGGTCCTACCTTGCTGCTGCGGGCTGCGTGGATTGAACGGTTACGTGTCGATGCAAGGATTCCACGGCCGCGCCGGCTGCGTCTGTGCACTACTGCTCACTTTTTGTGGATGCGCAGGAAACGTGGCGAGCGACCTTCTCCAAATGACATTGTCTGGCCTTACATGGTTCCGCGGAAGCGGCACAGGCTCGACCGTATGGAGCATATCAGCGCCCAGAAATACTCAAATTCAGGCGACGGTGCATGATCATCTAGAGAAGGTCCCAGGTGTCAGGTCTCAGGAGAGCATCCGGGTTTCCTGAGATCTGAAAACTCGAGACCAGATATCCCGCCTTCGACGAAAGTAAGCAATGTAGACCAGCTATCCCCTTTCTGCTGTGCGCTGATGACGCTTGAGACGAGCACTTCTTCTCTCTCTTTCAGGTTCTCTGAGCTAAGTCAGCCCATCTGAAGTCTTCTCCTGTTAGTTCCGCAGATCCTACAAGGACAATTCATGAAAAAGATGATGTCACTGCAGCTAGATCTGCGATCAAGACATGATTTCCGCTGACCGAGACCGTGGCGGTTTCGGTCAGCTTTTTCATGCCACTGGAATTGCCCATTTCTGACCACACGCCCAGGAACTGATGCGACGCGTTGAAAGTGAGCTTTTTTGAACAGATTTCGACATCTCCGGAATGAGAAAGTTCTTTCAGAAACTTCTGTGAGCAGACAAAGTCGGCAGTACGTGTCGTATGAAAATCGGCCGCTATCCACGCAACCCGCGTCAGTAGAGGTTCGCCGAGCGAGGGATGATGGGCCAGAGGAATCACAATGCATATTCGGTTGATTCGTACGCTGTCGTTCGCGTTATTGTTCGGGTTCGTCGTGCTGTCGCTCTCGGCAGCATCGTTCGCGCAAATTGGCGTCGCCATCCGGGTCGGCCCGCCGCCGCTGCCGGTTTATGAGCAGCCTCTTTGTCCAGGTGACGGTTATCTCTGGACGCCTGGCTACTGGGCCTACGATTACGACGTCACCGATTACTACTGGGTGCCGGGCACCTGGGTGATGGGCCCGGAAATCGGTTTCCTGTGGACTCCAGCCTATTGGGGTTGGGGCGGCGACGGATTTGTTTTCTACGACGGTTACTGGGGTCCAAACGTAGGTTTCTACGGCGGGATCAATTATGGCTTCGGCTACTTCGGTTCGGGCTTCGAAGGTGGGCGTTGGGATAACGGACGCTTTTTCTACAACCGTTCCGTGAGCAACGTGAACGTCACCAACATTCATAATGTTTACGACACTCACGTGACGTACAACAACGAGAGCCGAGTCAGTTACAACGGCGGCAATGGTGGAATCAGCGCGCGTCCGACAGCTGGAGAAGAGGCGGCGGCGCGTGACAGGCATATTCCGCCGGTGGCGGCTCAAACGCAACACGCGCAGGCGGCCCGAGCCAACCCGCAGCAACGTGCGTCGACGAACATGGGCAAGCCAGGCGTGGCAGCGACACCCCGGCCCGGAGATTTCAATGACCGTGCCGCGGTACCGGCCAAAGAGGCTGGAGCGCCTTATACTGCAGCCAATCGGGCCGGAAATCAGGGGCGTTCAGAGAACAGCGCCGGCGGAGGCACCACGGCCGTCCATCCTCGCGACCTTCCGCCCGTGGCTCGGAACACGCCCAATACGGGCAACCCGAAGCGGGACAGGAAGTACCAGCAACAGCAAGAAAAGCAAGCCGCGAAGCAGCAACAGGAACGAGACCAACTCCAGCAGAAGCAGGACGAGGAGCACGTGAAGCTGGATAAACAGAAGGCGAATGACACGCAGAGGCAGCAGGTGGAACAGAGCCATCAGCAACAGACGCAGCAATTGCAGGCAAGACACCAGCAGCAGACGCAGCAGTTGCAGCAGAGACAGCAGCCAGAGAGCCGGGAGCCGGGCAGGAAGTAAGATCGTTTTCCAACGGAAAGTAACGGCAAGGGTTTGGCTTGGATGAGAGCGCTCCTCGTCAACTCGAAGCGTTTGCAAGACAGCCACTTTGCTAGGAGTGCTGGTGGCGACGAAAAATGTCGCCACTATCGGGACTACATTCAGCGAACTAGTGATTTGCCGTCGCCGGCGGATCTGCGCTCCAGGTTTGCACGGTGGGAAGCTAGTCGTGCAATACCACATTGAGCAGTGAGCTGTGGACTTGCAGGCCGCCATTGTAGTGAATGAATCCCAATTCCCTGAACCGATTCATGAAGAAGCTCACACGGGAACGGGTTGTACCAATCATTTCGGCCAGCAACTCCTGGCTGATCTTGGGAACTACAGGCTCGGGTTTGCCTTCCTTGCCAAAATGAGCGAGCAGCAAAAGGACCCGGGCCAGCCTTTTTTCGCTCGAATTGAAGAGCTGATCAACCAGATCTTCTTCGTAGCGGATGTTGCGCGCCAACAAATAGGCCACGAAGAGGTTGGAAAATTCGTGTTCCCGATGAAGCGCTTCCATCATGGCTTTCTTTTCGATGCGCAAAACAGCGCAATCCGTCATGGCGGTTGCAGAGCCCATGCGGAGCGATTGGCCGGCGAGCGAACCTTCGCCGAAGAAATCTCCGTCACTTAAAATACCGATCGTTGCTTCCTTGCCAGTCTTCGAGACTACGGTGAGTTTTACTTTGCCAGTCTGGAGATAAAACACCGCATCCGCGATATCCCCTTGCGCAAAGATTCCTTGCTTCCTCTGGAAAAGCAAAGACTTCCTGCCCTCGCCAATGGTCGCGAGGAATGCATGGGGATCGAAATCGCGCTTCTTTTTGGCCACTAGACCTGGGCCTATGGTATTACGCGTTGTTTGGAGGGTCGGGTCGATTGACGGTTGGCGAGCGATTTTCCTTGTGCCTGGAGAACCGTTGGGTTGGCGAGCAGGAGACATACTCACCTCCTTCTGCGCAAACAAAGACAGTCACATTTTACCGCTTTCCCGGATAGCGTAAATCCGAAAACCACACCCACCGTGCGCTTTTTTGGATGGTTCCAAATCACGTAAAGAATGGCGGAGGGGAAGGATTGTGTCTGCGGGCTCACGACATGAGCCATTCTGCACAGTATTGCGGCTATACAATGAGCGAATCTATCGATGCCTTCAAGAGAGCACTTTTGCCCGTCAAACCAGGCCGCGGCTGTTCTCTCTTGAGGCGGTCCAGCCCAGGCGGCGTGCTCTTACGCGGTTGCCGGTCATTTTTATCAACAGAATCTGCAATCTAGGCTGCTCGAAAAGAAACCAGTTCGCCACGGCAGGGCTGAGTGGTGAGTCCCCGAAGGCACAGGATCACTCCGGACTCGGGTCTTCACCTTGGCTGCCGGTGTGCAAATGGAGGAGAAGAAATGTTTTTAGCCAGCAAAGCCGTGTGGGCTGGGATTGTCTTCCTAATGCTGACGTCGGGGATCTCCCGACCACGCCCGACTCTGCTCGCTTCGGGAGCCAACGACAGCAAAGAGGTGCCGACGGTCGTGCCGCGGAACGATGTCAGGAAGATACAGGAAGCGCTGCAGCACAACGGGCAATACGGAGCGAAGGTCGATGGCGTCTTCGGTCTCCGAACCCGGGCGAGCATTCGCGGATTTCAGAAAACTGAGAATCTGCCAGTCACAGGACAGCTTGATACGCAGACGGCCGGTAGACTTGGCGTCCGACCAGAGGAGCGCGACGAGACCGGGTACGAGGCTACACAAGGTAAACCTTCGGCAGGCATCAAGTGGAATGAAGCTTCCAGGCGAACCAGCAAGAGACTATGGAAGGCGGTCAAGAGACCGAACCCTACAGTTCCGCCGGCGTAGCGTGGATCGGACGCTCCACAAAAACCACATGCCTCCGGAGACGAGCACTCTTGCTCAGACGAATGGACCGTGGAGTGCTAACGTCAAGCTGTGCTTCCAGCTGAATCCCCGAGGGAGCCCAATAAGTCGTTTGCCGCCTTAACAGGACCGAGTTATGGTGAAGCGAATTGCGCCAATTCGGGTCGTTACTTTTCTTCTCTTGGCTGCTTGCGGGGCCTTGTGCCAGAATCCTCCTTCAGCGGACTTGCCTCAGGGATTACAGTCAGACGGCGCAAACTCATTGGAAGTGCAGTGCCCGGAGATGGGTACGTGGAGATCACTTCCGGATGCTCCGTCGTCGGTGCAGCCTCCAACCCAAGCAGAGAGATTTCGCACGTTCGTCAATGAAACAAGCCCGCCTTTGAGATTTGGCGCGGTTAGCGTCACCACGGGCGTAATGCGCCAAACAGAACCTGGACACGTCATTCCCGGACCGCGGCCCAGCTTAACCACTCTTTATCAAGTGGCGTTTACTCCAGAAAAGTCCAGCGCCTTTCTTGGCAAGTACCTGGATCCGCCATCGCTTACACAGTACCCGCGCTATTCCGCTTCGACCAGCAGCGGTTTTATGGGCCGGGCTTCCTACGCAGCTTCGCGCATTTTTGTCACGCGTGACGACCCCGGAAAGGGGAGGGTGAACACGCGGTATGTCCTCGGGTTGCTAACCTCGGTCGCTAGCGCTACTGCTCGCCGTCCATACTGGGCGCGATCCACTTCGGCGACATTGAACAATTTTGGTTCGACCATTGGCAGCGACGAGGGGATGAACGTCTTCCACGAGTTTGGACCCGGCATACGCCAAATGATGAAGGGTCTCACACCAAAGTTCGTGTCCAGGATCGAAGAGCGCATCAACCACAGCCCGATCCCGAAGGAAGCCGTCTCCGTCCCGGCAAGATAGTTTGTTTCCGTGATCGCGGGGGCTGATCTCTTTCCAGCATCCAATCGCGTGAGGCTACTGCTCTCGTCCAGCCTCGCGCAGCAAGCTCAAGATGCGCAGTGCCCGAGTGATCGCGTCCCGCTCTTTTCCATTGTGGTCTGGCGGGTTTGATGAACTTCGCGATCGCTTGAGAATCGCCGCCTCTGCATCGTCGATCCGCTGCAGCAATTTGCTCCGGTCAGACTCTAGGACTGCGGCGCGGTAAAGCTTTTTCCAATCTTGCTTGCTATAACGGGCGGACCGAGTGTGATCGGTGTGGTCACAATGAACAGGAACAACTTGACCTCCGCGCCAGGACGTAGGGTAGTCTGAATTATTCATCGTTCTTGCTCCTTGTGATCCTGGCCCTTGGGTGATCGGCGCAAACATGGGATGTAAACTCTTTGTCGCGCTGCAACTCGAAGTTGCGCATCATTTCATCGAAAGTTGCGTCGGCGGGCGGACCAGAAGGTCGGAACCGCCAGCCACATTCGGAGCAACCAAATCCCCGAAAACGCTGTTGCTCAATCCATACCAGCTTCCGGCTCATGGCGGGCAAATCTTATAGGCGCCAACCTGGATGGTCTGTCGGGCGTCCTACATACGTGGAAGATTTTTGTTTATGCGCACACCCGGTTTCGGGGCCGCATTGACGTTGCGGAATCGCTTAAGCGTTGGTTCGGTTTCGTGCGTCTTGGAGACGGTCAGTATTGCTCAGTTTCAGGATCGTATCCAGCTTAGTGTTGATATGTCTCCGAGAGGGGGCTCACCATGCCCTCCGAGGAATCCTACCCTGTTACGCAAAGCACGGCAGGGGAGTTCATTCGCGCATCTGCGCGGGTTTTCGGTTCTGATCCTAGTCTGTTAAGGACGGTTTGTGGAAAGCAAAGGCCTCCAAGTGGTGCAATCTGGCGAGCGGACGAACACCGAAGGGAAGCCAGTCTGCAACCTGATACTTCTATCGATGTCCGATAGTGACTACAGCTCCCTTCGTCCGCATCTTGAGTACGTCAGCTTGCCTAACCATTTAGTCGTTCACGAGGGCGGCGGAAAGCTGGAATTTGCGTATTTCCCGAATCGAGGGTTGATTTCTCTGGTGGTCGTAATGAAAGATGGAAAGACCGCCGAAGCTGGCATCGTTGGCAACGAGGGCTTTACAGGAACGCCGGCGGCAGTTGGACTGAGCAGGAGCCCGCTTCAAGCGGTAGTACAAATCACGGGCGATGGATTTCGGGTAAAGGTCGCAGCTTTGCAAAACACTTTGGAATCCACTCCACACCTGCAATTGATGTTGAGCCGCTATGCAGTAGTCCAGGGAATGCAGGTTGCACAAACCGCCGCCTGTAATCGGCTGCACGATATTAAGCAGCGCCTTGCACGGTGGTTGCTAATGACTCAGGACAGAGTGGATTCGGAGTCGCTGCCCATCACCCATGATTTTCTCGCAACGATGCTAGGGACAGATAGGCCTAGCGTGAGCCTGGCAGCCGGTGTTTTGCAGAAGACGAAGCTCATCGAATACACCCGTGGCGCGGTGAAAATCGCGAACCGCAAGAAACTTGAAGACTTCGCCTGTGAGTGTTACGGGATTACGCAACAGTACAATGGCGAGCTGGGTTTGAAATAAGTCCGCGAGCCGATATCCGGGCCATCGGGGCAGCGTGAGAGTGTTGGACGACACAGAGCAGGTGAATCTCGTGGAACAGGAATCTCGTATGTGTTTTTCGACGTTCGAACTCGATCGCCACGGATGTCATCGGACTTACCATATTGCTGGTGAAACGTATTGCAGATTCCTCCAGCGGCGTGTCTGCATAGGAATCGTAAATACAGAAAGGGCAAAGCTTCGGGTGCGACTAACGCCCGGTTGGTCGGCAATGCGGAAGTAATCCGGGAGCCTTCAGCTCGGATGTGGGAGGCTCAGACTGGCCACGAAAGAGAAGAGCGGAAAACCATGGTCCTACTCAACGTACTAGCTGAACTCCAGCGTTTGGAGTCGCCTTCATCAGCCTGAGGGACAACCTGGACCTAGCACGCCGTCTGGCCGTCCGATGTTTCAGATCATCGGCGCCATGGCTGAGTTAGAGCGGGCCTCTCAGGGGCGTGTCCGTGCGGGCATTCGCAACGCGCGAGCAAAAGGCAAACGTCTGGGCCGTCCGCGAGTCATTGTGGACGCCTCACGGGTTGCCGCTCTTCGCGCCCATGGGAACTCGTGGTCGCAAATCGAGGCTGAGCTAGGGGTGAGCAAAGGCACTGCGCAGCGCGCCTCCACAGGTTTGCCCAAAACCGGATAGGAAAGGACTTTGGGTTTTCCTCCGCCGCGCTCGCTTAAGCGGGTACCCAGCATTGCGTCAGCGCTGTACGATAGCCGGTAGCTTTTGATCCTACGGAGCGTGTCATGATACCTGCACTTACGAACCTGGAACCTGAACCGATATGGAAGCATTTTGACAGATTGGCGGCTATCCCCCGTGCTTCCACAAAGGAGGCTGCAGCGCGGGACTATGTCCGGGCGCTGGCCACAAAGCTGGGTCTGGAATCCGTACAGGACGATGTTGGGAATCTGGTGATCCGGAAACCTGCGCGCCCGGGACGCGAGGGAGCACCGATGGCCCTCTTACAGGGCCACCTCGACATGGTATGTGAGAAGAACGAGGGCACAGTTCATAACTTCGACGCCGACCCTATCAAAGTGGTAAGAGACGGCGACTGGCTGAAGGCAGATGGTACGACGCTGGGCTCCGATAACGGAGTTGGCGTGGCTGCCGCACTGGCCGTGATGGAGAGCAATGACATCGCGCACGGGCCGCTGGAGTTCGTTTTCACCATTGACGAGGAGACCGGACTCACGGGCGCATCGGCATTCCCGGGCGGCTTGCTGAAGTCAAAATATTTTCTCAACCTTGACAACGAAGAGAAGGGGACGCTCTGTATCGGTTGTTCAGGTGGTGTCAAGACAACTGCTCGACGTAAAGTCGGGCTTCGTCCTGCGGGTGCAGGGTCGGCCTGGCGAATCAAGGTGTCTGGCCTGAAAGGTGGCCACTCCGGTGTCGATATCCATCAAGGCCGCGGCAATGCACTGCGGATCATGGGTGGCGTCCTTCAGGTCTTGCTTGATCGCCTTCCGATCGAAATCGTTGAGATCAACGGTGGAAGCGCGCAAAATGCGATCCCGCGCGAAGCTGCGGCCTTGGTGCTGCTGGATCCCTCTCGCGAGAGTGAACTGAAATCTCTTGTTGCCACAGCCGAAGCTGGATATAAGGCTGACTTGGGAGGATTCGATTCCGGACTGCAGATCACGGCCGAGAAAGCCGAACGCGCGGAAAAGGTGTTGGATGCGACTGACGCGAAGCGAACAGTGGCGCTGCTCGCGAGCTTGCATCATGGCGTTCTGGCTATGAGCCCCGACGTTGCCGGCTTGGTCCAGACGTCCACGAATCTGGCGACTGTCAGTACAAAGGGGGATGTAGTGGAGATTGTTACGAGTCAGCGGAGCGCGATCGAGAGCAGCATGTTGGCTGCCGCCCGCATGGTTGCGACGGTATGCGGGCTGGCGGGGTTCGAAGTGGCGCACGGAGGCAAATACCCGGGCTGGAAACCGGAGCCCAACAGCGACATCGTGCATAAGCTCCAGGAGGTACACAAGAAACTCTTCGGCGAACCGGCAAAGCTGATCGCCATGCACGCTGGCTTAGAGTGTGGCGTCATTGGCGAGAAATATCCCGGAATGCAGATGGTGTCTTTCGGTCCGACGATCGTAGATCCTCACAGCCCGAACGAGCGAGTGCAGATATCGTCTGTGGAGAGCTTCTGGAACTACCTTAGGCTAGTGCTCGAGAACTTGTGAGTAGCAGCTGGGGGCGCCAGCTTGGCGAAGCTGTGGCCAAGGTCGTGGACAGTCATCTCTCCGAAGAGAAATCCGCATGAGTTTTCCTGCCGCTCTTCGTCGTGACCTAGCTGACCGTGCTCAGATCACTGTCCAGTCTGAATGCATCAGCGGAGCCCATCACTCACGTACAACGTACTAAGCACCCGTCGATATCGGTAGGCATACGACTTACCATCCGGTGTAATGTACAGCGTCGCGTAGAGGAGGCCTGCGGGATCTGGGGGGACGGTCTCCAGCCATAGCTTGCGCTGACCACTTCGGATGTCAAGCAGGCTGACGTGAGCTGGGAAGCTGCGGTTCCAGACGTAAAGCTTGGTGCCGGACACGTCCCACTGCACGGGGTATTCGTGCGCCGAGATTCCCTGGACGAGCTGCGGGCTTCCTCCATCGACTGGATAGAGCGCAAACCCTTGAGCATTCCTCGCCAGCACAAAATGACCGTCAGGCGTGATCAGGGTATCTGACGAGCCTTCGGGCGTAACTGGCCGGGCCTTGCCCGAAGCCAAATCGACCAGATATGCGCGGGGCGGCTTTCCAGCCTCGGAACCGGTAAAGGCGAATCGTGAACTGTCTCGAGTCCACGAGCCAAAAATGCCCGCGTCTACGATTGGCCCGACGTCAAAATAACGTGGTTCGCCAGTGCCGGTCGGATACAGGATGATCTTCCCGGGCGACGAGGGCCGGAACGAGACGACCCACTTGCCGTCCGGCGAAATTCCGCTCGGATCGCCTTCCCCCAGGCGAACCAGTTCCGGAGAGTCGGTTCGGACAATGTAGGTCAGATAGTCCGTACCCGAACCCACGCCGGTGTAGGCCACCGCCATCAAAGTGCCGTCGTCAGACAGGCCTGCAATACTGCCCGTGCCGCTACCGAAATCCAGTACTCGGTCGGAAGTGAATCCCGGACGGCGAATCGCAATCTCGCTGGTGGAACGAGTCGCCAACAACAACACCTGCCCCTGGGCATTGATGTCCCGAATCCAGAGGTCCATCGGCGCGGTCAGGACAACCCTTTGCCGCCGAGAACGTGTAACCGCGTACAAAGCTTCAGGTTCTCCGCCGACGCTGGCACTGAACCACACCTCGTCAGTCTTCTGGGACCACACCAGTCCCTTCACCGCGGACCACTCCTGAGTGAGCCGTTCGCTCGTGCCGGAGAGATTGACCAGCACAATGGATCCGCGATCGTCTCCTGTAATCGGATGATCAATCAATGCCACTGCATCTCCGCCGGGAGAGATAGCTGGGTGATCGATCCACCCGGCGGTGCGGTACAGCGTCTTACCGATCGGGAACTCCAGTGATTGCTGGTCATTGCCGCACCGCACCACTGCGAGGTTTTTGCCATCGCCACTGATATCCGCATCGCACACATCTTCCAGCAGGGGCCGGGGAGCTCCACCAGACAGGGGAGCACGGGCCAGAGTCCCGATGGTCATCCATTGAAAGAAATGGTGACGGCCCAACAGAATTGCCATGTCGCCGCTCGCGGAAGTGGCCAGCACATCGGCGGGAGGCAAGCCGAGGCTGCGCGATTCGACGCCATCAAGGCTTGTAGAAAAAATCTGGATGGGTTTGCCGTTCCATGCTGCCCCGTACACAACGTTGGCTCCGCCGGGAATGAAACGCGCTGAGCTTACGTATCCGGGGCCGAAGGCGAGCTGTTTGAAAACTGGCGAAGGCTTAGTCGCAAATTTGCCGCCGGTGATGAAGGCAATGACTGCTACGGCGAGGACTGACGCTACCGCGATCCAGGTAGCTCGACGCCGAAATATAGAAAGTGATGGGACCGCCGGTTGCGCGATCCTACTGCTGGGAGTCCCCGAGAGAGCCTCGATAGCAAATGCCAGATCGCTCGCCGACTGAAAACGCCGCTCCGGTGCCTTCTCCAGGCATCTCCGGATGATTCGTTCCAAATCTGGACTCACATTCAGTCCACTCTCGGTTAATTCAGCTGGCTCTTCCTTCAGAATGGCGTTCATGGTCTCAACGCTCGACTCGCCTTTGAAAGCGCGCTTTCCGGAAAGCAGTTCGTACAGAATTGCGCCGAAACTGAAAATGTCAGAGCGATGGTCGGCCGTTTCTCCGCGCACCTGTTCTGGCGACATATAGCCGATCGTGCCCAAAACCACGCCTGCTAGCGTTGGCGTAGGGCTCGTTAGGGTTGCACTATCCGCGGCAGGCGCTGCCACACGTGTCTGCTTTGCCAACCCGAAGTCGAGAATCTTGACCCGCTCATCGCGGGTCACGAATACGTTGTCCGGCTTCAAATCACGATGAACAATTCCTTTATCGTGC
>Ga0181538_10005727_pt1 | contig 11023 bp, 8 predicted proteins | sample PEATcosm2014_Bin_40_FD_119773 | JGI IMG/M metagenome (GOLD analysis project Ga0181538, IMG submission 119773) | Peatland microbial communities from MTU Mesocosm Facility, Houghton, MI, USA - PEATcosm2014_Bin23_30_metaG | ecosystem: Environmental > Terrestrial > Soil > Wetlands > Peat | place...
CTCTTGTACGTCCGGCCGCGGAGCCGGTAGCGCACGTTGCGGAACCACTCGTAAATCTGGTTATGCCTGTCTCGGTAGGAGAGATTGCCGGCGCCGTCCACCATGGCCTGCACACAGCCCTCTGCGGTGGGCGGGAAACTCATGTCGAGCGTAGCGCGGTCGACCCAGATTTTCTTGTCGCCGGCGCTGCCTGCGTCCACGTCGACAATTACGCTTTTGTCGCAGCTTTCGCCGTCAAGAATGGTGTACCCGTGCACATCCACCGGCGGACCCCAGTCCTGCATAAAGGAATTCTGCGGATACTGTTTTTGCGCGTCCGCGGAAGGCGCCCACAAGCGATACGCCGCATCGTAGTTTTTCGATGCCAGCAGGTTGAAGAACTGTTTCACCTGGTGTTCCTCGGGGTAGTTGTGGAAGAAGTAATACCCGAGGCCTGTGACCGCCGCTACCGCGAGCACCGAAACGATCGTGATCTTGATGGTCCGAGCCCGCCGTTCGTCCCCGGCGCCGTATTGATCCAGAAAGCCGGCCATTTTCTTGCCCCGCTTCTATCTTACTTCTTGGGCGGAGCAGCGGGCGCGGCAGCCGCCACGGGATACGCTTTGTCGTAAGCGGCGGTCGCCTCCGCGGTGAGGTCCATTACAGGTTTGAAGTACAGGGCGATCTGCGTGTCCACCACCAGATCGAGCCCCTTTTCTTCCGACAGTTTCTTCACCACCGCAGCCATCCGGTCACTGGCCTTCGAAAGGATGTTTTGCCGCATGCTCTGCGCGTCGGCTTGCAGGTCTTCGTTGATGCGAGTCAATTCCGTCTGTTTTTGTTTACCTTGGGTCTGCAAATCGAACGCCGCCGCTTGCGTGAGCGACGAGTCGGTCTGCAATTTCTGGTTGATCTGGACGAGTTCCTGGTTCAGCTTTTCCGCCTGCTGTTGGCGCGGCAGCAGCGTGGCGTTCATATCGTCCTGTGCCTTCTTGATTTCCGCGGTATCGAACAGGGCCTTTTGCAGGCTGATCACCGCCACCTTGGACTGTGCCTGGGCCACCTGGCCGGCAATCAGCAAAGCGGAGCACGCCACGAGAGGCGTAAACATCCGGAATGACATGGAAAAAACTCCTGATTGTGGTGTAAAAGGATAGATTACCACACCAAAAGGCACCGCTCCCTCGCGGTCGCGGCTCAGTAACGCTCGAATGCCCAATTGTCTACTTTGTGGACAGGTTAACCTTGCCGCAATTGTCTACTTCGTGTACGGTCCAATAGCTAAGTATTTGATTTTATTAATTATCTTTCATGGGCTTGCAAGTGCACTTCGCCCCCCACGAAGGGCGGAGGAATTCACAATGTTGATTCAGGATTTAGCGGCCGAAAGAAGGAAAAAGGCACGTTTTCCAATCAATCGCGAACTGCGCTACAAGGTTCTGGAGGACGATACTATCGTCGAGGTCGGGGTCGGCACCACGCTGGACATGGCCAGCGGAGGAATCGCGTTCCATACCGACAATCGGCTCGTGGTCGGCTCCTTTATCGAGCTCTCCATCAGTTGGCCGGTGCTCCTGGACGATTCCTGCCCCATGCGGCTGATCGTCTTTGGCCGCGTGGTGCGCAGTTGCGGCCGCCAGACCGCCTGCACGGTAGACAAGTACGAATTCCGCACGCAGGCGCGCGTGCATCAAATGGCTCCGGTGCGCAACGATTCCATGTTGCAGCGCTTTGCCGATACCGTCCGGAAAGAGGGCCTGAAGGCGGCCAGCGCCTGATGGGCCGGTCACTCGCGGCGATAGATCGTGAGCAAGTCGCCGGCCGCGCCATCGCTCTTCCAACCGGAGCGGCGCAATACGCTGTCGGTTTCGGGATCCGGCGGGCCCATCCGCACCACAAAATCGAGATCGCGGCCGGAAGTGCCATTCTCAGCGCTCGCGAGGAACGGTCCATTGGCATCGTCGGGATCGAAATAACTCCAGCGATTTGACTGCGCTGGCCTCAGCATGATCTGAGGCTGATCCATCCAGGGGTCGTTCGCCAGGATGGCCCGCGAGCGCCGGAAATAATGCACCGCGCACCACATATAAGGATTGAACTGCAGGCCCGGCGGAGTCTCCCGGCTGGCTGCGACGACCAGGCCTGTGGCCCCGGGTTTCGCCGGCGGGATTCGCTCCGCGAGTGCGATTCGGGAGGCGATCTCCGCTACGTTCGCGTGTTGTTGGGCCAGCGGGCCGACAGTGGTGGCTACGGCGAGTACCCCCGCCGCGAGACTCCAGGTTCGCGGTGGACGAATCGCAGCGGTTCCGGCCAGAAGAAACAACACCCACAGGATCGGAAATCGCTCGGCGAAGTAGAAACTTCCGTTCATCCGCTGGGGCACCAGGCAATAAGCTACGAAGCACGCGGCGCTCGCCGCGAGCAGCGCGCCGGCCGCCAGCGGCACGCTCCGTTGACGCTTCCACAGGCCGCCGATCAACGCGGCGACGGTGAACGCAAGCAGGAGGATGGGGCCGGCGCGGTAAGCCAGGGGCCGGAATGGAGTCACGTGGTAGAGTTGCAACTCCGTGGCGACGGTGTCGAACCAGCCCATGGTGGAGACGTAATTGAGATTGCGCTCCCCGCTCAAACTGGGATGTAGGAACGGGCCGACCCAAGCCAAAGCCAGAACGCCCATCGCCGCGATCAGCCCGAACGGCCTCGCACGGGCACTAAGGCATTCCCTCCAGGATGCGCCTGAGGCGAGATCGCGCGCCGCGTCGGCGGCCAGGTACAACGCCACGAAGGTCAGAAAAACCGCTGCCGGCACCGGGTGCGTGAGGAGCATCAGGATCAGTCCGCCAATCAGGATGGCCGCGCGCAACGCAGTGAGATGGTCCACATAGCGGATCCAGAAGCCGCAAGCGAACAGCAGCAACGCCAGGGCCATGCAGTAATTCAGGAAGCCCATATACACCAGCATGTTCAGACAGAACGGAATGCCGGTGAGGGTCCACGGAGTGCCGCGCCCGGCGACACTCTCCACCAGGTAACGGAAGCCCAGCCCGAAGGCGAAAATGTACGCTACGACCAGCAATTTCTCGCTGAATACCGGAGAGAAGAAGAACTCGAGCGCGAGCAGGGAGTAATACTCCAGGGCATATGGGGTGAGAAGGCTCTTGATGCGGAAATGTTGCGCGTAGGGCGCGGAATGGCTCAGGAGGCCGCGGAGCACGTCGACATAGTAGAGGTGAACCGGGCCATCCTGCGTCGGAAACACCGGCGCGGCGAGCGGGATCGCGGCCGTCGCGGCCAACAGAAAGAGTGCCGCCCAAGTCCAGAAGCGATTTCGGCTTTCCATTCGCTTTTTCGGGATTGTAGCATCCGCGGGGAGCGCCGCCGCGCCACGCTACTATAATCTGATGCACGATTCTTCGCCCGGCGGGCGCGCCCGGTTGGCATACCTGTCGGCCGCCGCGGTGCTGCTGTTCGTGGCGCTGCTCTCGTATTCCCTGACGCGGGCGTTCGCGTGGGACGAGGGTTTTCATCTTCTGGCGGCGCAGTTGATTCTCGCCGGCAAGCGGCCGTATCTCGATTTCTGCTTCCCGCAGACGCCGCTCAACGCCTACCTCACGGCCGGCTGGATGCGAGTGTTCGGCGAAACCTGGCGCGTGGCTCACGTTTTCGAGACCTTCTGGGTGGCGGCGGCGGCGTTTGTGACGGCCGATTTCGTCCGCGCACGGTTCCCGGTTCCGGAATGGCGATGGGCGGGCGCGCTGGCTGCCCTGGTGGCCGTCGGGATGAACGCGCAGGTGGTGATCTTCGGCACCATCGGACAGTCGTATGGGCTGGGATTGTTCCTGGTGGTGGCGGCATTCCGGCTCGCGGTGGTGGCGGTGGAGCACAAGGGCATATCATGGGCGGCGGGCGCCGGTTTCATGGCGGGAGCAGCGGCGGGGACCACGTTGCTAACGGCGCCGGTAGCTCCCGCGGTGGCGATCTGGCTGTATCTGTGCAATCGCGCCGGGAAAACGTGGGCGAAGATCGCGGCGTGTATTGCGGGCGGGGCCGTTTCCTGGTTGCCCATGGCCTGGCTCTACCGGCAGGGCCAGGCGCAGACCATTTTCAATATCGTCCTGTACCAGCTCAAGTACCGGCACAAGTGGAACGGCGCGGCGCGGCAGGATATCGGGGCGCTCTCGGCGTGGATCAATTCGGCGCAAGGATTATCGCTCATGGTGCTGGCGGGCGTCGGCGTCTGGTTTCTGGCGCGCCGCTGCGACTGGCCGCGCGAACGCCGCGAAGAGATCTGGTTCTCGCTCTGGCTGGCGATCGCACTGGCCACCGAACTGGCGACCGCCCATCCCACTTTCGAGCGCTATTTCCTGCTGGCGGTACCATTTGTGGCGATCCCCGCGATTGCCGGGATGTACGCGGTGGGAGTGCGGCTGGCCGGCCCCGAGAGGCCCCTGCTCGCGGCTTATTTTCTGATCTCGATTCTGGCTCTCGGATTGGCGCGCGGACTGTTCGACGATAGCGATTCGTACATCTGGTCGGATACCGAGAAGATCGCCCAAGAGGTAGACAAAGTGACGCCGCGCGGCGCCCCTATCTGGGCTGACGAACTGATCTACTTCCTGATGCACCGCGACCCTCCCGACGGCATGGAGTTCTCCTATGCCCACGAGATCGAAGAAATGCCGGCGGAGCAGGCGAAGATACTGCACATTATTACCGCGTCCGAACTGCGGCGGCGCACGACCGCGGGCGAGTACAAGACCGTGGCCGCTTGTTACGACACCGAGAACACCGATGCCGCCAAGGTTGCGGATTACTATCGCCAGAAAGACACGGTAAAGGACTGCACTATCTATTGGGATTTCGGGCGCAAATAAATAGCTCATAATGAAGCATGCGCTGGGTACCGCTGGTTTTCGTCTTCGGCGGAATGCTGTGCGCGCAGGAAGCTCCCCAAACCGGAACCATCCACGGCATAGTAACCGACGAAGCGACCGGTCTGCCGATGCGCGATGTGCCGGTGCTGGTGCTCCAACGGCGGGAATTGCAGGGCAACCTGCTCCTGATTCCAAGGAGCCGCGCCGTGACGGACGCCGAGGGCAAGTACACGATCGCCAACGTGCCCCCCGGCACGCCGCAGGTCGATGTGCGTGCGGCGAAGCGCGACGTGGTCTCGCACAATGTTACCGTCCGCGCCGGCCAGGATGTGGAGATGAATTTTTCCGTGCCTCCGAATCCCGAGATTAGCGGCCGCGTGCTGGATGAAGATCGGAAGCCGGTGAAAGGCGCGTCGGTCTGGCTGGTTCAGTCGAGTTATAACTCGGGAATGCTACGGCGGACGCAGGTAGGCTATCACGCGACGTCGGCGGAAGACGGCCGGTTCCTGTTCGAGGAGAATCTGGAAGCCGGACGCAAGTACTATTTGTTGGCCAAGGGTCCGACCGGAGTTCCCACTTACTACGGCGGATCGACGTCGTTCGATGCGGCGCCGCCGGTAGTTCTTGCGCGCGGAGAGCAGCGCGAGCAGGTGAACATCGTTTCGCGACAGGCTGCCACCCGTTGCGTGGACGGCACCGTGAAAGCTGGCGGCAAACCGCTGAGCACCGAGTTGACCGTCGAACAATCGGCGCTCGCGGGCTCGGGGATTGCGTTTGCGCCGCCCGTGGAAAGCGCCGCGGACGGCACGTTCCGCGCCTGCGGATTGGCGGCAGGAGATTACACAATTTCGGGTCCGGACAACCATTTCCACGACGAGCGGCCGTTTACCATCGCCGAATCGGACATGCGCGGCATCGAGCTCAATCTGGACCCCGCCATGATCCGGCGGGAATTTGTCTGGGATGGCGATCCGCCGGCCGAAGCCGCCGAAGAACCGGCGGCCGCCGACTCCGCTACCGACGAATCTCCATCGCCACCGAACATCGCGGACATGACCGACGTACAGTTCCGCAAGCGATTGGGACTCCCGATTGGGCGGGAGGTGACGCTGTCCGTAGGTCGTGTGCCGTTCCGCGGGAAGATCCCCTACAGCGATACCGCGCCCGTGGCAACATCCGCCGGGGATCTCCCGATCATGGTGCAACTGGCACCCGGCTGCTATGTAAAAGAGATTACGTACGGCGGCGTGCCGGTGACCGATGGCATGCTTCATCTGACGGCGGCCACGAGTGCTACTCTGCGCATCGTCGCCGCGCAGGGCGGCGGCACGATCTCGGCGAAGGTTGAGGATGGCGACGGGCATCCGGTGGGCGGAGCGGGCGTGGTAATTGTGCCCGAGGGCGTCGAAACCGCGGCGCAATTCGCGGGCGCGGCGCATCCGGGAATTGCGGATCTCGGCGGGAATTTCACCTCCGGTACTCTGGCGCCCGGTAAGTATCGGGTGCTGGCACTTACCCACCCCTATCAAGCCACCGAGGAAGAGATCGCGAAACTGTTGGCGCTGTTGCCTTCGGCGCAAAAGGTGGAAGTCGGCCGAAGCGGTAATGTCCGGGTAACGCTCGGTACGATCGCGATGGAGTGACAGCGTTAGAATAAGTGTCGTTCAGGAGATCTTCTTGCGATTCATTACATTTCAGACTGCCCACGGTATCGAGCCGGGCGTCATGATCGGCGGCCAGGCGATCAGCCTCAGGGGCGCCGGTTTCGATAGCGTCGCCTCCATCATTGCCGGTGGTACGGAAGCGCTCGATCGCGCGGCGCGCTGGTTGCACGCCCCGCCTTCGAGTGCCCTGCCCGATATGGCGGATATCAAACTGCGCGCGCCGATGGCCCGGCCGCCGAAAATCATCTGCATCGGCCTGAACTATCGCGATCACGCCGCGGAGGGCAAGATGACCATTCCGGACGTGCCCACGGTTTTCTGCAAATTCGCGACGTCGATTATCGGACCGGGCGATCCGATCGTGCTGCCGAAGAACTCCACCAAGCCGGATTACGAGGCGGAATTCGTGGTCGTGATCGGCCAGCGCGGCCGCCACATCCCCGAGGAGAAATGGCGCGACTACGTTTTCGGGTACAGCATTCTCAACGACGTGAGCGCTCGCGATTTCCAAATGGCCACCACGCAGTGGACTATGGGCAAGACTTTCGATACGTTCGCCCCGTTCGGGCCGGCAATCGTGACGGCCGACGAGATCGAAGATCCGCATAATCTTGCCATTTCGCTCACGCTGAATGGCGAAACCATGCAGAGTTCCAATACCGGGAACATGATTTTCCAGACGCCGCGGCTGATCGCGTTCCTGTCGAGCGTGTTCACTCTCGAACCGGGCGATCTTATCTCGACCGGAACGCCGGCGGGCGTGGGATTCGCGCGCAAGCCTCCGCGGTGGCTGCGCCCCGGCGACGAAGTCACGGTGCGGGTGCAGGGATTGGGCGAGTTGACCAATCCGGTGGTCGCGGAATCGTAGCAGGATGCTGAAAAACACGGGAAATGACCCAGCCGCCGATGAACGCTGATAAACGCCGATTGAAAACAAACAACTTATCCGCGTTCATCTGCGTTTATCCGCGGCCCTATTTGCCTTTTCAGCTAGTTTGCCTGCAATTGCGCTAATGCCGTCCGCATGGCTTCCAGGCTCCGGTCGCTTCCCAGTTTGAACTGCTCGGTTTTCGACAGGACGTCTTTCTGGAGCTTGAGAAACAGGTCCACGATTCGTGGATCGCGCCATCCGCGCCTGGTTTCTTCTTTGATGAGGCGTAACGCTTTGGCCGGGGAGATCGCCTCTTTGTAGGGGCGCGAAGTGGTGAGCGCGTCGTAGATATCGCCGATTTGCAGCAGGCGCGCGAGCAAGGGAATCTGTTCGCCGGCGAGCCCATCGGGATAGCCGGAACCGTCCCATCGCTCATGATGATGGCGGATCACCGGAACTACCGCCGCCAGGCTCTTCAGGTGGCGGCAGATCTCCACTCCACGAGTGGTATGGGTGCGCATGATTTCCCATTCCTCCGGGGTCAACTTTCCCGGTTTGAAAAGAATGGAATCGGGAATTCCGATCTTGCCGATGTCGTGCATGAAGCCGCCGCGGTAGAGAATCAGCAGGTCGTCCTGTTTCAGACCGGAGATCGTTCCCATGGCGACGCTGATAAAGGACAACCTCTCGCAATGGGTCGAAGTGTGTAAGTCCCGCTGTTCCACCGCCTGAGCCAGGGCGAAGAAGATCATCTCGGTTTCGGAGAGGCCTTTGATTTCCGGGTCCGCCTGGCGGGCGCCATGGGGTTCGGTCAGCACGGTCAGTCGCGTGGCTTCCGGCATCGAATTCCACGTATTGGTGGAAGCAGGCACTGTTAGTTATATCGGCCGGAAACGCGCGAAGTTTAGGACCTCCGAAATCTGCCCGGTCACTGATTGCGCACCACCATAACCGCGCGCCACGAAGAGTTACCGGAAGTGTCGTATGCCTTCACCGTGATGGTATTATTCCCAATCAAAAGAGGGACGGAAGCCGACCACGTTGTGGTGCCGGTCGCCGTGCCCGAACTGCCCGTGGAAGTGCTCCATTGGACAGACGAGACCCCCACGTTATCGCTGGCGGTTCCATTCATCGAAATGCTGTCTGACGATACCGAAACCATAGAAGCGCTGGGGGAAAGGATGGTCAATGCGGGCGGAACGGTGTCCGAGCCGGATGCCGGTGCGGAGCTGGCGGGCGGAGGCGGGGGCGTCGTACCGCTGCCGCTGCTTCCCGAGCCTGTGGGGCTCGTTGTTCCCGTACCGGAATTGCCGGCCGAACCGCTGCCTGCGCCGGCCGCTGAATCGTACAGCGCGTGAATGCCCGCGATATCGTCCGCGCTAAGCCCGGTCTGCAACCGGTAATAGGGGTACATCACAGCGGTAGGATCGTCGGAATGGCCCAAGCCGAGCGCATGTCCAGCCTCGTGCAAAGCCACCGAAAACAGGTCCAGCGTACCGCCCACGCTCCAGCTTTCATCGGCATTCAGGTGCATGTCGCCGGCCAGCGGCTCGGGATTGGACGGCGTGGGATAGAAGGTGTGAGCGATCACCCCGCCCGGGCCGTAAAAAGGGTACGCGTCCCCGTGCGCATAACGCGCAAAAAGGATATCGATGGAACGCGCCAGCCCCGGCATGGCGGCGGGCGAGATGCTGATGTTCGCGTATTGGGTCCACACCGCCAGCGCGCGCGCGATTTCGCTGCGCACCTGGCTCTCCGGCAACTCGCTAGTCAACGAATCGAGGAAGTAGCCGAGCGCCACGTGTCCACTGGCGTCCGGCGGCCAACCGCCGTCAGCCGCGACATACTGCGGCGAGGGGCCGAGGGAAGTGGCGGCCCCGGCGCAGCCAATGATGGCGTCGCCATCTTGCAGTTCGGCCGAAGCGGGCAGGACGTACGCCACCGCGTCTAACGCCGCGAGCGCCACGAGTGAGCTGTAGGGGCCGGAAAGCAGGAGTTGGCCGGCGAGCAGATGGCTGTTCGGAATGGATGTGAAACCGAGATTCTGGGCCTCCGCGGCATCCGTGGCGCTATCCGTATCGGGTTGAAAAATGACGAGGTACGATCCCTGAGGCTGTTTCGAGACGAGTGGGCTGATCTTATCGGAAGGGTCCATCGGCCCCGCCCAAAGGACGTCCAAACCCCGCAAATCCAATCGCACCGCCGACACCATGAGCGCATTTTCGGGCACATAGGCGAGGACCAGGGCGCGCCGCGCCTGGAGTTCGGCAATTACATTGGGCCCGGGATAGGAGCCGAACAGAATCAGGTAGTGCTGGGGTTTCGGGCCGGCCGACGTGAGACGCGAAGGCGCCGGCTGGGATGCATCGGACGTAATGTTCCGCGTTTTCAGGTGGATGGTTCCCTGCGACCAGGCGGCGTGGGCGAGCAGCAGAACCAGTGTGATTCTCAAATACCGCATTTAAGGCTCGTAACTCTGAATATCTCTTCGTCAAAAACTGAGACTTTGGCCGAAACAATCCGACCTAATCGATATTCATAAAGTGAAGAAATACCTTTATCTAGGGCTTTTCTTGTCCCTCGCGCCCGCTTATGCGGCAGACGATACTCCCCGCGCAATCTATAACGTTGCCACCGTGGCCGGAAGCGCTTCCCTGGGCGATGGCGGCCCGGCCATCGACGCCCAGATAGGCGCGATCCAAGGCGTGGCCACCGATCTCGCGGGCAACGTCTACTTGTCCGACACCACCCACAACCTGGTTCGCAGGATCGACGGGAGCGGCATCATCACCACGGTGGCGGGAACGGGAACGGCGGGATTCAGCGGCGACGGAGGGCCGGCCACGAGCGCGCAGCTCCACTTCCCTTATGGGCTCGCGCTCGATGCCAGCGGCAACCTCTACATTGCAGACCTGGGAAACAATCGCGTGCGCCGCGTGAGCCCGGCGGGAATCATCCAAACCTTCGTCGGCAGCGGCGGGGAGGGATCGAGCGGCGATGGCGGACCGGCCACCCGCGCGCAGATGCTTTCGCCGCGCAACCTGGCAATCGACTCCAACGGCAATCTCTACATATCCGAATTCGCCGCGCACCGCGTCCGAAAAGTCGCGCCGAACGGCGTCATTTCCAGCGCCGCCGGAACGGGAATCGAGGGTTTCGGCGGGGACAACGCGCCGGCGACCGCGGCACAACTGGCGTTCCCCGCGGGCCTGGCGCTCGACAGCAGCGGCGATCTCTATATCGCCGATTCGCAAAACCAGCGCATCCGCGAAGTGCTTCCCAATGGCGCGATCATCACCTTCCTCGGCGGCACGGAGATCACGCTCCAAACGCCCGTGGCCGTGATACTCGATGCCGCCGGCCACCTCGTGGTCGCGGACGGCTCTCTGGCGGTCCACAAATACAGCGGCGGAGAGTGGAGCGTCGTGGCGGGCACGTACGGCACCGGCTTCTCGGGGGATGGCGGACCGGCCACCGCTGCCACGCTCACGCTACCTCAGGATCTCGCTTTCGATCCGGCGGGCAATCTCTATGCGGCCACCGGCGATCAGGGGGAAGTCTTTTGCGTGCCCCCCGACGGCAAGGGCAAGCTCTTTTTCAAGACCGACGAAGCCCACGTACGCTCCATGGCTTTC
>Ga0181538_10005728_pt1 | contig 11022 bp, 10 predicted proteins | sample PEATcosm2014_Bin_40_FD_119773 | JGI IMG/M metagenome (GOLD analysis project Ga0181538, IMG submission 119773) | Peatland microbial communities from MTU Mesocosm Facility, Houghton, MI, USA - PEATcosm2014_Bin23_30_metaG | ecosystem: Environmental > Terrestrial > Soil > Wetlands > Peat | place...
GCCCCAGAAGCCGCTTGGGACTGGCAGACCTTTGCGGAGACTTGCGAGACCCACCAGTTAGTCCCGCTCGTTTACAGTCGGCTGCAGCGACTCACCACAGCTGGCATTCCGTCTGTGCTGAGGGAGTATCTTCGCGCCCGTTTTCACCAAGCCTGCTCCTACAGCTACCATTTGGCGATGAAGCTCGTCAGTTTATCATCCATGTTTGAAAACGAAGGTGTGCGCGTCTTGACGTTCAAAGGACCTTCGCTATCTATGGCTGCTTACGGTGGCCTGTCCCTTCGCCAGTGCCTGGATCTCGATTTGATTATTCGCACTGATGAAGTGGTGAAGGGGGCGATGTTGATGGAGAGTTGGGGTTATGAACCAACACCCACCCCGGCGCGGCCTCAACTCAGTCCCTATTTGTGCCGCCCGGAGAACCCCAGACACGTCAACCGGGGCAAGGAGATCCAGTACCTCTCACCTGATGGCACCTTCTACGTCGACCTCCACTGGCAATTCGCCGATCGTTTTTGGCGCCCCTTCGCTCCCGATGTCGAAAAGCTGTGGGACCGCGCCGTGAGGCAGGACCTTCTCCAGGGGAGTCTCCTCGCGCTCTGCCGCGAAGATCTGTTCCTTGCGCTCTGCGCGCACGGAACCAGACATCGGTGGTGGTGTCTCAAGTGGCTCCTGGACGTAGCGGAACTTTTACGCAAGGCCGAGGCATTGGACTGGTCTCGCATTGAAGAAATGACGAGGCTCCGTCCTGGAGCCGGCGCCACGGCCAGCGTCGGCGTCATTCTCGCACGCGACTTGCTGGAAGTGCACGTGCCACCTGAAATGGAGCGAATCCTTCCGGCCACCGATCGGACCCTGGCCCTTGCGTCAGCCATCCGGCAAGAACTGCTTTTGCGGGGCCAGAGCAGCGGAGACGAACATACGACGCTGTTGGCTCTGGAGGCGCGCTTGGCGGCACGGATGAACTACCGCGCCGTTCGGATTGCCCGCTACCCCGAAAGCTTGTTTAGGCAGATAATCGCTGAGGTGGGCCCAAAAGATCGCGGCCTGATTCGTCTGCCCCAGAGACTTCAATTCCTCTACCACTTCATTCGGCCCATACGTTTGGTCCTGACCCATTCCCTGCGCCTCGCTCGCGCGCTTTGGCGGACGGCTTGCTGAGGTAGGCTCGTTCGCTCACAGGCCAGTCGATACACCTGAGGTTGTCACCAGCACCCAAAGTTACCTTGCGTTGCGTTGCGACTCCATACATAGTGGCAAGCAAACCCGGATTGTTAACAATCCGCTGTCGCCCGCCAATAACGGAGGAGGCCTTGGGGCTGGGGAAGAGTGACCTTGGAGGGGAGCAACTTCGCTCACCCCCGCGCCAGGCCTCACTGCACCTGCTTGACTTTCAGACGCGAGCGTGGGTAGCTCTTAGGCGTACAGGTCCCACGTTGCGAAGGAGTAGCCCGACCCGTCTATGCTTTCCCGGACCGTGGCCTGCCTCTAATTCTGACGGAAGGGATTTACGACGAGAATACCCTCAACCTGTCGCGACTCTTGCAGGTCTTCGGAGAAGAGCACCCGACAGCCAGCCTGCTGAGCCATCCGCAGGATCAGTGCATCCCAGAAGGAGAATCCGTGAAGGCGGTGAAGGTCGATCGCGGCCAGGACATCGGTGAGCTGGGGGGCAGCTACCTGGAATTCTGCAAGCAATTCCAGCTTGCGGCGAGCCACTGCCGGTTCAACGCGTAGCTTCCGCGTGGCAGTGACGAAGTACTCCTGCAGGACTTGTAGCGAAACAACGCCGGTCCCCGCACGCCGGTGCTCGGCTAAGAGGTCAATGGCCCGGCGCCGCTTGGCCGCAGCTGACTTATTGTCGCTGTAAACGATGATATTGGTGTCAAAGAAGCTACGAACGCTCATGAATCTCGTTCCGATTGAAACGCCACCCGCGTGAATCACCGCGGCCTGAGAGTTGCTTGAACTCCTTGATGCTACGCTCCGCATCGTCGCCGCCGGCCAGTCCTTGCAAGTACTCACGGATAAGCTGGTTTAGGCTCTTGCCCAGGGCAGCGGCCATTTTTCGGGCACGTTCCACCACCTGTCCATCGATAGAGAGTGTAACGTTCATATACACAGCATCTGTGCACAAGTGTACTGTGTCAAGTCTTACCAAGGAGACTCAAATCATGCACCTGTCAGGCTCGCCGAACCTCGTAAACAAAGCTGACTTGGCGCGTGACATGGGCATCGCTCCTTCCACGGCTAATCTTTGGCTGTCTACACTTGAGGCTTCCGGGCAGGTCGTGCTGCTCGAGCCCTGGTTCTCAAATCGCACCAAGTCAATCGTCAAGAGCCCGAAATTGTATCTGGCCGATACCGGACTGCTTTGCGCTCTATTGAATATCCGCTCCGAAGACGTTCTCTTGGATTCGCCAGCGGCGGGCGCCATCTGGGAAACCTTTGTTTTCGCCCAACTCCGAGGCCGTGAACGCCGAGCAAGACGTTCGGGCAGTCTGTTTTTCTGGCGCGATCGGACGCGAGAGGTAGACTTTGTGGTAGATGTAGGCGGACGATTGGAGCTCTTCGAAGCGAAGTGGACCGAATTGCCGGCCGTGAATGACACGGTGAACCTCGAATTCGTGCGGAAGGCCGTGGGGAAAGCGAGGGTAGTAAGCGGTGCCATCGTCTCTCGCACGCCGAACAGTTTTCCACCCGCCAACGGATTCCGGGCGCTGGCGGTGTCTGAGCTGAAATAAGTTGGGCCTCTTAGGTGCCAGTGAACTGTCCGAGAATTGCGTCCGAGCGGGCCGACGCCTCCGCATCGGAAAGTCGAAATTGAATTCCCTGGTCTGTGGTTCTACCCACGGTCAGAAGGAAGGCGTGGATACGATACAAAAGACGCATTTTTGCAGAGCGTTCAACAGAAATCCGTGGTAAGCTTGGTTTGTCCGAATGTTGTATATATATTTCGGACGAGTAAAGGACATTATGAAATCTGTCCGAAATATGCATACACATTCCGGACAGCCGGGAAGGGTCAATCGCGGTCCGGCGCTTGACCTTAAGGCTCGCATTCTCGATCAAATGCGCCAACGAATCCAGGTGAGCGTGTGGACACCAAGCGACTTCCTGGACGTCGGCTCCCGTGCATCTATCGACAAGGCTCTACAGCGGCTCTCGATGTCCAACAACATTCGGCGTATTGACCGGGGCTTGTATGACCTACCGCACATCAACAAGCTCACTGGGAAACCCGCCAATCCCGATTACACCGCCGTTATTAATGCGGTAGGCCGTCGAGACCAAGCCCGACTCCTCGTGGACGGCATGACCGCTGCCAACCAACTCGGTCTGACTCATGCGGTCCCCGGTCGGGTGACCGTTCATACCGATGCCCGAATCCTCCCAATCCAGCTAGGCAACATGATGATCACATTCAAGCTTACCGCCCCGAGCCGCTTGTATTGGGCGGGCCGGCCCGCCGCGCGCTTGGTGCAGGCACTTCACTGGCTCCGTGATATGCTGCCTTCAGACCAAGATTCAATTGAAAAACGCCTGAAGGTCATCCTCAATGATCCGGTCCATGGGCCGGCAATTCGCGATGATCTTCAGAAGGGGTTACATACCTTGCCCCAATGGATGCGTGAATTCGTCAACGATCTCCTCGCCCAGGCCACTGGACACAATAGAAATCTTCCTGCACCTAGCCCGGCACCTGAAAATGCGGCAATTACAAATGGCCAGCGGTCACAGAAGAGTCGAGCATGAATCCTGGCTTCCTAGAAATCCTCAAAGCGCCTGCCGACGAGCGCCGAGACCTCTTCCTGGGCGCCGCGCGTCGGCTCGGTACACCCGAGGAAAATATCGAGAAGGATTTCTGGGTTTGTTGGATACTCGACGCACTTTTCAACGGGCTCAAAGAGGGTGGGCCGCGCCTGCTTTTCAAGGGAGGGACTTCACTTTCCAAGGCATACGCCCTCATTTCCAGGTTCTCAGAGGATATCGATATCACTGTGTTCCGGCACGACCTCGGTCAGTCTGTATCCATTGCCGACCTTGAAGCGCAAAATGGAAAAAAGAGACGAGCCCGACTCGATGCGATTAAGCGTGCCTGCCAGGAATTCATTCAAGGAAGTCTCTATGGCATGATGGCCAAACTTGTCGCGCTAACAATGGCCGAGGCCCACATCGATCCTGCCAAGGCCCGTCTCATGCTTGACGAAGACGACCCGGACCGGCAGAGCATTTTGTTCTGGTATCCTAGCGTTGCCGCCCACCAAGCGGGCTATATTCGCCCCGCGGTAAAAATCGAGGCCGGCGCGAAGTCAGCGCTGGAGCCTCACGAGGAAGTTACGATCCATCCGTTCGTTGCAGACGAGATTCCTCAACGATCGCTCGCGGTTCTCAATCTCACCACGGTGGTCCCGGAACGCAGCTTTTGGGACAAAGTTGTGATGCTGCATGGACTTCGCCACTGGTACGAAAGGCGCGGCGTCCTTCGGCACCAAGGCGAGCGCGTTTCCCGCCATTACTATGACGTTCATTCCATGTTGCTCTCAGGAAAGATCGAAAAGGCGCTGTCCGATTTTGACTTGGGCCGCGATTGCGTTCGTCATGCGCAGATGTTCTTCGGTAGCCCCGACCTCGACTTGGAATCGGCACATCCGGGCAGTTTTGCACTGGCTCCGGGTGAAGGGATGATTGGGGATTTGCGGCGAGACTATGAGCGTATGGCCGGAATGATCATCGGCCCCGTGCCGGCGTTTGAAAGTGTAATCCAGTCGGTCCGCACTCTCGAAGAGCATCTGAATGGCAATCCCCAAGATGAGGGGAAAGAAAGTTGGTGGGCGGGTCCATTTCCGTGAGGTCAAGAGGGAGATTGTCTTCGTGCGTCTAGCACCCGACGGCGATAAGGAGAAAGCGACAACCTGGGTCGCTCTTCATGGTGAAGGAATTAGACTCCGTTTCGTTGGCTCAACATCGCGGGGGCCGTTGCACCGGAACCAGCGCGAAGTGTTGGAAGAGTCCGGGCCCCTGCCTGCGACGGTTGACAGCTTGCTAGGGCACCGGCCTTCGGGTGGCGGCGAAATCCGGATTCGCGCCTGCAGTGCGATAGTCCAGCCCGAAAGTGCAGAGGTTTTGGACGCCATTCGCCGGCACAGCCGCCTGGTGGGTTACCTGGAGGCGGGGGCGCCGAAGGGTTATCTGCTTATTAAGCAGCAGTCGAATCCAAGCAACTTTGTTCAGCGGCACCGTGAACTTGGGTTTAAAGTCAATCTATTACATAGCTAGGCTGGAAGAAAACGCATGTCCGCCGCGCGTTACGAAAATCCCTTCATTGTGCAGAGCGACCACACGGTTCTGGTCGAGGTAGACAGTCCTCGCTATGTCGAGGGGCGGGATGCGCTGGCGCGTTTTGCCGAACTGGTGAAGTCACCCGAGCATGTTCACACTTACCGGATCACGCCCCTCTCGATTTGGAACGCATGCGCCGCAGGGGTGACGGTGGATTGGATCCGGGAGACGTTGCGCGGGCTCTCCAAGTACGATGTGCCGCGCCATGTGGAAATCGAAATTGCCGAGTACGCCTCGCGCTACGGAAGGCTGAAGCTCGCGCGGGACGGCCGGGGTTTGGTGCTGAGCATTTCGGCGGCAGCGCTCGCGGAGGAACTGGCTCGGCATGAAAGTGTGGCAGCCCTCCTGGGTCAACGTATCGGAGCGAGTGAGTTCCTGGTTGACCCGGCGGAACGCGGGCGTTTGAAGCAGACCCTCATCAAGGTCGGCTATCCCGTCGAAGACCTGGCAGGCTACCAGGCGGGTGAACAGTTGGAGATTGTCCTGCGTGGAGAGACGCGAGGGAGGACGAGTTTCCGCCTGCGCGACTATCAACGCGAGGCGGCTGAAATCTTCTACGCCGCGGGTACGGCGCGCGGCGGTTCCGGCGTGATCGTATTACCCTGTGGGGCCGGGAAAACCATCGTCGGTCTGGCGTGCATGGCCCGCCTCCAGACCTCTACCCTGGTGTTAACCACAAGCGTCACAGCATCTCACCAGTGGATCGCGGAGCTAACCGATAAGACCACGCTGCCCGCCGAGGCGATCGGAGAATATTCCGGCCACGTGAAAGAAATTCGCCCGGTGACCATCGCCACCTACAACATTCTTACCTGGCGCGCTGATCGAACCGGCACCTTCGCCCACCTTGAGTTGTTTGACCATCGCAACTGGGGGCTGATTATTTACGACGAAGTGCATCTGCTGCCGGCCCCCGTGTTCCAGGTGACTGCCGGGCTCCAGGCCCGCCGGCGGCTCGGCCTGACGGCCACCCTGGTGCGGGAAGATGGCCGGGAGGACGATGTTTTTGCGCTGATCGGCCCGAAAAAGGTCGACATGCCCTGGAAAGAACTGGAGCGGCAAGGCTGGATCGCGTCCGCCCGGTGCTACGAAGTACGGATCGAGATGCCGGAGGCGCTGCGTATGGACTACGCCATCGCGTCCCCGCGCGACAAGTTCCGCATCGCTTCGGAAAACCCGCTCAAGAAGGATATGGTGCGCCAGATTCTGGCCTCTCACCCGGATGCACAGATCCTGATCATCGGAATGTATGTGGAGCAGCTCCGCGAATTGGCGGAGGAGTTCGCGATCCCGCTCTTAACCGGAACCACGCGCCAAAGCCGGCGCGATGAGTTGTACACCCAGTTCAAATCCGGCGCGATCCGCTTGCTGGCGGTTTCGAAAGTTGCCAACTTCGCTGTCGATCTTCCCGATGCGTCGGTGGCGATCCAGGTTTCCGGAACTTTCGGTTCTCGTCAGGAGGAGGCGCAGCGCCTTGGCCGAATTCTGCGTCCGAAAGCGGGTGAGAACCAAGCCCACTTTTACACCCTGGTCTCGCAGGATACGGTCGAACAGGATTTTGCCTTAAAGCGGCAGTTATTTCTTTGCGAGCAGGGGTATCAGTATGAGATTCGCGATTTCGACCAAATGCGCCGGAAGAAGCTGGCCGAGTGGAGTTGTCCCGAGCTTCCTTTCCCGGCCCATGATGGCGCAACGGAATGACCGCGGATGTCCCGCTCGGCGGGAGAGGAGCAGAGTGGCATGAGTTCCTCGACTGATATCTTGGATTCAGTTCTGCCGTTGCTCGACCTCGAAGGCCGGGAGCTGCATCTCAATGCGGCCATCGTGGAGGTGGCGGAGCCGACGCAACTGGCGGAATTGGCCGCCAATGCACGCATTCGCAGGTTCCTGCTGGCGCGCCTTTCGGACACCGTTGCCCTGGTCGATCCCGGCCATGCAGGGGAAATCGAGGCTGCGCTCCTGGCGGCGGGGCACACTCCCAAGGTGCTCACGGGAGATGGGGAATGAAACTCGGCCACGTTCTCGAATCTTCGCTCGCCGTGAAGATCGACCTTAATCTGTATGGCTCCATGGAGTTGAAACGGGCTGCGCGGTTCTGGGTAGGGAAAGAAGCGGGTAGCTTTACCAAGGAGAAATGCATTGCCGCTCTGACCCGGACCATGGCCGATGGCGATACCGCCCGGCGTGTGTTGGCCGGTTTGACGGAAAAGGAGCGCCAGGTTCTCGGCATCTTCGCGCGTTACGGCCCGACGGTGTCCGGCGGCCTGTTGACTGCCGAGGTATTCACCCGCGGGATCATCCCGCCGCCACCCAAAAACCAAGCCTCTGACCACTACTACCAGACTTATCGTAACTGGAGCGAACGTGACCCCGTCCCCGGACTACGCGAGAAATTCGTCTTGGTGGGAAACTACTACGACTCGTATTACTCGAGTTACGATCGCCACCGCTACCCTCAATTAACCCTCCATCCCACGCTGGTCCAGGGGATACTGCCCACCCTTCCTGTTGCCTGGCGCGCCTCTCACCCATGCGCCGAGGCGGTGAGCACCGGCCACCGCTCGTCCGCGGAGGTGGGACTGGACCTTTGGCGGGTGGCTGAGGCGCTACGCTCGATGGGGACCTGGCAAACGGTCAAGGGCGACTCGCCTGCCAGGGCGACGCGAGCGCGGCTGCGGAAAGAGGTGGGTCTGCGCGATGCCGAAAAAGACCCAATGTCACCACCCGATGCGGAGTCGCTCTACTACGAGCTGCTCCACTGTATGGACTTGCTGGGAATTGGTGACAAGCGCTCATGGATCCACGGGGAAGCCCTGGAGCGGCACCTGCAGCAGCCACCCGCCGCACAGGCAAGGCACTGGCTGCGCGCCTGGCTCTACATGCCGCTATGGCAGGATGGCATTGGCGTGGTTCCGGACCGCGACAGCAATTACGACTCGGTTCGCATCGAGCCCTCCAGTCTCGCGCACGCCCGTGAATTACTCGTGTGGGCGCTGTGCGGTGTAGCCCATGCGCCGAGTTGCTGGCTCGACCTGGAGACCTTTCTGCGCGACCTTTGGCGCGCAACGCGGGAGACGGAAATCAACTTCTATTGGGGGAAGTACTCCTGGGATCCGCAGTTCGAGATGGGCAAGAAGCGGGAGCAATATCATGCGGGGGGTGAGCGCATGCTGGCGTTCTGGCTCGCGGCTGAGGCAGTCTGGGCGGCGAATGCCCTGATGGTCACGCTGGCTACCTTGGGGCTGGTCGAGCGGGGCCAGACAAGCGGCAATGACGTCCGCTCGTGCTTCCGCCTGACCGAGCTGGGACGCGTGGTGTTTGGCGCACCGGAGGTGGAGGCCGCTCCAAGGTCGGGAGAGGCAGGGTTTCTGACCGTGCAGCCTAATCTGGAAGTGGTGGCGTATCTGGATTCAGCCGATGCCCGGCAAGTTTGCACCTTAAGCCGGTTTGCCGCCAGCGCCTCGCGGGCCGACAGCCCCGTCCAGACCTTCGAGCTTCGCCGCGATTCCCTCTACCGGGCGCTGGAATCCGGCATGACCCTGGAGGAGGTTCGCGCTTTCCTAACCGAGCATGGAAAGACCGAACTCCCGGCCAATGTCGAGCGGATGCTGTCGGAATGGGCAGGCCGCCGTGAGTCACTGGTTTTACGGACGAAGGCTGTCCTGGCTTTGGGGCCGCTCGATTCCCAAATTCGCGGCCGGGCGTTGAACAACAACGTGTTTCTGCTGCCTTCGTCGACCGCCAAGGTAGTGGCCTTGGGGTTCTGGGGCTGGACGATTCTGGATCATGAGCGTAAGCCGGAGCCGGCCTGGACGACCGATGAACTAGGCAGCGTCGCGCCCGACAGCCGCACGAGCATTTCGCAACTGCGGCTCGCCCGCATCGCGGACCGCACGACAACGGGTTGGCAGATTACGGCTCAGTCCGTCGGGCGGGCGCGCCTGGGTGGAATGACGGCGGAACAGATTCTGGGTTGGCTCGGCGAGCATGTGAAAGGCGGAGTCCCGTCCCTGCTGGAAGTGGCCGTCCGAAATTGGACGAGCCGACAGGTCGTCCAACTCCGCCAAGTCCAGATGCTGCGGATCATGCAGCCAAACGCACAACAGGCCTTGCTGCATAGCTCCACTTTCCGCCCTCACTTGGCCGGGCACATCCCGCCGGAGTGGTTCTTGATTCACGATGGTCATTTGACCGAGGTTCGACGCTTGCTGCAGACGCTGGGCTTTGTGATCGCGGAGTCGATGGATGCACCGCTGGTCGGGGCAATCCAGAACCCTGCGAAGGATTCGTCGCCCGATCGGAAACGACATCGCAAACCATAAGCCCACACTTGTTTGCGAAGCGTCCAGGAATCGGCTGGACGAGGTATCGGCGCCGTTGAGGACATGGACGGCGCTCACGTTTGTCGACCCGTCGAGAATAGTTGGCAGCTGGGATGCGGCGCTACGTTTTGTCGCCCCCAACGAAGTGCAACCTCGGTTGTCCGGTTTGTCAACCGATGAAAGATATTTGGCAGCCAGAGTGCCCGTGGCGGCCTGAAGCCACAGGATCAGCTTTGGCGGAAGTCCTACGGCAAAGTGTTTCTGGAAGCAGCATCACAATACGGCCGCCGGCACCAACTCAGACTGAAGGCCCCATGATAGGACACGTAGGAAATCGTGCTTGGTTTTGCCGCCGCGATGAGATTCGAACCGAACCCAAATCTAGGCTCGCGATAGGGCGAAGGGTCCGGATCCGTTGTGTGGTCTAGACGCCCATGACGAACTGACGATCTTGGTCGTCCCGAGCCGAGAGATGCCGGCGGATTGCGTTGTCAGTTACGGGAAGAAGACGATGGTGCACCCTGATGCTGGGGCGGAGTTCAACTCCCGATTGACCCAGCAGTCGTCGACACTTTGATTTCAGACTTTACCTGGAGCGAAATGGAACAGGAGACATTCGCAACGGTCAATGAGTGCATTAGAGCAGCGGCTTCCCAAGCCGCCTCGCTCAACGGGGTGTCGGTGGCGGCGATCGAACAGTTCCTGCGTACCGGGGAGAAGGGCTGGGAAGGCGCGGGCTCCGGCCGTTTCACTCTTGCCCGGTTCAAAGAGGACGAAGCCTACACTCGAGCGGCGGAGGCAGCCCTGCGAGCCCTGCTCACGCTCCTTGCGGATATTCTTCCAGCGGATGCCCGATTGGCTCCGCTGGTGCCTCCGGGAACGATTCGGAGCCGCATTGATCCCATGGTCAAGGGACTTGTGCAAAACGACTGGCAGGAGATCGCCCTGCGTGAGCTCACCTCACGGACCTTTGTGCTGAACTTTCAGGGGACTAAGGCTGCAATCGAGGCAGAGTTTTCGACTTGCTTTATGGGATCGGCCTGGCGAATTCTCTGGGGTCTGTTTGCGGATTACGGCTTCAAGCCAGACGAAATCGAGGTCGAGTGCGACGGCCTGGCGGGAGACTTTGCACATGTGCGGTGGTCCGCCTACCAGACCAGCGACCCATACGCTGACGTTGTCGTCCACGAGGCAGCGCACTTGCTGCACTATCTGAAGCCTAGCCTGAATAATTCACATTTCTAAAGACACCAAAAGCCTCCTGTGGTACAAACACGGTGTTCATGCGGGTTTGAACCAAACGAGGAGGCTTTCGGTTGACCGAGAATAGTACAGCACAGTGTTTGTTGTTTTCCAA
>Ga0181538_10005729_pt1 | contig 11022 bp, 11 predicted proteins | sample PEATcosm2014_Bin_40_FD_119773 | JGI IMG/M metagenome (GOLD analysis project Ga0181538, IMG submission 119773) | Peatland microbial communities from MTU Mesocosm Facility, Houghton, MI, USA - PEATcosm2014_Bin23_30_metaG | ecosystem: Environmental > Terrestrial > Soil > Wetlands > Peat | place...
GAACGCTCTCAGCTCTTGCGTCAGCTCGCCAACCTGGGCGATTTGCGTCCCGGTTCAATATGCGCCATCGTCCGCCGCTGCGGAAAGCCCACTTGCCACTGCGCCAAGCCTCACGATCCCGGTCACGATCCGCAACTCCGCCTGACGCGCACCGTCCGTGGCAAAACGGTGGCCGAGTCCTTTGCTTCCCCCGCCGCCTTTCACAAAGCGCAGGCTGAGGTCCACGAGTATCAGCGCTTGCAGAAGCTCTGCGCCGATCTGGTGGAAGTCAATGAAAAGATCTGCCGTTTGCGGCCCGCCCCGAAGCAGCCTGAGAATTGGAGTGCCCAGGAAAAAAAACGGCTGCTGCGATCCATGATGAAGTCACGCGGGAAATAGACAGGCTGCTGCCGCGCATTTTCGCCGAACGGCGCAAGACCGGAGAGTTGGACATGGAAGCCGTCGAATTGGCTTTGCGCACCGCCTTGCACACCGCCGGGGCGGCCGGTCTGACCGAACTCCTCCACGAGTCTGGACCGATTCCCACCAGCGTGTCCTGCTCCTGCGGAGGCAAGGCTCGCTATAAAGACATGCGGCGCAAACCCATCCTCACCGTGCTCGGTCCCGCCCACATGCTCCGTGCTTACTACTGGTGTGCGCGCTGCCGTCGCGGCCAGTTCCCCGCCGACGCCGCCCGCGACATCCAGGGCGTGGAACTCTCTCCGGGGGTCCGCCGCATGATCGCCCTGGTTGGCAGCGAGTGCTCCTCGTTCGATCGCGGACGCCAGCAAATGGAATGGTTGGCCGATCTGGAGGTCACGGCCAAGGCCGTGGAACGAGTCACGGAAGCCATCGGCGCCGACATCGCGCGCCGCCAACAGGAGATCGTCCAGCAGGCCATGCAACTGGAACTGCCCGTTGCCGTGGGTCAACCGGTCCAAAAGATATACGTGCAAATGGACGGCACGGGCTTACCGATGGTGGCCCGAGAGACCGCGGGGCGCAGTGGAAAAGGAGAAGACGGCCGAGCCCACACACGCGAGGCCAAGCTGGGCTGCGTCTTCACTCAAACTACCGTCGATGAGGAGGGCCGACCCGTGCGCGATGAGGACTCTACCACTTACACCGGAGCTATTGAAACCGCTGCCGAATTCTCTCGTCGGATCTATACCGAGGCCCATCAGCGCGGCTGGGGACGGGCGCAGGTCAAGGTCGTCATGGGCGATGGCGCCGACTGGATCTGGAACATCTGCGAAGAGCAGTTTCCCGGCGCCGTTCAAATCGTGGACCTCTATCACGCGCGTCAGCACCTCTGGGATCTGGGCGGCAAACTCCACCCCAACAACGAGAACTCCAAACGCCGGTGGGTGATGTCTCATCAACATCTCCTGGACGACGGCAAAATCGAAAAGTTGGTAGCCAAACTGCGGTCGCTCTCGCCGGATAATCCCGAGTTGGTGGCAGCGGTTCGAGGCGAGGCGAACTACTTCGAACGCAATGCCCAGCGCATGCGCTATCCAGAGTTTCGCAAACAGAACCTGTTTGTCGGCTCAGGTGTTATCGAAGCAGGGTGCAAGACCGTGATGGGTTCTCGCCTCAAGCGCTCCGGCATGTTCTGGACGGTGCGTGGCGCCAACGCCATGATTGCGCTCCGATGCTGTCGCCACAGTCGGCAATTCGACGATTATTGGGAGCACCGGCGTGGGTGATTGCCCCCTCCATGTCGTGCACCCTCCGGGCTGCCGCCGTCCGCTTACGCCGGAACCTCGACCTGCTCGACGAGCCTGGTGCGCAGCGGTACCGCCTCGCCATGGAGACGCATGCCTTCGATGTGGAACTCGATGGCTTCGCGGATCAGTTGCCGGCACCTCCTTCTCGTACTCATACCAGCGCAGCTTTCTGAGTGCGTGTGCGATTGGATTTGAGACGTCTGCCGGCGGGGATGTCTTGTCCGGGCTGAGGTAGTCGACCATTGCTCCTACAAGCGTCAGATCGGGCACGGGTGGGTTGGCGCTGGGGCACTGATGGACAGCCTTGGACAGGAGGCCGAACGTTGTCCGCACTGCGACCCCTTGGTTTCCGTAGAGCGCCCACATAGCTGCAGATTCATCATCCGATTGATGCCAGCAATTCACAAATAGGACGGTCCTGTTATATTGCCATGTGTCGTAGGCGCGCAGTCTGTCCTCGTCAGTAGCGCCCTGAGGCGGCCTCGGGGGCGAGCCCTCCAACTCATCATTCAGCGAGGCCAGCACCGGAAAGTAGAGCGCATTGCGATCGAGTATCGACACCAACTTGGCGAGATCCATGAATCGCCAGAGCTGTGCCTCGGCTGGGGGCACCTGTCGTGTGCCCATGTCGACATAACTCAACTTCAGAATGTCAGGCCCGTTTGGAGTTCCCATCGTGACGCTTCCGCGCGGAATCCCCAGCGATTGGAGACCGAGGCAGGCGCCGCGGTTTGAGCTCGCCGCGGGCGAGGGCCGCTTGAGCTTTTTCGCCGAGCCGTTCGCGCTGCTCATACCACCACTCAGCCTCTTCGGCTTCAGTGGCGAATTTGGGAATAGGCTCCTTGTTTGTCATTAGTTTCATTTGAATCTCTCAGGTCCTTGTTCCCTGGATCGCACGGCGGTAGACGAATTCAAGATCCTTAGTAGCCGGATAAGCCGTAATTGGATGGTAGGAGCCATCGTCGAACACAGTCCAGACGATGACGAGAAGGCGTCCAGCAGCCGTTTGACCCATGGCCGTCCAGCGCTCTTCGCCGTCGTCGGTCATGCGATAGTCCAGGTCCACGATTCCGCCTGAGAGCGCTTGCTCGGCTTCTTCAGGCCGAACGTTGTGCCGGGCGAGGTGGCTGACATTATGGACATCCCAGTCAAACCGCAGACCTCCATCCACGCACTTACATTATACACACAGACTGGCGGAGGGGGCTTGTGTAAACAGCGACGAGCGTCTTGCCCTCACCGGTGCGCATCTCGGCGATTTTGCCGCGGTGCAGCACGATGCCGCAGCCGTGACCGCGAAAAGACCAAAGAACGCCAGCCGGCTCATCGCCTCTGTCCCACCACCACCGCCTGAATGAATCCGTCGCGAAAGCCGTACTGGTAACCGGAGCACGCGAAGCCCGCCTCTTCCAGCGCCTCCCGCGCGTAACTCCTGCCGGCCAGCAGTGAAACCTCGGGCGGGTGAAGCTCGGTCCGGCTCTTGAAAACCTGGCGCAGACAAACGTGCACAGCCCTGAGGAACATCACGCTGGGCGCCCTCCGGTGAGGCCAAAAGATCACTACCTTTCCGCCGGGCCTGAGCGTTCTTCGCAGCTCCCGGAGCATCCTTATTATGTCTGTGCGCGGAAAATGCTCCACCACTCCCAAGTTGTACGCGCCGTCGAACTCGCCGTCCGGGTACGGCAGGGCGAATATATCCGCGTGGTCGAGCCGGTGCGCGCCTGGATTGTTCCGGGAATACAGGCTGAGGGCCTCCGGCGAGACGTCGGCTGCCGTGATCCGGAATTCTCCGTGCAGGTTCCGGTCCACCTGTCCGCTGCCGCAACCTGCGTGGAGCAACCGGGCGCCTGGCGGGAATGCCTGCCGCAGCGCGCGTTCGAGGTTTGGCCGGATGACGGCTTGCCGGTAAGTCGCGGCGGCCAGTTCATAGAGGAGCCCCGCCAACGCCGGTTTCCGCTTCCAGTAGCCGTCCCACTCCGTGGATGCGAGTTGCGGCCGCGTGGCATAGGCATGCCGGCCGATGCGAAACCGCGCGGGGAAAACGGAGTTCTCGACCGCTAGCCTGAGCAGATACCGGAGGCTGCGGAAGGCTTCGCGAAAGGTCAGTTTGGAGTGGCCGTAAGTCCTGGCCGGCAGCACGATGGGGATCTCGCTCACCCGATAGCCGTTGCGGGCGAGGATGAACAGGCTTTCGAAAAAGAATGCGTAACTGCGCGACACGGCCATTTCGAAAATCGCCGGAGGAATCGCGGGCAGGTGGTAGGCGCGAAATGCGCCGCTGGCATCCGCGGGCAATCCCAACAGGTGCTTCGTCAGGAAGTGGCCGAGCAGCGTGAGGAAGCGACGGAAAGGAGACCATCCGGGGAGGCTGCCCGGCAGCATGTAACGGGAACCCACTGCCAGGCCCGAATCGGCGGCCGCCGCCAACAGCCGGGGGATGTCCGCCGGAGAATGGGTAAAGTCGCAATCCATGGTGACGAGCCAATCGTGGCCGTGCTCGTAGGCATAGCGAATGCCGCAAAGGTGGGCGCTCCCGATGCCCAGTTTGCCGGGGCGATGAAGCACCGTTACGCGCGGGTCCGCGGCTGCCAGCCGATCCAGCAATTCGCCGGTGCCGTCCGGAGAGGCGTCGTCCACAAACAGGATGTCGGTCTCCAAGGGGAGCTCCCGGATCTGCCTATGCAACTCCTCCACGTTCTCGCGTTCGTTGAAGGTGGGAACAAAGACGAGGGGACGCATCGCATCAGCCGCCCACGATTTCGATCTCAGGCAAGGGGAACAACATCTTGCCGCCGGCTTCCAGATATGCCTGCTCGCGGGCCAGGATCCCTTCCTTGAAGTGCCAGGGCAAAACCAGGAAGTAGTCGGGCGCGATGGCGCGCGCCTCGGATTCGGAGACGATGGGGATGTTGGTTCCTGGGGTGAAGCAGCCGAACTTGTCCGGATTGACCTCGGCAATAGCGCGGATGTCCGGTGCGGAGAAGCCGCAGAACTGCAACAGCACGTTGCCCTTGGTCGATGCGCCGTATCCGCATATGGTTTTTCCATCGGCGCGCAAGGCGCGGACCAGGCGGACCAGGTTGTTGCGGTGCTCAAAGACGCGCTGCTCGAATTCCCGGTAGGGGCGTGGCGTCGTCAATCCCATGCGGTCTTCCTGCCCCAGCAGCCAGTCGATGAGGGTGGCGTTGGGGCGGTAGGGCGCTGCGGGAAGGCACGCGGTAACGGCAAAGCTGCCGCCGTTGACGGCATTCGTCTGCACGTCCACGATGCGCAGCCCGCATTTTTCCACCAGCGCCTTTACCGTTGCCAGCGAGTAGTATTCCAGATGCTCGTGACAGATCGTGTCATAGGCGTTGGTGCGCAGCATCGACGGCATATAGCTCTGCTCGAAATGCCAGATGCCGCGGGGGTCGAGCAGCCCGGCCACCTGCGAAACGAAGGCGGCGGGATCTTCGAGATCGTAGAACATGGCGATCGAGGTGACGATCCTGGCCTTCGAATTTCCCAGCCGCGCGCGGACGAGTTCAGCGGAAAAGAAGTCCGGAACCAGTTCCAGGCCGCCGGTGTAGTAGTGGCGGAATTTCTCGCCCGCGGGGTCCACTCCGATGCGCCGGCAGGAGGCGCGGTACGCCCGCAGCAGAGTCGCGTCATTGCTGCCGATATCGATCACGGCATCGCCGGCGGAGAGCGGGCAGAGGCGCTCCAGATGGCCCACCTTCCGGTTAAGGTGCGTAACCATGGATTGGTTGAGTCCCGATCGATATCCGTAGTTCAGGCCGTACATCTCGCGCAGGTCGTACGACTGTTTCAACTGGAGGAGGCCGCTCGCGGGGCACCACACCAGGTCCAGCGGGCCCTCGGTGATGGCTGCACCGGGCTCTTTGGGGAAGACACCCGTAAGGGATTGCGTGCCAAGGCTGAGCACTGGGATCAGGTTATGGCTGCCGGAAATGCGGCAGCGGTCGATTTCCTGGTACATGTCTGTTTAAGGGAGCGACCCCAACCGCGATGCGTCGATGGTGATGGTCTTGCCGGGAAGCGGCCGCATAAAGAAATAGTCCAACGACATCCAGTGTAGCTGGGTTCCCCATTCTATCCACTGGGATGGGTCGTCGGGAAGGCTTTGAAATACGCGCACATCGCGCGCGATTCCAAGCTCCCGCAGGGCGGCGGTCACTATGGGGCGCAGGTTCGGTCCGTGGCGGAGGCTGGGCTCGCCGAGCTCGTTTCTCTGAACGGCCGCCACCGGGCGCCGCACGCCGATCACGTGGATCATGGTGAAGCCGGCGCCGGCGGTGCGCCGGTAGCGATCGATCTGGTCTTTCACGAAATGGAATTCGGTGGAATCCGGCGCGGTAAAGTAGCGGCGGATCGTGACATGGGCAGCACAGATGCCAGCTACCGCGACCGTCGCCATGGCTAGGGCGGCGAAGCGGGGCGGGATCCAACGCGACGCGGCAGCCATAGCGCGGCCGAGCGAGATCATGAACAGCAGGACAAGGGCGCCCTCCATGGCCGTATAGGTCCGGTACTCCGCGGAGGGCATATAGCTGGCGAGACTGACGCCGTATGTTATGGGGAGCATGGCCACCAGGACGGCTGCCTTGCCCAATACGCCGGCAATTCCGCGGGCGCCCGACGCGGGAGAATATTGCAGGCACAGAGCCGCCAAAATCACGCAACCGACGAGGATGGAAACACCCAACATCGGCCGCACAAACCACAGGTTGGATGCTTCCACCAAAGGCGTCCGGACGAACCAAACTGCGCCTTTGTGGATATCGGCGCTGAACTGGCGGGCATCGTACTTTCCGAGCAAGGGAACGCGGGCATGCTGCAACCACGCCCGCCACGCCCAATAATAGACGCCGCAGGCAGCCGCCAGGATGGCTCCGTGGAGAGCCAGCTTGCGCAGGCGATCGCGATAAAAGCGCAGTGGATCGGCGAGGAAAGTCGAGACTGCCGCCAGCGACACGTAGAACAGCGCTCCGGGTTGATAGAGCGCCAGGGAGACGATCAACAGCGACCAAGCCAGCGCCAAGAATCCCCATTTGCTGCGGGCACGATTCCCGATGACTTTTTCCGACACCAATACAAAAGCGAGGGCGGCCACCGTAGCGGCCAGCGCATAAGGAGCGGTCGACAAGAACCCCACCGCGGTCGCGAACGGAGGCGTGGTCAACAGGGCCACGGCTGCCGCCAGGGCTGCCGGCGCGATGAGAAGTTCCTTTCTGAGAGAGCGATAGGTCAACAGGCCGAGCGCCGCCAGGTTGACGATACTGAGCGCCCGCAGAAAGTTCATGCCGTTCATGGTCTTGACCGCGCCGAAAGCGCAGTAGATCAATCCGGTGAGCGGCCGCCCGACAGCCGTCATGAACGTAAGTATGGCCGCGCGCGAAAAGCCGCCAAAGCTGGACCAGAAGTAATCGTCGGTGTGCAGGTAGTAACCGTGAACCGCGGGAAAGTAGGCGATGAATAACGCGGTCAGAATTGCCGCAAAGCGGGCTCCCGGATGCCGAAGCCACGCGGGCTCGTCGATGTGGCTGTTTAGGCGTGCATCGGGCGCCGCGGCCGGCGGCTGTAGTGGTGGGCTGGCGCGCAACGTAGCTCCTGAAGGCCGGCTGATAACGGGGCTGCGGAAGTTCTTTCAGGTTAATCCCGGCGGGACGGGCTGGTCAAGTTTGAGTTCCGGCGGTGTGCCATGGTTTCCTTTCAGTTCGTGCCTCTGGTAATGTAGTTCGCAGCGGAGCGAGCCTTGGAACCGGATGAACCATGCGCGCCGGATGAACCGGCATACAGCCTGGATGGCGTCGACCTGACCCTAGTCCGATGGATGTTGTCGTTGACGCCGGCTGAGCGGTTGGATGTGCTCCAGGGGTCCGTCGATTCCGTAATGGAGATCCGTGCCAGGAACAGCGAGACGTGAGTTCGCGGCGATTCTCGTCGAGCTCCGCAGGCATCAAGTCGAATTCATTGTGGTTGGAGGCGTTGCGGCCGTGCTTGAGGGCGTGGCTGTTAACACCTTCGATCTGGACGTCGTGCACGCCAGGAATCCGGACAATATCGGTCGCCTGCTCGCCGCGCTGGATTCGCTGGAAGCTACCTATCGGGCGCGGCCCGAACTGGGGTTGAAACCTGACGCATCGCATCTGGCCTCGACGGGCCATCAGCTTCCGACGACCCGTTTCGGCCCGCTTGACATTTTCGGCACGATCGGGCGGTCCCGCAGTTACGACGATCTGCTGCCTCACGCACACGAAGTCGAAGTGGGCGAGGGATTGCGTGTGCGGGTTCTGAATCTCGAAACGCTGATTGCGGTGAAAGAAGAAGTCGCTGGCGAACGGGATTTGGCGGTGCTCCCGATCATGCGGCGCACACTCGAAGAAAAGCGGCGCCGCTGACCTTCATGGCACCGTCTTGCGGCGCAGCTCGCGCAGTGCGTCGTGGCCGATCCAGCGCGCCGAACGCGACTCGGTGGCGATCAGCGATTCGGCCATCCCGATGGCTGCCTCGCGCAACTCGGCGTTGCGCTTCCCGATCTGGCGCAAGGCCCAGTTCACCGCCTTTTTCACAAAATTGCGTTCGTCCGCGGCGGCCTGCGAGACGAGCCGGAGAGCCGCGCGGAACTGTTTGTCGCCAGCCTGCTTGTCGTGGACGGCCAGGCCCGCGAGCAGCGCAAACGCGGCGCGGCGCTCGTATTCGGGCTCGCGGCGCGACCACTCACGCACCGTGCGCCAGGCAAACGGGGTCCGCCACAATAGCCCGATGCAGGCGGAGTCGCATACCGACCAGCAGTCGAACTCGCGCACCCAGCGCTCCACTTCTTCTTCCGGGATTTGAAGGGGGTCGGCGATCATGGCGGCCAGGATGCGGGCTTCCAGGACGTTGGTGGACCAGAGCGCGGACGCGAGTTCCGTGCTGCGGCCCAATTCTTTGGCGATGGAACGGATGACGGGCGTGGCGACGCCGTACGCTTTGGCGGGGCGGATTCCGTAGCGGGCCATGCCGGCGACGTTGGCGGCGCTGCCCGCCTCCCGCAGGCGCTCCAGGATCTCGCTCGTTGTGGTCATGCGCGCTCCTTATTCCATGGCCAATACGATCGCGCCCGCCATAATCAAAAGCGCGCCGGCGCCGCGGGCCACGGTGAGACGTTCGCCGAGAAAGAGCGCGGCAAACAGGATGACGAAAGCCACACTCAGCTTATCGACAGGAGCAACGCGCGAGGCTTCTCCAAGCTGCAGGGCGCGGAAGTAGCAGAGCCACGACAAGCCGGTGGCCAGGCCGGACAGGATCAGGAAGATCCAGGTGCGCGACGTCAGGCTCCGCAGCGCGCCAGGCGGCGCAGTGGCGTAGGCCACGATCGAACTGAAGACCAGAATTACTACAGTGCGGATCGCAGTTGCCAGATTCGAATTCACACCTGCGACTCCTACCTTGGCGAGGATGGCGGTGGCGCCGGCGAAGAGCGCGGATAGTAACGACCAATAGAACCAGTTCACGGAGTTGCCTTATATTGCATCTTACTATTAGAGCGGGGCTCAAGCCCCGCGCGGGCTTGAAGCCCGCCCTCCGCGCTGCCAAGCTACCATGGATAGGAATGCCCGAATCCCTCGCCGCCGGCGCCGTCCTGGCTCACTACCGCATCGTCTCCCGCCTGGGCGCAGGCGGTATGGGCGAAGTCTACCTGGCCGAGGACCTGAACCTGGAGCGTCCCGTCGCCCTAAAAATCCTTCCGGCGGAAGTGGCGCACGATGCCGACCGCATGCGCCGCTTCGTGCAGGAGGCCAAGACCGCGTCCGCGCTGAGCCATCCCAACGTGGCGCGCGTGTTCGAGATCGGCGAGGCGGAGGGCGTCAGCTTTCTGGCGATGGAATACATCGAAGGCCAGACTCTGGATGCCCGCATCGCCGGCGCGCCTCTGCCGCTCGCCGAGGCCATCGGGATCGCCATCCAAGTGGCGGATGCGTTGGACGGCGCGCACGCGAAGGGCATTGTGCACCGCGATATCAAGCCGGCCAACATTATGATCGCGCCGCGCGGGCACGTGTCGGTGCTGGATTTCGGATTGGCCAAGATGAAACCTTCGGCCGCGGGTTCGAGCGCCAGCCGCGCGGCCACGCAATTCCTCACCGATCCGGGGATGGTCATGGGCACCGTGCACTACATGAGCCCGGAGCAGGCGCTCGGGCGCGAGGCCGACGCGCGCTCCGACCTGTTCAGCCTGGGCGTGGTGCTTTACGAGATGGCCACGGGACGCCTGCCCTACGCCGGAGCCAGCGCCACCGAGCTGCTGATGCAGATTCTGCACGCGCAGCCCGAGGCCATGGCGCGTTTCAATTACGAGACGCCGCCGGAGCTGGAACGCATCGTGCGCAAGTGCCTGGAGAAGGACCGCGACCGGCGCTACCAATCCGCGCGGGATCTGCTGGTGGATTTGAAGAACCTGCAGCGCAGCTACGAGCCCGCCGCTTCCGGCGAGAAGACCGGCGCGCCGATAAGCATGCGGGCGCGCACCGCGCAAGTCGGCGCTGTGATTGTGGACGACGAGGAGCTTGCGCGCGGCCTGGTGCGCGAGATGCTGAAGGCGCATCCGGATGTGCGCGTGCTCGCCGAATGCGCCAACGGATTCGAAGCCGTGAAGGCCGTTGCGGACCTGAAACCGGACCTGCTGTTCCTGGATATCCAAATGCCGAAGCTGGATGGCTTCGAGGTGCTGGAGTTGGTGGGCCGCGATATTGCGGTGATCTTCACCACGGCCTACGACACTTACGCCATGCGCGCGTTCGATGCGCACGCGGTGGACTATCTGCTGAAGCCGTTCAGCGTGGAGCGGTTCGAGAAGGCGCTCGATCGCGCCAAACAGCGGCTGGGCGAAAAGACCCCCGATCCCGCCGAACTGGCGGCCGCGGCGCGTCCGCCCGAGCAGTACTTGCAGCGCATTGTGGTGAAGGACGGCCCGGCGGTACACGTGATCCCGGTCGAAAAGCTGGATTACGCGGAAGCGCAGGACGATTACGTGGCGCTCAAGAGCGACAAAAAGACCTATCTGAAACAGCAGACTATTTCCAGCCTTGAGGGGATGCTGGATCCGGCGGTGTTCATCCGCTTCCACCGTTCGCATATTGTGAATCTGGAGCGGGTGGCTAAGATCGAAGCGTACACTAAGGACAGCAAAATCGCCGTGCTGCGCGACGGCACGCAACTGCCGGTCAGCCGGGCGGGTTATGCGCGGTTGAAGGCGTTGTTGGGGGAAGGCTGAGAGCTGCAAGAAGACAGAAGACAGGAGACAGGAGTCAGGAGACAGGAGACAGGA